>Ga0315291_10006308_pt1 | contig 14723 bp, 18 predicted proteins | sample YL17G12_20_MG_FD_203070 | JGI IMG/M metagenome (GOLD analysis project Ga0315291, IMG submission 203070) | Sediment microbial communities from Yellowstone Lake, YNP, Wyoming, USA - YL17G12_20 | ecosystem: Environmental > Aquatic > Freshwater > Lake > Sediment | place: USA: Wyoming | collected...
CGTCGCGGTACGCTCGGCAATCTGCGCCGACCTGCACGCCTTCGGCGGGTACGAGTATCCGCTTTCCCGTGGCCGCTTCGAGTACTACATTCCCGTTTGCGTCGCGGTACGCTCGGCAATCTGCGCCAATCTGCAAGCCTTCGGCCGGGATAAGATATCGGCCGTCGTCGACCAGTTCAACCGAACCATCGGCGCGTGCGCGAACGATGCGGTTATTGTTGAGGCGAACGGCCATAGGGTTTTAAATCGGGCGCGGTGGGGTGTAGATCGGCGGCGGGCTCTCGTCGTCGTAGTACCAATCGACGGGCAGATCGGGCAAAGTCGGGATCGGCTTGGCTGATCGCTGCCAAGCGTTGCACCAAAACGCGGCGGCGTCGATCAGCCCTGCGAAGATCGGTTCACTGCCTGCAACCATGGGGCCTGGTATCGGCTGTAAGGGCGGCTGCACGCGACATTCGCCCATCCGTGTCAAAGCTCCCTGCACATAAAGCGGTTGAAAGTGCTTACAGCCCCAACACGCGATCGCGGGCCGCTTGTAGACCGTTTGCCGGATCGTTAAGTCGTCGAATTCGACCTTTAGCCCGGTGTTGAGCGTTTCCGAGCCTAACGAAAGGTCGAAGTAAATCCCGTCGTGATCTAGCAGGTCGTCACAAGCGGGCCAAGCGTAGCGCGCGGCGAAGGGCTGCCAAGTGGCCGAATTTGTGCCCACTAGTTCAAAGATCGAATCGCCATCCGGATTGGTCATTTTGACGATAGGGATCGCCGTACCGTCGCCGCGCATGTAGCCCGTGATCGCAAGCGTTGCCGACTTGAACGGGTGATAAAAAGCGCACCTTAGAAAAGCTGCTCCGTTGCTGTGTGAAGCATCATAGGCAACACGTAAATACCTTACACCGCTATGAGGTCCGCCTCCTGCCGTTTGTTTTGTGACCAGTGCGTTATTGGCGGTCCATTGTGTCGTGTTGTTCGCTTCCATATCTAAGTCGCGGCCAAGTGGCGGCGACGGGAAGAAGCTGACCGAGTTGCCTCGAAATAGCCTATGGTCGGGTGCCCATATCGAGCATTCCGAATTAGGCGCGGCGACGGGAAACAGCGGTTCTGCCGATCTGTCAATCGGTAGAACTGGCTCACAAGCCTTCGGGGGCTGATTGCGACATGTACCGCAATTTACGAAACCGACCAGATCGCCGCATTGCTGCCAGTTTTTGCAAGTATTGCAAGGGCGCATGGTGACTACTCCTGCCTATGTGGAAATTCGCCGAGACCGGCGCGGCGCTGCATCCAAGCTGAACACCACGTGCAATCGGCCACGCCAATGTATGCAAAAACCGGCTCTCCGGTGTCATTCGCGGCGACCTGCAAGGGCGGTATCGCGCGACATTCGCCTATTCCATTAAGCTCCCCGAACTCTGTGAAAGACTCTTGGAAGTGCTTGCACGTCCAACAACTGATCGCGCGAGTATTGTTTAAATTCGGCATTGTTTTTATCCTTTCGTTTTTCAGATCATGGGACTAGTGCGACAGGTTGGCCTAGTGAATCGCGTCGTTGCATCCACGCTGAACACCACGATAAAGCGCCGTGTTTTATTACTGGAAACACGGGCTCTCCTACGTCGTCACCTTGCACGGGTAAGGGCGGGATTGCCCTGCACTCTCCGGCGCCTGAAAGCTCGCCTTCAAAGTAGGCGGGCTGAAAATGCTTGCATACCCAGCATGAAAAACGTCGTGTGTTGATCTCGAGTGGTTGTGGTCCGGCCATGGTGAGTTCCTCCGAGTAATGCGCCGCAAGTGTGCGACGCGTGTTAGTGATCAGCCTATCTGCTAACCTATCACGCCACGATCGCAAATGATAGGTGAATTTGCAGATCGGCGAATTGCGATGATCGTTTGGTCGGCGCTTTGATAGCAGAGCGCCGGAAATTTAAAAATGTGCTTGTATGTCTGTGATCGGCCGGTCCACTTGTCCGACTTGTAAATCAGTTCGGTGACTCTGTAAGCGGTCAGTTGCACGGTTTTATCTGCAAGGTCAAACGTCCGCGTGCTGAGCGACTCAAAGCCCATAAACCGCCTAAACGCTGACAAAGCGCGATCGACCGTGCCTTGAAATTTAGTTGTTGATCGGCCTAGCTGAGCGCGGCGGATCGTGGATACTGGCGGCAATAACCAAAGCGTACGGCGATCTGGCGATACACAAAGTACGGCCGTTCGGTTAGATAGGCTGTAAACTTCGTTTTGCACGTTGCAGAGTATCGCAGAATCGAAGCGGCCGATCTGTGCTACCACTTCTGGCAGGGCTAGGGTATTGGCCGATCGGCTGCTACGCTTCGCCGATCTCGGGTTCGGTTTCGCTTTCAGTTTCGCTTTCATCGTCTGCCTTATCGGATAAGTCAGCTAAATTATCAACCGCCGGTGGCCGGGTGCGATCTGGCGCTGTCTGCTGCTGCTGCTGTTGCATCCATTGTTTATAGAGCCACCAAGCGCCGATACTCAAAGCTATTGGTATCCACGCGGGGCGGCCTGGGGCTGATCCTGCTTGCGACGCTATCAACGGGGCAGATCCCTTTTTAGCTTGCTGATATGCCGACAATTTAGCATTTGCGCCACGAGCGGCGGGCCAGTCTGGCCACTTCGCGGCGATTGCTGCCCGCGTCACGGGGACACCTGCTGCTAGTGCGTCGCTGATTTTATTTTTTGCGCTCCCTATTCCGCCTCCGTATCCTGCGAACGATAGCCAAATTTGATCGGGCGTTGCGGTAGCCAGATCGGGCGGCGCGAACACGTGCGGGAAGGTGCGCTTTAATTCGTGAAACGTCCAATCGAGAAACCATGCTCCCGCTCGTAATTGCTGCCTTGCCGCGCGTTCGCTAGTGCCTGTGAGATCGGCAAGCGTCAGAGGTGGTGCCGGTGCGCGGTCGTTGAAGAAGATCGCCGTTTGCGGGCTGATCTGCGTCAATCCAAGATCGGAACAGATCTTTATGGTCGTGCCGTCACCCTGGGGCAGATCGGCGCAGTTGCTAGGCTTTCGCGACTTCTCCCCTGCTACGCCGTCTGACTCACACTTGACGATAGCAAGTAGCAGATCGGGCGGTACTGCGCCGGACTCCCAGATCGCATACTGACGCCACGCTTCGATATGTGGCTGAAACATGGCGTTATTGCCCCGTTTCTGTGTCCACTGTGACTGAGAATTGAGCGAACCAATTAATAACGGCTGCTGATTCGCCGTGTTCGCGTGCTGCTGCGATGGTCGAGGCCAAAGAAGCGGCGATGTAATCGCGATAAGTAGAAGCGACACGCGGATCGGCTGTAAAATCAGGGTGCCTGACCGTGACAACCGTTTTTTTATCAGCGATCACCATTGCCAACCATGGCGCATATTTTTTAGCGCGGCGGGGCTGTGGTCGGCTTGAACGTATCCTTGCAAGCGGCCTGCAATCCATGACCAAAAGGCGTTACAATAAGGCAAGCCACCTGCCGGAATGTAGATCCCTAAACGAGCGCAAGTGTCACCCGGTACGATTATGTGCTTTTGGTCGTTTGCGGTTCCCCATGCATATCTAGCATCTGCCCAGTCTCCAAGCTCGGGCCATGGCGAGCCCTCGGGCTGAGTCGGCCAGAAGATCGGCAAGCGGCCGACCGGTGGCGACATACCGTTAAGCGGCTGATATCGAAGGGTCCAGGTTCCTAAAACTCCGTTTCGCGTGTGGCCTATCGGATCGACTCCGCAAGGCGAACCGGAACCAAGCGGCGCAAGTAGGCCGGGACCACTTGCGCGGCCGTAGATCGTGGCGCGTGCCGTGCCTGTGCCTGCGCCTGTGTCTGCTGTGGTGACAGTAACATACAGCGTTGCGTTGCCTGCTATCGCAGGGAAGGGGCCGGTGAGATCGATCGAGTAGTTCCCGTTTAAAGTCGTCAAGCCTACAAGCGGCGTGTCAGTGATTATTTGATTTCCGCCTAAAGTTGTTCCAACTCGGATCGCACAATTGCCGTTGAGCGGTGCTACTGTGGCGATGAGATCGACCCGTATTCGCTCGGGTGCGAATTGCTGCGCGGCTGTACCGCCTAGTGTGCCTTGCACTCCACCGAGCGCTTTAACGCTGAAACTGGGAAAGGATAAATAAACATCGTCGGTCAGAAATTGTCCGGCTGTAGGAGACGCTTTGATATCCAAAAACGTATCAACTAACCGGATCACGCCTACGAAACCGCGCAGCACCACAAATCGAGCTAATTCGACCCAAACGGGCAAGGGCTCGATGACGACACCTGTAAACGGGCCGAAGATCGATATAGAATCTCGATATTGCTGCCTACTTGTAGCCCTGCCTAGATCGTTCAGATCGGCCGAATCGTCACGGCCAAACGGCCGGTTAAGGTGCCTTTTAAGGGCATCTCGCCAAGCTGGCTTGGCCTGTGGTGGCTCCCAAGCGGTAAAATCGGCCTTTAAATCGGCCGGTGATAGGCCGAGCCGCCGCGCGTCGGCAAGTGTGGCGTCCAATTGCGCGCGGACGGCTGCCAGGTCGCTTTTAGGGTCAAAGGCCGTCATCTAAGCACGATCGACCCTTTCGAGGCCGTGAAAGATCGTTTGCACGGTGATCATGTGCTGTGCTGCGGGCGGTGGATTCGGCGTAATTCGCAAGATCGCGTTAATGACTTTCAAGTGGATGGTTTCGAGTCCTGCGAATACCACGGGGGCGGGCAGGTCAAGCCAGTATCCCGCTTGTGCGCTGCCGTGTGCGATCATGGCAAGCGGAGCCAGCGCGCCTTTCCAATATCTCAACTGATTATTCACTGACCAATCAAGGCGGTACATGCCGTCTTGATTCCAGGCGCCGACTGTCCAGCCGATCGGGTGAGCGGTCCACTGGTCCCAAGCGATGATCGCATGTGTGAGCCGTTGCAGAATGAAAACGCGGTCATTCAATGAAATCGAACCTTCTGCGAAATCGCCGATGTTCGGGCCGATTCCTGCGATATCGATTACGAATTGTTGCGGCCTGAATCGCTCGCCTGCAATTTCGATTTGTGTTTTTTCGTTCATTTGAAACCTTTTTTTAAAGTCGAGTCATGGAGTCAGAACCGAGCTTGACCCGGATATCAAGCTCGGATCTAAACTCGTTTTTATCAACCTACTTCGACAATTCTCCGCGCTGCTGAACGAGGCGCGTACCGCGTAGCGTACACTCTATCAGTGCTTCGTTCGGCGTGGTTTCGTCGTCCGTGCCCGGTTCCGCTCCCTCGAACATATCCAGATCCCATAGTGTCATTCTGGGCAATAGCACGGTTCGCGCGTACTGCGAGAAGTAGAGCTTGCCCCATATCGGCGAGCCGTCGGGGATCGCGAGCACATCGCCGACAAAGCGGAAACGGTTTCCGAGGCTTGCGACTCCCATAGTAACATTGTCGGAAAAGTTGACGTTGAACCATTGGATCGGAGCGGCGGATCCTACGGGGCCGTAGCCGGGGGGAAGCATCGAAGGCTTTATTTTCAAGCGGCAATCTTCACGTATGCCGAACTCGAACCATGCGTGGTCAGGTAGTATCTCCTGAAACACCTTCGCCATGGCGTTTCCATTAGGGGTCAAGTCGGACAAGTACGGGCTCGGATAGCGAAACCGCAAGCCGATTGACTCCAAGTAGAACGGGTGCGCGATCTTGTCCTTGCTTTGCAGGTTCGTATAGGCCGATCCGGCTTCTGCCTCGTTTCGCGCGTTCAAGAACGGAACGAAGTCAAGGGCCGCCATCGCGGCGAAGCTGGCAACCCCTTGCACGGCGTTTGCGATCAAGCGCGATATCCGAAAGGTGTCATACAGCATCGTTGTTTCGTGAACTCTCATTTGCTGATCGGACATTGTCTTACTCTCCTATTCTGCGCCGCGTTTCATAATCTGCGCGGTCTTGTTGCGGCCTTGTCGGCCTGTGTTTATGGCCTTTAGGGCCGTTTTTTAACTTTGCGGATACAGGTCAGCCCATGCTTTGGCCGCGTCCGTCTGTCCGAGGTGTCCCATGGTGGGATCGACCGGGCGGACTACATCGCCGAGATATCCCATGGTCGGATCGACCGGGCGCACCACGTCACCCAGAAACCCGCTGACTTGATTGGCGCGGCCTGCGTCGGACACGGGCCGCCAGAAACCGTCATTCCCTTTCACGTATACGGCTTCGTCCGCTTCGTATACTTGGCCGGGTGCGTAGCCGTCGCCGCGGAGTCCCTTATAGTTCGCGGGCAACTCGGGTAGTGATTCGTCATCTTGACCAAACCAAGTTGTCAGAGATTCGTTTTTCGCGGCGACTTCGTTGATGAGGATTTTATACAGGGTCAGCAGCATCGAGCCTTCAAAGACTTTTTGAGCGATCTCACGGCGCCCTTTGAAGATCGCCGAGGTGGCGAAAGCTCCTGCGAAACCGCCAAGCAAGCCCACGATGTAATGCTTCCAAGTCCAGTTTTCTCCCTCTGTTGCGCTGGGGTCGCCTCCCCACTTCTTTGCTGCAAATTTCGTCAGCAAAGCGCCGACGATCATAGGCAGGGCCGATCGCGCGGCTCCACCTATATTGATCCCACCTATTGCCGACCGGCCGAAGGCTGCCGCGCGGCGAGCTCGGGATCGAGATGCGGGGTTTGCGTGTACTACACGGCGCCGGGATCGGCTGCGCTTCCGCGGTGCGGTCTTGAAGATGTGTACTGCCGGAATGCTTATTTTTTTCGTGGACATTGTCTTGATCTCCTTGTGCGCCGGTTGTTTCGTTTTGCGGCGTGTTTTTACAATCTGTTTTCGCCTGCGAGGTTTCGCAGATTTTTTCTTTTTGATCGGGTTTATCGCCATTATTAACGGCATGGATTTTCTTCCCTTCGTGGATTGCTCGATATCAATTTTGCTGCCAGATAGATTCCAGCGGCCACAAGCGCGAGCTTGCCCAGGGCCGATCCACCTGCGACAAGCCGATCTATAAGGCCGGGGTTAGAGTCTGCGATCTGTTTCAACTGTGCCGCGTTTTGATTCTTCCAGTTGCTCCATACGGCGCGCGTCGCTGGGTCGGCTTTAAGCGCCTCAACATCTGCCGCGTTTAACTGGTCGGCCAGATCGCGCAATTGGGCCGCTGCCCGCGATCGCATGATTGTGATCGCCGCAAGTGCTCCGGTGATGAGGGCGATCCCTGCGACGATCGGCACCCACAAAACGCCAAGTGTATTTGCTGCGATCTCGTCGGCGCTGGTGCCCGGTGGTGCGCTGATTGTGATATCTGCGCCGTCTGCGGTCAGGCTGATCGGGTAGGCTTCGAGGTCGGCGCGACTAAGGACACGGCCTATTACGTTGTAGTCGTTTAAGAGCTTGGCAACCAAGGCCGCGCGATCTGGCGACCAGAAACCCGAAACGGGGGCTTGGGCGCTTAGTTCTGCGAGGTCGCGACAATGACCACAAAGCGCCGTGACAGGGCCGAAATATGCGGCGCGTGCGCGGCGGTAGAGGTCGAGTGCTTTATCTCGGTCGATCATACGGGCAACCGTGAAGCAAGGGCGCTGAGCACGCCACAAATAGACAGGCCGCCCAAAGTGCCGCTTGGTTGTGGTGCGGTCGAGGAGCCCGTTGTGATGGTTCGCACAATGCCCGGTTCGCCGCGTTCGCCTTGGGGTCCGCGTTCGCCGCGTTCGCCCTTCGGGCCGGGTGTGCCCGCTGCTTGCGGGTGCGCTTTGAGATATGCTGTAACGGCGTTTGCTACCGCCGCTTCACTTGCATTTCCAGGGGGGCCGACTGGGCCGGGCGGGCCTGCGGGGCCGCGTTCGCCTTTGACTCCGATACCGGGGGGGCCTGCTTCGCCTCGATCGCCTTTGTCACCCTTCGGGCCGGGGGTTCCGGCCGCTTGCGGGTGCGATCGCAAGTAAGCTGTCACCGCGTTTGCGATCGCCGCTTCGCTGGCGTTGCCCGGTGCTCCTACGGGGCCGGGCGGGCCGCTCGGGCCGCTCGGGCCGCTGTCTCCCTTGTCTCCCTTGTCTCCCTTTATGCCAATGCCGGGGGGGCCGCTTGGGCCGCTTGGGCCGGGGATTGCGGCGCTTGGGTAGATTGATTCGGGCTCAAGCCGTGTGTCAAGCGGAGGTATCCATAACACGGGATAGGCAGATCCACTTTGAAACGCACCCAGGGGATCGGTAGCTGAATAGGCCGGTTGCAACTGCGGGCCGCTGATCTGGTAGCTTTCGTATCCCGTTGTGGCGTATCTGATATGCCGATTCCAGCTTGAACCAGCAATTGCATAGATACCCTGCTTGACGCCTGCGCCACCATAGGCGGCCTTGCTGATAGCCCATAGAGTATCGCCCTTGACAGGGCGGTAAAAGCTGCTCGGTTGCGGGGGTGTCACTATCTGACCTACGGCGGGTTCGTAGCGTTGCTGGGTGGGCGGGTCGCCTAATCCGCCACGTAGGCAGATCGGGCGCCATATTTGGACACTGGAGGAATTGAGTTGTCGAGCGCCGCGCATTTTTAAAAACCCAAGGCTATTGCGGGCAATTTAAAACCGGGCTCGGGCCTGAGTGGCGGGGCGTATTGCGGCTGTTTCTGCTTGCCCTGTCCGCGCTTTTCTGCCTCTGCCGCATGGGCAAGGCGCTTTTTGAATAGTGCCGCTTGCTTGCCGGATTTGAATACCGGCTTGCCTTTTGGATCTTGGAATACGCCGGTTTGCTCCATGATTTTCGCAATCTTGCCCGCTGCGAAAAGCGCACCTGCGATCACCGTTCCATAGCCCGGAATGAGTGCCGCGATAGGTGCCAGCTTTGCCGCGTACTTGCCAACTATTTTCATGAGCGGCTTAACTATTTTCATCGCGATGCTGTGCACGCGATCATAGAGTTTGATCAGATATTTTCCGCCGGGCAGTTTTGCGATCAGCCCCTTGACGCCTTTCTTTATCTTGCGAAAACCGCTTTTAACTTTGCTGAAAATCTTTTTGAAGAATCCGCCCATAGTTCCGGCGGTGTACTGATACACGTCCCCATCGTCTGCAAGCGCAACCGCTCCCATGCGCGGCGCGCCTGTCTGCCTGACGGCTTGCCAGTCGGCCGGGGCTAGTTCTAGCATTTTCGTACGCACCAAGCCGGGTGCGACTTCGTCGGTTTCGTCGTATTCGGCGAGAATATGCGAGGCGTCGTTGATGATCCCTAACACTCCCGAATAGGCGCCATAGCCTACTACCGGGCCGTATTGGTTGAAGTTTACTAGGCGGCCTTCGTCGCCGATGCCCGCAAGGCCGTAGTTTTCGAGCCCAAAATCTGAGTATTGACCGTGATACATTTGATCTCCTTCTTGTGTTGCGAACAGTCCCGCTGCCTCGGGCGGCCATTGTCCAGATCGGCCCAGCGGTCGGCCGTATAGATCCCAAGTGGCGCGGCGTCGCTCGGGCGGTCGCCATGCGAAATCGTGTTTAGGGTGTCCGACCGGATCAACCGCTGTCCAATCGCGGCCGGGTGGGATCTGCGCTTCGAGGTACACGTGCGACAAGAGGCCGGGTGTTGTGGGGCCTGCTATGGTGACAATTCTGATCGGGATACCAATTGCCGCAAGTGCGGAGCCTATGCCTATCGTTGCGTCGTCGCAGTCGCCATAACCAAGCTTGTTCGGCTGATCAAAGCCCCATATTTGACCCCATATCTGCGGGCCGCCTACCGTGACAGTTTCTGCCGCAAGCGGATCGCGCACATATCGCCATCGCTTCAAAAAGTCGCGGTATATCAATTCGACCTGCCGCTTGTAATCCTTCGGCGGCGCTTTGGTCGCCAGTGCGGCGACATGCTCACGTAGAGGCAGGTATATAGAACCGGCGCGGATACCCTGCCCGATAAGCTGCACGGTACGTTTTAAATTGGCGCAGATCGTTGGGGTTTGCGTGTACTTGACCGATCTGGTAGGTGCGGCCGTCATCTCCGTATTATCGGCCGGTGTTAACGATTCGTCAACATTGATTTAACGATTTGTCAAGGGTGATGGGGTGTGTCAACGGAACGTCAACATAGCGCAGATAACAGATCGCCACTATTTAAACGTGGCGATATTATTGACAAAAAGAAGTTCCGGCGCCGGGAAAGACTCCCGGCGCCGCAATATTTAAACGTGGCGATATTATTGATAAAAAGAAATCACGCGGAAATTTATTACTTTTTTGTCCTGTTTTTTTTTACCGTTTGGGAGATCAGAAGGGCGGGCTATCGATGATCAAGGTTGATCAAGGTTGTTCAACGGCAAACGGAATCTCTCCCACTTTTTAGACTTCTTGAATTTTTCAATTGTTTCGAGCGCGGCTTTGTTGGCGACAAAGGCGCCGTCTGTATAATGTAAAAGCTCAAGGGGGGGGACTGCGGTTGCAACATCGCCCGCGTAATATGTGGCGGTCGTGCATAAATCGACCGCTGCGCCATACGCTGCGTTTGCTATTGCTGCGATCTCGCGGGCGGCTGTGTGGCATCCGATTTTAACGGCCTGGGTAGCTGCTTTGTATGCGTCGCCAGCTCCTTTAAAGGTTGGTGCGCTGGCCGTATAGGCTATCGCCAAAAATCGGGCATATGCGGCGCAGTCGGCACAATCTTTGGCGCTGTGTTCGTAGTGTTCTGCCTCTGGCAATAAGGCCGCTTTAAATTCGTGTGTTTCCAGGTTTAAGTGTTTCATTGTTTCCTTTCCTTTCGTTTGTTTTGTGTTTGTCATTCCGTTGTGGGATCTGTCGCGTCGTCGGGTGCGTCTTCGAGCGTTGCGCCTTCGTCGAGCACCAGGGCTAAGATCGATTCTAGTTTTGCGGGGGGCATTGTTGCAAGTCGGCTTTTTAACGTGGTGATGATCGCGTTCATGCCGTCGCCGTCGCTGTCGCCGTCGCTGACTGCCACGGGTGCGGCTGCTGCTGTGTCCGTAGGCAGGGGCGGCCGTGGCGCAACTGGTGGGGTCGGTGCTGCGGCGGTAGGCGGTTTGGATAGCTGCGATTTTATCAGATCATGTAAAAGCGGGCCTATTGAATCCGTTTCGCCAGTGCTTTGTGCTGTCGCTCCTAATGCCGCTTTTAGGCCGTCTACCTCGCTGATGATCTTGGTGACCTGCGATAGCAAATCGATTGCTTGCGGCGGTTGCAAAGGTGGCGGCGGCGGCGGGAAGTAAGAAGGGGGCGGCGGCGGCGGCGGGGCTGCCTGCGCCGTGCGTAGCTGCGCTTCTAACCACGTTATGCGGGCCGCTGCTTGGTCGGCTTGTAGTTTCGCCTGTCGCTCCTGTGCCGATAGCACAAGGGCGATCAATTCCTTCATTTGCGGATCGGCCACGGGTGCGGGTGCTACGGGGGCTATGGGTGCGGCGGGTGCGTCGTGTTCGGTTGCGGCGCTTAATAGCGCCGCTCCACGGCGCGGCGGGTCGGGCCATCTTTGAGTTAGTCTGGCTCGAATGCGGCCTCCTCGGTCGATCAGCACCATTTCGACGATCTCACCACCATGATCGCGCCTTACCGCGTCCACCTCGAATGATACATATTGATCGATCTCGTATACATCGATTGAGCCTGAACACCATCGAGGGGTGCGCCGATAAACCCTAACCTTGCACGGTAGGTTCGCGGCTGCCGCCGCTTCAAAGCTAGCCACCTCGTCAAGCTCGGCATCCGGCCGAGGCGGACGGCCACGCTTGGGGCGAATCATAGCCCTCTGGTCTGCCTGCTCGGCTTCCTGCGTGTGATCTTGCTCGCCGTCCATGTCGTCGATCTGCTCGCCGTCCATGTCGCCGTCCTGTGTCTCTCGGACACGTTCTTTTTTTGGCTGTTTTGTGTTTTCCATAAATCTATTATAATGCGCGTTTTTGTTTTTTAAATAGTGTAATTTTTTCACACCATACGGGAGGGGTGTATTTTTTTTTCACAGTTTTTAAAAAGAAAAAAAAATACAGTCTGTTTTTTTGGGAGTGGCCTTCGTAGTGTGTCAGGGTATGCAGAAGCAAAAAAAAGGCCGTGGTTGCGTAATGAGTGGCACAACCACGGCCGGGAAACAATGAATATGCTCATTTTCTGCTCGAAAATCCCAAAAGTCAAACATAGGAGGGTTTTTAAATGCGGCTGATCGCGTTGAAACAGGATCTTGATAGGGTGTCGTTTGTTGTCTGCGATGCGGCGCGTGCGCCGCAAGCTACGGCGAGAGGGTTGCGCCTGTGGTGGCTGATAGCGGCGCTTGTGAAGCTCGGTTACAAGGGCTACAGGGGGCCTTTAGGGGCTGTTTCCGATCTGCTTGAACGGCTCGGTGGCTCGGGCATGTCACCGCGTACCCTGTATCGGGCGCTTGGCGAGATTGAAAGTTTTGGGCTCATTCGCCGATCGGCTTGTCGATTCGGCGCAAATTGGGGGGGTGTAGAGATTGAGTTTAATAAAAAGTGCGCTGAGCACCTACATCTGCCAGGAAGGCAGACCTTAGAAAAGACGACGATCAACGGTGTTTCTAACTCTGTTGTTTCAGCTTGTAATATAAGCAAGGCGGTTCAGAAACAAAACAAGGGGCGGCCGGTACATCGAATAGACCCGGTGATCTATTCGTTGCGCTGTGTTCTGCGAGGTCGGGCAGATCGGGCCGTGCTGCTTGCGGCTGCGGTGCGGGATCAAACGGCGCGATCGGCCAAAATCCTCAACTGGTCGCGTTTAAAAGAAAGGTGGCTTGCTATGACTATTCCCGAACGTGAATATGTGGCTCTCAACGAAGTGCTGCCCGCGATTGCCGATTTTCTGCGGCCGATAGCCGAAAGGCATGGTGTTGCCTACGTGGCTGATATTGCGGCGGGCTGTGATCCCTGCCTCGACCTCGACGAGGTGGCCGAGCTCGCCCAGGGCGAGCTTGACGGCGAGGATGATCGCGCAGATCCCGGGGGCGAGTCTGCCGCCGCGATTCGTGGTTTTATCGCTTCGCAGCTTGCCCAATTGGCGGCGGGTATTGGCCGCGACCCGGAAACCGGGGGCGATCGGCCAACGAAGGGGATTGATCGGGCGGCCGAGGTTGGCGAGATGGTGCTTGACCCGGTCGAGCGCGATCTGCTCGAAGCGGCCAAAGCGGCCGCCGCTGAGCGTATGCGCTCCACTGGCTAATATTCGATATCTTCGTCGGTGACTATTTCGATCTCGAGGGGTTCGCCTGTGGCGCAGTTGTTCAAGTGCTGCGCCCAAAGAGCCTGCTTGATCTCACGCCACGAGCCGAGGATCGTGTGTCTGCGCTTGTAAAGCCAGGTGGAACTATCTGTATCTTCTCGCCATCGCAGATCGTAGATATCTTGATAAGTGAGGCCGGTTTTAAAATCGGCGTACAGCATGCCGCACACTTCACAACGATCAAATAGATCGCGCTGTCTGCCGCGTTTCATGCTGATTTTGACTTCGCGCGCCGTTGGAGGTCGTCTATAAATGTTGCGCGTAGCCCTTGCAGAGCCTTTTCGACTTCGTCCAGTGAATTGCGAACGGACACAAGCGCGGCGGTCTGCGCTTCTGCAAGGGATAGGATTTTAGCCGCTCCACGATAGACCAACAGGGCGAGGATCGCCACAAGCCCCCAAGGGCCGCTTGCGGTGAGAATCGCGGCGATCTGGCTGATAGATTCGGTTTCCATGTGATCAACGCGAAACCACGTTATTTTCCCAAGATACAAAATCAAGGTCTAAAAGATCGGTGGCTCCGGCGGCATTGCTAACACCGCAAAATACGGGAAATACATTTAATGCGTTTCCATGATTGGGGGTCACAGAATCATTCCAAACGAGTGCACCATCCGAACAAGTGTAGATCCTAAAATAAGCTATAGAACCCGCGGGGGCCGTTTCTACTTCTGCCCGATACCAGATACCTTGAGTAAGTGTGTAAGTGGTCCCCGTTGCGTTACTACTTCCACCGCCATTATTTGTTCGCCCGGTTGCGATCAATGCGGCGATCTCTAGCCAGGTTCCCGAGGTGGGAAACCAAGTTCCGTTCCAATCGCCAATGTAATTTAGTCCCAGGGCGTTTGTTAATTGGAAAATAGAGATTAGCAGATCGCCCGGAGCGGAAACCAATGTATAACTGGGGGAAATCCCTTGAAAACAGTATCCCGTGTTTGTTGCTACGGCTGATCGTAATCTCCTTTGACCGGGGTGGTTCGCGCTGCCCGCTATCTGCGAAACTGAACCTGCGCCAATGGCGGATCCTGCCCACGACTGATCTGCAATTGTAAAAAAATCCGTTGAGATACTTGGGTGTAAAGATCTGCGGACCGCTAGATCCTTTAAAACGACATCTTGATATGTTGTTAAATCGCCAAACGTGAGATCGCCATTTGCACTCCGATAGGCTCGGCAATCTGCGCCGACCTGGACGCCTTCGGCGGGGACTAAAACGCGCTTTCCCGTGGCCGCCTCAAGGACGACATTGCCATTTGAATCGCGATAGGCTCGGCAATCTGCGCCGACCTGGACGCCTTCGGCGGGGACTAAAACGCGCTTTCCCGTGGCCGCCTCAAGGACGACATTGCCATTTGAATCGCGATAGGCTCGGCAATCTGCGCCGACCTGCACGCCTTCGGCGGGTACGAGTATCCGCTTTCCCGTGGCCGCTTCGAGTACTACATTCCCGTTTGCGTCGCGGTACGCTCGGCAATCTGCGCCGACCTGCACGCCTTCGGCGGGTACGAGTATCCGCTTTCCCGTGGCCGCTTCGAGTACTACATTCCCGTTTGCGTCGCGGTACGCTCGGCAATCTGCGCC
>Ga0315291_10006310_pt1 | contig 14720 bp, 15 predicted proteins | sample YL17G12_20_MG_FD_203070 | JGI IMG/M metagenome (GOLD analysis project Ga0315291, IMG submission 203070) | Sediment microbial communities from Yellowstone Lake, YNP, Wyoming, USA - YL17G12_20 | ecosystem: Environmental > Aquatic > Freshwater > Lake > Sediment | place: USA: Wyoming | collected...
CGGGCTGTTCACCCACTGCATCCAGCCGGCTAGGCTCTGTCCCAGGGCGGCGAAGGCGAAGCGCATCGACTTGACGTAGTCGAGCCTGTCCTGCTCCTTGGCGTCCCTCAGCTCCTTTAGCTGCTCCAGGGTCTTGGTGCTCCGTTCTGTCCAGCTGACGTTCAATGCATCCACTCGGTGTTTATGGTAGGGCGCTGCCTCTTAAACGTCTTGATATCCCACCCTGGTTGAAGATTTAAATCACGGGTGCCCTGTTTCTATGTCGGAGCCGGGGTCTCCTAGCCTGGAAGGGAGCTATCCCCGCTTGTCGGGGGCTCAGGCCTGGAAAGCTAGTGTCCGCACGGACTCGAGGGTTCAAATCCCTCTCCCGGCGCCAAATTCAACTATACATTATAGCGTTTTTTGGGCTATACCAAGTTAAAGAAACTATAGAGTAGAGTATAATCAAGGGTTCCTTGTGTAATTAGTTTGGATCCAATTTACTCATTTTTTATATGAAAAATCAGTTAAATCTAAAGATGTTGGCAGGTAACCATTTGGGATGTTGTATAAAATGCTCCATCATCCGAGTACACGCTTAACGTCACGTTATATTCTCCACCATTATAGATATTGAATGGTACTTTCATCGAACCAACCCAGTACCAACCGAGTACAAGGTTGCACGGTGCGTCAACCATGAGTTTATCATCGATATGGATCTCGATCCGTGTAATAGTTTTTGAATACCATGTGCACCTGAAGCTCATTGAAATGAGGGGACTTCCAGCATTCGTCTCCAGCAGATCTACCTTAGGTACTGAGATTGGATTAATCATTACTATCGAAGAAATAGAGGCGCCTCCTTGAGCCACTACAAGATTATCGATGCTTCTAATAGCTCCGTCTTGGTAGCCAAGCTCGATGTGGACTAGATAGGTTTTACCGGTGCTGGGGGTTAACCCTCCTCGTTCGCCGGTTGTTGGATCGACCCAGTTCGTATAGACAGAAGAACTGAAATCATACGATGGTTGGATTGAGTTTGTTTTGGACACGCCCCATGTGAATGGGAGAACAGTACCATTGATATTACATCTGATTGAGGTAATCGGCTTGTCGCTAAGGTTGCTTAATTCGATACCCAGCTCAGGATTCTGATTTCCTGTCCAGATTCCGATGTAAGAGACTCTCACAAAATCGCTTGCATTCACGAACCAGGTGAAGAAGGGCTGCGCGTGATTAACCGTGAAGACTGAGATAGGGTCTCCCTGAGAAATGAAGCCAGTTACGAGCCACCCCTGCTGGATGTCAGATGCGTTTGTTTTGATGAAGTAGTCCTTGATCTCCCCTGTATCGGCACCACTCAGAGTTGAGTCGGTTATGAGCCTGAGTAATCCATTGAATCCTAGGAGGTTTTGGTCGCTGTACTTCGCCTCGTCGAGTCTAACGACGATCGCGGTGATGGGTTTCTCTTTAGATTGGAACTGGTTGTATGCTATGTAGGCCCCCATGGAGCCTATGGCTATGATCATTATAAGGAAAATAGCCTTCACTTTAGTAGTGGTTAAACTAAGAAGAGAGGTGGGCTCTTTCTTTATTGGCTCCTCGACCTTTTCAATTAAGTTAATGGCTGCTCTTCCAAATTCCGATAGTTTGTATCGTCCCTCCTCATCTTTTGTGAGGAGTTCCTTCATGTTATCGAGGTGATAATTTAGCAATCCGTTTTCGATGCTGAGTGTGGTCAGGATCTCTGTGTATGGTGATGGGGATTGGTTTAGCATTCGGAGTATCTTTCTTCTTATTGGGTGTTTAAGGGCGTTGAAGATGATCGAATAGGTGTCGTCTTCGAGATCCATGACAGCCGATCTAACATGTCTTATATGCTTTATGAGGGTTTTCGACAAGAACCGTTGTCCAGTTAAAACAAGGAAAAGGGGAAGAAATGTTGTCTTAGATTAGAAATATTTTGATGGCGAATTGTTATTCTATAAGAAAAGTATTTGGCTTTACTATCAAGCGACGATGAAAAATTATTGTTTTCTTAACAAAAATGAGTAAATTAAAAGAGAATAGTGGGTTATCTCCCGGCGCCAATCTCCATTTTTCCCTCGATATTCATCCATTTTTTTCATGCACTAGGCCCGCGAAGCTCTTAAATTAATTAAGGACAACCCCAGTTGCGTGAGATGAATGACGGCTGAGGGGAAAGTTATTCGATATGATGATGTCCCGTGGAGACGGAACGATGACCCGAGGGACTGGCTCAACTTCAAGCGCCTGATCTGGGAGGAGACGGGTTCTAAGGAGCTATGCGTGGGCGTCGGCGAGCTGGACCCAGGTCGCGTACTCGGTCTACATCACCACGTTGGGGACGCCGAGTTCTACTACGTGCTCAGCGGCAGGGCGACGATAACGGTGGAGGACAAGGAGATAGACGCCACCCCCGGCACAGCCATCTACATACCGCCGTCGGCTAAACATAAGATACTGAATGATGGCAAGGAGAAGTTCGTCATGGTCTACGGGCTCAACGCCCCTACCCGTAGATACGTGTGGGACGAGCCCCTCTAAAGGTAGCTGACCCTGGAAGATTAGAGAAATGTGGCCCACGCGCTGGATCAATTTTTCACGTTCTAATCCCCAAAATCTCATCCTCACTTCACGTTGATTCCAATCCGTGAAGTTGATTGGTTGACTTAGCTGAGATTCGCGCGCGCGAAAAAATTAATAGTTGGAAAAGGTGCTACAACGTCGACTAGATATGCACAGTTCCGATAAGACGAACGATGAGTACAAAATTACTAAAGTGATCCACGATTCCTTTAGATGGGCTCTAACCAAAGATCGAGCACTCTTTGAAAGCATCTTCGCGAAAGATGATGGCTTCTTTACATTTTATCCAGGCTCTAAGAGCACCGTTGTAGGATGGGATCAGTTTGAAAAATTCCTGGATGGTTGGATGGACCCACGAAACAAGGCCAAAGGATATGATATCAGAAATCTAAGAATTGTGGCTTCAAAGACGGGGGATGTGGCTTGGTTTTCAGCGATGGTGGACGATGAAGGAGAGTTTGATGGAAAGCCTTGGGGCCTCAAAGACGTTCGATGGACGGGAGTTCTGGAGAAACGCGATGGAAGTTGGAAGATATGTCAACAGCACATGTCGGAAGCAAACGATAAGAGCTTAAAATAAAGGCTGAAAAGAAGCGGAGATGGCGGGCACTTCTAACCTAGGGGATCCTCCTCATGAATGCCTCGATCCGCCTCAGTCCCTCGGCGAAGGCCTCTCCCTTCGAGCCGAGGTTGATCCTGAGGTGCTTGTCGACGCCGAAGTGGTCGCCGGGGCTAAGCATCACGCCCTCGTCCCTGAGGAGCCTCTCGCAGAACTTCTTCGACCCGAGCCTGTTCCTGTACTTCGGGAACGCGGTGAAGCCTCCCCTCGGGGGCACGCAGGAGACCAGGTTGGGGCTCTCCTCGACCCACTTGGCGAAGGCTGCGACGTTCGCCCTGCTTATGGCGAGGTTCCTCTTGATGTACCTGTCCCTGTTCCTGAGCAACCTCTCCGCTATCTGCTCGCCGATGCCGCAGTGGCTGAGGGTCGTGTAGTCCTTCATCACCCTGCAGCGGTCTATGAACTCCTTCTCGGCGATGACCCATCCTATCCGTGGGCTCGTGGCGCCGAGCTTGGAGATGCTACCGGTGACGACCCCCCTCTCGTAGACGCCGAGGGGCGTGACCCCGGGCTTCCCGTCGAGCTCCGAGCCCCTCAGAGCGTTGTCGCAGTGGACCCACGCGTTGACATCCTCCGCGACATCGCATATTCCCTTCATCTCCTCCGCTGAGAGGAGCGCCCCGGTCGGGTTGTTCGGGTTGTCGAGGAAGATGACCTTTGTCTCCCTCGTCACCCTCTCCTTCAGCTCCTCGATGTCAGGCGCCCAGCCCTCCCCCTCCACGAGGTGGAACGCCTTCACCTTGACCCCAAGAGCCTTCACGAAGCCTGAGGTCTGCTCATACTGGGGATACTCCGTCACGTACTCATCCTCAGGCTCAACCAGGCAGAGGTTCACGAGCAGGTTCGCCTCTGAGGTCCCGGAGGTTATCAGGACGTTCTCAGGCTCGACATCATGCCACTCGGCGACGAGCCCCCTGAGGGCGTCTGAGCCGTCCGTCCTCCCGTACCTCATGTAGGTGCCTCCGTCGAGCCCGCTCAGGACATCCCTGAGCTGGAGCTTCGAGACGCCGCCCCCGCCGAGGTCTATCTCGCACTTCTCGAGGAGCCACCTCTCAAGCTTGAAGGGCTCAATCTTCACGCAGATCCCCTAAGATACATTCAGGCATGAGCGCTTAAAACTGTGACCAGCGACGGCGGCCTGCCGAGCCCCTGCCATGGTTTCAGGCCCTAGCGAGGAAGGGTAGGTCGCCCCTGACCACCTTCAAGGCGTAGCCGAACCGGTCCAGGCTCATGGCGAGGTAGAAGTCCCTCTCCCTGAAGTGGCTCTGTCCAGGGTCGAAGAACTTTGCTCCCTGGGAGGAGGCCCTTATCCTGGCCCTCATCTCCTCGAAATCAGGTTTCTCCCCCCTTATTCTCGCCTCGATGTACTCGGCGCACAGCTCGTCCTCGATGGCGTCGTACCGCCCCTCCCAACCCATGGAGACGAGGGAGACCGTATCCGACTTCCTCAGCCTGAGGTAGTTTGCTGTCGCTTCAGCGATTACGAAGCTTCCGAGCAGTACCTCGTCCGCGTCTCTGGCGAGGATGATGCCCTGGGTGCCCGAGCTGGTCCTCTGGACGACAGTACGGCCTGTGAAGTCGATGTGCTCGACGTCGGCTGGGGAGTTCCCGTAGTCGAAGCCTGGGATGGGCTCGCCGTGCTGCTCCCCCATGATTATCCAGCTGGGGTGCAGCTCCCTCAGCCTGAACGCCTCGTCGATGCCGGCGACGGGGATGATCCTCTCCGCACCGTTCGCCATCACGAAGGCTGCGGTGGTGAAGGCGCGGAAGACGTCGATGATCACCGCCGTGCCCGTGGCCTGCCTAGCGCCCTCGAGGAGGCGGAGCCGCCTGATCTCCAAGGTCAGATGACTCTCCCGGCTTCGAATGATACACGCTTGAAAGTTGGGAAGACGCCTCTGATGGGCAGGGCTTCAGGGCCATCTATCAGTGTGACGAATGTCGTCATCTTAGCTGAGTCGTTTCTGCTTGGCTGAGCCATGTTGAAGGCTTTGGGGCTCCGATCGCTTAATTGTTTCCCAGGCTCATGGGAGGTGGCTCATCTCGGTGACCTTCCGGCGGAAGTCGACGTGGTTGCCTCTCCCCATGTTCGCCAGGGCCTCCTGGATGCTCCGGGTCGCCTCGTCGAGCGCCCCGCCGTGCCCCCTCTGGCTCCGGAGAACGTGCCATGCCCACTCGAGGGCCTCGAAGGCACCTACCTCGTAGCTCGACAAACCTTCCACCGAGTCCGAGCCTGTCTCCGGCTTAAAAACGGTTGCGCAGCCCACTGGGGGTGGGTGGTGGGTGAAAATGGGTGGGTAACCTCTAAATGCATCCTCCATGCGTTGTTTTAGTGGCGTGACTAAAGTTGTTGGATATAAAGCTGATCAGGGACGACCCTGAGGCGGTACGCCGAAACCTGGAGAAGAGGCACGACCCAGCGAAGCTGGAGCTCCTCGACCAGGTCATTGAAGCTGACGGACGGTGGCGGGAACTAACCACCAAGGTTAACAGGCTCAGGAAGAGGAGGAATGAGGTCAGCTCCGAGGTCGCCAGCGCCCTCAAGTCCGGCAGAGACGCCTCCGCCCTGAAGGAGGAGGCGAAGATCATCCCGGAGGAGATCAAGGCCGTCGAGTCGGAGCTCAGCCAGAGGGAGGAGACCGTGAAGAGCGGCCTCATGAGGCTCCCGAACATGCTCCACGAGTCAGTCCCCTACGGGAGGGACGACAAGGACAACGTCGTCGTCAAGGTATGGGGCGAGCCCCCCAAGTTCGGCTTCACGCCGATAAGTCACGCCGATCTCGCCCAGTCCCTTGGCATCGCCGACTTCGACAGGGCGGGGAAGGTCTCCGGCACAGGCTTCTACTACCTGAGGAACGAGCTCGTCCTCCTCGACTACGCGATCATGAAGTACGCCATGGGCTTCCTCAGCTCCAGGGGATACGCCATCATAGAGCCGCCGTACATGATCAGGCGCGAGGGCTACGAGGGCGTCACCGACCTCGCCGACTTCGAAAACGTTATGTACAAGCTCGACGGCGAGGACCTCTACCTAATCGCCACCAGCGAGCACGCCATGGGAGCGATGCTCATGGGTGAGACGCTGAACGCCGACGCACTGCCGATAAAGCTCTGCGGCGTCAGCCCGTGCTTCAGGAAGGAGATAGGCGCCCACGGCAAGTACACGAAGGGCCTCTTCCGCGTCCACCAGTTCAACAAAGTGGAGCAGTTCATCTTCTGCCTCCCAGAGCAGAGCTGGGGGCTCCACGAGGAGCTACAGCGGAACAGCGAGCAGCTCTACCAGGGGCTCGGTCTACACCACCGCGTAGTCAACGTCTGCACAGGCGACATAGGCAGCATCGCGGCGAAGAAGTACGACACGGAGGTCTGGATGGCCGACGGCGAGTTCAGGGAGGTCGGCAGTAACAGCAACTGCACCGACTACCAAGCGCGAAGCCTGGGTGTACGGTACAGGCTGAAGGAGGGGCAAGTCCCCGCAGGCTTCGTCCACACACTCAATAACACGGCCCTCGCCACCAGCCGTACCATGATCGCCATCTTTGAGCAGTGCCAGCAGGAGGACGGCTCGATTAAGGTCCCTGAGGCGCTCCTGAAGTACATGAACGGCATCGAATGCATCGAAGGCAAGCTCAATAGGCTCAAAATTTGAGCTAAATGCAATAAAACACGCCCTCATTTTTAAGGGGATTATAATTTAAGCCCCCGGACGCAGGGAAAAAGGAAATTAAACGTTTTTTTTTCGTTGTGGATTATTAGGAAAAACTTATAGATCAACCCACGGCATTTGACAAACCAATGGGCTGGAAGGAGACTGACGAGAAGCTCATCAGACGAGGCGAACTCATCTTAGACCTACCCTCCCTAAAGAACCGCGAAGAAGAGCTCAAAACCATGAACAAGGGCAAAAGAGGCCCCCATTTCAAGCTCCCCAACACCTATGTCGAGCTCCTCTCCGCCGTCAGGTACCTCTACCACATGCCCTACAGACAACTAGAAAGCTTCACACGAACACAACACAGACTCGTGCCATCGCTACCGCCGGGGGACTAAGCCTCAGGAAACGGATCCTCCACCTCAGCGTCGACCCGTACCGGAGCCTCAGGGAGACCCAGGGGACCCGTCACGATAGTCGTCGACTCCACAGGCATAAAGGTTCACAAGGCGGGGGGTTGGATCGAGCGGGTGCATGGCAAGAAGAGGAGGTACATGAAGCTCCGCTTCGTCGCGCGCGCGGCGTGGAGAAGGGAGGTCGAGGAGTATCTCGCCTCGTTTAACAAGCGCCCTATCGTAGGTGAGCCAGTTCTTCGTTAACAGGCATCTAAATTATATTTAGTGAAGATGAATAGATCTTTTCATAAAATCAACACGAACATACCAAGTTACGCAACAGGACACACAAAGGAAAATTATTTAAACACGAGAAATATTGAATTATTGGAGTGATTTTATGCTAATGAACGACATTAAGAAATCTGATCAAGAGGTTTATAATCTAATTCTTCAGGAGCACAATAGAGAAGAGAATGGTGTCGAGCTTATACCCTCTGAAAACTTCGTTTCTCGAGCGGTTTTGCAAGCAATTGGTTCCGTTTTCACAAATAAATATTCTGAGGGTTATCCGAAGAGACGATATTACGGTGGGCAGGAGTTTGTTGATCTCATCGAGAACCTAGCGATCAAAAGGGCTAAGGATCTATTCGGAGCAGAACATGTCAACGTACAACCTTATTCGGGCTCTCCAGCTAACCAAGCGGTTTTCTTTGCGCTTCTAAAAATCGGTGATAAATTCATGGGCCTAGATATGAGCTGTGGGGGGCACCTGACCCACGGGAGCCCTGTTAACTTTTCAGGCATCCAATACAAACCAATTCCATATTATGTTGACAGAGATACAGAACTGATTGATATGGATAAAATTAGAACCTTAGCTCGGAAAGAGAGGCCGAAGATGATCATATCTAGTCTTACTGCATATCCTAGGAAGCTGGAGTTTAAGGAGTTCCAAGAGATATGCGAGGAGGTAGACGCTTACCATCTTGCCGACATAAGCCACATCGCTGGACTGATAGTTGGGGGCGTCCACGAATCGCCATTTCCATTCACGGATGTGGTAACTACAACATCCCATAAGACGCTTCGAGGACCTAGAGGAGCCATCATAATGTGCAAGATAGAGGATAGGCTACATGACAAGTACAACAGTGAAACTGAGAAGAATTTGGCCCAGCTAATAGACTCTGCAGTGTTCCCCGGACTTCAAGGAGGACCTCACGATCATATAACCGCGGCAAAGGCAGTCGCTTTTAGCGAGGCGATGAAGCCTGAATTTAAGGAATACGCACATCAGATCGTGAAGAATGCCAAGGCGATGGCTGACGAACTAATGGCTCAGGGAATCAAGCTAGTTACCAATGGGACGGATAACCATCTGATGTTGATCGACTTGAGATCCAAGGGTTTACATGGGAAAGGAAGCCTTCTCCAGAAGGTGATGGATAGGGCAAATATAACAGTGAACAAGAACTCGGTTCCATTCCAGGAGGAAAGCCCGTTCAATCCCTCGGGATTGAGGCTTGGGACACCAGCTGTTACGACGAGAGGTATGAAAGAAGACGAGATGAGGGTTATTGCGCAGTGCGTCGTCAAGGTTATTGATAATTATAAAGACGAGACCGTCTTAGAAAAGACGAAACAAGAAATCATAGAGTTGGTTAAAGACTTTCCGATTTATCCAAACTTTGTCTCCCTGAAGTAAAAGCATATACTTCCTCCCGTATTTATTCAGAGAAATAATTTAGGAATTTTCTTAGGTGGATTAGGTATTTTATGTGAATAGCCAATAGAACCTAGAGGATCCAGATTTACTTTGTTGAAGATTTCGAAAAACATTGAAAAACACGGCGAAGACTCTTAAAAAAACAGCTTTCTCCACTCAGCTAGACATCCAGAATGGAAAACAAATAATAAACGAACGCGTAAACGCGTGTGCAGTTGTCTACCCTCATCGGCACAAGCCTATTATCGCATGAATCCATGCCATTGTTGAAGCCGGTTGTCAGAAGAAGGCATGAAGGAGATGGCCGCCCTCCTGAGGAGGGGGGCGAAGATGCTCAGTATCAACTGCCCGGAGTGCTCGAGCCCACTCTTCCAGCTCAAGACCGGCGAAATATTCTGCCCGAGCTGTAGGCGCGAGGTCAAGGTCGTCGAGGCGGGCGAGGACGCCGAGAAGGTCACCCTCTCCGCCAGCCTCGAGAGGACCCTCACGGCCAAGCTTCAGCTGATCCAGCGGAGGCTTGAGGCGGAGGAGGACCCTGAGCGAATAAAGAGCCTCACGGAGACCCTGACGACGCTCCTCTCCGCCATGAGGCAGCTGAAGGCGGATGAGAGGCCCTCCAAAACGAAGTGAACGCCCAACCATGATGGGGCCTAGTCACAGGGCCCTGCCCAGGAGGCCGGAGACGAGGTCGACGACATCATTCTGGACGTCGTCGATGTCTCTGTCAGCGTCTATTCTCACGAGCTCACCGCTTTCGACGAATTCCAGGTAGAGCTCCCTGACCCTCCTCAGGTACTCGCCCTCCTCGAAGACTGTCTTCTTCCGCCCCTTCACCCTCCTCAGGCTCGCGTCAGGGTCTATGTCTAGGAGGATTGAGAGGTCGGGCTTGAGGGCGGAGCGGTTCAGCTCTCTGATCCAGTCGAGGTCGGCGCCCGCGGCGCCTTGGTAGGCGAGGGAGGAGTGGAGGAACCTGTCTGAGATGACCACCTTGCCCGCGTCCAGGGCCTCCCTTATCTTCTTGCAATGTTCTCGGCGGTCCGCCGCGAAGAGCAGCGCCTCCGTCTCGGGGGAGAGGAGCCTCCTGCCGCCCTGGGCGTACTCCCTTATCAGTTGCCCTATCCTGCCGTCGGTCGGCTCACGGGTCCTGAAGACGTCAAGCTTCCGCTCCCAGAGTCTCATTAGGAGGCGCTCGATGTGGGTCGACTTGCCGCTACCGTCTATTCCCTCGAAGACTATGAAGAAGCCCCTGCCGGCCATACTGGTGAATTGTTGGTCGACGGCGTTAAATCCCTTGCGAGGGGCTAGAGCTGGAAGAGGCTCCTGTCGAACTTCGTCAGGGGCTCAGCCTTCCCGTTCCTCATCATGACCATATCCTCGACCCTGAGGTAGTACTCGCCCTTCCGCCAGAGCTTCGGCTCGACGCAGAATACCATTCCGTTCTGTAGGTGAGTGGACTGTCCCGGCTTCAGCCATGGGTCCTCGTGGACCTCTACGCCGATCTGGTGGCCGACTTTGCCGGTCTTGATCCTGTTCCTGAGGAGGTTGCCGAACCCGGCCTTATCGAGGTGGGCCTCAATCGCCGGGTAGACGTCGCTGACGGTCCAGCTCTCGTCCATCTTGTCGATTGTCTCGACGACCGCCAGCTGGAGGGCCTCGTAGGCGGACTTGACCTCCGGGAAGGCGGGGCCGAAGTAGACGCTCCTCCCCCAGTCGCTGCAGTAACCGTCGAGGACGAAGCCGACGTCGAAGGCTATGCTAGTCCCCTTCACAAGCCCAGCGTCCTTCGGGTAGATGAAGGGGTCGTCCGCGGGGATGGTACCCGACTTCAGGTAGCCTGCAGTGGTGGGGAAGCTGATGTCGCTGGCCCCCGAGCCCCTCGCCATCATCTCGATCATGAGTTCGAGAACCCTCTGCGTCAGCCCCTCGGCGATCCTCTTCGCTATCACGGCCATTATCTGGTCGGTGAGCTCCGCCGCCTTCCTGAGGGCGTCGACTTCCTCCCTCTCCTTGATCATCCTGAGGCCATCCAAGAGGCCCTCTGCCGTGCGAAACCTCGAGCCAGCGCCTGCCTTCGCCAACTCCAGCACAGTACCGCCACAGGCGTAGTCGTCGACGGCGACCTTCCCCTTGTTCACGCCCAGGTCGGCCACGATCTTCCGCACGGTCTCCGCGTACGGCTGACCGTCCTCAACGATCCTCAAGTCGCTTATCCAGACATCCTTGACACGCGACATCGATTCGGACGTGAGGGTGAGGATGGGCTCCCCCTTCCGCGGGACGAAGACGTTGTCCTCGGAGTGCATCAGGTCCCTCCCCCTCCTCCACTCGACCCTGGAGCCGGTCAGGTACTGGAAGTCCGGGCTCCCACCGTAGACGACGAGGTCGATGCCGCTCTCCTCCATCTTCGTCTGGAGGCCGACCAGTCTCCTCCTAAAATCCATCCCGACAGATAGATAGTCCCGATAACGATAAATCGATTGCCCCTGAATCTCCATCCATGGCACGCTGGGGGGAGATAAAGGACCCTGTCCACGGCTACATCTCCGTCTCCGAGGCCGAGCGTAGCGTTCTGGACACCCCGCAGATGCAGAGGCTGAGGAGGATAAGGCAGCTCTCCGCGGCGTATCAGGCCTACCCCGGCGCAGAGCACACGAGGTTCCACCACAGCCTCGGCGTCATGCACGTGGCCGGAGGCATCGCGGCCAGGCTCCGCGACCTGGGCCTCCTAGACGAGCTGGAGGCAGAGAAGCTGCGCGTCGCCGCCCTCCTCCACGACATCGGCCACGGCCCATTCAGCCACAGCTTCGAGGAGGTCCTGGAGCGGAGGCAGCTGACACACGAGGAGATGGGGGCGAGGATCGTGAGGGAGACCGAGGTCGCAGACGCCCTCAACGAGCACGGCTTCGATCCAGAGGAGATATCCCGCCTCGCCGTCGGCGTCCTCGACAACGGCAAGCAGTTCATGAACCAGGTCATAGCCGGACAGTTCAGCGCAGACGTGATGGACTACCTCGTCAGGGACAGCTACTTCACGGGCGTCGAGTACGGGAAGGTCGACATCGACCGCCTTGTACAGTCGATGGACCTCCTCGACGGCTGCCTCGCCATGAACGACACCGCCCTCTACGTGCTTGAGGCATTCGTCATCGCCCGGTACGAGATGTTCAAGGCGGTCTACTTCCATAGGACGGTCAGGGCGGGGGAGGTGATGCTCGTAAGGGCGATGATGCTCGCGGACGAGAGGCTGGGCTTCACCTCATTCAAGACGCCCGAGGACTACCACAGGCTGGACGACGCCTACATCCTAGCACAGCTCGCCTCCCTGAAGGGCTCCCGTGACAAGGCGTCGAGGACGGCGTACGAGCTCGGAAAGCTCTTCGTGGACAGGAGGCTCCTAAAGTGCGCCTACGAGAGGCTGATGCACAGCAGGGACAGGTTCAACGTCAACGTGATGACGGCGGGCGTCAGGGAGGGGCTCGAGGAGGAGATAGCCGCCGAGGCCGGCGTCGACAGGGACTTCGTCTTCATAGACATCTCCTCGGCGCCCTCCGTGCCATACTACTCACGCCACAATCAACCCCAGGACATACCTCTCTTCCACAGGAACCCGGACGGGTCAAAGACGCCTAGGCTCCTGAGCGAGCTCTCGCCCCTCGGCGGCGCACTCATAGGCTACCTCGACATCATGCGGGTATACGCGAAGCAGACGGACCTCGACGCGGTGAGGAGGGCGGCCGAGGAGAAGTTCGGCAAGGAGACCGCCGCCACAAAGGTAAGCTACTAAACATAGCAACAAAATATTTTCTGAGGAATTGGTCGGCAGAATAATGGCCGTCGGCTTCAAAGAACAGGGTCAGAGGGTCTCGATGTAGCCCTCATCGGCATCAACCCGGAGCCTCATGCCGGTCTTGAGAACCTTGATCGGGTCGTCGTCAAGCTTATCCACGAGGGGGACGCCCGCTATCACGCAGCCGGTCGCTATTATCGACTCCGTCTCGACGTTTATGATCGCTGCCGGCGCTGTGCCGAGCTTCTTCATCCTGTAGATGACGTAGCTGCCGACCGTGCTTCCTTTTCCCCTCGGGAAGACGAAGACCTTGCCGGCGACGCACTGCCCGCAGGCGGAGTGGCCCGGCTCGGTCACAACACCTGTCTCCGGGTCGACGCCGCCGTAGAAGCTGACGGGGTCCTTGCTGACCAGTGCCTCCCCCTCGGCGTATCCCCCGACGACCTTCCTGCCTCTCAGGATCATCTCAAGGCCTCCTTCACCAGCTGCTTGGCCGAGGACACCTTCGTCCTGAGCCCCATGTTGGCGCAGTACTGGGCGCCCTTAAAGCTGTTCAGGGCAACCTCCCTCCACCCCATCTCCTTCAGGGGCGCGACAACCATGCAGGTGTCGACGTAGACCCTGCCGCCAGCCTCCTCGATCTGACTGACGTACCCCTCCTTCTCGGCTTGGGCGTGGACGCCGCGGCTCGTGAAGACCCAGAGGCGCCTCCACAGCCCCTTTCCCTTCACCAGCCTAGCCACCTCGGAGACCTCCCTCAGGCTGCAGTGTGGGCAGCCGATGCAGGTGACTGGGTCCGAGACCTCACATGTGAGCTTCTCCCTAGCCTCCTCTAGGTCGCGGTCCTCGACGGTCACCTTCTCGAGCCCAACTAGGTGCGGCTTCATCTTCTCAGCCTCAGGCGTCACACCCTCCCCATGCCAGAGCGCTATGCCCCCGCTCGTCGCGCAGGCGGCGCCGAGGGTCTTCAGCGACTCAAGGCTCGGCTTCCCGAGGCCCCTGAAGTACGGGACGGTCGAGCCAAGGATCTTCCCGGCGACGAAGCCCAGGGCACTGTAGTCGAGGGGGTCGGCGAGCCTCGCCTCCACCTCCACCAACTTGCCCGGTACCCTGTTCTCATCCAGCCTGTACTCGTATAAGGGCGCGAGGCCAGTGACCGCGCTGGCGAGGGAGGTCGGCCCAGACTCTCTGTTCGTCCTTGCGCCGAGAACCGAGTTCGCGTAGCATATTGCCGAGGACTCGGCCCACGCCACCTGGCTTCCGGGCCTCGGGACGCTCCCGACGAGGTAGGGTGTGCACGTGCAAGTCGGCTCGACGCCCATCGCCTCGAAGGCGGCGATGACCCGCCGCTGCCCCTCCGCGAAGTCCTCCGGGACACCCATCTCCCGCCACCTCGCCATGTCCATGCCCGCAGGGTTCAGCGTCGTCCTGATGACAGTCTTCGCGCCGAGGCCCGCCTGCTCCTCCAGCCACTCCAGGCCGGCTTCGCCCAGGTTCTTGTACGAGACGCCTGAGACGTGGGCGCTCTCGACCGGGATGAGCCTCTCGGCGCCGAAGATCTCGCCGAGCGCGACGAGGAGCTCCATCGCCTTCGAGACGCCGGGGCCCCTCTCCCCGGCGAGCATACGCTCTTCCTCCCTCGTCAGGTACAACTGTATCAGATCACCTGAAAGAAGGGCGGATATAAATGGATTCTACGAGTACTTCTCCAGGATCTTCCTGACCCTGTCGGAGACCGTTATCTCGGCTTTCCTGAACTTCTCCGTAGGCTTCGACAGGGGCCTCGTCGCGTCTATTCCGACCTTACATCCGAGTTCACGTTCCTGGTCGCTTGCTGGGTCAAGGCTCGAGACGCGGCTGTTCGGCACTAGGAGGAGGTCCTCGTCACCCTTGAAGCGGGTCGCTATCGCCCACTCGACCTCCTGCATGTCGTATGGGTCGATGTC
>Ga0315291_10006312_pt1 | contig 14719 bp, 15 predicted proteins | sample YL17G12_20_MG_FD_203070 | JGI IMG/M metagenome (GOLD analysis project Ga0315291, IMG submission 203070) | Sediment microbial communities from Yellowstone Lake, YNP, Wyoming, USA - YL17G12_20 | ecosystem: Environmental > Aquatic > Freshwater > Lake > Sediment | place: USA: Wyoming | collected...
GGATTCCATGTGGTGCGGGTCTCAAGCGAATAGCCAGGATTGTGTCCTGTGGTTAGTTGCTTCTTTCCTCCACCGTCGGTGTTTATGACGTATACTTCCATGTTTCCTGTCTGGTTTGCTGTGTAGGATATTCTGTCTCCGCGTGGACTCCACATAGGAGAACCCTTGTAGGTACCGTCGGAAGTCAACTTCACTTTGGTGCTCCCATCCGCGTTCATCTTCCACATGTCAGTGGTCTTTGATGCCGGATCATATGCCCAATAGGTTATTTCTTGTCCGTCTGGGCTCCATGAAGGCCAACCACTAATCACATCATTTGAAGTGAGTTGTTTCTTGTCTCTTCCATCATCATTCATAGACCATATCGTCCAACCGCCCTGACTGTCAGTAACCCAGAAGATCCTATCGCCTTTAGGACTGTACAATGCACTAACATCACTTCCAGAACCATCAGTTAGACGTTTCAAGCTGGGCTCCATGCCCATGGACTCGACAAAATTTTCTGCCTGAGGAGGTGACTGTTCAGGGGGGAGGGGATATAATATGTTGTGACAGCTCGCACAGAAAGGCCCCTTCCCCCAAGCATCAAGGGTCCTCTGCAAGTTGGTCCCAGGTTTCAAGCTGGAATAGTCTTCTCCGGCACCATGACCAGTTGCCATGAACACCGATGCAAACAGGGTTGAAAGCAATAATAGTCCTACGGAGAGATAGCTAATTATTGGATGAAGATTGACTGTTCTTACCGAACTTGGCAATTGCCCTTCACGCTCACAGAATTGTTTTGGATATGACGGAAGTTATATGAGTGTTGCGGTTAGCGCGCCCTTCCGAATACAGGGGGAGGTACCGTCTTGTAAAAGTAGGAAAGCTTCCATGACAGCGCGCGCTATTCTAGGAATCCCGTTAGATCTTCGACTTTTTCGATCAGACCAATCGAATATCCCAGGATCTCGTGTATATCGAAAACACCTTTGATAGTATATGGCGCTGTTGAGTACAAGTTGTGGAAACATGATGGGCACGCAGTGACCACCCCTTCAACCCGCGATTTCACAACGTCGTCGAAGAAGTTTCTGCAGAGGCTATTCCTCAGTTCGGAATAAGGCACTCTTATCGTTCCGCCACAGCATCGTGAGAACTCCCTAGTCCTTTCCAGCTCCACAAGCTCGATTCCCCCTATCCTTTTGAGTATGTTTCTTGGGGGGTCGTAAAGCTCGGCATATCTTCCCAAGTGGCATGGGTCCTTATACGCAAACTTCATCTTTAGAGGCCGTATTGTCTTAAGCACTCCTTTCTCAAGGGCGTCTTCCAAGACCTGTGTTGAATGTTGGACTTCAATCTTTGACGCTCTGCCAAGTTCTGGAAGGTCATGCTTGAATGTGTTGTAGCACATTGGGCATAATGTGATAATCCTTTTCACTCCGTGCTCTTTGAGCCTCTGAGCAGTCCTCGCTAAGACTTCTTCGGCTTCCTTGGCCAACCCGAGTTCAGCCAGATAACTCCCACAGCAGATTTCTTCCCTCAAAACTGAGAAACGGGTATTCATCTGCTCAAGAATCTTGAAGAGCGTGATCAGGTGTGTCGGATAGACATACTGGGCTACACATCCCATGAATACGATTGTATCCGCCTTCTGAGGCATTTTGTCGATCGCCTTCTGGAGCTCAGGGGATATGGCTTTCATCGCCAAAGCATTTCCAGTGGTGTTGATGTTCTCCAACATCTCCAAATGTTCTGGTAGTGGGCCTTTCTTTGCGTCGGCTAGTTGGGTTCTCACCTCTTTGACAATGCCTGTGACCTTTACCAGCCCGGGACAGATCTTTTCACAGGATTTGCAGAGCGCACATGTGTAGATTCGATCAAGCACCCTATCGTCAAGTGTGATCTTCCCCTCTTTCAAGAGCTGGACGGCCATCATTCTGCCTCGAGCGTTCCATGTCTCATTCATCTTCGCGTGATATATTGGGCATTGACTTCTGCAGAAGCTGCATCTGAAGCACTTGTTGAGCTCGTAGTTCATCTCCTTGCTGAGGGAGAGTCTGAAAGCCACTTGATCACTCTCTTGATGGGAAGATCTTGTTTGGATTTAGGATGTTGTTTGGATCGAAGAGTCCCTTGATCTTCAACATGACCGTTGTCTCCTCGGGGGCATGTTCAAGTGGGAAGTATTTTTTCTTGAGTACTCCTATGCCGTGTTCACCGGAGATTGTTCCATCGAGTTCGACGGCTGTCTTGAAGATCTCGTCTGTAGCATCCATAGCTCTCTGATATTCTTGCTTGTTTTCTTCATCGTAAAGGACGTGGGGGTGGAGGTTTCCATCTCCAACGTGGCCAAAGGTTGGGACTAAAATCCCGTGCTTCTCCGAGATCTCGTGTATGCGCCGCAGCATTTCTGGGATCTTGCTCAGTGGTACCGTTATGTCTTCTATTAGGATCGAGGTTTTTCCGAGAACCGCTAGGGACTGAAACGCAGTCTTTCGGGCATTCCACAAGTCCAGGCTTTCTTGTTCAGTGGCTGAGATCTTAACCTCTGTGACGCCTTCCTGCCTGCATATCTTTTCAGCTAGGCCCATGCGGTAGTCCACATCGCTGCGCGGGCCATCGAACTCCATAATCAGCATCGATCCCGCCTCTGGTAGCTTCATTTTAAGGTACTGAGATATTGTGTACATGGTTGTCTTATCGAGCAGCTCGATTGCTGAGGGATTGAGGCCTCCAACCATTATCTTGAATGCTGCTCTGCCTGCATCTTCTGGGGTCTTGAAGTATGCTGTTGTAACCATTCGGCTTTCAGGGATTGCGATTACTCTGGCTCGGACTTTTGTTATTATTGCCAGCGTGCCTTCTGAGCCAGTTATGAGGCCTGTCAAGTCGTATCCTGAGACACTCTTCCTGGTCTTTGTGCCCGTTGAAACAATTTCGCCGGTGGGTAAGACGAGCTCGACCCCTAAGACCCAATCTCTGAAGGTACCGTACTTCACTGCATGAATACCGCCTGCGTTATTGGCGACGCACCCGCCTATGGTGCATGCGACTTCGCTGGCCGGATCTGGTGGAATGAAGAGGTTGAGAGGTTTTAGTCGGTCATTTATCTCGCGGATGCTTACGCCAGCTTCTGCAAGGAATTGAAGGTTCTCCACATCTATCTCTAAGATCTTGTTCATTCTCTCAAGGGAGAGTACTAAGCCAGGCTCTAGAGGTACCGGGCCACCACATAGACTGCTGCCTGCTCCTCTGGGATAGACAAGTATCTTGCTCCTGTTGGCAAAGATCATTATCTTACTGACTACTTCTGTGCTTGTGGGCCAAACAACGGCTTCAGCTGATCCTCTTACGACTGTTGGGTCTCGTGAGTACACTTCTAGTTCAAGCGGCTCGGTCGAGATATTCTCGGGGCCTACAATCGCCGCTAATTCTTCTATCTGATCCTTTTTCATCTTAGGCCTCCGAAGCCTTGCTTCTACGATGAGTTCTGTGCCAGTTCCGAAGTCATTTCTTCTGAAGATTTGCTTTTTCTCTAGTCGCCCAAGCGGTGAGTTGCTCTGGCGTGTGGAGAAGACTATCCAGCTCATTTTCAGGATTCTTGGGCTGGATAATAACCGCCCATCCTTCTCCATATGGGTCTTTAACGATTATGCTTGGATTTTTGGTCAGCACATCATTTGTCTCAACTATTGTTCCTGAGACGGGCGACTTTAAGGGACCGACCCATTTTGCGCTCTCCATTGTTCCGAAGCCTTTGCCTTGTTCCACGTTAGCACCTTTTGGTTTAAGACGTATGTATATTATCTCGGCAGCCAACTTCACGGCTATATCTGATAGTCCAACTCTTACCTTGCCATCGGACTCCACTTTAGCCCAGCTTCTTCCTTCCTCGAGGTAGTACAGTTCTTCTGGAAGATTGAACTCGTCAATATTGACCATCTTAAAAAATCGCCTGTATGATCGACTCAGGCTCATCTGTGCCTGAGTTTTTCCAAAGCTAACATGATGCCGTCTATTATAGATTCTGGTCTAGGTGGGCATCCGGGAACTAGAACATCTATTGGGATCAATTTCTCCACAGGCCCGCCTATAGCATAGTTCGGTTTCTTATCATCGCGATTGTATACTCCTCCAGTAATCGCACAAGATCCGCACGCAATCGCAACTTTCGGATTAGGAAGCTGATCGTAGACTCGCCTGAGTATTGGAGCGATCTGTTTAGGTGCCGGACCTGTGACCAGAAAGATATCTGCGTGACGCGGATTATTGCGGAGTTGAATTCCCATTCTCTCAAGATCGAAGCGAGGAGCAAAGCAGGCTGCAAGTTCTATGTCACAGTTGTTGCATCCGCCGGCATGCGCGTGAAATATCCAAGGAGAGTACGCACGTGCCTTCTCCTTAAGACCTAGCCTCAAGATTCTCACCTAGTACGATTTGCGGGGATGAGTCTTGAATGCATAGCTAGCAGTCCGTCTGCAGTCGGGACAGTACCTCATGAAAATCTCCATGTCTTTGTTTACGATCACGAGGTTAGCGGGGTCGATCTTCTCATTGACTCTCTTCCTGACTGCTTCAATCTGTCCGATCGGGAATGTCGTTCGACCGCATTTATCGCAGGTTCCTAGAGGGACCGAATGCTCAACCTTAATGCAATCATTTGCACTCTGTCCCTTCTTAGACATCTCAAACTCAGGCGTTAGTTCAAGTCCCTTTTCGGGACATATGTCGCGACATCTTCCGCAGAAGATACATCGACCGATCTCAACAGAAAGAGTCCTTTCCAGATCAGAATCAGATTCTGTAATCGCGGAACTCGAACAGACAATGGTGCATGCACCGCATCCGACACACTTGATCTCATCGAAGCGGTGTTTGCCTCTACTCTCATCTGCGATCTCTGTGAGTGCACCAAGCGACTCTTTCTTGGCAGGGTAGTTGACTGTAACAGGATGAATTGCATTTCGCAAGAGTTCTTTCGTTAGCTTGACGACGCCGTATTTCAAAGTGCCAAACCTCATATGAATGCTGGAAAGAAATGACGAAATGCGTAGGCCCAAACGAGCCCTGATATTGCCAGAATCGTTGGAACCCTGACATACCATATTAGCGCTTGATCTATCCTGAACCTCGGATTCAACGTGTGGATCATGGTCATTACAAGAACAATCAGAAGACCTTCAAGCAGAAAAGTAGGAATCGAAAACAGCTTCTCATAGCCGGGGACCAATCCTCCCGCTAGGAACAGAGCGATGAACAGCCCGACACAGATTGCTATTAGAAATGTCTTAACGATCTCAATTATTGCAAGCAGCCTCCCGCCATACTCCGTTACTGGGCCGGCGACAATTTCCACCTCAGCCTCAGGCACGTCAAATGGTTTCAGATGTAGCTTGCCAATTATCGCAACAAGGAAAGCGACTGCCGCGAGAGGATTCAAGAGAAGAAAAGGGAGTCGAGTTGCCTGCACGTCTATGATTTTCTGAACTGACAATGAATCCGCCATGGTAGCAATCGAGAAAGCCGCAATGACGAGTGGAGTCTCGTAACCCAGCATGAGTTCCGCCTCTCTCTGGCTTCCGATAACCCCCCAAGGTGAGGCGCTTGCCGCCCCGCCTAGAATGAACGCGAAAGGCACTCCCAAGAGAAGATAGAGTATCACTACGAGGCTGAGTTCAAAGGAGGCCAAATGTGAATAGGTGGCCACTGGAGTAAATGCTGCAGCAACAATCACACAGATGAGAGCGATGTAGGGGGATGATCTAAAGAGTCCTTTTGTAGAAGTGCTCGGTAAAAGCGACTCTTTGCAGAGGAGTTTTATTATGTCATATAATGGCTGAAACAGTCTGGTTACGCCCAGAGTCCCTCGAAGCGACTTTGGAACGAGAAGCCAAGGGCCCCTTCTTGATTGAAGGCGTGCTGAGACCTTTCTGATCTCGTAACCGTAGATTATGCCCAGAAAGAAACTCACGATGGGCAGGAATAAGCTGCTTGCTATTGATATTGTCGAAGGGAGCTCCATCTTTCATTGGCTCCAAGTGAACTGACTGCTTGTAGCCACGTTCGAGTTCTTCTTCGCTCCAGAGTCCGTGATGGTGAATATGCGGTCCGTGCATGCGTAACAGGGGTCGATGCTCCCGATAATGATGGGTGCATCTGCGAGTGTGTGTCCTCTTAGTAGTTTTGGAAGAAGTGCGTTGTTTCGGAAACTTGGGGTTCTTATCCGTACACTGTAAGGTATGTTGCTGCCGTCTGAGACCACGTAATACACTAGCTCGCCGCGGGGAGCTTCCGCTTTGCCGAGAGCTTCATTGAATTTGAAGTTCTTGGGATCTGCTGCTTCGATGGAGATGGGGCCTGTAGTATTGTCTAGTGCCTTCAGGCATTGGACTAAGATGTCCGCGGAAACTAGGATCTCCTTAAGGCGCACAATAGTCCTTGACCAAACATCTCCTCCTTCGTCTGTCACGATGTCCCACGTTGTGTATTCGGGGCCGTATGCGGCATAGGGGCTTGACTGGCGGATGTCAAGCTTCCATCCGCTTGCGCGAGCTGTAGGGCCTACGGCTCCCGCGTTTTTTGCTGTGAAGAGATCCAGCTTTCCGATGTCTTGAAGTCTCTTTCTTGTGAGCGGATGGTTGTAAACTATCTCGATTAATTTTGCAGTCTCCTTTTTCATGGTTTGCAGGCGTCTGTTGGTTTTGGTGATGACTTCGCCTTTAACATCCTTCCTGATCCCCCCTATGAGATTCATTGCAGGGGCTCTTCGGCTGCCGGTTAGAGACTCGAAGATATCCAGAACTTGTTCCCGGGCCTTCAAGGAGAGCATGAATAGCGTCTTAAACCCGATCAAATCGCCGGCGACTCCCAGCCACAGAAGGTGGCTATGGATTCTTTCGAGTTCAGCCATCAATGTTCTTATGTAGCGTGCGCGGTCCGGGATCTCTATCCCACCTAGTGTCTCGACTGCATTCAGATAGGCTGTTGTGTGGGTGACATTGCAGATGCCACACACCCTTTCAGCCAAGAAGACACCTCGAGAGTAGCTGCGACCTTCAAACAGTTTCATTATTCCTCTGTGATTCCATCCCAGCTTGACATCTACATCGGTTATCGTTTCACCATTTAGTTTGACTCGGAAGTACGCGCCTTCGATTAGCAAAGGGTGGTATGGGCCAAGGGGTATGAGCGACCTCTCAAGCTTTTGTGCTGTGTCAGCTGCAAATGGTAGCTTGCCGTTCTTGTCCACGAAATGTTCGCATTTCTCGCTTTCAACGGCATTTGGCCATTCATAAGGTAGCCATAGATGTCGGGGATCTGGGTGGTCAATGAATCGGACTGGAGTAAACTCCATCATTTCTCTTTCAGACCAAGAGGCCTCAGGTGCGATATCAGAGATGGATTCAATCTCAGGCTCTTCGGGCGGAAGTTGAACCTTGACGTTGAAGTGAACATATTGGTCAAGATGGTCAAGGGAATAATGGTAGATTACCTCGTAACCGTTCAGGCCTCTATCAATTACGGAGACATGAATCAGCCTCGCCTTGAACTCGCCAGTAAGATACTTGGCAATCTCTCTTACCCTTTCTCTATTGGTGTAAAACCAGTAGATCTTCGTACCGGCTTTAAATTCGAAATCTGTTCCAAGTCTCTGATTGAGTTCGTTGATTATGTCTTCCGAGTGCCCCATTTTAGCCACCCACTCTTGCCTTTATCGTAGTCTCTGCGAGTATCCGCAAGGCATTTCTCAGCGCTGGACCTGTCGAGACAATTCCTGACCATTCCAGAGTGAAATAGCTTCCGAAGATGATGATTAGTGCCCCAATTAGGAGACCTGGAAGACGTAGAGCCATCGGGACTATTGTCGGTCGATTGTCTTCTTCCTCAGACGCTGAGAAAAAAACATTAGACCAGACTGACAGACACGCTGCTAGAGATATTGCCGCTGTCGCTACGACTGCTGACTTTGTAATGATGGGAACATTACTGTTGAACACAAGTTCCCTTAAGGTACTTACTCCTAGCGTGCCTGGAATCAGGCCCAAGCTCAGCGCGCCAACTGCAAATGATATCTTCATTACTGGGAGTCTCTTGGCAAGGCCTCTCATAGTGTCAAGATCTTCGGAATGACTGACTTTGATTGCCACACCCGAATCGAAAAGTAGCTGGGATTTGGAGAATCCGTGATTGTACATGTGCAAAAGTGCTCCTCCGAATCCTAACACTAGTGCCTCCTCAGAATTGAATCCGCTGTTGGCGAGAGTCCCAGCAAGGCCGAGAAAGACGGCTATGTAACCGACTTCGGATATAGTCGAAAAAGCCCAGACCCTCTTTATTCCGCGAATGTGCTTTTTTCCCACATGAAGTCTCGTGTATCTGCTACCAAACCACGCCTCTACGAGTGCATATATTGACCCTGCGAGCATGCTTGCTAGACCGACAGCCAGCAACATGTTCGCAATGTAGGAGTTGACAATGCCCATGCTCCCCAGTATTCTTGCTATGTCAAAAGCAGCGACTTGAACCAGAGCAGCGCTCAGGAGTGTATGTATGGGGATTGGTGCTTCACTGTGAGCCTGGGGTAACCAAAGTAATCCGAAGGGCAGTAATCCGGCCTTTACACCGAATCCCAAAAAGTAGATGGTGGCGAGGAGGTTCACCTGACCCACACCAAGCGCGCCAATCTCGGCCAGATTGAGGCTGTGAATAAGTTGATACTGCCAGAAGATGCCTCCAATTATTATGATGCCGCCAAATATGCTGAGTGCTAGGTATCTGTAAGCAGCTAGTATGCTGCTCCTCCTTCGGCTGAACATTACAAGTATTGCGCTTGTGACGCTGCTTGATTCCAGGAAAAGATAGATGACTAGTATGTTGAAGCTCGAGACCATTCCGATCATCATGGCAATGAAAAGCTGATAGAGAAGATAGTAAAGCCAGGTCTCTGACCTTTCTTCCATATATTTGAAACTGTAGATTGCGCCCAAGAATGCGAGGAGCAGTACTAGTTCAGAGACATATATTGAAGCAGCATTGAACGTAAACTCTCCCAGACTGTCATAGATGAATTTCCTTTCTAGTGATAGGACAAGAAAATAGGTGTTCACGAGAAATGCTACTGCAAATGAGGCGGCTATCAGTTTGTTTCTCAAAGCTATGGATCTGAGACCGACTATTGTTGAAGCTACTGCAGAGAAGATCATTATGATGAATGGCAACGGCGCTAACGTTGTCACTTTTCTTTTTTCTCCTTGGAGCTGAGCTTGGTTTTATCATAGTAAAGATCCCAAGCTTCATCGATCTCTTCAGAGATCAGCGGTATTCCAGGCGAGAATAATTCAGGCCCAGAGAGATATGGTGACTTTGCAAGCCCTCCTAGGAAGATCTTCTCTGTGTCCATTCCAGTGCGATATAATGCAGGGATAATGACGGCGAAGAAGATATAGAAGGCCGATATGGTCGCTAGTTCCGCGCAAAGGAAGACCTCTATAGTTGTCTCAGCAAAGACAATCCCGAGAGAGGATCCTATGAGTAAAGCAATCGAAATTCCGAGAGGCAGTCTTCTAGCTCTCATTGTGCTTTCATGATCCTTTCTAAGATTGGGTCGAGTGAGATTCTGTGAAGATGAGTTCCTATGTCCGCAGGTGAAGCTCCAAGGCAAAGTGCTAGGAGCTCTAAGTAGTTTATGACTGGAATGTTGTAGTCTTTACCTTCATTTTTAAGGGTCATCTCTGCCCTTTCGAGCCGCTCAGCACATGCTGGGCAGAAGAGAGTTATGCAATCAGCACCAGATTCTTTTGTCTCGTTAAGCTTAACCTCGGCCCTTTGGTGGAGTGAGAAATCGGGATCAGAATACATCGCTGGGACACCACAACAGAGTCGCTCCGTTTCAACATGAATCAAATCGCCTCCAAGTACTGTGATAAGATCGTCGAATTTCGGTGATAGGTCCAGGTTCTCCCTTAGTATGCGGCAACCGTATTGGGGAACGCATTTTAGACCCGACAGAGATTGGCACAGTTTCTCTTTGATTGTGTTCAGGCCGATTCTGTCATGAAGGAACTCAATCATGTGATAAATCTGGGATGATCCGGAGTATTCTGACCCGCACGTGATCAGCATCGCATTGATCTTGTCTCTGAGATTTTTGTCCTTTGATAGATCGTGGTTCACCTTGTTTAGGGTGTCAAAGCAACCGTTGCAGATGACGCATATGTCTTTGCTTGCCGCGTTAGCTATTGATATGTTTCGGCCTGCTAGGGTCAGCCATAAGTCTCCGGATAATGTCCTAGATATTTCAGGATCAGGGCAACAGGTGGCGTCAGGCATTTCCTCGATCCTTATGTTAAGTTTGTTGAAGGAGAACCGAGCGGCTTTTTCCACAAAAGGTTGAACTGCCGGAACCATGCAACCCCAAAACATCATGGTCTGCTGACCTGAATCAGTCAAGTTTTCAACCTCTTTTGCTTCCAGTCGTAGTGTAGTTGTCTGTCGAATCCCAACTTCTTGATCAGTTCTTGGCTCTGTTGGACCGCTTTTCCAGAAGAGTAGGCTGAAGTCGGCTTCTCAGGTAGCCCCAAGCCTATCCTTTCGTCGATCCAGAAGTCCAGCAGGCTCTGAATCTGTCCTTGATCTATGAGATTCGTGACAGCGCCTTGGAATTGGGCTGGAACTGGGCTTTGCGCCTTCTTTCTTAGCGGATGAATTGGGTTCTCTTCTTCCGACATTACGCCTGACACTCCTTATGATTGACCGAATAACCTGCGAGCATCTGCCCGCTTGGCCTTCTTGAGAGCCTCAGTGGTACAGAATTTCACGCATTGAGGGTCATTGTCGCAGAAGTCGCATTTCGTTACCACTTTTCTATCCTCATCAAAGTGAGGATTCGAGATCGGGCAGGAGAGGATACAGGCCTTGCACCCTATGCATAAAACAGAATTGATCTTGACAAGTCCGGTGTTCTCATCCTTGGTTATGGCGTTAGCGGGGCATGATGCGAGACATAACGGATCTTCACAATGGATGCAGTGGATACCGACAAAACGGGATTTGGGCTTCTCAGGATCATTGATGATTTTGATGTGAGACTTTCTGAAGTCTGTCGATCCATAATGCTTGAGAGAACAAGAGACCATACAGTATGTGCAACCCGTGCATCTCTCCGAATTGAAAACAATCACTTCTTGTTCTGAATCGTCTTGATTATTCAAAGTCAGAACCCATCTTTATGGTCTAGTGTAGCGCGCGCTAGACGAGCCTGCGGTCTTTGATGATCTTGATGATGCCTCTCCCTAGGCGGCTCAGCAACTTGATGATTCCCACGGGAATGCAATTCATAAAGATTGTGAGTGGCCTCGTTAACCTGCCTCACTCAGGGTCGGTTATTTAGTTCTCTCTTTCCATTTTGGCCACGAAGAACCCATTACAATGGTCTTTATGTGGGTAAAAGCGCCTCGCCTCATTTAGGCCTCTGAATGCCTCTGACCCCAATGTCATGGATGTTGGGGATATCTTGAAGGTTGGGTGGGCCTTGAGGAATTGTTCGATGACCAATTCGTTTTCTTCGAGAAGTATGCTGCAAGTTGAGTATACCAAGGATCCAGTTTTCTTGACATGTTGTGACGAAATATCTAAGATTCGAAGTTGTAGTGACGAGAGCTTCTCTACGTCCCCGGATTTCATTCGCCATTTCATTGATGGTGATTTGGCGTAGAGTCCGGTGCTGCTGCAGGGTGGATCGACGAGTACGACGTCAGCTTCAACATTCAGAGGCAGATCCCTCTGAACGTCACATATTATGGGCTGAGCGATCTCGACTCCCATGCGTTTGATTTCGCTCTTCCAGATTCTCATACGAGCTTCCGCGATGTCTAGCGAGACGACCGTGCCTTTGTTGTTCATAATCTGTGCTAGTGAACAGGTCTTTATGCCCGGTGCGGCACAGATGTCGAGCACAAAATCTCCGGGCTTTGGATTTGCCTCTTGACAAGCTGCTTGGCTGGAGATGTCTTGGATCTGAAAAAGACCGCGTTCATAGCTTCTGAGTCTTATTAGCGGCTTTTCAGTTCTTTCGACCTTCCAGGCATCTCTGAGCTCGATCATTCTGCTTAGTGTGACTCCTTCATGCTTGATTTCTTCTATTACGGTCTCCCAGGGCTGTCGAAGGCTGTTAATTCTAAGATATGTCGGAGGCGGTGAGTAGTCTTCGTTCAGTAGTCTGAGGCCATCATCTCGCCCCAGTAGCCTGAAGCTATACCGAACAAACCACTCTGTGTGGCAGGTTTCGAGACTCATCCTCGTAAGTTCACGCTCATTGGCAATCAGCTTTTTGGGTTCGGCTGCCAAGATCATGCCGAAAGCACTCTCGACTGGGAGAAGTTCGTCTCTTCCCAAGACTCTGCGGCCGGATTCAAGGAAGCTTAGGATGCCCTTAAACGTCCTTTTGCGAAAATGAGCCCAGTAGATGTAAAGGCGAAGGAAATTCCTGACGCCAAGATTCCAGTCTCCCAGTTTCCGGGGATCAAGAGCCCAATCTGCAATGTAATCAACTAGGTTGAGTCGTCTCGTCGTTTCAGTCATCAGCCTGAACGCCAGTCTCATTGAGCTTCCATCATGAATTTGAAGTTGTTTCGAAACAAGAATAAGGGCTTGCCTTTCACTCAAGCCCTCAAGTTCCATCCAGCTCAAGGCCTCAACTGCTAGGGCGATCGAATCTTGAAGCAATATTGTTCGAGTACTCTCTCGATACAAGCTTTTGTTTGTATCGTTTCTGTATGTTATATGCGAGGGATCGGGACCTTACGGCGAGCTTTTGGGCGCCTTCTCTATTACGATATGGCTGTTGTCCATGTATAGGTCTATAGAACGTCGCCAGCTTCAAGATTTAATGTTTCTGCTACCGGCTGGGGGATGATGACTCGTAGGCTGGATCCTATCTTTTGCAGTGCATCGTCTAGGTTGCCTATAACGTCTGTGCTTGTTTTGGCTACTCGATGCCTATGTGGCTGTTGTCTAGCCCGCTGTGGCATGCCGTCTATGTTAAGGCGGAAAGCTCAAGATGCAAGCGAAGTCTGATGATTAGCGCGGACTAAGCTAGTCACATTCAATTGTCTCTGAACCCTCTCATCCTAATCTCGGAGCTTTGTCGGCTCAGTAGGCTATCCCTCAAGGGGATTTTGTGTGCTTGAACCATCGATAACACATTCTTCGGATTTAGATTGGTCCGTGCTGGTTGATCGCAAGAAGTAGTTACCTTTTCTTGTAATCTTGCCACAGTCCATCATCCGTTTTAATATGGGTCTGAGCCAAGCTTTTCTAAATCCTGTCTCTCCCCTAGCCTTCTTTCTTCCATATGGCTCATCTTCATGATTCGTTATTGCCGGTTGCCCCACATGAAGGAAGTTGTATGGCTTCACCTGATTTTTTAATGGTTTGTCTCTGTTCAACGCCCTAATTTTGTTGAAAACATTGGCTGTGGGCACTTCGATGGAGAGTGTATAAGCGACGCCCCACAGTATAACAGTGATACTAATGTGTATTCTAAGGACTAACATTGTGAAAAACTGCAGAAGATGCAAATCATCCATTAGGCCCCATTGTGACTTGCGCAGGAAGACGGCGAAGAAGAAATATCTTGATAACAAGTAAGAAGGCTGACTAAATCCTAAGACCCTCAGAGGGTTTCAGGGGATTCTTCCCTTGGTGTGGTGCTCATCATCTATGGCGCACACAACTATGTTTCTGCACCTTTGAGATGTGAATGCTAAGGACGTGGGTTTGATGGGCTGGTACTGTCCGAAGCGCCGTGCGACATTCGTTGAGTTTCAACCCACCTGCACCTACTGGTTCGTGCCACTAAAGAAGTCGAAGTACGAGGATCGGATTTAGTCGGCTGCAAAGATCAAAGGGTGTACTCACCATCTGTGAAGAAAACATTATACATATGAAGGGTTTATTTCAAGCACATTATTTCAGACATATTCCCAATTGTTTGCAGTTCATCGTTTAGGTTGCCTATAACATCTATGCCTGTTTTGCCTTTCTACACTCTTCTGTGACTTTGCCATGTCTTAAATCACATGGCGTTTATCTCTTTGATTCATGGTGTGGTACCCTGAAGTTGAGGATGTTGTTTGCGTCAACATAGAGGTTCTCGACCTGACGAACGACAGGCACCCTCACAAGCTACTGGGTTCGCGTAGAGGGATCCAAACTATAATAGATAAAGTCAAGAATAAGGAGGAAAGCGGACTAACATGGCAGGCTGCTATTTTGATGAAAGAGTTGGCTCGACTCCATTTGTTTGCCGGAGCAAACCACAGGACTGCTTATGTTGTGGCAAAGATGTTCCTCATCAGAAACGGTCGACGTTTAAGAGTCGATTCCTTTGAAGACGTCTATCCATTTATTAAGAACGTTGAGGGTAGGAATGTTGACGAGATACAGAGGTGGGTTGAGCATGGAGCCTAAGTGTTCAAAGAACCTTAATGACGGTCTCATTAGGGAAATTATAGCAGAGGATCTGCCTCTTTTGAAGATGCTCGCCACTAACGGAAAAGACAAGTCTCTAGTTAGGAAATAATCTCATATCGTCTCTTTCTCCACGTTTCTTTCTCCATTACAAGCGTGCGCTTTCACTTTCCTCTCTTGCTTAAACCCCTCAAGCATCGTTTCCTATCTGAGTCTCAGATGCAGGTTCAAGAGGTCCGATGGTTCTACCGCACCCAACCTGTAATGG
>Ga0315291_10006315_pt1 | contig 14714 bp, 20 predicted proteins | sample YL17G12_20_MG_FD_203070 | JGI IMG/M metagenome (GOLD analysis project Ga0315291, IMG submission 203070) | Sediment microbial communities from Yellowstone Lake, YNP, Wyoming, USA - YL17G12_20 | ecosystem: Environmental > Aquatic > Freshwater > Lake > Sediment | place: USA: Wyoming | collected...
AATCACACCAGACGCTTCATATAGTCGCCTACCATCCGAACGGTAGGTCCCGCACATGATCGCAGGCAGACGCACATGGCCGTCTGTGATCTGCAATGGTGTTCCCTCCCGTGTCCTCACGTTTGGTGCCAGTACGGGCTTCGTGACATCTGACACGAAATTTGCTCGCCTCAAAGCCGCACAGAAAGTAACGACTCGGGATCTGGAGGATCTGCCGGACGTCCGGACGCTGAGCATCTATGACTTCCCGGCTGTGGACGAGAAGATCGATCGTGATCGAATCTTCCTGGCCGAGGGGAAGGTGTACCGGGCTGCTGATGACGGCGGCGACTGGGCGCGCCGGGCCGAGATCAGCATCCTGCAACCTTGAATTCGAATGCGGAATGCGGATTGCGGAATGCGGAATTCAATTCGAAATCCGAAATCAGCGCGAGGTGGGCATGGACAGTGCCGAGCAAGAGCGTGTGCGAGAGCAGATCCGCGAAAGGTTTGAAGAGCTACGAGGACGGGACTTGACCAACGCCGAGGTGGATGTCGAGGCCCAGCACCTCCTGGCTCTCGGCGAGCCGGCGATCCCGGTCATCCTGGAGCAGTTTACCGACGAGGATGAGACACTCCTGGCCGTGGCGACCCAAGCCCTGAAAGTCTGGGGAGAACCTCGCCCGGTGGAACCATTGCTCACGTTGCTTCGCAACCCCGACGTGAGCGACCTGGCCAAGGCGCTGGTCCTGAACGTCCTGGAGAAATACGGGTTGGACGTGGACGACCCAGAGCTTCTCGGCCTGAGCATTGACCTGGAGGACTACCAGGTGGATTCCGGCGGCGACGGGGGAAACGGAGCGCGCGATTCATGAGAGAAGAGCGATGGGCTCCTCCGGAATCCATGGCGGTCATCGGGGCGGGGGCGTGGGGAACCGCGTTGGCCGTGATCCTGGCCGAGCGGTATGCGCGCGTGTTCCTCTGGGTCTTTGAGGCGGCGCTGGCGGCCGAGATGGAGCGGACACGGGGAAATGCGGCCTATCTTCCGGGCGTGAGAATCCCTCAGGCTGTCCGACCTGCTTCTTCCCTTGGAACTGCCCTGACCGGGCAGCGCCTGATCATCTTCGTCGTGCCGTCCCGCGCGTTTCGCGGGGTCCTGGAGCAGGCCTGGGCTCATCTTGATCCGTGGGCCCTAGTGGTGAGCGCGACGAAGGGGATCGAGGTACGAAGCCTCTGCACGATGTCTCGGATCATGCGCGAGGTGCTGTCGCCTGTGTACCACTCTCAACTCGCGGCGCTGTCAGGTCCCGGTTTTGCCCGCGAGGTGGTGGTCGGGCGGCCGACGGCCATCGTGGCTGCGGCCAACGATGCGGAGGTGGCGCAGGCGGTCCAGCGCGCGGTCAGCGGGAACACCCTGCGCGTCTATGCCAGCACCGACCCCTTGGGAGTAGAGCTGGGCGGGGCGGTGAAAAACGTCATCGCCATCGCGGCCGGCGTGGTGGACGGCCTGAGCCTCGGACCCAACGCGCGCGCGGCGCTCATCAAGCGGGGCCTGGCCGAGATCACGCGACTGGGCATGGCCATGGGCGCGCGGGCCGCCACGTTCGCCGGCCTGGCGGGGATGGGCGATCTGATCCTCACCTGCATGAGCGATCTTTCGCGGAACCGCCGCGTGGGGCTAGCGCTGGCCAAGGGATCGCGGCTGGAGGACATCCTGGCCGGCCTGGGGGCGGTGGCCGAGGGCGTGAATACCTGCCGCTCCACTGTGGCCTTGGCGGAGCGATATGGGGTGGAGATGCCAATCTGCCGCGCTGTGCACCGAGTGCTCTTCGAGGGACAAGACCCTCGCGAGGCGGTCGTGCAACTGATGACGCGCGAGTTGCGATTCGAGGGGGAGTGAACCGGATTGCCCAACCGCCGAGACGCCAAGGACGCCAGGAGGCTTGAAGCCTCCCAGCGTTCTAGCCGGAAGCGAGGGGCCTTGTGAGTCAATTCGACCAATTCCGACAAGCCAACCGCGAGAACTTTCACCGGATCTGGGAGGCAGCGAAGGAAGGGAGAGCCCTCGCCGCCGAGGAGAAGCGGTTTGCGGACGCCATGCAGGCCCATCCGGAGTATCACAATGCCTGGGAGTTCAGTGACGTGGTGGAGGCGGCCAATTACGAGGTCGAGGGTGTAAACCCCTTCCTCCACATCGCGGCCCATGCCATGATCGAAGCGCAACTGGAGACGAACGATCCCCCTGAGGCCGCTCAGGCCCTTCAGCGATTGCGAGGGAGCGGCATAGACCGCCACCAGGCAATTCACCATATCGCCGCCGAGATGTTTGAGGTCATGTTTCCTGTACTGAAGGAGGGCAAGGTTTTCAACATCCAGCGATACAGGAAACGTCTCCGCCGCCTGGGCCGATAGGCGGAACCCACGCGTCCAAGAGGGCCACGATGACCGATCCTGGCGTGCTCAAACAGCTTCAAGACCGGTATGAGATTCCTGGCGGACTGAGGTTCGAGGCGGGGCCGAAGGGGTTAATTCGGGCGGTTGTCGCCACGCCGCAGGCGGGGGCGCAGGTCTATCTCCACGGGGCCCACGTGACGCACTATCAGCCGCGGGGCGAGCGGCCCGTCCTGTTCATGAGCGCTCACTCCTGGTTCGAGCCCGGCAAACCCATTCGCGGAGGGGTGCCGATCGTGTTCCCCTGGTTCGGGCCCCGGGCGAGCGATCCATCCGCGCCTGCGCACGGTTTCGCGCGTCTGGCGGAGTGGCACATGGAGTCGGCCACCCAGGCTGCTGACGGGTCCGTGACGCTCGTGCTTGGGCTTGACGCCGCCAAGGCGACAAACCCGGCCTGGCCCCACGCGTACGAGCTGCGCTACCGCGTCGGCGTGGGTGGGACGCTGGGGCTTTTCCTCGAAGTGCGCAACACCTCCGACGGGGCCATCACTTTCGAGGAGGCGCTGCACACCTACCTGGCCGTCAGCGATGTGCGCCGGGTCTCGATCGCTGGGCTGGCGGGCGCGGACTACCTTGACAAGACGGACGGGATGAGGCGGAAGACGCAAGGTCCCGACCCCATCCGCATCACGGGCGAGACGGATCGTGTCTATCTCAACACGCAGACAACTTGTGTTGTTGACGATCCCGCGGGAGGGCGGCGGCTGGTAGTGAACAAGCAGGGGTCCGACGTGACAGTGGTCTGGGATCCGTGGGTCGCCAAGGCCCAGGCCATGCCCGACTTCGGCGACGATGAGTGGCCGCAGATGCTTTGCATCGAGACCTGTAACGCCGCCGACCATGCGGTCACGCTGCCCCCGGGTCACCGTCATGAGATGCGGGCCACGATCCGCAGCGAACCGCGATACGGTGGGGACCCCAGATGCCGTGCCCATGTGAGCTGACCCAGCCGCACTGGCCAGATGGGGGTGTCGCGCCGGAATACCGATTGTGGTGAAACTCAAAGCGCGCCAAAACCGTATAATAACGTAGAGACGTGCTTTGAATAGTCGGACGGTCCTGGCGTCCAATTTTCCGAGTCGTGGAGCGAAGTTCCGGGATTTCTGAGTATTGACTTGGCCGAGTCCGTCTGTTACAAGAGTTACATGGGATAGGAAGTAACCCACAGTAATTGGAGGGCAAGGGTATGAAAAGACTTGCGTTGCTCCTCGTTGCGGCCCTGGTCCTGCCGGCCTGTGCCGAGATGTCGGGCGCCCAGAAGGGAGCCCTGGTCGGCGCCGGCACCGGTGCCGCGGCTGGGGCCATCATCGGGAGTCAGGTCAAGGGGAATCGATCCGGCCATGCGGGCACCGGTGCGATCGTCGGGGCTCTCGGCGGCGCCGCCGCTGGGGCTCTCATCGGCGACGCCATGGAACAGAAGAAGCCGGCTGCGACGCAGCAGGGCGGCCAGGTCCAGCCCGTGCCGCCGCCGGGTCAGCCGGGTGCCACCCCACCACCCCCGCCGCCCAGCCAGGCGAGCGTCACCGTGCCGGGGCAGTACGCTGCGGATCCCACGCGGGGCCAGTTCGTGAACAGCACCTCGTTCCAGTTGAAGGTCTATGTGGACGTGGATCCCGCTCGCGACGCCTCAGCCCCATATCTCACCATGAGACCGAACGATGTGCTTCCGGTGAATCTGGATGTCGGATCGCATCGGGTCGTGGTCATCGCCACGCGGGACACCCAGTTCGGAACACGGACCGTTGGCCAGTATGACCGAAAGCTCCAGGTGGATGTCCGAGGGTCCGGTTGGGAGCTTCGGTTCAACGAGGGCGACTTCCGGTAGTTGCCGCATAGGAGCCAGGTGCTGTGGCCGCGGTTGCCCTCCGACCATCGGGGGGGCGGCCGCGGCCATTTTTGTTCAGGGTGTCGCGTGCCTTTCGCCAGCGTGAATGGTGCGGCCATCCACTACGGCCTCGGGCCGCCGCGTACGCCCGCCCGTGGGCCGAGCGTGGTGTTCGTGCACGGCGCGGGCGGTGCGCAGGGCCAGGTGGTTCACAGGCACGAGAAGGAACTCACCGAGAACGTGGTCGCCCATTGGCACGCGTTCCCCGAGGGGGTGCGGGACATCCTGTTCATCCCGATCCACCTCGAGCGGATCGGCGACAACGTGGAGAACCTGCTCCGGTGCATCGATATGATTCGGCGGGAGGGGATCCCGTTCACGGACCGGGCGGTGAATGAGATCTCGACGCTCTTCGAGAGGAGCCTCGAACTCCTGGAGTGCGTCCGGGACCTGATCCCGACCCGCAACCGGATCCTCATGCGGTACGTGGTGAAGGGCGGGGAGGAGTTTCAGACCCTGGCCAGCGAGTACGCGCAAGCCCACCAGGAGCGCCTGATCCAGGGCCTGTGCCTGCCCAAGGCCTCGTCCAGCTTTCTTGCCCTTCTCGACTACCCGAGGGAGATCGAGTGGCACACCCGGCAGATCGTCCAGAAGATGACGGCGCATGGGGGACCAGTCTAGGGGGGGCCACCGATCTCAGGCGACTGCGGCCGGCCGGCTTTTCCCTTGAAGGCATCGCAGTTGCGGTGGTATAAGACGCTCCGATCGATTTTCAATTTCGGATTGCGAATTTCGAATTGAAAAATCCAAATCCGACATTCGACATTCAAAATCCGAAATCGGCCTGGGGGAGGGCTGAGCTTTCATGAAAATCGCGGTCATGGGCAGTGGGGGCATCGGGGGCTACTTCGGTGGCCTGCTCGCTCGAGCGGGCGAGGATGTGACCTTCATCGCGCGAGGCGCGCACCTGGAGGCCATCCAAAAGAACGGCCTGCAGGTGAAAAGCGTTGCCGGCGACTTCCACGTTCGCGCCAAAGCCACCCACGATCCTACCGCGCTTGGCCCGGTGGACCTGGTCCTTTTCTGTGTGAAGGGCTACGACACCGATGCGGCGGGGTCCCAGATCCGCCCTATGGTCGGCCCCCAGATAGTCGTCCTGTGCCTCCTGAACGGCGTGGACAACCAGGAGAGGCTGGCCGCCATCCTGGGGGAGGAGCACGTGATGGCCGGCGTGGTGCATATCCTCTCCACGATCAGCGCCCCGGGGGTCATCAGCCAGACGGCCGGTCCCCGGACGATCAAGTTCGGCGAGAAGGATGGGCGTATCACGGCGCGGGCTGAGAAGATCCTCGGCGTCCTGAAGGGGGCTAGCATCCAGGCCGAGCTTTCGACCCAGATCCAGGTTGACCTCTGGGAGAAATTCCTGTTCATCTGTGCTCAGGGAGGCGTCACGGCGCTCGGCCGGCTCAGCATCGGGGAGATCCTGGCGTGCCCGGAGACGACCGCCTTCTACCGTGGCGTGATGGAAGAGGTGGCGGCGGTGGGGCGGGCGAAGGGCGTCCGGCTGCCTGCGGACGCCGTGGATCGATCCATGGCCTTTGCCCGTGGCCTACAGCCCCACATGCGATCCTCGCTGGCCCACGACCTCTCCCAAGGGAATCGCCTGGAGGCGGAGACGCTGGCAGGAACCGTGGTCCGCTACGGCCGCGAGGTGGGCGTGCCGACGCCCTTCAATCTTTCCATCTACGCCTGCCTGAGGCCGCACCACGAGAAGGCGCTGGCAGCGCGTTCTGCCTAAGGACGAGGGGCGGGATCCGGCCCGGTCGGTTCCCGCTCGTGGAGGATGAGGAGCCGGAATGAGATGGATGGAGCTGGTTGACGATCATCGAGCCTTCCTGGTCCGGGTGGTTCCGGACGTCTGGGCAGAGATTGAGCGCGGCGCGCTGAAATCGGTGGACTTGCTCCGTCCGGGTCTCACCGAGCGGCGACCGCAGTTTCACTTGGGGGACGTGCTGTTGCTCTATCGCCCACAACTGCCGGAGCCTGGCGCGCCACCGGCCGAGCTGTCCCATGTCATCTCCGTGCAATCAGAGTTCTCCAATGACACCGGGTATGGCCTGGGGCCGCTTCTCCGCATGAAGCCCTCGCTGAGTCGGGAACGCCTGCTCTTCGCATCCCAAAAGGGGTCCCTCCCGGATCTGTTCCGGCGAGCCGACGACCGGACGTTCACCCTCAAGCTTCTGGTGAGCGAGCAGCGGGATCAGTTCCTGGAGTACGTGCTGAACGCCGGGATCGGCCTGGAAATCGAGGCGGGGAAGGGTGGCGCCCCGACGGTGGAACCACTGGGCGAGGCTCCGGTGATTGTCGAGTTCGAGTGGTGAGTCCAGTCGGGATGGCTGCCGAGGAGGGGATCGTCCCCTTTCCCATCAGAGGCGGCCCGGACCCTCGACCGGCCGGCGGCTTTCATGGCCAGGTTCGCTTCCGGCGAAACCGGCTGCCTGGGGTGCGCTCGTGTTGACGTCCTTTACCCGCTTCGTGATCGTACCGAATCCGGATGCGAAGCCCAGCCGGGAGTACCGTGCGGTTGTCACGTGCACGGAGTGTGACTGGTCGACGGAGATCGAACTGCGGACCAATGAGGTGCTACGCCTCCTGTGTGGGACCTGCGGGAACGTGGAGAAGGCCTACGTGGGGATCCCGGACGAGTTCGTCGGCGTGCCCTGTCCCGAGTGCTGCCGGGCCGTCACCAAGCTGGAACGGGAGACGAGCGTCCTCGGCCGGCTCGAGGTATTGCGCCTGTATTGCCCTGAATGCGACTGGGAGCTCTAAGCCCGGTCTGAAGATTTCAACCGCCATGACGCCAAGGTCGCCAAGACTACGTGGCAATTGGGCACAGCCAAGGGGTACCCGGCGCACCCAGAGGGTACCCGGCAACTTGGAACCCCTGGTTGCCAAATTGCCGGGTCGACTGATTGCCTCCCCGTGGCGTTCTTGGCGCCTTGGCGGTTGGATTTTTTTGGCTGAGTGGGTCCGGTAGGATGCCCCTTCCCGCGTACCGGCGGTTCGCCGAGGCCTATGACTGGGAAGGATCGCTGGATTTCAGCCGCCAGGCGTTTCGATGCGTGATCGCGGTGTGCCAGGAGCATGGTGTGTCGCGCGGCCGGCACCTGGATCTTGGCTGTGGCACGGGGACCCTGGCCATCCTGATGGCCAAAGCCGGTTGGGAAGTGGTGGGACTGGACGCGTCGGAGGCCATGCTGGCACAGGCCAAGCAGAAGGCGCTGGATGCTGGCCAGGCCGTGGAGTTCGTCCAGCAGGACATGCGCGACCTCCGGGTCGCGGGGTCCGTGAACCTGGTGACCTCGTTTTACGACACCCTGAACCACCTGCTCTTTGCCGAGGATCTCGAGGCCACGTTCCGGGGCGTGGCCAGGGCACTCCTGCCAGGCGGCCTCTTCGTCTTCGACGTCAACACCGAGGCGACCTTCCGGCGGGTGTGGGGTGGGGTCACGCACTTCATCGAGACTCCGAGGGCCTCCACCGTTTACCAGACGAGCTACGATGAGGAGACCCGCCTGGCCAAAGGCCTGGTGACCGGCTTCCTCCGACGCGGGGATCTCTACGAGAAGTTCGAGGAGGAGATCGTCGAGCGGTACTGGCCGCCGGAAGACGTCGGGCGATACTTGGTGGCCGCCGGCCTCCGCCCGGCCAAGAGGGAGGCCTTCAACCCGTTTCCCCTTTCCGGCGGCGGCGACCTGAAGTGGCTGTGGATCGTGAATCGGTAGAGTTTCCTCCGCTCCTGCAACGTCGCGTGCCATGCCCGCGAACCTGACCCCGCAATATCTCGAGGCGGATAGGCGCTTCAAGGCCGCCAAGACGATCGAAGAGAAGGTGGCGGCACTCGAGGAGATGCTCGCCGTCATCCCCAAGCACAAGGGGACGGAGCACCTTCAGGGGGACCTGAAACGGCGCCTGGCCAAGCTGCGGGCCGAGGCAGAGCAGGCCCGCCGCCGCCGCGGCGGCTTCTCCGTCTCGGTGGACCAGGAGGGGGCGGGCCAGGTGGTCCTGGTGGGGCCTCCCAACGCGGGGAAGTCAGCCCTGGTGAAGTGCCTCACCAACGCGCAGCCCGAGGTGGGCGACTATCCCTTCACCACGCGGCGCCCGATCGCCGGGATGATGCAGTTCATCAACATCCAGATCCAGCTCGTGGATCTGCCGGCCATCTCCGACGAGTACATGGAACCCTGGGTCCCCAGCCTCGTGCGGCCGGCAGACCTGGCCTTGCTCGTCGTCGACGTGGCCAGCCCCTCGTTGCTCGAAGATGTGGAGCAGGTGATTGCCATCCTGGGCCGAAGTAAGGTGGCGCTGGTTTCCCCGGGGTCGCCCCCGCCCCCACTTGGCTGGGCGAACGTCGGAATGCTGCTCCTCGCCAACAAGGCGGACACGCCGTCGGTCGAAGCGGCCCTGGAGATCCTGCGCTCGTACTACGGGTCGCGATTCCCCGTTCACGCGGTGTCGGCACAGACCGGCGTGGGCCTGGAGCCTCTCCGGCGCATGATCTACGACGGGCTGGGGATCGTGCGCGTGTATTCGAAGCCACCCGGGAAGGAGCCGTCCATGCAGTCCCCGGTCGTCCTCCCGCGGGGGAGCACGATCGTGGAGATGGCGGCGGCCATCCACAAGGACTTCGCCCAGCAGTTGAAGTTCGCCCGCGTCTGGGGCGGGACCAAGTTCAGCGGCCAGCGAGTCCAGCGGGACTATGTCGTCCAGGAAGGCGACATCATCGAGTTGCACATCTGACCCCAATCCCAAATTGCCAACCGCCAAGACGCCTGTCTGCGTGGCCCGCACAGGCAGGCCAAGAACGCCAAGACCGGAATAGCTCATTTGAGGGAAACGACCGAAAATCCTGGATGCCCCATAAACCGATTTTCGCGTCCTTCCACGGAGAGATCAGAACATTGCATGCTTGGCGACCTTGGCTTCGTCGTGAGCTCAGCCGAACGGCGCCATGGCGGTTCAAGAGTTTTCTCGGATGTGGGCCAAGAAATGGCAGAAGCCGCCCGCTGAGGCGGCGGGCGTCTATTGCCTGGTCCTGTGGCTCCCGCGTCCTCGCTGCATTACGCTCTCGCGGGTCGGAATCTGCCGGTTGGACCGCGGCTGGTACGTTTACACAGGCTCGGCCAAGCGGAACCTGCTGCCGCGCCTCCTGCGACATCTCCGGCGACGCAAGCGGTTCCACTGGCACATTGACCACCTTCGGGCCGTGGCCAGCGTTCAACAGATCTGGGTCTGGCCCTGGAGTCCCGGTGGGGAATGCCGGACGAATAGAGGGGTCCGTCACATGCCAGGCGCCAGCTTTCCCGTCAAGAGCTTCGGGGCGTCTGACTGTCGGTGCGTTGCTCACCTGGTTTCATTCCCGTTCGAGCCGGTTCCGCCGGATCGGGGGGCGCCGTTCACATATCGTGTGCACGGCAAGGCAACCGCGGCGTCCATCAGGAAACACCTGGTAAAGGAATAGGCCATCCTTGTTCTCAAAAGCGGACCTTGGCTGGTGCCCGATCGCCGGGGTTTGACCGCACCCAGAATGAGGCGTATATTGTGAATGGTGCTACATGGCCACCGGCGTCAAAGGAGTGCGGATGAGCACCTCCAATAATTCTTCCGACAAGCCAACCGAGGTCTGTCCCTACTGGCATCAGGTAGCGAACGACTTTGCCTCCATGTACCCGGCCGGTGGCTACTGCATTGCTGGCTGTCACAAGCGGATCAAGGTCATGGCGGAAAAGACGTTCGATGATGTCTGCGCCATGAACTTCGCCGAGTGTGAAGGCTACCAGCGGCTGCTGGCCGAGGAAGAGGCAAAGCAGCGCCAGAGTCCGGGGACGATCTTTCGATAGGCTGCACCCCATGGCTCGCTGTCGCGTCTGCGGCTCCCGGTCGCCACTCACCGCCTCGAGCCTGGGGGCGTGCGCCTCGTGCATCCGGGCTGACGCCCCTGGGCTTCACGCCCACATCGCCCGCGCACACGCAAGGACTCACCGCGCCTTCGGACTCCCCCCTGAACCCCCCCACGACCCCACTGGCATCCTGTGTGACCTGTGCGCCAACCAGTGCCGGATCCCCCGCGATGCGCGGGGTTACTGTGGTCTGCGCCGGAACGCGGGCGGTCGCCTGGTCGGTGGCGCGCCGACGCACGGAAACCTGAGCTGGTATTTTGATCCCCTGCCCACGAACTGTGTGGCGGACTGGGTCTGCCCGGCCGGGACGGGCGTCGGCTATCCGACGTGGGCGCACCGCCCCGGCCCAGAGTACGGCTACACGAACCTGGCCGTTTTCTACCAGGCCTGCTCCTTCAATTGCCTCGGGTGCCAGAACTGGCATTACCGGGAGGCGACCGGCAACCGGGCGACCGTGACCCCAGCCGCCCTGGCGGCGCAGGTGGATGCCCGCACGGCCTGCATCTGTTACTTCGGCGGGGATCCCAGCCCCCAGTTTCCGCATTCGGTGGCCACCTCGGTCCTGGCGCGGCGACGGACGCCGAAGCGGATCCTCCGGATCTGCTGGGAGACGAATGGGACGATGCATCCGCGATGGCTTCGCAAGGCCATGAGCATCGCGTTGGCATCGGGGGGCTGCATCAAGTTCGATCTGAAGGCATGGGACGACGGAATCCATCGCGCCCTCACCGGGTCCTCCAATCGGTGGACTCTGGAGAACTTCCGGCTGGCGGCCGAGCTGGCCAGCGTCCGGTCAGTGCCGCCGGCCCTGGTGGCCAGTACCCTGCTGGTGCCGGGGTACGTTGATGCGGCGGAGGTGGGGGCGCTCGCCCGATTCATCGCCGCCGTCAATCCGGACATCCCGTACAGCCTCCTGGCGTTCTCCCCCCAGTTCTACCTGCACGACCTTCCCGTGACATCCCAGGGGCACGCCGAGGAGGCCCTGGCGGCCGCGAAGGCCGCCGGCTTGACCCGCGTGCGCATCGGGAACATCCATCTGCTGGGGGAACCGTACGATCGTCCGAGCCGCATGACAGCCTGAATAGTTCGGAGGCAAGAAGGCCTCGCACATACTTTCGCTCGACATACGAGGTGACTCTCGCCATGACGCAACGATACCGGGTCATCATCGTGGGGGCAGGGCCAGCGGGGATCTTCGCGGCCCTAGAGCTGACGTGCGCTGGCGTGGACGGCGTCCTGCTTCTCGAAAAGGGGCCGGACCTGCCCGAGCGACAGCGCCTCGGCCGCGGGGGATCCATGTTGGTCGGCTGGGGCGGGGCCGGCGCCTACAGTGACGGCAAGCTGGCGCTATCCACCGAGATCGGCGGCTTCATGGATCGGCACTGCACGCCGAGCCAACTCGCCGAGCTGGTGGAGTACGTGGACGAGACCTACCGCGCCTTCGGCGCGCCCGCGGAGCTTCACGGGTCGGACGCCGAGGCGGTGGCGCACCTCCAGCGCCAGGCGGCGCGGCTGGACATGAAGCTGATCCCGAGCCGCTACCGGCACCTGGGAACCGAGGGCTGTGAAGAGCTGCTGGGCAAGCTCCGGGCGCACCTCGGCGGGCAGGTGGCGATCCGGTGCGGGAAGTCGGTGGCCGAGGTGCTCGTCAACAGCCGCAAAACGGTCGGGGGTGTGCGCCTGGAGGACGGCACAGAGATCGCGGCGGACTATGTCATCCTGGCACCCGGCCGCGAGGGCTCTGCCTGGCTGGCCAAAGAGGCGGAGCGGCTGGGCCTGCACACACAGCTCAATCCCGTGGACATCGGCGTGCGGGTCGAGGTTCCGGCCTCCGTCATGGAGGAGGTCACGCGGGTCACCTACGAGGCCAAGATCATCTATTACACGCGCCGCTTCGAAGACATGGTCCGCACCTTCTGCATGTGCCCGTACGGCGAGGTGATCCGGGAAGACCTGGGCGGCCTGTACACCGTGAACGGCCACAGTTACGCCCATCGCAAGACAGCCAACACCAACTTCGCGCTGCTGGTCAGCAAGATGTTCACGGAGCCGTTCCGCGAGCCCATCGCCTACGGCCAGCATATCGCCCGGCTGGCCAACATGCTGGGGGGCGAGGTCATCGTTCAGCGCCTGGGCGATCTGCGCCAGGGCCGGCGCTCCACCCCGCGGCGGATCGAGCGCGGTCTGGTGGAACCGACGCTCCGGCAGGCAACCCCAGGTGACCTCAGCCTTGTCCTGCCCTATCGCTACCTCGCAAACATCCTGGAGATGCTGGAGGCGCTCGACCGCCTCGTTCCCGGCGTCAACTCGGTGCACACGCTGCTCTACGGGGTGGAGGTGAAGTTCTACTCGCTCCAGCTCCGGCTGGGTCCGGGCCTGGAGACGGAGATTGCGCACCTGTTCGCCGTGGGGGATGGCGCCGGGGTCAGCCGGGGTCTGGTCCAGGCATCGGCCTCGGGGGTCCTGGCGGCGCGGAGTATCGCGGCGCAGGCGAAGGGGGGAGGGGGCTAGTGGCTCGGCTCGCCGCCTCCGAGGAAGGCCCGGACGGCCGACACGAGGGTGTCGGAAGGCTCCAGCAGGGTCGCGTGTTCGACGCCGGAGAGGACGAGACGGCGGACGTTCGGTAGGTGCGCCGCCAGGAATTCCGCGACGCTGGAGAAGTGGCTGTGGCTCTTCTCGCCCACGATCAGGAGGACGGGCTGGCGCACATCCGCCAGGCGCGCCGTCGGGTTGAAGGCCTCGGCTGAGCGGACGATCCCCTCGATGATCCAGGACGGTCGCGACAGGAGGAGCGGGCGGTACCGGCTGCGGAGGAGCATTTCGACCCTGGCGGGCGACAGGACGCACCCGAACCAGTAGTCGAGACCGGCGGCCACGCCTCGTTCCCGCATGATCCGGGCGATTGTCTCCCCGCTGAGACCGGCGGTGTCAATGGGATGGTCCTGCTGCAGGCCGAGGATCGGCGGCTCGGCCAGGATCAGCCGCCGCGCCCGCTCCGAATACGCCAGCGCAAAGCCCAGCGCCGTCATTGCTCCGCCCGAGCACCCGAAGAAATCCGCCGCCGAGATCCCCAGCCCGTCCAGCAGTCCCCGCAAGTCCTCGGCCAGCACCTCGACGGTGTAGGGCGCCTCCCGGGGCGGGATCTCGCTTTGCCCGTGGCCCCGGCGGTCATAGGCGATGACCCGGCGCTCTGCGGCAAGGTGCGGAAGCAGGCGACGCCAGACCTCCAGACTCATCGCATCGTTGTGCAGCAGCACCAGCGGCTCGCCGTCGCCGACGGTTTCGTAGTAGGTGTTGATGCCGTTCGCTTGGATGAAAGGCATGGTCCGACTCCGGGGGATCGAGACGCGCAGGCGGCCGATCGGCTCACGCGTCAGCAAGAGCCGGGTGGCCCGGCGTCGAGGAAGGCGTGTGCCTTGGTGAGGAGGTCGCGAGCGTTCTTGAATGTCAGGCGCTTCAGCGCCTCGTCGTACTGGAGCCACAGGTACCCGGAGTGCTCGTGGGACAGCGTAACGTCGCCGGTGGGCGTCTCGGCCAGAAAGTAAATGACCACCTTCAGCATACCCTCCCCGGCCTTGCGGTAGAAATAGCGCATGCTCTCCTTGAAACCGGGGATGAACCGGGCGTCCCGGATGCCGGTCTCTTCCTGGAGTTCGCGTGCGGCCGTTGTCTGCGGTTCCTCTCCTGTCTCGATGTGCCCCTTGGGGAAATCCCAGTGGGCCCCGTAGTCGAGGAGCAGGTACTCCCGCTGCTGCCTGGTCCGGAACAACACCGCGCCGGCTGAGATCTCGCGACCCATCGGTCCTCCCATCTCCTTATACCCCGAAAGGCCGGTTGCTGCAAACCCCACTGCATTGCGAAAAGGCTTGAAAACCGCTTGACGGCGAGGGTAGAGTATCCCGGGAGGAAACAACTCATGCGTCGGAACTCGCCAAGCGTCGGCCGGAAGGTCCCACGGAGCTCTTACGAGCGCGATCGGCGCGCCATCCTGAAGCTGGTGCCCAAGCTTCGCAAGATCAAGCCGCAGAAGGGGCGCTGATCCGGGGCAATGACCAATTCCCAATGGCCAATGACCAATCCGAACCACACACCTCAACGGCTTGGTGGACAGCCCGATCGTTGCGTCGGGGGGGGGACTTGGTTATTGGAAATTTGTCATTGGTCATTTGACAAGGAGACCGTCCTGTGACCCAACATCAGGCACCTCCGATCCGCGCAGATTTCCGCTTCTGGTGGCCCGTCACGGTTCGCTGGGGTGACATGGACGCCATGGGTCACGTGAACAACATCATCTACTTCCAGTACCTGGAATCCGCCCGGATCGGCTACTTCGAGATGCTCATGGGCTGGACCGGACGTGACGAGGGTGAGGGGCGGCAGGGACCGGTCGTCGTGTCGCAGACGTTCAATTGGAAGCGTGACGACGCGGGCGTGGCAGGGTGGTTGAGGGGGCGGGAGTGCACGGTGGAGCGCGCGTGCTGATCCTGATCTTACACCGT
>Ga0315291_10006316_pt1 | contig 14713 bp, 8 predicted proteins | sample YL17G12_20_MG_FD_203070 | JGI IMG/M metagenome (GOLD analysis project Ga0315291, IMG submission 203070) | Sediment microbial communities from Yellowstone Lake, YNP, Wyoming, USA - YL17G12_20 | ecosystem: Environmental > Aquatic > Freshwater > Lake > Sediment | place: USA: Wyoming | collected...
TAGCGGGCCGAGATCGGCTCCCACCAGGCCTCCATGTAGTGGTTGGGCTGCCAGCGCCACTCCCCCACCCGCTTCCACCACTCCCCGTCCCGCGACACCGACACCAGGCAGTGCCGGGGCGCCGCGTTCTGGTAGATGGATTGGCCTCCCGCGTCGTCGTCCGTCCAGATGCCGGCCAGGCCGGCCACCTCTTCCCCGAGGTCGAGCCGGAACCACATCCCCGGCGATTGCTGATCTCCTCCCGGAGACCAGGCGGTCCTGGCATCGCCGTCAATGCCGCGCGCAGGCGGAAGCTCCTCGTGACTGGCCATGGCCGACCAGCTGGCGTTCGGTACCTCCACCAGTCCTTTGGGCGGAGGCGGCGGCTGCTTCGGCACCTGCGGCTCCTCGATGCCGGCCGCTACCGCGGCGCGCTGAGTCTCGCTGAGGAACGGCTTCACGGCCACGCGTGCGTACATGTGGATCGCCTCCTCCCGGCGGCCCAGGTAGTCGAGGCACCAGGCGATGGTGATGCCGGACCAACTGTCTGGAGCACGGTCCCACCGCGGCTGCAGCACCTCGATCGCCTCTCGGTACTCGCCGTCGCGGGCCAGCTTCCGGCCCAGCCACCACCTAACCTCGTCATCCTGCGGGTTGGCTTGGTAGGCCTGTTCGAGCTTCGCCCGGAACTTGGGCCAGTCCTCAGGCGCCGTAGGGATGATCCAAGTCGCCTCTCTCGCCTCTGCCACCAGTCGGCGGGCAAGATCTTCGGGGCTCTGTCCGCTCATCATCATCCTTTCCTCAACCTGCTGTGATCTGGCGAGCGCTCGCGCTCGCTTGCGGGAGCGGTGCAGTCTCATGCGGAACGCGCCGGGGGTCACCCCCATCGCCTTCGCCGCAGCCTTCGTGTCGAGACCCAGCACGTAATGGAGGTGAAGGGGCTCCCGGTCATCCGGCGGCAAGGAGGCGAGAAGGTGCCAAAGTTCGTCAGCCTCCGACGGGCCGGCGGCGAGGCGGGCCACCTCCAACGTCAGCGGCACGGTTGGCTCCCGGCCGCGCAGCTCCGTGAGACAGACCCGGTGGGCGATCACCCGCAGCCAGGAAGCGAACTTCGCGGGATTGTCCAGCGCTGGCAGACTGAGATAGGCGCGCAGGAAGCTTTCCTGCACGATGTCGCCCTCGGAGACCTGCAAACCGCAGCGGCGCGCCTCGCCGCGGACCATCGCGAGGTAGCGGCCGAACAGCGCGTCGAAGGCCTCTCGCTCGCCGTTCCTCGCCAGCTCTACCAGTTGTTCGTCCCGGGCCCGATAGCGACCCATCACCGCATCCCTGACACGATGACGTGCCGAGGCACCTGGATTGTCACAGCCCCTGCTGGGAAGTTACGCCTCACCCGCCCGACCCCTCTCATTTTGGTCGCAGGTGTGACATTCGGGCCGTCCCAGCACGTCTATGCAGGAGAGGCACAGCTTATCTGCACGAGGAGGACCAACGGGTGAGGGGACAGTGGACTCTCCGCTTCGCACTGCTGGGCGCTCTCTTGATGCCTGGGATATGCCCGCCGTGCTCTGGCGCCGAAGCAACTGCTGCGCCATCCGGCGCTCCTGCACAATGGACACCGCCCCAGGTGCAGGCCGTCTACGTGGACCAGCCGCCCGTGATCGACGGCAAGCTCGACGACGCGTGCTGGTCGCAGCCGGCGCGGCTGGAAGGGTTCTTCGTGCCGAGTGTGGACCGGGCGGTGCCGGACGAGACCATCGGGCTGGTCTGCGTGGACGACAAGGCGATCTACGTCGGCTTCATCTGCAAAGACCGCACCCCCGAGGACATCAAGGCGACAGAGACCCGCCGCAACGGCGAGATCGGGAACGACGACTCAGTGGCCCTCGCCCTCGACCCCTGGCACCAGCACCACGACATGTACTACTTCGCGGTGACGGCCCGGGGCACGCAAGGGGAGGACATTCCGGGCGGCTCGGCCACCAAGATCGAGTGGCGCGGCGACTGGACGGCAGCAGCCGCCCGTACCCCCGAAGGCTGGACGGCGGAGATGGCGATCCCGTTCTCCATCCTCCGCTATCCTCCCGGCCAGACCACCTTCGGCCTCCTGCTGCAGCGGTGCTTCGCGCAGGAACAAGTGTTCACCGTGTACCCGCTGATGCCGGGCCGGCAGGTCAACTACCAACTGGTAACGGATCTGGTCGGCCTGCACCCTCCGGCCATCAGGCCTCGTTCGATCCTCATGCCCTATGTCACCGCGGCCCTCGGGGAGGGCACGCGGCGTTTCGACACAGGGCTGGACGTGCAGTACAGGCTGCCCAGCGCGCTCACCGCGCTCGGTTCGCTGAACCCTGACTACTCGCAGATCGAGCAGGTGGTGGAACCGATCTCGTTCTCCTACGCGGAGCGCTGGCTGCCGGAGGTCCGCCCCTTCTTCATGACAGGGCAGGATGTCTACTTCCCCGGCGCCCGCTCCTTCTATTCGCGGCGCATCGAGGACTTCGATGCGGGTGCGAAAGCATTCGGCACGATCGGGAGCGACACCTATGGGCTGCTCGATGCCATCACCTATGGTTCGGAGAACTCGCTCGTGGGCGCGTGGCGGCACCAGTTCACGCCCGACTCCTACGCGAGGCTGCTGCTGGTGGACCACAACCAGGCCGGTGAGCCGGGCAACCTGATCTACGGGCTGGAGACCGCGCGCAACTGGCGGCACCCGAATGGAGGGGACAACATCTGGTCGGTGCTCTACCAAGCTGGCTCCTACGAGCTGGGCGGCGGCCACTGGCGCAGCGCGGGGGAGCTGGGCTGGAACTGGCGACTGGCACGCATCATGCCCGACTACCAGCCGGCGCTCGGCTATGTGGTTGACCAGAACACCCAGGGGGGCGAGTTCAGCCTGAACTGGTGGAACGAGTACGAGAAAGGGCCGCTGCAGTCCCGCTCGTGGAACCTGGGACTTGCCTACTACCCGTACCTCGACGGCGGCCTCTACTCCTCCGGGCTAGACGCGTCCTACACGTCGGAGTGGCGCGCCGGACGCCTCGTGTCGGTCAGCGCGGGCACCGGCACGGACCACAGGCAGGGAAGCTCTGCTGTCAACGCCACGCTTGGCTGGAACTGGAGAAGCCTCTACCACCGCGGCCACGTCTTCGCACTGCGCGGCACGCAGGCCGGCGGCGACTACACCTGGATGAGCGCGAGCCAGGGCTTTCGGCCCAAGGAGCACCTCTCCGTGAACCTGAGCGGCGAGTACGCCCGCCTCGCGCCGCCCTCGCCGGACGCCTATCGCGCCTACCAGACCGTGCTCACCACCTCCTATGACCTGACTCCGGAGAAATGCATCTCCGCCCGCGTGATTGCTCGGAAGGGCGGCGTGAGCACCTTCGCCGCCTACCGCCAGGTAGTCCGCCGAGGCATGGACGCCTACGTGATCCTGGGCGACCCTGACCCCAGCCGGACCGGCTTCGACCAGAGGGTCGCGGTGAAGCTGATCTGGGTGCTCTAGCTCCCACATAGCGCGGGGCGAGGAGGATCGAGGGGGAGTCCGAAGGGACTCCCCTCGCGGCTCCGCTATCGGGCCTGAAGCGCCTCCGCGATGCGCCCCAGAGTCCCGGTGAGGCGGAAAGCCCGGAAGTACCTGTGCAGCACCTCCCCGATGGCGCGCAGCACCGCCTCCTCGGCCTCCTCGCTGACCCCCGCGAGGTTCGCGTAGAGCGCGCGCCGCGACGCAACTGCACCGGGTCGCGTCCAGATGTAGCGGCAGCCGGTCCGCACGAGCCAGCCCTGGCGCTCGGGGGAGAGCTGCGCGAAGGAGAGCCCGGCCTCCTCGGGAAGCCGCCACTTCTCCCACCGGCCGCTCTCCACCACGGCCTGGCGCAGGGCCGCCATCACCCCCGACGGCGACGCGATCCTGCCACGGCGCGCCACCTCTTCCTCTCTCCGCGCCAGAGCGGCCAGGGCCTCATACTCGGCCTCGGTGAACTCTGGGCCGACATTGGCCCCTCCCATGCCGGACTCCGGGTAGGCCTCGGCATTCGAGACCGAGTCGGTGTAGTGGCCCTTGATGGCGACGCCGTACTCAGCGCCGATACTCGCGAGTCGGCGAGCCACCGCGGGGTCGAAGACGGCAGTGTGCAGGTCGGTGCCAACCTTCCCCACAACGAAGCAAGGCATGATGTCGCCGAGGCCTTGCTCGGCCAGTCCCGTCCTCAGGCCCTCGAGGAAGCCCCGGAAGACAGAGGGATCGGCGAGGCCCCCGTGCACTTCTTCGGTGCCGACCTCGTAGCTCACCGGCGGCAGGCCGGCGCGGCGGCGGTGGGACTCGGCGAAGGAGATAAGCTCGAGGGTCCGGGCGATCACCACCTCGATTGGCATCCCCTGGTCCGGCGGGAGCGTGCGGTCCACGGTCGGGTCCACGTGAAGCAGATCGTAGCCGGCGTCGAGGCAGGCCGCCAGGGAGTCCTTCACGCCCTGCATGGCCCGCTCCAGCGGCCACTTCTCCCGCGTCTGGAGGTCCTTGAGCCAGGGCCCGCCGTGGTCCAGGCCGATGACCACGGGTCCGGCGTACCCCTCGACGTCCGCTAGCTGCCGGGCGGTACCCACGAACTGCTGGGGGGTCCAGCCAGTGTACCCCCCGTCGAGATCCACCTGGTTGAGGGTGGCCGCGAAGAAGAGCGGAGCCTGGGCTTCTCTGGCGGCCCGCATCGCGGCCTTGACCACCGCCTCTGAGTTGGGGCAGACGGCGAGGATCGTGGGCGCGGGCTCTCCCGGGGCGAGGCCATGGCGGAGCGCCCGGAGGACGGCGTCCGCGAGCGGCAGGCCCAGCCTCTCGGCCGCCCGGCGGACCGAGCTGTCATCGGCGCGAACCATCATCAGCCACCTCCCTCTGCCCTCGTATTTGTATGCGGCGCGAGGAGACTCCTGCGGCGTGCGAGCGAACGGCAGGAACGGTTCACGAGCAGTCGTATACATGGGCGAGAGGCCCAACGGCGCGCGGCCGCGGGCGCCCTGGGGTGGGGCAGGAACGCGCTCCGCGCGGATAGGGAGGAATCATGCCAGTTTGGCTTACGGCGGCTCTGCTCCTCATCTCCAGCTCCTGTCTCCTGGCGGACAGCGTGGTGCTCAAGCACACGCTCAAGGAGGATATGGGAGCGCAGCTCGTGCGACTCCCCAATCCGAACCTGGAGGTCCTCGAGGGCGCCAACTTCGCTGGTTGGCAGAGATGGGGGATGGGCTACGAGGCAGACGCCGAGGTCAACCATCGCGGCCACTACAGCGCGCGCTGCCGCAGCGCCTCCTCCGAGGAGCAGCGGGGGCTGGGCTGTGTCGTCGAGCTGAACCAGGACGTGCCGGCGCCCATCGTGGTGGAGTGCTGGAGCAAGGCGGAGGGCGTGGGCACCGGCGAGGCCAACGGCTACTCGCTCTACCTCGATCTCGACTACGTGGATGGCACACAGCTCTGGGCGCAGACGGCGCTCTTCGCTCCGGGGACTCACGACTGGGAGCGGGGCCGGGTCGCCGTTACGCCCGGGAAGCCCGTCAAGGCCGTGCACATCTACGCGCTGTTCCGCAATCGGACGGGCACGGCGTGGTTCGACGACTTCCGAATGTGGGAGCAGCGGCCGGCTGGAGGGGTCACTTCCTTCGACCTCATACCGGTAGTAGCGCCGGGCGCGCACTTGGCGCCGGGGAAGGCAGGCCTCGCTCTCAGAGCTGAAGACGGCTTCTCTCTGCCGTTCGGCGAAGAGCGCGGCGAGGTGCTCACCATCGCGCCTGGGGGCTTCTTCCTCCGAGACGCGGCGGCGAATTCGGACTTCATCCAGCCTGCAGGAGCGCTCCGCCGTGAGCCCGACGGCTCCTTGCGCTACGAGGCGCAGGACGGCTCGCTGCAGCTTCGCTTGTCGGCGACCTTCCGCGTGCAGGGGAACGCGATCCGCATTGACGGCGACGTGCAGGACTTGGCCGGCCGGGACCGCGCCGTGACCGTGTACTTCAGCTACCCCGTGGACGCGGTGGGTTGGCTCTGGCATGACGACCAGACCTTCTCGCGCCGCATCGAGCCGGGGCAGAGGTACAGCAACTTCGTGAGCCGGGGAGCGGGGGCGAACGGCCTCGCCTCCCGTTACCCGCTTGCCTGCATCAGCGGTCCGGATGACGGGGTCGTGATCGGCGCTCCCCTCGACCTCCCGCGCCTCTGTCGCTTCGGCTACGACGCCGACTCGAAGGAGCTCTACGCCGCGGTTGACCTCGGACTGGCCCGCGACACGGGGAGGTTCCCCTCGCGGGCCAGCTTCAGCCTGGTGCTCTACCGCTGCGACCCGGAGTGGGGGTTCCGCTCGGCCCTGGAACGGTACTACCAGCTCTTCCCCGAGTGCTTTACGAAGCGGAACGGCAAGGAGGGGATCTGGATGCCCTTCACCGACATCGCCACGGTGGAGGGGTTCCGGGACTTCGGATTCCAGTTCAAGGAGGGCGACGACAACGTCGCCTTTGACGCCGCCCAGGGCATCTACAGCTTCGTCTATGTGGAGCCCTGGAGTCTATGGCTCTCGATGCCGCCTGACATGGAGCGCACAGAGGAGCGCGCTTTGGGCCTGATCAGGGAGCGCGCCGAGGCGGGGAACGAGGCCGCGCGCGCCTGGCTGACCTCGGCCGTGGGGGCGCCGAATGGACGCCGGGAGATCCGGATCGAGGACCAGCCATGGTGCAACGGCGCCGTGCTCGCGGTCAACCCCAGCCCCGACCTTGTCCCACCGCGGTCTGGGGAGATCACCCAGTTCCAGCACGACTTGGGGACCATCGAGCGCGCCTTCGCGCGCTCCCCCGCGCTCTCCGGAGTCTACATAGACAGCTTCGAGATGTACCTCTTCCCGCGCGCACTCGACTACCGCCGCGAGCACTTCGCGCAGGCGCGCATCCCTCTCGTCTTCGACCACCAGGGCCGGGTGTGTCAGTCGGTGATGCTCGAGATGGTGGGATTCGCCAGGGAGATCGCGGACCGGATGTGGCCGCAGGGGAAGATGACCTTCGCGAATAGCGTCCCATTCGAGACCCCCTGGAGCGCCGCCTGGCTCGATGTCATGGGCACCGAGTTCGGGGGGTTCGCCGACCGGCAGACCATGAACTACTGGCGCGCGCTCTGCTACCAGCGGCCCTACCTGCTGCTGCTCAACGTAGACTTCACACAGCTCCCCCAGGAGCGCGTCGAGCGCTACATGAGGCGCGCGGCAGCCTATGCGCTATTCCCCAGCATGTTCAGCCGCAACGCCTCCGACGATCCGTACTTCCGCGACCCGACGCTCTACAACCGGGATCGGCCGCTCTTCAGGAAGTACGTGCCGATCGTGGGCGCGCTGAGCGGCGCGGGCTGGGAGCCGATCACCTACGCTCGGACCGACCGGCCCCAGGTGCAGATCGAGCGCTTCGGCCGGCCCGGCGGTCCGCTCTACTTCACGCTCCTGAACGACAGCGATCTGCCCCAGCGGGCGACCCTCACCTTCGACCTGGCGCAACTGCGGCCGGGCGCGACCTCCTTCGATCTGACCGAGTTGCTCTCGAACGGCCGCCTCTCCCCGACCGTGGCCGGGAACTCCGCCGTGCTGGAGGTGGATATGCCCGCGCAGGACACAATGGTGCTCAGCGCGGCGGCGGCCGGGCCTAGTTAGCGCCGCGGTGAGGCTGGGGCCACGAGTTGGCTACCCGAACAGAACAGCAGAGCCAGCCGCCTGCAACGCGAGCCTGGCGCGGCTTCCTCGTCGGGCTCATCCTGCTGCCCCTCAACGCGCTCTGGGTGCTCTACATGGAGCACATCGGAGCCCCCGGCCCCATCCCCTCCACCATCTCGCTCTTCTTCAATGTGGTCTTCGCGCTCTTCTTCCTGGTCCTCGCCAACTCCCTCCTGCGGCGAGTGAGGCCCCGCTGGGCCCTCTCCCAAGGCGAACTCATCATCGTCTACATCATGCTCGCGATCGGGACCGCGCTGGCCGGCCTCGACATGCTCCAGGTGCTCATCCCGGTGATGACGCACGGGTTCTGGTTCGCCTCGCCAGAGAACCGCTGGGACGAGCTGCTGTCCGTCGCCCCGAACTGGCTTGTGGTCTCCCAGAAGACTGTCCTCTACGGCTACTACAATGGCTCCGAAACGCTCTACCGATGGCCAATCATCTCCGCGTGGCTCACCCCCGTGCTCTGGTGGACTGGGTTCGTCGTCGTCCTAGTGTTCGTGATGATCTGCCTCTCGGTGTTGGTGCGGTCCCAATGGGCCGACCGCGAGCGTCTCGCGTTCCCCATCATCCAGCTGCCCTTAGCGGTCACTGAGCCCGCAACACCGATCTGGCGAAGCCCGCTGCTCTGGATCGGTTTCGCGCTTGCTGGAGGGGTCGACCTGCTGAACGGGCTGCACTACCTCTATCCCGCTGTCCCCTACCTCTCTATAGCGCCCACGCTGAACAGCTGGGGCTCGAACGACCTCATGAAGTACATCACAGATCTCCCCTGGCGAGGGATCGGCTGGTTCCCGGTGACCTTCTACCCGGCGGTGATCGGCATGTCCTTCCTTGTGCCCTTGGACCTGCTCTTCTCCTCCGTGTTCTTCTTCTTCTGGTGGAAAGCGATGTTCGTGATCGCGGCGGCCACCGGGGTGAGCCAGGGGTGGCTGGAGGCGGAGAAGAGCGTATTCCCATACGCGAATGAGCAGATGTTCGGCGGCTACCTGGCTATCGCCGTGGTACCCCTGGTGATGGGCAGGGGCTACTTCCGGCTGGTCTGGCTGCGCATCGCGGGGCGCCCCTCGGAGGCAGACGACCGCGAGGAGGGGATGAGCTACCGCGCCGCCGCGGTCGGCGCCGTCGTAGGCATCGCTCTGCTGGTCGCCTTCAGCGTGCACGGCCGCCTCGCCTTCGGCCTGGCGGCGCTGTTCTTCGTGACGTACTACCTGGTCTCGCTGGCGGTGGCGCGAGTGCGGGCCGAGTTCGGCTCACCTGTGCACGACTTCCACCTTGCCGGGCCCGGGCAGACCATCTCCTATGTCGCCGGGAGCGCGAGCCTTCGCCACCAGGACCTGATGATGTTCAGCCTCCTGTGGTGGTTCAACCGGGCCTACCGGGCCCACCCGATCGGGATCACCATAGAGGGGGTGCAGATGGCACGCCGCAGCCGCTCCTCCAGCCGGGCGCTGGTGGCGGCCGTCCTGCTGGCGGCCCTCGTCGGGACTGTGTCGGTGTTCTGGGGCTGGCTTCACTACGCCTACAGCCTGGGAGTAGCCTCGAAGTGGGGAGGGGGCGACTGGCGAGGCGTGGAGATGATGCAGACCCTCCAGACGTGGGCCCAGGACCCCACCGAGCCGAACCCCGGCGCTCTGATCGGCATCAGCGCGGGCTTCCTCATCACGGTTCTCCTGGGGATAGCGCGAACGGCCTTCCCGGGCTGGCCGTTCCACCCGGTGGCCTACGCGCTGTCGGCGAGCTGGTCCATTCACATCGTCTGGATGCCCATGCTGATCGCGTGGATCGCCAAGTCGCTGGTGCTCCGCTACGGTGGGCTGCGCCTCTACCGGCAGGTCCTCCCTCTCTTCTACGGACTGATCCTTGGGGAGAGCGTGATCGGCTGCGGCTGGACCTTCGTCGCGCTGGCGTTCGGCATCCGGACCTACAGCTTCTGGGGGCTCTAGCAGCGAGTCCTGTCCGCGAAGCGCAAGGCTCTGCGAGCGGCGGCGTGCTCAGCAGATGCGGGGCATCTGTTCCCCGACGTGGCGGTCCAGGATCCGGTGAGTGCCGAGAGCGGTCTCCAGCAGAACGCGGCCGCGTCCGGCCGCCACGCGGCCGATGAGGGCCGCCTCCGCAGCGCGAGGGTGAGCGCGAAGGGCGGATAGAGCACACTCGGCCTGCTCGGCCGCGGCGATCACCAGCATCTTCCCCTCGTTCGCAGCGTAGAGCGGATCGAGGCCGAGCATCTCGCACGCCGCGGCCACGGCCGGCCGGACGGGCACAGCCGACTCGACTATCTCGATCTCGACCCCGGACTGGCGGGCGATCTCGTTCAGGGCCCCCGCTACCCCGCCCCGGGTGGGGTCCCGTAGGACATGAACCGCCCCGGGCACAGCCGCCAGGAGGGCCTGCACCATCCCCCCCAGAGGCGCGCAGTCGCTCTCGATCCCCGACTCGAACTCCAGTCCCTCGCGCCGCGACAACACGGAAAGCCCATGATCCCCAACCGGGCCGCTGACGAGCACGACGTCACCCGGGCGCGCCCCCGCCCCGGACACCGAGACGCCTGGCGGGACCTCGCCGACCCCGGCAGTCGTGATGTAGACGCGATCGGCCCTACCCCGGGGCACGACCTTGGTGTCCCCGGTCACCACCTGGACCCTCGCGTCCCCCGCGGCCTCGGCCATTGAGTCCGCAATCCTCTCGAGATCGGAGACCGGCAGTCCCTCCTCCAGGATGAAGCTGGCGCTGATGGCGATCGGGCGCGCGCCCGCGGTCGCCAGGTCGTTCACCGTCCCGCAGATGGCGAGCTTCCCGATGTCCCCGCCAGGGAAGAAGATGGGGTCGACGACGAAGGCATCGGTGGTGAACGCGAGCCGACCCGCGCCCGCGAACCGCGCTGCATCGTCACCCGGAGGGCTGCCCGTGCCCAGGCGGGAGACGAAGACCCGCGCGATCAGATCGGCCATCATCTGGCCGCCGTCCCCGTGCGAGAGGAGCACTCGATCCTCGGTCACCCTGCCCCCCTCGCCCGGTATCGGTAGTGAGCCTGGCAGGCGCCCTCACTCGAGACCATGCAGGCGCCGACTGGCGCTGACGGCGTGCAGGGGCCGGCGAAGAGCGGGCACTCCAGAGGATCGATGAGGCCGCGGAGCACATCGCCGCAGCGACAGCCGGCGGGCTCCTTCGCGGGCGGCACATCAACCCCGAAGCGGCGCGTTGCGTCGAACTCGACGAACTCGTCGGACAGCCTCAGGCCGCTCTGCGGGATCTCGCCCAGCCCCCGCCAGCGCGTGTCGGTCACCGTGAAGACCCGTGCCAGGAGCTCTTGTGCACGCGGGTTGCCGCGCGGCCGCACCGCCCGCGCGTACTCGCTCTCCACCTCGCACCGGCCCTCGGCGAGCTGCCGCAGGAGCAGTTGCACGGCGCGGAGAATGTCCGCGGGCTCGAAGCCGCTGACGACGCATGGCCGGCCCCGCTGGGCCACAGGCCGGTAGGCCTCGCTGCCGATGATCGCGCTGACATGACCCGGACAGATGAACCCGTCCACCCGAAGCTCCGAGTCGAGGAGCGCCAGCATCGCCGGCGGGATCAGCTTGTGCGCGCAGAGAACCGAGAAGTTGCGCAAGCCCAGACGCCTCGCCTCGAGGATCGCCAGCGCAACCGCCGGGGCCGTGGTCTCGAACCCGATCCCGAAGAACACGACCTCGCCGTCGTCAGGGGCCCGTCCTGCCGCCGCCACCGCGTCCATGGGGGAGTAGACGACCCTCACGTCGGCTCCCTCCGCCCGCGCCCTCTCCATGGTGCGTGTGCTCCCGGGCACCCGCACCATGTCACCAAAGGTAGTCAGGGTCACGCCATGGAGGTCACCGAGAGCGAGGAACCGGTCTATGTCCTCCTGCGGGGTAACGCACACCGGGCAGCCGGGCCCCGAGATCAGGCGCACCCCGGCCGGGAGTGCCTCCCGGAGGCCGTAGCGCGCAATGGCCACGGTGTGCGTGCCGCAGACCTCCATGAGTGTGGCTGACGGGGCCTTCATCGTCCGCAGCGCCGCCGCCAGCCGCCGCACTAGTTCAGGGTCGCGCAGTTCCCTCAGGGCTTCCACGCAGCATCTCCGCGAACAGGCGGCGTGTCTCCTCGGCCTCCTCGGGGTCGAGGCGCTCGATGGCGATCCCCGCATGCACGATCACGTAGTCCCCCACCGCCACACCGTCTATGAGATCGGCCCGGATGTCCCGGCGGACGCCGTCCTCCTCAACCTGGGCGACCGGCCCTGATACCGAGACCACGCGCATGGGTATCGCCAAGCACATCAGCTCTCGCTCCTGGCGGCTGCGATCACCGCTTGCCCCAGGCTCAGCCCACCGTCGTTGGGAGGCACCTCACGGTGAACGTGGGGACGCAGACCTGCCTCCCCGAGCCCCGCGATCAGCCGCGACACCAGACGGGCATTCTGCATCACTCCCCCTGAGAGCACCACGTCCCCGGGCCCGCCTTCTGCATGGACACGCCGGCAGGCTTCGATAGTGAAGGCCGCCACGGTCTCGTGAAAGCGCGCGGCGACGAGCCCGCGGTCCACGCCCTGGCCAAGTTCTGCAGCCAGCGCGCGAACCCCTGGGCGAGGGTCCAGCAAGCCGCCCTCAACCACGTAGGGATAAGGAGGGACGGCTTCCGCGATGGCGGCGGCCATGGACTCCAGCTCCATCGCGGGCTGACCCTCGTACGTCGCCCGCGGCGTTGCCCCGAGGAGAGCGCCGGCGGCGTCGAAGAAGCGGCCCATGCTGGAGGTGAGTGGGCTGTTGAGCCCTCGTTCCACCTGGCGCATCACCACCTGCACCTCCACGGCGGACAGGTCTGGCATCGCCCGGAGCGCGATCCTCTCCGCCTCCCCGGCCGAGAAGGCTGCGCGAAGGTGGCTCAGAGCCATGCGCTGAGGATGCCGGACCGCGGCCTCACCGCCGGCAAGGCGGACGGGCAGCAGGTGGTACGCCCGCTCGAAGCTCCGATAGTCAGCAACGAGGATCTCTCCCCCCCAGGCCGTGCCGTCCGGGCCATACCCGGTGCCATCGTAGGAGACGCCGATGACGGGGCCGGAGAGGCCGAGTTCCGCCATCACGCTCACGACGTGAGCGTGATGATGTTGCACAGGGATCACCCGGACCCCCTCCAGCGACTGCGCGTACTGAGTGGAGAGGTAACCAGGGTGCAGGTCACAGGCGACCACTTCCGGCCTTACCTGGAGGAGCTGCCCGAAGTGGTCAACAGCTCGGCCGAAGTAGTCGAGGACTTCGGCCGTGTCGAGGTCACCTATGTGCTGGCTAAGGATGGCCTCTCCCCCCCGCAGCAGACAGAACGTGTTCTTGTGATAGCCGCCGACGGCCAGCACCGGAGGGCCCTCGATCCCCAGCGGTATCGCGCGGGGCACAAGCCCCCGGGCCCGACGCACCGGGATCACCAGCCCTCCTGCGCACCGCACGACCGAGTCGTCGCAAGGGACCGCGATCTCCCGGTTGTGCGAGAGGAAGTGATCGGCGACAGGCCCGAGCTTGAGCCTGGCCTCCTCGTCGCGGTGCTCGATGGGCTCCTCGGCCAGGTTGCCGCTGGTCATCACGAGGGCCGGGGGAGACCGATCCAGCAGCAGCCGGTGAAGCGGGGTATAGGGCAGCATCACCCCGACCGTGCTCTGCCTCGGCGCGATCCCGGGTGCGAGGCCCGAGTCCGGCCGTGCTGGCAAGATCACGACAGGGCTCTCGAGACAGGTCAGGAGCTGCTCCGCCTGATCCTCCAGGCAGGCCACGCGGTGGGCCTCAGGCAAGTCGCGGACCATGATGGCGAAGGGCTTCTGGCCGCGGCCCTTGCGAGAGCGCAGCTCCTCCACGGCCCCGGCGTTCCTCGCGTCGCAGGCGAGGTGGTATCCGCCCAGACCCTTGACGGCCACGATCCGCCCTTGGGCCAGCCAGGTCGCCGCTCGCGCCAGCGCGTCCGCCGCGGGCCGGCCATCCAGGAAGAGCGAAGGGCCGCACACCGGGCAGGCAATAGGCTCGGCGTGGAAGCGGCGGTTCCCCGGGTCTCGGTACTCGGCCGCGCAGTCGGCGCACATCGCGAAGCGCGCCATCGTCGTCTGCGGCCGGTCGTAGGGAATGCCGAGGACGATGCTGAAGCGAGGCCCGCAGTTGGTGCAGTTCGTAAAGGGGTAGCCAAACCGCCGATCTTGCCGGTCCGCGATCTCCCGGCCGCACTCTTCGCACAGCGCGACGTCAGGAGGGATCAGCGCGGTAGGCCGGGCGCCCAGGGCGCTCTCCTCGATGTGGAACCCTTCCCGACCGGCCGGGGCCAACTCGCGCGTATCGATCGAGGCGATGTGGGAGAGCGGCGGGGCCGAGGCAACCATCTGCTCCAGGAACGCCGAAACTGCCCCCTCCTCGCCCTCGACCTCCACTACCACGCCGCTGGAGGTGTTGCGCACCAGGCCGGAGAGGCCGAGCGATGAGGCCAGGCGGTACACGAAGGGCCGGAAGCCGACCCCCTGAACCGTCCCCCTGACTCGGGCCTCCCGACGGATGACGCTCACGCCTTTCGCTCCGGCCCCGGCGCTGCCGCGGACGGCCGCCATGGCGGGAGCGGCCGAGCCAAGGTGAAAACGCGGACCTCCGCCGCGCCGGCCCTACGAAGCACCCGCGCGCACTCCGTGAGCGTCGCGCCAGTCGTGTGGAGGTCGTCCACGAGGAGCACTCGCTGCCCCTCGATCGCGCCACCAGGCTGAGCGGCGAAGGCTTCGCGCACATTGCTCGCCCGGGAGCGCGCGGGGAGGTCCATCTGGGGCGCAGTGGGACGCGTGCGCGTCAGGAGAGGGCGCAGTGGCTTGCCGATGGCCCGGGCAACGCCCTCGGCTAGCAGCTCGGACTGGTTGAAGCCCCGCTCGCGCAGGCGTGACCTGTGCAGAGGAACGGAGCACACAACGTCAGTGCTCGCCGGGTCGAGGTCAGCCGCGGGGCCCGACTCCAGCGCTTCGGTCATCAGCGCGGCCA
>Ga0315291_10006319_pt1 | contig 14708 bp, 12 predicted proteins | sample YL17G12_20_MG_FD_203070 | JGI IMG/M metagenome (GOLD analysis project Ga0315291, IMG submission 203070) | Sediment microbial communities from Yellowstone Lake, YNP, Wyoming, USA - YL17G12_20 | ecosystem: Environmental > Aquatic > Freshwater > Lake > Sediment | place: USA: Wyoming | collected...
CCAAATGTCAATCTTGCCAAACCCTCTGTAGCGCCTGGGTAGTTGCATCAATGGCGATGCGGGCGCAGTCGGAGGTGAGGCGGGCCGGGTAGCGGTAGAAGTAGGGGGCAAAGTCTACCTCGTAGCCACCCTCGGCGTGGGCCTGGGCGGTGGGCAGGTAGCCGATGCAGCCGTCGCTGACGCTGGCGAATAAGGTGCAGGCGGCGGGCGAGTCGGTCTTGATTGCCAGGCCGATCTCGGTGAAGGTCTCGGCGGCAAAGGTGACCAGCCCCAGGTCGCCAACGCGCAGCACGTTGAGGCGTATGGGCACGTGCCAGACCTCGTCCCGGGCCTCGACGCGGGAGCGCCAGGGATAGCGGTGTTCCAGGATGATGTCCACCACGAAGCGCAGGGCGAACGGCAGGCCCACCATCTGCGCCAATACTCGCCGGTAAGCGGGCAGCGGAGTGGGGGTGGTGGCGGCGGCCTCCAGTGGGAGCCAGACCTCCTGGCGGTCCATGCGGAGCGGGGTGCCCGCCAGCGGCGTCAGGCCGCTCTCGCACGCAGCGATCACTTGGTCGGCGACGCGCTCGCCCAGTGCGCGGACCGCCTCCCACGGGTCGCCTGTGCCCCATTCATGGTCCGGGTTGAGGTCGCCCGCTGCCCCTTGCAGGAACAGGACGGAGCCACCGAGCGCCTGCTCGACGCGCGCCCGCATGGTGCCGATCCAGTCGGCGGAGACGAGCAGGTTGTCCGGCCCGAGGACGGTGCCGTGACAGGCAAAGTTGACCACGGTAGCCAGCGGTGCGCCGTCTGTCGTGGACACGCGCAGGATTCCTACTGAGCGGTCCACGGGGCCGGCCGGGTTCACGCCGATGGCGACCTCGCCGTCGGGCTGTTTCTGGCGACGGTTGACGGCGATGTCCGCCTCGGTCTGGCCCCAACTCAGTTCGACCGGCGCGAGCGCCGCGGCGGCCCGTTGCACGGCGCGGGCGATGCGCTCGACCAGGTCGTTGATCGCCCTATAGTTGACGCGACCGGACTGGCGGTCGGCGTAGGCGATGGGGCCGGCGTGGGTGTGGGAGCAGCAAACGATGACCTGGGTGCCCTCACCCACCTGCGCCCGAATGCGGTCTACGATGAACTCGTTGAGGCACAGCAGGTCGCAGGCGACGAGGGCGACTCGCGCCTGCCCATCGTCGAGGACGAGCGCGGTGGCGGTCAGATCGTCGTGGACGCCCACGTTGCCCTTCGTGCGGTCGCCGTAGCCAATGAGGTAGACTCCTGGGGGCGGCGAGATGACCTCGCGCGCCACCCCTGCACGCAATCGGATTTCGCTCATCACGTAACCTCCTACTGCAGCCGGGTCAATGGTACACGGATCAACGTGGATGGTCAATGGTACACGGATCAACACGGATGCGACGGATGAACACGGATTCGGATGAGCATAGGTTTTCTGTCTTATCCGTGTGAATCCGTCCGATCTGTGTTCATCCGTGTCCAACCTGGGGCAACTCCAGGTTGCGCCGGGTCTCGGCGGGGGTGTCGCCCAGCCGGTAGGCGCGGAAGATGACCGCGCCGATCAAGATCGCGGCCGCCATCGCCAGGAAGGCGGCGCGCACGCCGAGCGGGTTCTGGCGGGTGTAGCCCAGCCATTCCAGGAGCACAGGCAGGATCAACGTGCCGACCGCAATGCCCAGGCCGTTGGCCAGGCTGAACGCGCCGTAGTAGATGGCCTCGCGCCGCCGCCCGGTGAGCATCTCGTCGTAATCCACCACGTTGCCCATCATGGCGTAGACGACGATAAAGTAGCCGCCCAGCATGACGCCGGTGGGGATGAGGACGGCCAGGGCCTGGACCATGGCGGGTACGCCGGGGAGCAGCCCCACGCCGAAGGTGAGCGCGGTGGTCACGGCCATCCCGACCATGGAGATCGTGAGGAGCCGGCGCTGCGAGAGGCGGCGGCTCCACAACGCCCACAAGGGGCCGGTGGCGGCCATCACCAGGATCAGGACGCCCTGAAAGATGCCCACATTGCCTTCCCCCTGGCCGAGCACCAACGTGACAAAGTAGGGCAGGTTGGCCAGGAGCATCTGGTAGGCCAGGTGGACGAACAGGGTGGAGACGAAGACGACGATGAATTGGTGATTGCGGAGGGTGATGCGGATTCCCTCCAGCGCAGCGATGGGTTCGCCCAGCGGCCGTTCGACGTCGCGCAGGCCCAGGAGCGCCAGCCAGATGGTGGCCATGCCGACCAGGCCGACGACGATGCCCATGGCTACCGGCCCAATCGTGTCGAACAGGGGGGCGGCGACCAGGGAGCCGATCAGCACGCCCGCGATGCCGAACAGGTTCTTCCAGTAACTCAAGCCCACCCGGGCGCGGGAGTCGGGGGCCATCTCGGGCAGGGTGGCGTCGTAGGGGATGCCGACCAGGCTGAAGGCGGTGAAGAAGCCGAAGGTGACCAGCGCAAAGTAGACGGCGTTGAGGACGCTGACGCCTGGCGTGGGCGGGGTCCAGATGAGGACGAGGGCGAGCGCGGCGATGGGCGTGGCGAACATGAGGAAGGGGCGGCGGCGACCCCAGCGGGACTTGAGCGTGTCGCTCCAGTGGCCGATGAAGGGATCAATCACGGCGTCCCACAGGCTGCCGACGGTGAGGAGGATGCCCACCAGGGCGGCGGGGAGGTACTGGACGCGGCCCGAGTCGGGTGGGGGGGCGTAGAAGTAGAGGATCCACGTGCTGGCGGTGATGCTCATGATGTTGAGGCCGGCCGAGGCGGTGCTGTAGAGCAGGATGCGGCCGAGCGTGAGTTTACGATCTGTGTCACTCATTGTTACCCTCCTTGACCTTCCCGAAGGCTCCGAGCCTTCGGGAAGGTTGGAACTCATCCCTTGTACAGCCGCATGAAAATGGTATAATGCGGCGTCACGAAGGGCATGCCCTCTCCCACACGGCGGCGATGGTGCGGGCGAGCCGGGCGCCGAGCAGGCCGGTCGTGCCAAAGGCCACGGGGAACCACAGCGGGATGCCCAGGAAGGTCGGGTTGGCGTAGCGCCAGATGCCAAAGCGCACGAAGACGGCTTCCGCGAGCGTCCCCGGTATGGCGATGATCAGGAAGAAGGATACGGAGAGCCGGTCGTGCCAGAGGGCCACTGCGAGCAGGCATTCGGCCAGGGCGACGGCGAAGAGGAGCAGGTTGTTCCGCCACAGGAGTACGACGGAAGTGACGAGCAGGGAGAAGGTCAGGAATTCGGTGAACAGTTCGGTCCATAGTGTTGTCGGTTGTTTCATGTTTGTCCTCGGCTGGGAGATCCCCGCTGAAGCGGGGCGTCCGTCGGCGGGCGTCCGTCGGGTATGATTATTTTACCAGAAGGAGCGAGCGCAGGCAACAGGCTTCGGTGACCTATTGCTGGGGGAGTGTTTGAGGGGGAGCGTGTGAGCAGGGTATCCGTGTTACGTGAGCGGCTGATCGCCTGGCTGACGCTGTTCCGACTGCCGTTCCACACGGTGGGGGTGTTGCCGTTCATCCTGGGGATGGTGCTGGCGTGGCGTCTGAACGGCGTTTTCCGCTGGGATGTCTGCGCCTGGGGCACGCTGGGCGTGGTGTGCGTGATGCTGGCCACCTACTGCGCCGGCGAGTACTGGGATACCGTGGAGGATACGCTCGCGGCCCGGCTGGGGCGCAGCCGCTTTGCCGGAGGCTCCGGCGTGCTCCAGCGCGGGCTGTTGCCCCGCAGCGCCGCGCTGCGGGCGTCACTGGTCAGCCTGGTGCTGGCCGTGGGGGTGGCGCTGGTGCTGCGAGTGGGCTACCGGACGGGGCCGTGGACGATCCCCTTCGCGGCGCTGGCCCTGCTGGGTGGCTTCTTTTATTCGGCGCGGCCGGTGCGGTGGGTGAGCAAGGGAGTGGGGGAATTGTGGATCGTGTTCTGCTACGGCTGGCTGCCGGTGGCGGTGGGGTATTATCTGCAAACAGGGAAGGTCGCGCCGGTAGTCCACTGGCTGGCGGCCCCCATCGGCCTCACCATCTTTAACGTGATCCTGCTCAACGAGTTTCCCGATTATGAGGCCGACCGGGCGGCGGGGAAGGGGAACCTGGCCGTGAGGTTGGGGCGCGAGCGGGCCAGCGTGCTCTATATGCTCGCCAGTGTGGGGAGTTGGGTGGCGATGTTCCTATCGTTCGGCCAGGGGGTACCCAGGCTGGCTGTGTGGCTCTATCTGCCGATCCTGGCCTTGTCGTTGGCGCTCACTATGCTGGTGGTGCGCGGGCGCTGGCGGGAGCGGGCGACGTTGGAGAGGCTGTGCGGGGCGAACCTGGTGGTGAACCTGGGCACCACGGCGGCCTACGTCGTGGCGTTTCTGGTGGGGTGATAGGGACACGGATTGGCGGGATTGACGGATTGCGGATTGTGGATTGCAGAATGCGGATTGCGGATTGCGGAATGTGGATTGCGGATTGCGAATAGTAAACTGGAGGTCTGTGATTTGCGATTGGCGGAATTGACGGATGTGCCCAGGCGGCGGGTGCGTCCTTTCTGGTGGCCGCCGAGCCTGATCCTGCGCCAGTTGGGGAGCGCGCTGTACATGGGGGCGCTGGCACACTGGAAAGAACTGCCCCGCTGGATCCTTACGTATGGTTTCAAATGCATTCCCGGCGCGGCGGGGGCGCGGGGGCAAGGGTGCATCGGCTTCCCGGCCCATCCGGTGTGGGAGATGACCACGGCCTGCAACCTGCACTGCATTCACTGCCACACCTCGGGCGGCAAACGGAGTGCCGACGAACTGACCACCCAGGAAGCCAAGCGCATGCTGGACCAACTGGCCGGGGTGAACGAATTCCGCATGGTGGCGTTTACCGGCGGTGAGCCGCTGGTGCGCGACGATCTGTTCGAGGTGCTGGCTTATTCCAAGGCACTGGGGTTCTCCAACACGCTGGCGACCAACGGCACGCTGATTGACGACGCGGTGGCGCGCCACCTGCGCCGCTGCGGGGTGGTGATCGGGGCGGTGAGCCTGGATGGCTTCGACGCCGCTACCCACGACTACGTGCGCAACCAGCCGGGGGCGTTCGAGGATGCCTTGCGGGGTATCCGCTCCCTGCAGCGGGCCGGCATTCCGCTGCACATCAACATCACGGCCATGGAGTACAACCTGGATCAATTGGAGCCGCTGATGGCGCTGGTGGACGAACTGGAGACGGCGATTGTGATCATGTACCAGTTGGTGCCCGTGGGGCGGGGCCGCGCCATCGGGGATGCCTCGCTGGACCTGGGGGCCAACGAGCGCTTGATCCGCTTCATGGCCCAGGCCCAGAGCGTCACGCGGGCCATCATGGAGCCGGTGGCGGGGCCGCAGTACTGGCCCTTCCTGCTGCAGCGAGCCGGGATTCGGGGCGGCCCGCTGCTGCGGCTGGCGGAAACGGTCTTTCACGGTTGTTCAGCAGGGCGGGGGTTCGTCTACATCAAGCCCAACGGCGAGGTGTGGCCCTGCCCGTTCATCGAGGTGAGTTGTGGCAACGTGCGCCAGACCCCCTTTGCGACGATCTGGGCCACCTCCTCTGTGTTCGAGGACTTACGGGGGCGGGAAGAGCGGTTGCAAGGACGCTGTGGCGAGTGCGAGTACCGGCGGCTGTGCGGCGGCTGTCGCGGACGGTCCTGGGCCACCACCGGCAACTACCTGGCCGAGGACCCGTCCTGCTTTATCCACACCTCGGGTGAAGGTGACGATAGAAACGAAAAGTCCAATGACCACTCCTCTGCGCCTCATTCCTGTGTTGGAACCCATCCGCCCGGAGATGGAGCGGGTGGAACACCTGCTGCGTGAAGCGATAGCGGACGTCGAGGAGCCACTGGGGGTGGCGCTCCGCCGCGTGCTGGAAGACGGCAAGCGGCTGCGGCCGGCTCTGGTGGTCCTCACCGGCCTCACATTCGCTGCTCCCCTCGAGCCTTTCTACAGCCTGGCGGCGGCGGTGGACATGCTGCACGCAGCCACCTTGATCCACGACGACCTGGTGGATGGATCCCCCCTACGGCGGGGCCAGCGGACGCTGCACACGGCCTGGCCCTGGGAAGCCAGCGTGCTGGCGGGCGACTATCTGCTGGCCCAGGCCACGTCGTTGGTCGCAGACCTGGGACAGGCGCGCGTGCTGCGGGTCTTTGGGACGGTACTGCGCACCACGTGTGCTGGAGAGATCCGGGAGGTGCTCGTGACCCAGGGGAAGCATAACAGCCGGGAGGACTATTACTCTAGCATCGAGGCCAAGACGGCGGCGCTATTCGCCGCCTCAATGGAGATGGCGGGGCTGCTGGCGGGGGCGGAGGAGGGGCAGTTAGCGGCCCTGCGCCGTTTTGGGCGTGAGTTCGGCATGGCGTTCCAGATTGTGGACGACGTGCTGGACTTGACCGGCGACGAGGCGCAGTTGGGCAAACCCGCCGGCAGCGACCTGCGCCAGGGGCTGATCACGCTGCCGGTCCTGTGCTACCGGGAGCGGGCGGAGGGGGAGAGCCTGGTCAACGGGGTGCTGGCGGGCGAGCGGAGCGAGGAGCGTGTGCGGGCGGCGATCGAGGCGATCCGGGCGTCGGGAGCCATCGAGGCGGCGCTGGAGGAGGCGCGGGCGTACGCCAGGCGGAGCCAGGAGGCGCTGGCCGGCTTACCCGACAACGCGGCGCGCCGCATGCTGGGGGCGCTGGCCGGATACGTGGTGGAGCGGCGTATGTAATCTTGGTGTTATGTGGATGTGATGTTGGATTGGGGCGATGATGGTATCGTATAAGTGCCTGTTAACTTCCATTCAACCCTGGGTGTGACTCCTCCGGCGGGCAGCGATTCTGCACGTGGCACTGCCGGGGGCGCGGCTGCACGAGGAGTGCCAACCGATGAGAGGAAAACGATCGCGGGTACCGCCAATGGCCAGTGGGCTGGACCTGGCGCTTACTATCAACTCTTCTCTGGACCTGGACGAAACGTTGCAGAAGACGTGTCGTGCCGCGGTCGAGTTCTTCAGCGCGGATCACTGTGGGCTGGTGCTTTTCGACCCCAACCATAGTATCGGTTGCGTGCGGGCGGAGCACCCGGTAATGGGCACCCTGGGCAAGGTGATCCCACTGCGAGGTGTGCCGGCTGAGGAAGACCTGATCGAAACTCCCACTCCTCTCGTCATCTTTGACGTGGCAAGTGACGTATCTCTGGGGGCAGTACGGGACGTCCTGCTGGAGTTTGATATCCAATCCATTCTCATTGTGCCGGTGGTGGGCAAAGGCGGTAAACCGTTGGGTTCGTTCAGCCTGGATGCGGTGGGGCATCGGCGGCAGTTCACGGCGGAGGAGGTCGAACTCTGCCGGGGATTCGCTGCTCTCGTCGCAGTAGCGGTTGAAAACGCCCGGCTGTTTGCCGAACTGAGCGAGGCCAACGAGGAGAGTGCTCGCCGCCAGCAGCTTCTGATGGCTCTGGATGAGGCATCGCGGCATATCCGGGCGGAGAAAGAAACGCCCAAGCTCCTGCACGAGGTCGTTCGTCTCGCTGCCCAGTTGGTGGGTTGTCCAGTTGGTGTCTTGTTCGTCAACCGTCCTCACCTCGGGGAATTGGAACTGGTCGTGACCTACGGGTTGCCCACCACGCTGATCGGGGAGCGGCTGCCCCATCCCGAGGGCCTGGCGGGAGCTATCGCTCGCGCCGGTAAGCCCCATACGATTGGCGATTACGCCAAGTGGCCTGATCGCGAAGCCCTCTTCGAGCCATACCATTTCAGTGTCGTGGCTGGGGTTCCCCTCAAACAGGTAGGCAAGGTCGAGGCTGTCTTGCTCGTCGCGGATCCCACAGATCGGCATTGGCTCACTCAGCCTGACCTCGAGGTCCTGGAACGCTTCGCTGAGCAGGCAGCCATGGCGTTACAGACCTCTCGCTCGATGAGCCGTGAGCAGCGGATGCTCAGCCAACTGGGCATCTTGTACGAGATCAGCGATTACATCCAGGCAGCAGGAGATTTGGACAAGATACTCCACGTGGTACTCACAGGTGTCACAGCGGGTTATGGTCTGGGATTCAACCGTGCGGCTTTGCTGCTCATGGATGATCGTCGCGAGTACCTGGTGGGGCGCATGGGGATTGGCCACCTGGAAGAGTCGGAGGCCAGGCAGGACTGGGCGCAACACCATAGGCGTGGGCTCGAAGATTTCCGGGGGTACCTGGAATTACTGGAACAGAATGGCCTGCCATTGACTCCTGTAGGAATCAGGATTCGTGAGGTACAAGTACCAATCCCCTCGGGAGCCTGTGATCTCTTTCTGCAGGTCATGCGTGAGCGGCGGTGTATGCTGATCACTCAAGGCACATCAGCCAGGCTGCCGGAGAGCTTTGTGAAGTCATTTGAGCCAGCCCCCCCCCTCGTCGTGGTTCCCTTGATGGCGCGTGGCCAGGCGATCGGGGTTCTCGTGGCTGACAACAAGTTTACCCAGTCTCCGATCACGCCGGAGGACGAAGAGTCGCTACTGACGTTCGCCAACACGGCTGCGGTCGCCATTGACAACGCGCAACTGCGCTACGATAGTGCCAGGCGAATCAAGGAGTTAGAGCACATGCACCAGGCCGCTGAAGCGCTTGCCGGAGCGGCCAGCCTGCAGGAGGTCCTGGAGGAGATTGTGCAGGGTGCACGGGAGGTGTTAGAGGCTAACTCGGCGGCCATCTGGTCCTACGATGACGTTCGGGACAGGTTCATCCCGGAGAGTTCAGTGTCCTCTGGCATCCCAACCTCATTGTGGCAGGAATTCCGCGAGGAGGAATCGCGTCCAGGCCGGACTGCCTACACGATTATCGAACGGGGGTGGGTAGATGTAACCGACGTTACTGACACGGAGCGGTATGGGTTTCTGGGGGATTCCACACGCGGTCTCCTTGGCCAGATCGGAGTACGCAGTTTCCAGGGCATCGCCCTGGTCGTAGAAAGTGAGACGCTGGGGGTGCTCTATGTGAACTACAATGGTCCGCGCAGTTTTCACGAGGGGGAGCAGGAGATTGCCCGCACGTTTGCCTATCACGCGACCCTGGCGTTGAATAAAGCGAGGCTGTTGGACCAGGTAAGCAGAGCGCAAAGCGCAGCCAAGTTGGTGGCACAGGTGACGGTCTTGGGAGACCGGGAGGCGACCCTCTCATCTGTCGCCCGGGGGACGCAGGAGGTGACGGGTTGTGACGCGGTGACGCTGTTCGTCTACAATCAGGCCACGGACAAGTTGGAGCACCCACCCGCCATGGTGGGAGTGCGTTATCCGGACCGGGCGTCGCTCCATGGGGAGGTACTCAGCAACTCGCTCGTCTACGAGATGCTCCGGCGCGATGAGCCGTACATTGTAGAGGCGATGGCTCAGGATGCTCTCTTCAGGGATCGGCGGTTTTCAAGGGAAGAGGAGATCCAATGTTGCGTAGCGATTCCGTTGTGGGCTGTGGGGCAAAAGGTGGGCGTGATGTTCGTCAACTATCGCACGCCTCATCGCTTTACGGCCAAAGAACTCGCCAACATCGAACCCTTCGCCAACCAGGCCGCGGTCGCGATTCGGAATGCGCAATTGTACGAAGAGTCGAAACAGACGTATGAAAGGCTGAAGCAAATCAAGGGGTTTGTAGGCACCAAAACCGCTGTAGATTGGATCAGGATGGTCAGCACGTCCTGGGGGCATGGCATACGCCGGGAGGTGGGGACGGCGCTGGGGCACGTGGCGTTGCTGTGTGAGTTGTTGGCCAAGGTGGACGTGGGCCCGGAGGCCGAGAAAGAGGTAGAGGAACTGGAACAGGTGATAAAGGGCATCAGAGAGATTCCGATCACCGCGCCTCTTTCGTACGAAGACGCAGTTGACTCTGTGCGGATCAACGAGTTGGTGAAAACGCACCTGGAACGCCAATGGACACACGCCCGTTACAGGCCGGTGAAGTTGCATCTTGATCTTCAGGAGAATCTGGATAGTCGTGTGACTGTTCGGGCAAGCCGGGAGTGGCTGCGGCGGGTCCTCGAAATCTTGATAGACAATTCAGTTCAGGCTATGCTGGAGGCAGATAGCCCCGAACAGCGGTTAATAGTGACGACTCGATTGCTGGAAGAGCAAGTGGAACTCTCTGTCAAGGATACCGGTCCTGGGATTCCAAACAGCATTTGGGGCAGGCTGTTCAAGGAGCCTATTGACAAGCCAGTAGGAAGTAAAGGGGCGGGGATCGGTTTGGTGCTGGCCCAAACCATCGTTCAGACTTACGGTGGGGATATTCGTGCAGAGCAGCCGGCCGATGGAGGGACCGATGTGGTCATCACCCTGCCTGTCGAAGGTAAGGTCAGCAAATGATCCAGTCAACGGAGCCCAAGAAGGTCCTCGTGCTAGATAGTCAGAGCGACCCATATTGGTTGGAGATCCTACGGGGGGCAGTATCTGCCTTGAGGGGAGCCATAGAGGTGGTCAGTGCGACCGATGCCCAGCGTATGCGATGGCGGGATTACGACTTGATCATTCTGGACGCTGGCGTTTTCAGCGATTTGCTTTCGATCATCGCCTGGATCCTCTCGCAGGACCCCGAAGCCCGCATCGTGGTCTTCTCCCCAGCGCCGAGTTGGAAACAGGCCAGAGAAGTAATGCTGGCGGGGGCGACGGACTATGCACGCAAATCACTGCACACAGAGCACATTCTTTCGACACTCAAGAAGAATTGGACAAGACAGACACATGAAGAAAACTATCCTATTCATGGATAACGAACAGGACTTTCTCGATGTTCACTCCAGGCTGCTCGAGCATGCGGGCTACCAGGTGGTGCGGGCTTGCAGTCTGAAGGAGGCGAAGGACAGGCTGGAAGAAAGGCACGTTCACCTGGCCATTCTCGACATCCGTATGGCAGACGAGGACGATGAGCAGGATATCAGCGGTCTGCTGTTGGCTCAGCAGGAAGATTACAGGCCGATACCCAAGATCATCTTGACAGCCTATCCCAGCTACGAATATGTGCGTGACGCACTGGGTATCGCTGCAGACGGCCAGCCACCTGCTGTGAATTTCCTCGACAAGGATGAGGGCCCGGAGGCACTGCTTCAGGCTGTGGGACGTGTCTTCGATCAGCATGTGCTCCTCAACTGGGACCTGGACATCCATTGGGACCCACGAGAGTACCTGTCATTCCTTCACCTGGCCGGTTTGCTGCAATCTGACCTGGCCGACGAAGTGTTGGTGTACCGTGCCGACGAACTGGAACACCTCGTCCGCCGACTGTTCGGCGATTACCGGCAGATCCGGATTGGCCGGGTGTTCTGGCGTGACCGCTGGCGATTCTGCCTGCCGGTTCTGGCCCAGTCACCCCAAGGGGCGACCGATGCCCGGATCCTGGTTTGTGGGGAGCGAGGCCAGTTGAGGCGGGAACTGGAGCAGATGCGGGAACTGGCTCCCCGCACGCCCGAGGGGACGACGCTGGACAACACGATAGAGACGATGCATTTCGGTGCCGCGACCTACGTGCTGCCTGACGCCGACATTGAGACGGTGCAGACGCTGAGAGACCTGGTTGGGGAAGGCAGAGAGCGGCCTCTCAAGAAGGCCTTCAGCCATCTGTTGGAAGAGGTCCTGGCGGCCTGGCATCAGCGTGGACAAAGGGTGGAAGAAGAGGGCGACTTGACGTCGCTATACCGCGGCTGGGTGGGATTAGGTAGCGATGATCTGTCTCGCACAGAGGTGGAACGGCGGGTGAAGACGCTGACCCAGGAGGTGCGCCCCCTGAGTGCAGTAGATATCGAGTATGCTAATGGGGAACTTGCCTTTCACTTCCCCAGTTTAGCGCCCCTGATTTGCCCGGACCCGGTGGCGTTCGTCTACGCTCCGCTGAAGCAGTACTGCAGGCCGGTAGTGTGCAAGATCTCGCCCGGCCAATTGACGGCCGACAACGTGTTGATAGATACAGAGCAACGAACCTGGCTCACCGACTTTGCCCACGCCGGCCAGGCGCCCCAGTGGTGGGATTTTGTGTGCCTGGAGGCAATCGTTCGCTTTGACCTCAGCCAGGCCCCTGATTTACTGGCCTGGCAAGAGTTTGAAGAGCGCCTGGTGACACCCGGTGGGCTCGCCGATCGCTTGCAGGCACAAGACGTAGTCCCCGACCTGCGGACCAGTGTCGTGCTGATGGAGCAGATTCGGCGGCAAGCGGGCAGTGAGGCTGGTCTCGATCCAGTACCCTATTACGTGGGCTTGTTGGTGTGGGCAGTAGGGGCCATGGCCCACTATGACCCAGCCATTCTGTACACCCAGGCTGAGAAAATGCGCGGTGCGCACTTGCTGTTGGCTGCTGCTATGCTTGCCCGCCGGCTGGGCGAAACGCTTCCCACGGCCTTGCCGGGGGGAACACTGCGTCTGGACGAAGACGGGACCGTCTGGATCGGAGATCACTGCGCCGGTCCCCTGGTGGGGCAGGAATTGGATCTCCTCTGCTGCTTATACGAACAGGCGGGCCGGCCTGTTAGCCGTAAGACCATCTTCGAATCCATATTTGGCGAAAAGTACCTCGCAGGAGACGCAGACCAGGAAGGCCGGATCAACTCTCTGATCAGGCGCCTTCGGGTAAAGGTCGAGCCTGCCTCGAGCCGGGCGCGCTATATCCGCACGGTGAAAAAGAAGGGGTATTGTTTGGTGGCATCCGGAGAGGGCCGAAACGGGCGGTGACGTCATCTTGACTTATTGTTCTCGTCGCGTGCGCTCGGTGGGATATCAGGGAGATGTAAGGTTATTTGGAATCTTAAGAAATGGATATCAGGCTGTTGATAGCCGGCCATGATGTGGCCGGCTTTTTTGCATGGTACGATGATGCCGAAAAGGGCGGGACTTGGACTCGGTGTGACCTGAGATACTTGCACAAGGAGGTGGTAAGATGCTATCACATGATCCGACCAAGTTCATGCTCGTGACGGTAATCCTGGGCATCATCCTCACCATCGCTATCCTACGCCCAAAAATTCTGTCGGCTGAGACCAGCCAGCCCCAAGGGACTGAGAAAGCCGCCCCTGTGCTGGAGTTGGCTGCAGGTGAGCCTCACGCTTCCGAGAATACGCCTTCACCGGAAGAGGAACTCGAGCAGCGCCGGCAGGAACTGGACCAGCGCGAGGCCGCGCTCGACGAGCGGGAGGCGGCGCTGAATTCGCGCCAGGCCGCACTCGACGGGCGCGAGGCCGGGCTCGGCGAGGGGGAGGCTGCACTGGGTCAGCGCCAGGCTGAACTCAACGAGCGGGAGGCGGCATTGAATTCGCGCCAGGCCGAACTCGACAAGCAAGAGGCTGGGCTGAAAGAATGGGAGGCTACTTTGCAGACGTGGGAGGGAGACCTGGCCGGGCAGGACAGCCTGCTGGACGAAGCACAGGCTCGCCTGCAAGAGAAGGAGGCAAGCCTGGCAGAGTGGGAGCAGGAACTGGAGGGACGCCAGCGCCTGTCGGCGGTGATCGCGGTTATGAGTGGCCTGCTGGCTGTGCCTTCGGTAGTGGTCCTGGTGGTCCTGATGCAGCAGAGCCTACGGACGCCCGACAAAGGAGTTCGGCGGGTTCAGGCTCCCAAGGCGCGTCGAGAGGAGTGGGACCCACAGCACATCCGAACGATACCGGCGGATCATGTTCCGCTGTACGGTGGAAATGGGCGGAGCAGGGAAGGAGTGGAACACCGCCGGTAGTTGGAGGCCTGCTTCACCTGACCCACGGATTCGAGCGCTTTTCTCGCCCGACCGTCGTCTGGGGGCCGTGGCCGGGGTAGAGGGTGGTGTCGTCGGGCAGGGCGTACAGGATTTCTCGGATCGAGCGCTCGAGGGTGTTCCAGTCGCCGCCGGGCAGGTCGGTGCGCCCGATGCCCATCTCGAAGAGGACGTCGCCATCGAAGGCGGCGTGCTCTTCTTTCAGGTAGAAGGTCAAGCCGCCGGGGGAGTGGCCGGGGGTGTGCAGGACCTGGAAGCGGAGCGTGCCGATCTCGAGCACCTGCCCGTCGTCCAGCTCCAGGTCGGGCAGGGGGCTTTCTTTGACCAGTACGCCGAACCAGGCGGCGCCCCCCTTGGCCTGCAGGATGGGGAGTTCGGCTGGGTGGAGGGCGAGGGGGGCCTTGGTGGCGGCGATGATTTCCGCGTTGGCGCCCATGTGATCAAAGTGGCAGTGGGTGTTGAGGACGTAGCGGATGGTCAGGCCGCTCTGTTCGATGGCCTTGAGGATGCGCTGGGGGTGGCCGCCGGGGTCAATGACGACTCCTTCGTGGGTCTGGTCGCAGCCGACGACGTAGCAGTTGGTCTGGGTGATGCCTACGGGTACAGTGTGGAGGATCATGGGATTTGCTCCTCCGGCGTTTTTAAGTGGAACCATTCTCCGTCGTCTTCCATATAAGGTGCGGTGTCGAGGTTGTCCCAGAAGGCAGCTTCCTCTTCGTAAGTCTTGAATTCAGGTACTTGTATCTCGCTCATCTCTGCGGTTTCCTGTAGTTGCGCTCGAAGTATAAGCCCAATGCTCGTAAAGTCAACTGTGGTCACTTTGTCTATGCTGACTCGACCGGACATAAAGTGTCCAGTCTACGGAACAACGCCCCATCAATGGGGCTGGAAGATAACTGGCAGCCCGATTGAGCGGGCGCTGTTCCGTAGGACGGCGACTTTATCGCCGTCCGGTCACTGGCGCAAGAGAGCAATCTTGCACTATGCGTAACGCGCCCCAATCACTCACGCTGCCACGCCGAAGAAGGCGAGCCCGGCGC
>Ga0315291_10006321_pt1 | contig 14707 bp, 12 predicted proteins | sample YL17G12_20_MG_FD_203070 | JGI IMG/M metagenome (GOLD analysis project Ga0315291, IMG submission 203070) | Sediment microbial communities from Yellowstone Lake, YNP, Wyoming, USA - YL17G12_20 | ecosystem: Environmental > Aquatic > Freshwater > Lake > Sediment | place: USA: Wyoming | collected...
CTCTCAAAGGCCAAAGAAATCGAGGCGGTGCCGGGGGTCAAGAGCGCCGCGGCAGGCATCGGCGTAATGGTCGGCGACTCGGGGGGGTTCTCCTTCGGAGCGCCCGACCTCATAATCGGAACCGACATGAGCAGGTCCGGGGACCTTCTAAAGAAACTCGCGGTAGGACAGGGGCGCATAATCCAACCGGGCGAACGGGGCAAGGTCGTCCTGGGCTCGAACCTGGCGGAAAAGTTGAATGCAAAGGCAGGTGGCAAGGTAGACCTGAAAGGGGTCCCCTTCGAGGTCATCGGCATCTACCGTCCCACTTTGTCTGCGCCCGACCAGTTCGCGTTCGTCTCGTACGAAGACGCGATTAACCTGTTCCGCAAGGCAAACCCCTTCTTTCAGGCCAGGAACATAGCCGGGGTCATCTATGTCCTGCCCGATCCCGGTGTAAACGCGGAGACGCTATCGAGCCGCATCGCCGCGGCCGTCGGAAGCGTACGGGTGATCTCGCCGGCGGAAGCGGAGAAACAGATCTCCCAGTTCAGCCTGATCTTCAACGCGATCCTTCTGGGAATAGCTCTGATTGCACTAATCGTCGGCGGTCTTTCCATCATAAACACGATGGTGATGTCGGTATCAGAGCGGACGCGCGAGATCGGGCTGAAGAAGGCCGTTGGGGCCGAGACGCGCACCATACTGGGGGAGTACCTCCTGGAGTCGGCGATGATCGGCCTGCTCGGCGGCCTGGTCGGGACCGGCGCGGGGATCGTGATCATCGCAATACTGAACCAGGTGACGGTAGCGAAACAGGTAACGGTCTTCACTGTAAGACCTCTCGTCATCATTGGCCCGATAATCTTCGCAACAATCCTGGGAGCGCTGGCAGGAATCCTCCCCGCTCTCCGGGCGGCGAGGCTCAACCCTGTAGAGTCGTTGAAGGAGGATTGATTCTCCCATGAGCTTGATCGAGACAAAGGACCTATCCAAGATATACGGGGCCGGCGAATCTGAAGTGCGGGCGGTTGACGGGCTGAGCCTTGAGATAGACAAGGGTGAGTTCCTGGCGATCACGGGGCCGTCGGGCTCGGGCAAATCCACACTTCTCAACCTGCTGGGCTGCCTCGACATACCTACCTCGGGGAACGTCTACATAGATGGGGCCGACACGAGCAGGCTTTCCTCGGCCGAGCTTACGCGCGTCCGCCGGGAAAAGGTCGGGTTCGTCTTCCAGGAGTTCAACCTCCTGCCGGTGATGACGGCGCTCGAGAATGTCAAGCTCCCCCTGCACTACCTCGGGGTGGCAAGCAAGGAACGTGAAGTGCGCGCCAGCGAGTCGCTCGCGAAAGTGGGACTGGAGAGAAGGGCCAGGAACCGCGCCACGGAGCTTTCGGGCGGGGAAAAGCAGAGGGTCGCCATCGCCCGGGCGCTCGTCACAAACCCCGCGCTGGTCCTCGCCGAAGAACCTACCGGCGAGCTGGATACCACGAACACGTGCCGGATAATCGAGATCATGCGCGTCCTGAACGGTGAGCTCGGGCAGACGTTCGCGATCGTCACGCACGACCCCATGGTGGCGAAATACGCGATGCGGGTCATCTCGCTACGGGATGGCAAGGTCGACACCGACGAGAAGCAGGACGCAGCTGTCCCGGCATGTGATGACAACAAGACCATCTAAAACCCGGGGTCAGGTCTTAAAACCGGAAAAGATTCCGTGTCGTTGGGGTCAGGTGCCAGGTCAGGAATAAATTCACGTTTTAAGACCTGACCCCATTTTTGAAGCAGGCGTAGGCTTCGTCCCACCGGCCGGTTTTCCCGGGCTCGTACGTCTCAACCTCGAACGAGCGCCGGACGACGTCGCGGATCTCATCCAGAGATGACACGTAGCCCAGGGCCATCGCCTGGACCATGATGTTCCCGACGGCCGTAGCTTCGATCGGCCCCGCGACCACAGGAAGCCCCGTGGCGTCCGCGGTGAACTGGCACAGCAACCGGTTCAACGAGCCGCCGCCTACGACATGGATACGGTTGATCGGCCGCGCGGACGCCGACCTCAACTGCTCCAGCACCTCCCTGTACCGCAACGCCAGGCCCTCGAGCACACAGCGGGCGATACCCCCCGGGGAATCCGGCGCTTCCTGCCCGGTCCGCACGCAGAACGCGCGTATGGCTTCGGGCATGTCCGGCGGGTTCAGGAAGTCCACGCAGTCAGGGTCGATAATCGCCGCGAACGGCTGGGCGGACGCCGCCATCTCTATAATCTCGTCATAAGTGCGAGGCCCTTTACTCTCCCACGCCTTCCTGCACCCCTGCAGCAGCCACAGCCCCATGACGTTCCGCAGGAACCTGAAGGTCCCGCCGGCGCCGCCCTCGTTTGTAAAGTTTAACCGCATCGCTTCCCCGGTCATTATCGGCACGGTTGTCTCGACCCCTACGAGCGACCAGGTGCCCGAGCTGATGAAAGCCCAGTCCTCGCCCCCGGCGGGAACGGCCGCCACCGCAGCGGCCGTGTCGTGGCTCGCGGTCGCCACCACTGGGATTATCCCCAGCTCGGTCTCGCTCGCGACGTCGCGTGTAAGGTTCCCGATGACGGTCCCCGGGGCGACTACCGCCTGCATCAATCTCTTCGAGACCCGGAGCGCTTCGAACAGCTCATCGTCCCAGTCCCCTTTCAGCGGGTTGTACAGCTGGGAAGTGGTGGCGAAGGTGAACTCGGATTTCTTCACCCCCGTCAGGAGATAATCGAAGAGATCTGGCATGAACAGCAGGTCGCTCGCGGCTTCGAGCAGCGAAGGCTCATCCACCTTCAGCGCGAACAGCTGGTACAGCGTGTTGAACGGCATCGTCTGTATTCCGGTCAGCATATATACCCGCTCCCGGGGAACCTTCTCGAAGAACTGTTCCATGGCGTCGATCCGGGTGTCACGGTAGGCGCGGGGAAGTTCTAGGAGGCCACCGTTACCATCAAGCAGCGCGAAGTCCACGCCCCATGTGTCCACCGCGATGCTTTCGGGGTAAGTCCCGGCCCCGGTAACGCAGAACTTCATCCCTCTCTTGATCTCTTCAAGGAGGGGATGGATGTCCCAGCGCTGGCGGCCGCCAACGGTTGCCGTCGGGTTCCGGAAGCGGTGGACCTCCCGCGTTTCCAGGCGTTCTTCTCCGAGGGAACCGAAGATGGCTCTGCCGCTCTCGGCGCCGAGGTCGAAGGCCAGGAAACCATGCACACCGACGGCATCAGGTCTTGAACTGTCAATTCTCCCATATGAAGGAACCATCGCCCCACCAGAATTCAAAATTCAAGGTAGACCCCAATCTGATATGCGGTCGCGCGCTTATTCTAGAACAGCCGGGGGCCATCCGAGAAGAACTGGGATAAAATTGGCGAGAAAAAGGGATGGGAGCGGGATAGAAAGGAAAAGCACAGGGTGTCATTGTTCAAGCGGCTGTTCAGCGGAGCCGTGCTCGGGATGCCGACCGGCCGCGCGAGCTACGAGCTAAACAGAGGGCTTCTTCCCGTTGAGGACGCGAGGCACTTCCTTCACGGGCCCTTCAAATACGAGTGGTGGTACTTCGACGCGACCTTCGACGACGGGCACTCGGCGGTGGTCATAATCTGGCCTATGAACTATTCGAAGCCGTGGACAAAGCAGTGCACGATTCAGCTCTCGATATACACGCCTGACGGGCGGACCATGAAGCACTATCTGTTCCCTTCCAGGCGGCTCTTCGACGCCTCGTACGAGCGCTGTGATGTGAAGTTTGGAGACGGCTACATCCGGGGCGCCCATCCCCACTACGAGGTGAGCGTCGCCGCCGATGACCTCGAGGTGGACCTGGTATTCGAGGCCGAGACCCCGGGATGGAAACCGGACACCGGCGTGAACCATGTGCCCTTTCCGCGCTACAAGAGCATGGGGTGGATCGTCCCGCTCCCCAGGGCCCGGGTCAGCGAAAGGCTGAGCTATCCCGGGAAAGATATCGAGGTGAAAGGCCACGGCTACCACGACCACAACTTCGGAGAGGTTCCGTTCTACCGCGTCGTCGACAACTGGCACTGGGGACACATCACGCTTGGCGACATCAGCGTGATCTGGGCGGACATCACTGCGGCAGAGATACACGACCGCGACCACACGCACACGTTTCTCTTGAGCAGGGGCTCAAGGCTCGTCTATGAGACTGCCGGGATAACCGTCGAGCACGAAGACTGGATCAAGGAGCCCGAGCATCTCCATCCTTACCCCCGCAGAGTAAACATCTCGTTCGGCTCCGAGGTAACGCCCGCCAGAGGCGAGTTCGCGATGACCGTACTGGACCGGGAAATCGACGGCCCCCAGCACATCCTCACCGGTAAGGACGTATCGACCCACGAGCCTGCGCGTGGAACGTATCCCCACCCGGCAGGGCGTATCCGCGAGGTACGCCTCTGAGAAACCGGGCATCTTCGAGCGCAGGAAATCGGCCAGGATAACCGCCTGCCTGCGCCCCTCGAGCTCGGCGTAGGTAAGCTGCTCGGGATCGGTGCAGTCCACCGGCTTACCTTCACACGCGATGCGCCCCATGGCCACTATGACCTCTCCGGGTCGCATGGTGGGAATCACCGCCCCGCCCGCGCGCGGCAGGTCGTACTCGCCCGTTTCGATAGCCTCCTTGATGAGGGTCTGCAAGGTGGCGAGGCCGGCGGTCAGCGCCTCGCCGAGGTTCACGTTCTGCATGTAGAAGTTCATGGAGGGAAACTGCACCGGGGACCCTTCCATCGCCGCTTCGGATAGGTAGGCGAGGTCGCCGTCACCGCTCGCGTCGATGTAGACGGGCGCCGATATGCGCCTCTCCCCCGCCCTGGTCTGCAGGCGCACTCCGGTTATCCGCCCGCTCTCCACCGACGCTCCTGTGAGGCAGGTGTGAAGCAGGAGGTCAAGGGACTCGGCCCCATCGGCCCACTCATCGTAGAGCTTCTTGATACCCCACGGGACATGAGTAAGTACCGCGGTTGGCTCCCAGGGGAAGGGGCCGAACGCCTGGCCCCTCTCCTTGAGTGTTTCCGCGCATTCCCTGGCCAGGCCGCCCACCGTGTAATCGATGGCGTCCCCGTTCTTGAAGTACAGACCACCGATAGTGCCACAAGGCAGGCGGTGAGGCTTCCGCCCAGAAAGCCGCATTTTTCAACCAGCAGGGCTGTCGCGCCGGCTTCCGACGCCGCCCGCGCCGCCGCGATTCCCGCCGGCCCCCCTCCCACAACGATGATGTCGTAATCCATCACGCCCTCCTCTCCGGCGGTCACGCGCTCAGCCGCCCAGCTGGTGCAGATACTCGGATATGCCGAAGCCGGTCTCTTCCTCGAAGTGGTACTCGGTGAGCGCCTCGTTGATGAGTGTCTTGTGCCCCTGCGCGTCGAGCCTCAACGGGGCGATCGTGAGGGCATCGCCGGTAATCTCTATGGTCTTGCCCCCCGTGTCCTCGACTCTGAATCTCAGCCTCTTCTGGGTGACGCCGTCGCTTTCGAACTCCGTCTCCAGCGCCGCTCTCCTCAGGGGATAGTTCACGCCGCCCCTCGAGACGTAGCCGAAGAAGATGTCCACGCTGGCTATGGCGACCCGGCTCAGGTTGAAGGCGAGCCCGCCGGGGAACTGGCAGGTAAGCCAGGTCCACAGGCGGGGCGCGGACCAGTCCCGCACCCCCCAGGAGTGGTCCCTCTGGCCGCTTCCCTTAAACGGTATCTCCTCGTCCCCGATTTCAATGGTCCCGCTTATCCCCATCGCCTGCTCGTAGTGCGCGCCCGAGACGTTGGCGACCTGTCGCAGGTCGGCAAACCGCGTCCCGGCGTCCACTATCATCTCAGCCATGGCCGCGGGGTGCGTGTTCTTGAAGTCGAAGCAGGGAGACATCCCCTCGAAGTCGAGGTCGAGCCTGACGTCGGTGAGCTTCACGTTTTCGGGGCCGACCTCCGAGAGCCTCCTCGAGTCTTCGATGTCGGCCATCTGCCCCTCGAACCTGAGGCGCCACTTCTTCAACGGTTCCAGGCAGTGGTATTCGAGCTTCTCCATCTCGAACTTTCCCCCATCGACGGCGGCCCTGCCCCCGCGGCCGACGCCAAGGATGCGGCTGCCGCCCGGGTAGAGCATGAGGGCCCCGATATCGCTCTCCTGGTTCGGGAGGATCCCCATCCTGGTCCAGCCGCCTACCCTTTTTTCGGGATCGATGAAATTGAAGTAGTAGCTCTCGTTCCAGTGGAACTCGCTCGAAGGGGCGTGGAGGAACTCGGCCCCGGGGCCGGGGGGAGCGCCGTCCTTCTTGAGCCTCTTGTGGAGGGCGAGGGCGGAGCTCAGTGCCGCGATCTTCGCCTTATCCGCCAGGCCCCTCTTATGTTCCCTCGGGCTTTCCATCAGAAACCTCACTTCCGCCGGCTCGACCCGGCTTACGCGGACTCGTCTTCGTGTGGATGGAGATAGACCCTGCCGTGGTCCCCGTCAACGGTTATAACCTGGCCGGTCTTGATAAGCCTGGTTGCAAGCCTCACGCTCAGCACGCCCGGTATCCCGTACTCCCTTGCGACGATGGAGCCGTGGGACAGAGGCCCCCCGACATCCACCACGATCGCCCCGGCGGTAACGAAGAGCGGTGTCCAGGCTGCGTCTGTCACCGGGGCCACCAGTATCTCCCCGGGCCTTATCTCGGCGTTGCGGCGCGGGTCTGTTATCACGCGCGCCTTGCCGGTGACCTTCCCGGGGCTCACCGAGAGACCGCGCAGCACCTCGAAGTCTCCCTCCAGCTCGAGCTCCAGCTCCCCGGGGGAAAGCGGCCTGGGGCGGCCGGTGGAGAACTCGGGGAGCACCACCGTCAGGTTGCGCTCGTGCTCGCGCCTGCGCCGCGCAACCAGCTCCTCCACCGGTATGTCATCACCCGCGCCCCCCAGGATCACCTCGAGCTCCTCCCTGGCCAGGAAGAATATGTCGCTCGGCTCGGATGTGAAACCATCTGCGGTGAACCTCCGGCTCAGGGTGTGCGTCTGCCTCTTAACCTCCGCGATGCCTTGCGTCAGTATCGCTTTCGTGTATTCCCGGAGCCCTATGTACTTCTGGGCCCGTTTGACGAGAGACCGGAGGAGCAGGCGGCGGGGCACGCTCAACCCTTCCATCGCCTCGGCGAGGGCTTCCTTTCGCTCCCGCTCCTGCCTGCGGGCGAGATTACGGGGGCTTGCCTCGTCGTCGGTGTCCAGGTAGTTCCTGACCATCGCGAACACGTAGCTCGGGTCCTCCTTCCAGCTCGGGAGCATCATCTCCGCCTCGAAGACGCTCCGGAAACCGAACTTCTCCAGGAACGAGTCCAGGGCGGCGAGGAACTCCTTTGACTGCGGGGACCGGTCGGCCCGCAGGACCTCGAGTATCTCCTCCGGCTTGTTTTCCGTGAAGATGCGTTCGAGCTCCGGGGAGCGCTTCACCATGCGCGAGAGGTCCCAGATGTGGGTGCTGGGCAGCGCGCTCTCCAGGTTGTGAAGCCCGGTGACCAGGCGGGAGGCGAGTAGCCCCTCCCTGTCGTCCAGCCAGCGGACCGTCGTCTTGCGCAGGGAGTCGAAGAACACCACCGCGAGCTGCGAGGCGGTTATGTGCAGGGGAAAGATGCGCACGCTCTCTCCCCGGCTCCGTTTCATGTACTCGAGGAGCTCGAGGTACGGTATCTTCTCGAAATCGTACCGCCCAAACTCGGCCGTTTTCTCCTCGAGACTGCGCTTTGCGGCCGCGGCGCGCCTGGGGGTATTAATCATCTTAGATATTAGGCTGACAACGGCCCCTGCCAGGATCAGCAGAGACTCGGGGGTGACGCGGAACTTCTCGGTCATGCGCATCTCTTCCTCTTCAGGCGTCAGGCGCTCGAACTCCTGGGAAGTGGCACCCGGTAGTCTCGAGGTGATCGCGTTGAGCACCGAGGCGTTCAGGTGGGCTCGGCCGTAGAACACACCGAGGAACGTGTACTCGCTCCTGGGGTTGATGCCCCTCATGAGCCCGAAGGCGGTGTTGGTCTCGACGAACCCCCAGTCGAGATACCCTATGCCCGAGGTGATGGACAGGGGGGTCAGAACCCCCGGCATCACCTCGCTGATGTTGGCGAGCGTGTACTCCGGGTAGTCGGGGTCGACCGTGGAGTCGAACTCGGACACCCACTCGCCGGGCGGCTCGGCCTCTACCCGCCCACCCGCACCCGGCGCGGTTATCTTCCTCGATTGCAGTATGTAGAGCTTCCCGCCCCGGAACGCCCACTCGATATCCTGGGGCGAGCTGTACAGCTCCTCTATTCTCCGCGCCATGCGCACGAGCGTGGATATCTGGTCACCGGAAAGCGACGGCAGGCGGCCCTCCTCCTCCGGGAGGGGGACCCTCCTGTTTCCGTGCCCTTCCCCCAAATCGAGCTCTATCCTGAACGCTTTTTCTCCTATCTCCTCTTCCAGGATCTCGAGCGAGTCCCGGTCCACCACGAAGTGGTCGCAGCCCAGCTCCCCGGAGACCACCCCCTCGCCCAGGCCGAAGCAGGAGTTGATGACCATCTGGTCGGGGCGGTCGTTGAGCGGGTTCGCAGTGAATATCACGCCCGCGGAATCGGCCGGTACCATGAGCTGGACAAGGGGTGCGATGAAAACATCGGAGTGCGCCAGCCCCCGGACGTGTCGGTTCACCATCGCCGCGTAGCTGAATACCGAGGCCCAGCACTCCTTGACCTTACCTAACAGCTCCTCCTCGCCCCTGATGTTATGGTAGGTGTCCATCTGCCCCGGGAACGAGGTCGAGGCAAGATCTTTCGTCCCCACGGAGGAGCGGACCGCCACCAGGTCGTTCTCGCCCGCGGTTTTGATGATGGTCGAATAAGCCCTGACTATCTCACTTTCGATCTGCTCCGGCACCGGGCTTTCTACGATGAGGTCTCGTATCTGGGCCGATTCGTTTTCGACAGCCTCGAGGTCCGTGAAATCGATCGTTTCGACGATCTCCTGGATGCGCCGATCCAGGCCGGCATGCGAGAGGAGCACCTCGAAGGCGCGGGCAAGCACGCAGAAACCGGGCGGGACAGGAAATCCGGCGCGGTTGAGATGACCAAGGTTTGCCGCTTTTCCCCCGACCTGCCTCAGCGCGTCAAGACCTGTTTCGGAAAGAAGGGCGGTGAATGGTTCCAGAGGAAACGACCCCTTTCACGGTACGAGTGATCGAACTGCCTTTCTTTCGCACGGTTGACTTTCGCGGTACCACTTACCGTGTGCGCAAAGCGTACCACTAAAAGATAGCGTATTCACGCCGCCTTTAAAAGGTAGGCGGGGTCGCGCACAGCGCCGGGGCGGATAGCGGCAGCTGACGCTGTGACACCGGATGCGGGAGCCCGCCTGTCATGGAGCAGGACTATCGCCATGCCGGTTTAATAGAATTGTCTCTGTGGCCCCGGGAACGGCCCGAGCGGCCGATGTACTTCAACTACCACGGATGGGCCACGGGCGGGCACGACACCCTGGGGTACGGGATATAGGGGGTTAATGCTCACGGTAGCGCTGCTCTCAGCTGCATTGTTGGTACTGGCAACTAAGAGCTAGGAAAGAATGACCCCCGACGGGCCTTAGAATCGACATAGGTAGGCCCTCGCGGGCTTTCCCTGTCACACCACCGTGCATACGGGTCCGTACACGGCGGTTCGGCTGACTTGGGCTTAGCCGTGTTCCAGTGAGCTGACATTTCCCATTTCCAGCCACCGACGCCATCATTATACCCCCCCGAAGCTGATTTCCGAGGCGCAATCTCGCTCGCGGCTCTTTTTCCCGAAGTCGCCGCCTGCCGCGTGCCGGTCGAGGCCGTCTTCGGTGACGTTTGAGGACCATTGACCGTTATCTCTGCTTTCATGTGAACAACCTCTGTGCCTATCAAGTCGGCGCGCCTGCCAGGCAACGGATGCGCTCCAGGAGAGCGGCGAACAGCGCCTCAGGGACGGCGACCTCCGCCATCTGGAAGACTGTCCTCCTCGAATGGCACACGACCCTTGCTCCAATCTTGATCAGCTTGAGCTGGATGCTGGAAAGAGACCAGTGGGAAACCTCACTCGGGAGTGCGAAGCGGCGTAGGAAGTTTCCCATGTTGTACGCCAGTACGAACAGCGCGAGCCGGACCTGGTTTGAAGCAAACCTCGTACAGGATAGTCTGGTCCAGGTAAGGGCGAGCTTCCCTTCCTTGATGTATTGTTCACAGAGTCCCCGTCTATTGTAGAACCTCACAACGTTCTTTGCTAGGGCGCTCATGTTGGTGACGATAAAGCCGATTCTCGGGAAAGAGTTCGCCCATGTGCCACTCCACCTTTGCTATCACCTTTCTTGGCCCATCCCAGGACGCTGCGCGGTATGAGAAGTCGTGGTAGTAAACCCTAGGTTTCTTGGGCGGCCTGCCGACGGGCCTGGTGAGCAGATGGTCTATCTCTCTTTGAAGGCTCTGATTGGCGGGAATCCTTATGGAGTAGAGGATGCACTCGTCTTCCAGGTACTCATACACTCTCGGTGAGGCGAAGGCGGCGTCGCCCCTGAAGTAGAGCTTCCTGCCCGTATCCTTGTACCTATCCACAATTGGTTCCAGCAAATCCCGCCAGCCGTCAGCAGAGTGGACGTTGCCGGGGCGAAGGACCGCCCCCTCTTAAGTCACCGTAGTTGTTGAAGCAGAAGAGCGGGTGGTAGCAGGTGGAGCAAAAATGCCCATTGTAGGAGGAGCCCTCCTGGTTTCCGTGCACCGGGGACTCGGACGAGTCCATGTCGAGGATTATCTTCTTGGTATGGGTGCTGGCAATTGCTTTGGATACCCAGGCGGCGTTGATGGAAGAAAGCGCTTTGATGTTCTGCTCGGTCGCGAGTGTCTCCGTCTCGAATCGGGATACCGTCTGTGCGCTGGCAACATGTATCTCAAGCGCCCTTCTGCCGACGACGGCACGCATGGCCGGGCCCCTGGTGAGAGCCTCCTGGTCGTTGACGTCCTCGTATCCGGCGAGCCTCGCGTACACGGATTGACGAAGGAGGCCGGCAAGCTCGTTCTGCACGTTCCTGCCGGTTCTGTTATCGGATATCTTTTCACCCGCCGTTTCAGTGAGGCCGAGCGCTCTGTCAAGCTTTCTTACCGCCAGAAGCCCGGCATCGCTTGTCACCTTGGCGCCCTTGAATACGAGCCTCAAATGACCGTCGAATTGGAGCTTCAAACCGTCTTTTTGGCCTTCACCCATCATTGGGTTTCCCTCCCGGAGATTTGAGGAGCGCCGATAAATCCCTTTCTAATCAATAATTCAGCAATGCAAGCCAAGATTCCTTCCTTTTTGATATGGGAAATCCGGGCTGGAGGTAGTCGAAACGCAGGACCTCCTGGACACGTCCGGGCTTCCGGCCCCGCTCAAGAGGTTCATCCACAAACACGTCGCGAAGCCCTACTACTTCCGCTGGCGCTCACGGATCAGCGGCTCACTGACGATCGGCGAGGAGCGGCTCCCGCTCGAGGGCGAGACTATCCACGAGCAGATGATCCTGCACTGCCGCGACGTCCGCTATTCAGTTCCAGGAGCTTAACGCAAACCGGGGTCAAACATCTGTTTGCGGAAGAGTACGAAATCGGTTCCTATCCGATGCTCCGCAAATAGATGTTTGACCCCGGTTTGCGTTTTTCAAGGCTCGTAAGGCGGTTCCCGACGTAGTAGTATTTCCTGGGAAGGGCAGGTCGATAACACGCACGAGGAAAGGAGCTCCAGATGGCCGATTTTACATATCTGAGCCCGGAGTGGGTCGAGGAGGCGCGAAAGAGACTGACCGAGCGGCTTACGCCGGAGAAGATGAACAGGATAACCAGCTCGATGACCAACATCTATAAGAACTGCCCCGACGGCAAGGAGCGCTACATGTACGTGGCGATCGAGAACGGGAACATCGCGACCTTCGAGGTGGGCGAGGGAGAGCCGCCCAAGGCGGAGTTCAAGATAATCGCGGACTACGAGACGTTCGCTAAGATCTCGCGGGCCGAGCTGGGGGCGGTCAGGGCCCTTACCTCCCGAAAGCTGACATTGCGCGGCAACATGGCGAAGGCTTTGAGACTGGCGCCCACCGTGGACAAGCTGAACAAAGTGCTCGCCTCGATACCGGCGGATTATTGATACAGGAGATGATGCAAATGGCAGATAACCTGCAGGACGACCCTTACGCCGTCGATGTGGAGCAGCGCATCATGGACATCCAGGCTGAGATGCAGAAGCGCGGGCTCGATGTCTATCTGGGCTCGCGCATCCGCACCATGAGCTTTATCGTGGACACTTTCGTGCCCTGGCGCACCTATATCGTCATCCCCGCAGAAGGGATGCCGACCCTGTTCACGTTCGTGATCGACGCCGCGCGCATTTTGAGCGAGACCTGGATGGACGAAGACCACGTCCGCGCCTACTTCGGCGCGGGAGGGGCCGACCAGATAGACGCGATACAGTATTTTATCGACGAGGAGCTTGGCATCAAGAAGGGGCGGCTGGGCTACGAGACGGGCATGGCCACGTACTCGGCGGAGGGCTGGCTCACACACTACGAATACGAGCAGTTCTCGGCTGCCCTGCCGGGACTCGAGTTCGTGAACTCCCACGACATAGTGGACGGGGTGTCTCTCATCAAGGACGAGGGCACCATCAACCGCTTTCGCGAGGCTGGCCGCATAGTGGACGAAGGCCAGAAGGCGGCGCGGAAAGCTATCGAGAACGGCGGTTGGAAGGGGATGACCGAGACGGAGCTAGGGGGCATCGCCGCGCTTGCTATGCGCCGGGCGGGGAGCGTCTCCGAGTGGAACTTCGCCGGCCTGAACGAGATATCGAGCGGTTGGCGCACGGGGCTCGGGGCCTGCACGCCCCCTACCACCAAGGAGTTCGCGGCGGGAGAGGCCCTCATGTTCGACCTGCACGCCATGTTCAAACTGGCGCTGGGAGACCACTCGCACAACTACCTGCTGGCCCCCGCCACCGAGCGGCAGCGATGGCACGCAGACAACTTCGTGGCCTGTGTCCAGTTCGTCGCCGACAGCTACCGCGCCGGAGCCACGCCAGGTGACCTCATAACGGAGCTGGGCCGGTTCTCGGAGGACCGGGGGTGCTCGGATTTCATCCTTCCCGGCGTGGAGCACGGCATCGGGCTGTTCGGTGACGAATGGCGGGTCGGGGCAAGCATGGACGTGCCGATCCCTTACTGGACAGACCCCGAGCACGTGTACCAGGAGAACGAGATGGTCATCCTCGCTATGCAGTACGCCGCCCAGGAAGACGATGTGGGCTTCCGCTACGAGAACCCCATCGTCATCCGCAAGGAAGACTGCGAGCTGACCTCTAAATACCCGCTGGCGATCGAGGAAATCGGGTAGCCAGGTTGTCGCGGCGGGTATTCGCAGCCTTCTGGCGGCCGGCTGACTGTAGAGGTTTGTCGTTTTCAGGGCCGGAAGGTTCGTGAAGACAGAAATCACCGGTCCATGTTTTTTCCTCACTGTAATGTCAGCCCGGGAAAGTCCAACCCCCCACATGGTTGGACATGCCCGGCACACCAAGAAGAAAGCCCCGGACAGCCCGGGGCTTTCCGCCTTCGTGATAATCGTACCCTACGGCACCAGGTTAGCGGGCGACCCGAACTGCCCTGGCGTCCAGGTGGGTGCCGCTTTCAACACCCAGTTCCCGTTCTCGTAGTTGAAGAGGAAGGATATGGGCTTGCTCCCCGGGATAGACACCACCGGTGTCGCGCTGCCCGTGGCCCAGTTCCCGTCTGCGCTGATCTTCTGGATGCCGATCTTGTAGTCCGCCGGATTTCCGCCCGTTGACGCAACGTAGTTGCTCATGAGTCTCAGCATTTGCACCGCTGCCTGCTGGACCTTCTGTAGCTCGGCGGCAGTGGCCTGCTGACCGGCCTGCGCGGCCGCCTTCGCCAGCGCCGCGGTTGCGGCCTGCTGCGCCGCCAGGTTCGCCCAGTAGATCGGGCCGTCAGTCGGATTGTAGTAATCCTGTATCGTCTTTGCCTGGGCCTTCTTTGCGTCTGCGTTCGCAATCGACTGTTTTGCCTGGGCAAAGTCCGTTCCGGCGGGCGCATTGTTCATCGCAGTCTCCGCCGCTCCTTTGGCGGTGTTGTAAGTCTGCTCCGCGATGTTGAATGCGTCCTGGATGTCGTTGTCTATGTCTGCTTTTGCCGCCGTAGCGAGTATCAGCGCGTTGACGGAGTCCTTCTTCAACTCGCTTTCGGCTTCGCTGATCTTCTTCAGTTCGCCCCCGGGGACCTTCACTCCCTTCGCCTTGGCATCCGCCAGCGAGGCTTTAGCGGCAGTGATCTGCTGGCTCGCTTTGGTCTCGACGGTGTTGTTCCCGCATCCAGCGATCAGCAGGGCGCCCAGTACGCCGATGATCAACAGGCCGGCAATCGTTCTTCTCATCACGTTACCTCCTCGGTCTCAGTCCTGGAATCTCCCCGAACCGTGTCGACCTTCACGTTCGTACCGGCGCTAGTTCACATTCACGGTGAAAGTCAGAGTATTAGCGGGCTTCGCGTTCTTGTCCCAGGGCTGCACGTAATTGAAGGTCAGCTTCGTGGTGCCCTTGCCGACGGTCTCGAATCGCCAGACCTCTGACTGCGGTGCGCCCGGCATACTGCTGGTGGGCGTAAGGAACTTGACGCCCTCGAAAACACAGACCTTGTGGTCGTAGGTCGAGCTCAATAACC
>Ga0315291_10006327_pt1 | contig 14702 bp, 14 predicted proteins | sample YL17G12_20_MG_FD_203070 | JGI IMG/M metagenome (GOLD analysis project Ga0315291, IMG submission 203070) | Sediment microbial communities from Yellowstone Lake, YNP, Wyoming, USA - YL17G12_20 | ecosystem: Environmental > Aquatic > Freshwater > Lake > Sediment | place: USA: Wyoming | collected...
TCAACATCGAATGAAATTGACATCTTGCTTGACCGTCAAGGTTGTGAGTAGCGCGATATATAATGTTGTATTGGTCATTCGATTGAATATCAACCATTTCCAGCGCAGCTATTTTGTACGGTTTAATCACATACAACTTGTTCAAATCAGCGCGCTTAATTAAACTTATGACTTTGTCCAAATCATATTTCCATTGTATATTAATATGTTTAGCGTGGCCACTTCCGATATTGCTCACTCCAAGATTAATGTTTTCATCTTCAAATTTAAGTCGTGAACTCCCTGTTCCGACATCCAAGACAATCTTATACCGCTTCTCAGGTATCACGATGTCGGGTCTTTGAGCACTTAAGCGTTGCTTCTTAATCTCTCGCACTGTGCACCAAGTCGCGAAAGCAGTAACAAGTGTAGCTATACAAGCCATTTCGGCGATGTGATGAGTAATCAAATCTGCTAACTGGGAAGCACTTTGAGAACTCGCACCTACCAGAAAGATGACAAATCCACCAATTGAATCAAGACATCTCATGCTATGACCCCATCAGAAACAAACGAGAAGCCACGCCTTCTATGTAATGACCAGCGTTGCACTTGCCTTGTGAATTCACCAGTGAGCTTTTATCCTTTATCCAGATAATGCAATCAGAGCGTCTTCGCACCGAGAATGATGCCAAGCGACTCGATGTACGGGTGTCGCCCGATTTCAAACCGCATGATGTTGAGGACTGTCCCGCCGAAGGCGTTTTTTCCCCTGACCTTACACGTAGTGACCCAGCAGTGATTTTTGGTAAGGACAGGCTCACTACATTCAGTTACCTTGATAGAATCCGGATCGTGCGCACTTTCTTTCAAGTATAAGGTTGCAGCTGGAACTTCGCCGTCCCACTCTGATCGGGTCGGCTGAGGTCCGCACAGTGCTGTCAATGCAGCGACCTCCGACTTCTCCTTTTCGATTTTAGCCTTTTCCTGCTTCACCTTGGGCAGAATGTCGCTCTTTAGGCGCATTGCAACCCCGATCATATCGACAACGTCTTGCTGCTCCTTATCCGGAAGTGCGGTCATTTTTGACATTGCTTCGCCAAGTGCGTCGTTGGCATCGACATAGTGCTTTTCCTTGATGAGCGTTTGAGCTTCTCCGATCTTTGCCCTCGCTTCGGCCATAACCGAATCATGACTTTGCTCGGCTGTTTTTATTGGTTCAGAAGATGAAGGCTGATTGATTTTCACATTACCTGAATTGTATTCACCCAAATTCCTTAGCACTGCCCAGGTTCCTAGCCAAACAAGAACTATTATGCCTATCAACGTGCCACAACCAATGCCTTTTTTGATTGGCGCACCACAATTCGGACACTTATCCGCCTTTGTGCTGACCTCGTTGCCACACTCGTTGCACTTTTTAAGTGCCATAATCTATCTCCTCATATTACGGGCAAATCAATTGTTCCAAATTATCTCAATAGCTTCTCTTACATTCTTATCTGTTTTACCCTACGTTTCCTTTACCCTCAAATCAGCAGTAGACCACCGGTAACGGACCACCGGTAACGGAGCAAACGTCAAAAAATATGTCAATTGCCCACTATTTACTCCCCTCCCCACCCTATTGCAAGCGGCGGGAAAAACAGACAGCAAGGCCACCCTCACCCCGGCCCTCTGCCTACCGCATGAGTGCCCAGAGCATCTTGCTCACTTCTGTGAGGCGGGACTTAACCGCGCTGGAGGTCAGTGGAGGCATCACGCCGAATGACGAGGCAAGATCGACACAGGCGGAGACCTCAACCGCAGAGGCACGCGCGATCTCAAAGAAGCGGCGGCGCTCGGCTGCGCTTCTACGCGCGTTGCCTTCTGCGATGTTGAGAACCACTGACGCGATTGCGCGGCGCAGCTGATCATATAGATAGCCAAGCCCACGGGGCCACCTGGCACCCTCCTTGCTTAACTCCTCTGCCAACCCGACTGCCCTACGATAGCATTCCAGTTTTTCGTGCAACATAAACACCTCCTAGTTTGTCATTTTTTGCTGCCCTCTCATAAGGGTGGAGGGCAGCAAAAAATGACAAACAAAAGGAGGAGTCATGAATCACGAAAAACTGGAGTGCTACAGGCAGTTAGTCGCAATTGCAGAGGAGGTTGCAAGGAGGGTGGCCAGGTGGCCCAAAGGCCATGGGGATCTTGTTGATCAGCTGCGCCGCGCAACGACTTCCACTATTCTCAATCTAGCGGAAGGCAACGGAAAGAGCAGATACAGGCGAGAACGTCGCTGGTTCTTCCGAATCTCGCTCGGTTCAATCGCGGAAGTTGCGGCGGCTCTTGATCTTGCTCGCGCCTTAGGGCTAATCGAAAGCACGGAGCTTGATTCCTTCAAATCGCGGCTTCGCTTGGCATACGTTCAGATTAGGGCTTTGCCATGAGCTCTGTTCTCTTTGATCAGTTGCTCAGTTCACAGTTCTCTCGCTCTTTTCTCTGTTTTCTGAAGTTAACGGCGATGATCAGGCGATGTCACAGCGATAAAAAAGCGATGAAAATGCGATTCATCGGGAGGACTTAGCTTTCAGGATAACGCGGCTTCCAAGGATAGTCTCTCCGCGGGATCGATCCCTTTCCCCTTGCAATAGACATGGTTGATGGCGGCGAGGGTCTGGATCACGGTCTCAACATTGACGGCGTCCGCGAGGGGGAGGTCCTCGAGCACGGGAGCAGCGGTGAAGTTCAGCTCGCAGCAGGTGAGCGTGCCTTCCGCGCCTGCTCCCTTTGCCCGAACGCTGCGATCAATCGCGCTTGACGTCCACTCGGATATTTTTCCTTCGGGGATGAAGAGAGGAAGGCCCCACAGGCGGCAGACGACCGGCCGGACGTCGTAGATCGTGCAGCGGTCGTTCTCGCCTTGCCACGCGCACCTGCCGGCCCGAGTCGTTGAAGACGGCTTCGTCATCCCTCTTTTGTCGAGATGTGTTCGCCGGATGTGATCGAACTCAACCCGCCACACGCGGATCCCCGCTACACAGCAGCCCGCACACCCCTCCCTGCACGCGAAGGACTGCGCGTATTTGCGCTTCAGCTCCTCGCCGAAGCGGTCGATCTTCTCAATTAACCGTTCGTAGTTGTGGAACATTAGAAAACCGTATTTACTCGCCTCCCCACGGCATTGCAAGCGAAGGGAAAAGCGCAAAAAGGTTGAGGTTAAGGTCAAGGTTAAGGAAAAGCGGGCGAAGGGGTTCATTCTTCTTGATTGCCCACTCGGAATCCGATCCTGCGGCGTTTGGGTTCAGGTTGGCTCATGAGTTTTTTTATCGCATCAAAGAGCGAACAAATTGCCTTGTCGTGGGTTGCAACAGTTCGCTCGAGTTCGTCCATCTTTTTTGCCAGTTCATGATTTCTTGATACTATTTCTCGTAGCCTTATGAATGCCCTCACTACATATACACTCATATCGATTGCCCGCTCGGACCTAAGAATATTTGCCAGCATCACGGTCCCGTGTTCGGTAAAAGCGTTGGGTAACACAGTGGAATGCTTGAGGTTTTTGAACCGGTCGCAATTTGCGACCAGTTCCATCCACTCATCATTATTGAGTTTGAACATGAAGTCTTGAGGAAAACGGCCGGAATTCCTTTTCACCTGCTCATTTAACCGTTTGGTGCTGACGCCATAGAGTCGTGCGATATCCGAATCGAGTATGATCCTTTCACCTCTGACAATGAATATCATTTGCTCAATTCTATCAATTGGAGTCAAAGACATCGTTCCCATATTTTATCCTCTCTAAATTCAATAGATTACGATTTTGAAATCACAATTTGTGATTTCAAGTTTATATATTCTCAAGGTGGTCGTAAATTGCGACCACCTTGAACATAGCAAGCACCATGCCAGTTTGCGCGGATTTCCAGTTCGTTAATATTACAGGAGAATTACATAGAAATAACTTAAATGACTGCTCGATTTTCGTGCAGGGTGCACGACAATCGTGCAAATGGGATTGCTTCTCCGCCTGAGGCGGATCGCAATGACTTCAGAATGACCGTGCCACTATTGCCAAAAGGTTTGACGGAAAGATGCCGAAGTAGGTGACGCCGAGCGCGGTGATTGCGAGGACGGCGACGACCGCGGGATTCAACGGTTCCGCGGGCAGATGCTCTTCAGCCGGCCTGAAATACATGACGACTATCGGGCGCAGATAAAAATATGCGGAGAGCGCGCTGTTGATGACCGCGATCACGACAAGCCAGATGAAGCCGGACTTGACCGCCGTCAGGAATAAATAATATTTTCCGAAAAATCCCACCGTCGGCGGAATTCCCAAAAGTGAGATGAGGAATAGCGACAATGCCGCCGCAAGAAACGGCCTTCTCTTTCCAAGTCCCGCCAGATGGTTGATGTCCGTGTGCTCATGGAGGCCAAGACCCATCGCGACGACTATCGCGAAGGCACCTGCCGTCATGAGGACGTATGCAAAGAGATAGAATAAAATCGCGCGGCCGGCGCCCGTAGGGTCGTTAACGATCGCCGGAAACGCGACCAAAATATATCCGGCGTGCGCGATCGACGAATACGCGAGCATCCTTTTTATATTTTCCTGAACGATCGCCGCCAGATTTCCGGTGAACATGGTGACGATGCTTATGGCCGTGATGATTTGTATCCAGAGATCGCCGCCCGCCCTGAATGTTGTGGTCGCAAGGCGCAGGAACGCGATGAATGCCGCGGCCTTGACCGCAGTCGCCATAAAGACCGTGACGGGTGTGGGCGCGCCGTCGTAGACGTCAGGGGCCCATGCGTGAAACGGAACCGCCGCGACTTTGAAACCGAATCCGACAAGGAGCATCGCCATCCCGAAGAGATAAAACGATCTGCCTTCGCCGCTCAATATTTCTGTAGACCGTTCCGCCAGAACCGAGAGGTTCGTAGTGCCGGCGCTCCCAAAGATGAACGCGATGCCCATAAGAAGGAATGCGGATGCAAACGCGCCGATCAGGAAATATTTCAGCGCCGCTTCGTTGGACGCTGCGCGGAATCGCAAAAACCCCGCAAGGACATAAACCGCAAGCGACATCGTCTCGATTCCAAGATAGATCATCAAAAGATCGCCGGCGGAGACAAGGCAGCCCATGCCCAGGGTGGAGAGCAGAAGCAGGCCGTAATATTCAGGCTTGGAAAAACCGCGCGCGGCAAGATACGGGATCGAAAGCAAAATCGAAACAGCGGCGGCGGCCAAAACGATGAGCCACACAAAAAATGCGAGCCTGTCGAATATCAGCATTCCGAAAACAGGCGTTTCCGGCGGGGAAAGCCATCTCTGCCACGAGATCCCGAATGCGACGACGACGGCCGCAAGCGAAAGCAGGGGAATAAATAAGGAGTCGTCTTCCTCGGTGAGCGCCGCGGTGAGAAATGTGATCACCGCCGCGGCAAACACGACGATCCATGGAAGGGCCAGATTGAAAAACGCGAACCAGTTAATTTGTGTAAGTTGAGGAATCATAAATTTACCCCTCCCCTTTGTAAGGGGAGGATGGGTGGGGTAGATCTACCTCCCCTCGCCCCTCCTTACAAAGGAGGGGAAAAGCTCGTTGTTCGCCGACGGTGCCGGCACGACCATCTCAATCCGTTTTGACAGCGCCAAAAATGCATTCGTGGATCTTTCTATAGTTGTGATCCACGGTTTCGGCCAGACGCCGATTGCAAAGATGAAAATGATGATCGGCGCCAGAACCCAATACTCGCGCACGCGAAGATCGGGCAGCTTTTGATTTTCCTCGTTTGTGATTTCGCCGAAGAAAACGCGCTGCACCGCCCACAACATATATATAGCCGAAATAAAAACGCCGGAGATTGAAACCGCGGCATAAGCGGTCCTCGTCTGGAACGATCCCAGAAGAATCAGAAATTCCCCAACGAAGTTATTGAGACCTGGCAACCCGATAGACGAGAATGTGATCAAAATAAAGGCCGCGGCCAAAACCGGCAGCGTGCGCGCGACGCCGCCGTAATCGGCGATCATCCTCGTGTGGCGGCGGTCGTAGAGCATCCCCACCATCAAAAATAGCGCGCCGGTCGAAAGGCCGTGGTTCACCATCTGTAAAACCGCACCCTGCACCGCTTCAGGCTGCAGGGAAAACAGGCCCAGCATCACAAAACCCAAATGTGAAACGGATGAATACGCAACGAGCCGCTTCACGTCGGGCTGGACCATCGCGACCAGTCCCCCGTAAACGATTCCGATGACGGAAAGTGTGAGTATGAGCGGCTGAAATTTGACGACGGCAAGCGGGAAGAGCGGCATCGCGAAACGGTAAAAACCGTATGTCCCCATCTTAAGTAAAACGCCTGCGAGGATCACGCTGCCCGCCGTCGGCGCCTCCGTGTGCGCGTCGGGCAACCACGTGTGGAACGGGACCATCGGGACCTTGATCGCAAACGCGATCGCAAACGCGCCGAAGAGTGCAAGCTGCTCCATCAGGCCGAATTTGTGCGCATACCACGTGACGAGATCGAACGAGCCGCCGACCACGCTTGAGCCGTAGAGTATCGCGGCGAGCATGAGCACGCTTCCCGCCATCGTAAATATGAAGAATTTGAGCGCCGCCCGAATCCTGTCCTTTGAGCCCCACACGCCGATGAGGAAATACATGGGAATCAGCACGATCTCCCAGAAGACATAGAACAGAAAGATATCGACTGCGGCAAAAACACCAAGCATTCCGGTTTCGAGGAGAAGCATCAACGCATGGAACGCCTTGACGTTGCGGTCGATCTCGCGCCACGAGGCGAGAATCGCGATCGGGGTCAAAAAGGCGGTCAGGGCAATAAGCAAAAGCGCGACGCCGTCGATTCCGACGCGGTAGAAGATTTGCACAGAGGGGATCCACGGGACGACCTCCATGAATTCAAATTCACCCGTGGCCTGAAACTGCATCCAAAGCTTCGCAACCAGAAGAAGGACGGCGGAACTTACGACGAGGCTCACCACGCGAATCTGCTTCTCAAAGCGTGAGGGGATCGCGAGTGTGATCACCATTCCCACAAGCGGAAGGAAGATGATTGAAGTCAGTAAATGTGAATAAATCCAATTCATAATTACTATCTCCTCCCCTTTGTAAGGGGAGGATGGGTGGGGTAGATCGGCCTACCTCCCCTACCCCTCCTTACAAAGGAGGGGAGATTAAAGTGCCAAGTAGCCCACTACAACAACCGCGCCGATCAGGAAATACAATAGATACTGCTGCAGCACGCCCGTCTCGGCCATTGAGACGACATTCGCCCAAACGCCGACTGTCCTTGCCGTGCCGTGCACCGCGATCCCGTCGATGAACGTATCGTCAACCGTTTGCCATAATATTTTTGTCGAGACCCAGTTGAGCGGGCGGACGATCAGGAAATCGTAGATCTCGTCCACATAGTATTTGTTCGCCACGAGCCTGTAGATAAATCCAAAGCGGCGGGCAACCGCCTCGGGCCATTCGCGCCGCTGCGAGTAGATCACCCAGCCCAAAACCGCAAAGTGCAGCGACCAGAGAAGTGTGATGACCATCAGGACCATCTCCGCCGCGCCCTCTTCCGGAGCATGGCTCACTTCATATGCGATGAGCCTTGAGAGCCACGTCCCAATGCGGTTCACTCCGCCCAAAACTTGAGGCACTCCGATCAAACCGCCGAAGACGGACAGGACCGCGAGCAGCATCATGGGGACGATCATCGATGCGGGCGATTCGTGCGCGCGCTTGAATTTTTCGAGCGGCGCGTTCGTTTCGCCGAAGAAGGTCGCGCCGACGGCGCGGAATATATAAAATGACGTGAGACCCGCCGCCATGAAGCCTATCGCCCACAAAACAATATGGCCGCGCTCATATGCCTGCCACAGAATCGCGTCCTTGCTGAAAAATCCCGACGCGGGCGCAATGCCGGCGATCGCCGCCGCCGCCAAAACGAAAGTCCAGCAAGTGACGGGCATCCTGTAGCGGAGCCCGCCCAAATTTCTGATGTCCTGCTCGCCCGCCATCGCGTGTATGACGCTCCCCGCACCTAAAAATAACAGCGCCTTGAAAAATGCGTGCGTAACGAGATGGAATATCGCAGCGGAAAATGCGCCCACTCCCGCCGCCAGGAACATGTAACCGAGTTGCGAGATCGTGGAGTACGCCAGAATCTTTTTGATGTCCGTTTGCGTCAGGCCCATCGTCGCCGCATAGAGCGCGGTGACCGTGCCAACGGTTGCAACGAAAGTCAGCGCGAACGGCGAAAGCGCGAAGATGAAGTTGAGGCGGACGACCATATAGACGCCCGCCGTGACCATCGTCGCCGCGTGGATCAAAGCGGAAACGGGCGTGGGGCCCGCCATTGCATCGGGGAGCCACACATAAAGCGGAATCTGCGCGGACTTTCCGATCGCACCGCCGAAAAGGAGAAGCGAAATGGCGGTCGCCATCGGAACAAAGTAGGCGTTGTATCTGCTCATCATCTCGAAGTTGAAATAGCCCGATCCGATGGGCGCGTTTGCGGAGGCCATGACCGCATATATCAAAAACATTCCGGCAAGGAAAAACGCGTCGCCGATGCGGTTGACGATGAACGCCTTCGTGCCGGCGCGCGCCTTGGCAATGTCCTCAAACCAGAATCCGATGAGCAGATAAGAACAAAGGCCCACGCCCTCCCATCCCACGAACATCAAGATGAGGTTGTCGGCTAGCACCAGGACCAGCATGAAAAAGAGGAAGAGGTTCAGCTCCGCAAAATATCTTGCGTATCCCTCGTCGTGGCCCATGTAGCCCACTGAATATAAATGTATGAGGCTGCCGACTCCTGAAACCATGAGCGCCATGACTATCGAGAGCTGATCGATTTTCAAGCCGATATCGATCACAAGGGTCGGCGTCACGGCCCACTGGAACAGGGAACCGGTTATGAAAGACGGATCGGCACTCTCAAAACTTGTCATCGTAACAAAAATTGCGGCGGCGGATGCGAAGGCCAGCATCGGAAGAACGACGCCGGCAAAGGACACGAGCGAACGATATGCGCCGATATCCCTCTTGGCGGTGGCGACGGCTATGAGCGCGTTTATTGCAGCGCCCGCAAGCGGGAGCGCAACGATGAGCCACGCAAGCGTCTGGATCGAAACAAATTGATAAAGCGAATCGAGCACCGGCCTATCCTTTCAACAATCTCATTTCATCGACGTAAACCGTCTGCCTGTTTCTATATATGGAAATAATAATGCCCAGTCCCACCGCCGCCTCCGCGGCTGCGACTGCAAGCACGAACAGGACGATCATCTTCCCTTCGATCAAAAGGTTCCAGCGCGCGAACGCCAGAAACGCGATATTGACCGCGTTGAGCATGAGCTCGATGGACATAAAGATGATAAGCGCATTGCGGCGCGTGACGACACCGATAGCGCCGATTACAAACAAAATTATCGACAACATGAGATAATGATGGACCGTAATGATCATATTTTCTTTTTCGCCAAAACAACCGCGCCTACAATCGCGATCAAAAGCAGCACGGATAAAATTTCAAACGGCAAAATATATGTCGTCAAAAGCTGACTCCCCATTGTGGCCGGCAAAAGGAACGCCTCGCCCGCCTGCGGCGCTTCGATGAAGGGAGGCCTCCACGCCGCAATTCCCAGGATTATCGCAAGATAGACCGCCGCGACCGCGCCCAGAATTTTTCCAAAGGTGATCGCGCGCCTCTTCAGATCGCCGGCATCCGTCTGGATGAGCATGATCACGAATATGAAGAGCACCATGATCGCGCCGGCGTAGAGAAGGACCTGAATCACGGCGATGAACATGGCGCCAAGCATCGCGAAGATACCTGCGGTCGCCAGAAAACAGACGACGAGCATCAGCGCGGATGATATCGGGTTTGCCCTTGTGATCACAAGCAGCGCCGAAACCACGGTGATTGCTGCCAAGAAGTAAAAAAGTACAGTTTCCATAATCTTCCCCTCCCCTTTGTAAGGGAGGGCCAGGGAGGGTAGATCTACCTCCCCTTCCCCCTCCTTACAAAAGGAGGGGTCTATTGAAATGCCATCACTGCACTCGTTATTGCCACATTCGCCACGCCCAGAGGTATCATCACCTTCCAGCCCAAATTCATCAGCTGGTCGTATCTGAAACGCGGCAGCGTCCAGCGAACCCAGATGAAGAATGCGCAGAAGAAGATTGCCTTTGCAAGGACGGTCGCAAGCTGGATCAAAAATATGGCGACGTCTCCCGCCCATTGCGGGATGTCGCCTAAAAGACCGCGGCTCATGAGCCCCGCCCACGCCATAAGGAGCAAAATCGCAAAGAGCATCGCGGGCACTCCGAAAACGAGCGGCTCGTAATCCCTAAGGTCCCTGTAGCGGCGCCTGAATTTTGAGGCGAGCCACCAGCCGAAAATCAACATGAAGAACGCGCCCGCGGGCCAGCCCAGAATTATTATCTGATTTATGTTTTCCTTCATGACGGCGGCGCCCACAAACGGGAACTGCCATCCGCCGAAGAAGAGCGTTGCGATGATGAGCGAGCCGACAATGAGGTGCGTGTATTCGCCCATGAAAAAGAGCGCAAAGCGCATGCTTGAATATTCTGTGTGATAGCCGGCGACGATTTCCGATTCGCCCTCGGGCAGATCGAACGGCAGGCGGTTCGTCTCCGCAAAGAGCGCAGTAAGGAAAAGGACAAACGCCAGAGGCTGACGGATGAAGTTCCAGTGCCAGACCATCGCGCCCTGATCCATTACGATGTCCTGAAGTTTGAGCGATCCCGAAAGCAAAAACAGCGCGACGACGGAGAGACCCAGCGCAACCTCATAGCTTATCATCTGCGCAGCGCTCCGAAGCGCGCCGAGGAGAGAATATTTTCCGCACGCGGCCCAGCCCGCGATGAGAAGGCCGTAGACGCCGATCGACGACATCGCAAACACGTAGATCAGCCCGACATTGAGATCGGCGACCTGCAGCGTGAATTCGTAGCCAAAGAGCTTGAGGGGAGCGGCGAACGGAACCACCGCAACCGTGACCACGGCGATGAAAAACGCGATCATCGGGGCGATATAAAATAGCGGTTTTGAAACCGGCGCAGCCGCTATCTCCTCTTTTGTGAAAAGCTTCAGCGCATCGGCCAGACTGTGGATGACGCCGCCCAAACGCACACCTAATATCGCCGCACGATTGGGCCCCCTTCTGTCCTGAATGTACGCCGCGCCTTTGCGCTCCATCCAGATGAGGATGGGCACGCTTGTGAGGACCATCGCGAAGATGACGATCACTTTGACTGCGGCTATGATGATATCGAGTATCATTTATACTCCCCCCTCCCTTGTAAGGAGGGGTAAGGGGAGGTAGATCTACCCTCCCTAACCCTCCCTTACAAAGGGAGGGAATAGTTTTGCCAACCTAACCGCAATATCCACACCCGATAATGACTCGCCTAAAGGTTCAATTGCCTTTTTAAATCCCTGTTTCATGCCGCCGCTATTTATAAAAGTTCCCGGTTGCTCCGCAAAAGTCGCTTTCGGCAAAACAATTTCGGGATAATGCTGATGCGAGTCATAATGGCTTGCGACAAGCACAATAGCCTTGGGCCTTGAAGATACAATCTGCATCAACTCTATATCCGTGACGCCGTCCAGAATGATATAAACCCTTGCAGCCGGTTTTTCGTCAAGGCGTTTATCCGTGATCGATGCGACACCTTTTACATTCGGGTTTCTATCGGCATCGCGAAGTATTTTGTCGGCAAACTTTGGATCGCTATCGAGTCCGCTCCAGTAAATGTTTGGTGTTTTAACTTTGTCGCGGAAAAATTGAGCAAACGCCTCACTTTCTTCAAGTGTCGCCCTCGCAGAGAGAATCACCGCTATCTCATCCGAATTTACGCTCCCCATGAGATCAGAGACTTTCAAAAGCGCCTCGTCCCACGAAACGCGGGCCAGATCGCCGTCCTTAAGGGCCAACGGAAACAGTGCGCGGTCGGGGGCGTTGATTCTATTGTATGAAAGGCGCCCCTCGTCGCACATCCAAGGGCCGTTCACATCATTATTCTCGCGCGGTCGGTAGCGATACACGATTCCGTCATTGTGGTCGATAAAGATGTTGCAGGCCGTCGCACAGTGGTTGCAAACCGACGGCGTCGACGTCAAAAACCAGACTCTCTTTTTGAATCTGAAATCGCTGCTTGTAAGCGCGCCGACGGGGCAGAGATCGACCGCACACAGAGAATAGGGATTTTTAAGCTCCCTATCATTATATATAGATATCTCCGAATGGTCGCTCCGCTCCTTGATGGTCAACTCGTTTGTCTTTGTGATCTCCTGACAGAAACGAACGCACCTTGTGCACTCCACGCATCGCTCCGCATCGAGCATGACATTAGGGCCGATTTGCACGGCTTTCATTTTATGGACTTTTTCGTCCCCGAGCCTCGACGGTTCAAGCGAATGGCTGAAATAATAATCCTGCAGCTTGCATTCGCCCGACTGATCGCAGACGGGGCAATCTATTGGATGATTGATGAGTATAAATTCGAGAACCGATTTTCTCACCGAGACGGCCATCGGCGAATTGGTTTTCACCACCATGCCGTCTTTGACCGGTTCGCGGCATGAGATGACGGGCTTCGCCTGGCCCTCGACCTCGACTGAACACATGCGGCAGTTGCCTGCGATGGTGAGCGCGGGGTGATAACAGAAGTGCGGGATAATTATACCAAGGCACTTTGCCGCCTCAAGGATCGTTATCCCCTCCTCCACTTCCGTAATTTTTCCGTCGATCGTTACTTTGGGCATTCAGTTTCCTTCCCCTCCTTTATAAGGAGGGGTCAGGGGAGGTAGATCTACCCCACCTATCCTCCCCTTACAAAGGGGAGGGACACTTTCCAGATCGAATATGTTTTTCAAAATCTTCACGAAATTTTGTCACAAACGATCTGACGGGCATCGCAAGCGCGTCCGCAAATACGCAGATCGTCTTTCCCATCATGTTGTCGGCGATCGAAAGAAGAAGTTCCGGATCTCCGTCGCGCCCGCTGCCCGCCTCGATCCTGTCGCATATCTTTTTTATCCAGCCGCAGCCCTCTCGGCACGGCGTGCATTGCCCGCACGATTCGTGGTGGTAAAACTTCGCGATGTCCGCCAGGCACCTCACGACGCACGCGCTCTCATCGATCACGATCATTCCGCCGGAGCCCAGCATCGTGCCTGCGCACTCACAACCTTCGTATGAAAGGCATGTTTTCAAGGCCTCGGAAGCGGTCATAACCGGAACCGACGATCCGCCGGGGATCACCGCCTTAAGTGCCCGTTCCTCAAGAGTTCCGCCGGCGTATTCCGCCAAAAATTTTGCGATGGGCAATCCAAGCTCGATTTCATAGACGCCAGGTTTGTTCACGTGACCGCAGACGCTTATGAGTTTTGTCCCCTTGCTTTTCTCCGTACCGATTGCGGCGTATGCGGCTGCGCCTTCATTTATAATGAAGGGGAGCGACGCGAGCGTTTCCACATTGTTGACTATGGTGGGACAACCAAAAAGTCCCGCGACCGCGGGGAACGGGGGCCTGATCCGCGGCAGGCCGCGATATCCCTCGATGGAATTCAAAAGCGCGGTCTCCTCGCCGCAGATGTAAGCGCCGGCCCCGCGATGCGTGTAAATATTTATATCCTTGCCGGCGAGCCCCGCTTCTTCGGCTTCACGGAGCGCTTTAAAAAATCTCTCCCACTGCCTGTAATATTCGCCTCTGAAATAAACATAAACGGTCTTTGAGCCGATCGCGTATGCGGCAATAATGATCCCTTCGATCAGAAGGTGCGGATCTTTCTCCAGGATTGCGCGGTCCTTGAATGTTCCCGGCTCGCTTTCGTCGGAATTGACGACGAGATAAACCGGCTTGTCCGTGTTTTTAGGTATGAAGCCCCACTTCGTTCCGGTCGGAAATCCCGCGCCGCCGCGCCCGCGAAGACCCGATTTTTTGACCTCCGCGGTCACATCCTCCGGTTTCATCTTAAAAAGTTTATCCAAAGACGCATACGCGCCGTTCGCCCGCGCGACTTTGAGAGCGTGCGATTCCGGTATTTCGAAATTTTTCGTTAAGATCTTTTTCATTTTACTTCTGCCACAGAGGCGCAGAGGCACAGAGAATAATTATAATTTTTTGTAGTTCTCTGCGTCTCCGTGTCTCTGTGGCTTTATTTTAAATCTTCTAATACCCGATCAACCTTTTCCACATTCAGGTTTTCATGATAATCGTTATCGATCTGCATCATGGGCGCGGTGCCGCATGAGCCCAGGCATTCGACGGTCGAAAGATGAAACTTTCCGTCCGGTGTCGTCTCTCCAGCGTTCACGCCCAGTTTCTTCCTCAAATATTCAAGCAGCCAGTCAGCACCTTTGAGCCTGCAGCATAAATTCGTGCAAACCTGAATGTGATGCCGGCCTATCTGTTTACGACCAAACATCGTATAAAATGTGACGACGCCCCAGACATCGGCGGGCGTGATCTCCAGAAATTCGGCCACGAATTTCACCGCATCGTCAGAGACATATCCTTCCTGATCCTGCACGAGCCATAAGACGGGTAGAAGCGCCGCGCGTTTCGCGGGATAGCGCTTGAGAATATCTTCCGCCTCCAGCCTTCTCTCTTTTGTAAAAATGAATCCCATTTTAACGGTCCAGCTCCCCTGCAATGATATTCAAACTCCCCATGATCGCAACT
>Ga0315291_10006328_pt1 | contig 14698 bp, 11 predicted proteins | sample YL17G12_20_MG_FD_203070 | JGI IMG/M metagenome (GOLD analysis project Ga0315291, IMG submission 203070) | Sediment microbial communities from Yellowstone Lake, YNP, Wyoming, USA - YL17G12_20 | ecosystem: Environmental > Aquatic > Freshwater > Lake > Sediment | place: USA: Wyoming | collected...
CTCTCCCTGCGTTATCTCCCTGTCCAACGCCTTCCGAATCAAACTCACCCTCTTAAGCTCCTCATGACTCATCCTGATAATGTCCTCTCCTACCATAATGTCCTCCTTCAAATGAGGACATTACAACAATGTCCGAATAGGACATTTCTACTTTGCACAAATAGGACATTATTATCTTGCGATTACAGCTCTGAAATGCAGCTGAATCAAGCTCATGCAACAGAAAGTGTGGGGACTTTATCCTAGGTTTTTTCTAACACATCCGCTTGGAGGTGTGAAACCCGGGTACGAGCTCCCCCTTTTTGTCACAGAAGTGCGTGTATATCGCCTGTCGCAGGTTCCCCTGATCCCTGAGGTAATTGTGTGGAGCTATCCACTCCGAGAGCTTTCCCATGCACTGCTCCAGCAGGTTCGTATCCGGAGCTCGCTGGCCAAGGTAGCAAACGTATGACAAACGAGGGGTTAGAGAGAACATCCCGCTCTTGACAGCCCGCCTTTGTGGATGGAACGACCCCTCACCCTAAAAAACCCTTGCGAAAAGCCTGTATCTCACGATAGAATGCTTACAGGTAGGTGCGAAGCGACTCCATTAACCGAATTGCGTCCAGAATACTCAACCATGCACGCCTTGTGAGAAGTCAACCCCTGGTCGCACGGGTAGTTCGGATACAATCCTTTACCTTGCGGAGAAGAACACGTTCTGAAGGCACATATCCGGAAAGACCATCTGCCGTAGTTGAGCGCTGTGATATCTTTCCTACGAACGAGGGAGAGCATTATGGGGCGCATCGTGCTTCTAGCTTCACTGTTTCTGGCTGCCGTCCCTCTCGGGTGCGGAAGCCCAAACACATCCTCGCCCACCTCCCCTTCTCCCGCGTCTCCGACGACCGGAACCATTGCCGGCACGATCACTATTGATCTGGAAGGGACCCCTGTAGTTGCTGGGGCCTTCGTTATCGCAACCGATGAGGCCGGCCACTGGAATTCATACGCCAGCTCGGATGTTTCTGGTGACTTCATATTGCCCGATCTCTTGCCCAAGACCTACACTGTGTGCTCGTCGTGGGGAAGTTGTTACGCGGGATACAGAACAGCCTCGGTCGTCGTAGCAGAGACCACCCACGTGGACATCAAACTCCAATGCACTAAAGCTTACGTGAGCGACAAGGACGGAAACACATTCATCATGGAGATAACCCACGTGACGCCATCGTATCGTGGTATTAGCACACTCTCTTTAACAAAGGCCCCGTCAGATACCTTGGAAAGGATTATCTGGGACTCTATCCTTATCAGCCCCTACTCGCTCGAAATAAGGCAGGTAGCTCAGATCATAATGATGGGCGAACCTCGGTCATACGCGTACCCGGGCTACTATGACGTCTTCTACTTCTATCCTATCACCGTCGTTTCAGTGCTCGGGTTATCAGAGCAGTGGTATTGGCAAGGAGAGGTGCTTTCTGGATACCGAAATTCGGATTCTGGTATTAGAACCCACGTGGACGCTCCTCTCGGCGCCCTAACCGTCATACGATTCATACATGAGTAGCCTTGTTGGGTGGAGCAATGAGCGCTCGTCGCGCGATAATGATATGTCAACCCCATAAGTTGCGGAGAGTGAAATTCAGCCCTTGGCTTCTCTGCATATTAGAGACCCAGAGGTTCGTTGGGTAGAAAGAGTGAAAGCCCCATGATTTATCGAACATGAATGAGCATCACTATGGCTGGCAGAATATCTGCAGAATCATGAGTGGGTTCAAGAACCGCAGGTGGGACAGACACAAAGCTATCGAGGTTCTTTCTGGACCCCATGGCTCCCGCTGGCAGTATATGCGCAACCCGACCCGGGGATTCCTGTTCGATCCGGCGAAATCCCTCGGAGTCTCCCTGGCAGAAGCATCCCAAACTTAGTGGAATGATCGTTCGCAAGTTTGCTGCAAGTTATTGGTCTTCATCGGCGCTATGGGGAGACCCCATCCGAATGAGGGTTTCTCCTCAGCTATGGCACTATCTTTCCGGATCCTCTCCCGCCTCAAAACTATCCGGGACATCCGCCCGTCGCTCTCCACCAACTTTGGGATGCATCCCTCCCTGATCCCAGCGCGAACGCTTGACTTCGGGGCCCGTCTTACTATATCCTCGTGTCAGGGTTCAAAAGGAGGTATTGATGCCAACTCACAAGTCGCCAGAGAAACGGATGAGGCAGGATAGGAAGAGGTCTCTCCACAATAAGGCCATTAAGTCAGAGATAAAGAGCATCACCAAGAAAATCAGGCAGAGCACTAATGCGGGAGAAGCTGCTGCGGCATTCAAGAAGTGCGCCTCTCTAATGGATAAGGCTGCGAAGAAATCCATAGTTCACAAGTCAACTGCCAGCAGGACGAAGTCCAGGCTCGCCAGAGTCGTCAATAAGCTGGCCAGCGGTCCTCAGTAGACCTTCTTCGCTGCAATCAGCGCCTGTATCTGTTCGGGTGCCTGGTCGAGTAGGACTCTGGTGCTCTCGCCCGTCCTTCTCACCTGGATTTCCACCTTCCCGTCAGCCATGGCTTTCTCCCCGACCACGACTCTGAGGGGCAGTCCGACGAGATCCGCGTCCTTGAACTTGAAGCCCGGTCTCTGATCTCGATCGTCAAGAAGGACTTCAAACCCGCGTCTGAGTAGCCTCTCGTATACATCCTCTCCTGCCTTGCGCAGCACTTCATCATTCACGTTCACGGGGAGGACCTCTATCTCGTAGGGCGCGACGGACAGCGGCCAGATGATCCCGTTCGCATCGTGACTCTGCTCGATTACCGCTGCAACGGTCCGCGTAACCCCTATTCCGTAGCAGCCCATGACAAATGGTCTTTCCCGGCCGTCGTGGTCAAGGTAAGTTGCACCCATGACTTCGCTGTACTTTGTTCCTAGTTCAAAAATCTGTCCGACTTCGATCCCCTGCGTTATGGACACAGACTTTCCACACTTAACGCATGGATCGTCTTTCCGCGCCACAACCAGGTCTGTATATTCGGTCACCGCAAAATCGCGCTCTAGATTGGCGTTTGTGTAATGGAAATCCGCTTCATTAGCCCCTATGACAAAATTCTCCATGCCTTTGAGTCTCTCATCAGCTATGAGCCTTACACCCTCGAGCCCGACCGGGCCAGAGAACCCGAGCGGTCCGCCCGTGCATTCAAGTATCTGCTCGGGGCTGGACATGGCAATGGCATCCACCTTGAGAAAATGCTTTAGCTTGGCCTCGTTGAGCTCTCGGTCGCCCGGGATAAGGGCGGCAATGGTCTCGCCCTTTACCTGGTACAAGAGGGTTTTCACAAGAAAAGGAGTCATTACGCCAAGGAATTTCGCCACGTCGTCGGCTGTCTTCAAGTTTGGCGTATGGACTTTTGCAAGCGGAGCAAGTTTCCCGCTCTTCTGAGTTTCCACCCAAGGAGCCGTCCTGGCCCTGTCAAGCGTGGCGCTGTAGCCGCACCCGCATGAAACCACCTCTGACTCGCCGGCTCCTGCCAAAACCATGAACTCGTGTGTGAAATCGCCGCCGATTGCACCCGAGTCGGCTTCGACCGCCGTGAATTTGAGCCCACACCTCTCGAACACCCGCGAGTACGCCTCATACATGGCCATGTACGTTTCTCTAAGAGACTTGTCGTCCCTGTGAAAACTGTACGCGTCCTTCATTATGAACTCGCGGGCTCGGATGACTCCAAAGCGTGGCCTTATCTCGTCGCGGAACTTCGTCTGAATCTGGTAAAACGTGACTGGCAGTTCCTTGTATGAACGGATTTCCCTACGCACCAGGTCGGTGATTACTTCCTCGTGGGTGGGTCCAAGCGCATGTTCACGGTCATGGCGGTCAATGGGTCTCATGAGCTCCTTGCCGTACACGTCCCATCTACCGCTTTCTTTCCACAGCTCGGCAGGGTGCAATATCGGGAGCAGTGTTTCCAGCGCACCCGTGCGATCCATTTCCTCCCTGACGATCCTCTCCACCTTCTTTATCGCTCGCAGCCCGAGCGGGAGGTATGTGTATACCCCACTCGTAAGCTTTCTCATCAGACCTGCCCTGATCATAAGCTTGTGGCTTGGGATCTCCGCGTCAGAAGGGTCTTCCTTGAGAGTCGGTATAAATGTCTGTGACCACCTCATGTTTTCCTCCGAATTTCAACCTGTTTAAAGCTCCTGAGCATTTTAACGCACACTCAGACTGCAATCAAGGGAAACGCCAGCGGCCAGGCTGAGGGGGTGTGAGTCGCGCGAGACTTGAGCTTGACACGCCCGCGACGCTACAGCTAGGATTCAAGATGACCACAATTTGAAATACGCTTCGATCGATCCAGAGCGCACGTATACTGTTTCGGACTCGGCCATGGCAAGATTATTGATACTTATGCTTATCATACCTGTTTTCATCACCAACGTTGTCGGTTATCCGTGTGCGTATGCTGGCGATGTCCAACCTCGCGTGCGCGCCCAACCTCGGTCAGACGCCCAGAAAAAGGACAAAGTTGTGCGATACGTGTTGGCTGGCTCGGTTCTCCTGCTGGGCTCGGTGGCGGCGATTTTTGAGGTGGAGTCAGACGAAGAATACTCGCGCTACCTTGACACGGCCAACCCCACACAAATGCATTCCTACTACGACAGGGCTGAGCGATACAGGAACTTCTCCAATGCCGCTCTTGTCGGAGCTGAGGCCTGTGCCGTTGGGCTAGTCGTCCACCTCTTGAAAGCGAAGCCAGGAAAAGAGCCTCGACCGGAGGGCATTCGCATAAGTCTGGAGGTCGGTCTTGAGCGTGCGGAGGTCTGTTTCAAGTGGTAGTTCTGCGGAGCGCGAGTAACGTGAACAGCTGCGGTTACCTTTCTGCTTTACGCCTCGGACCAGCAATAAACTCCAGTCATCTGCCAGACTCGTTGCGCCTGCGCCATCCTTTCGGGACTACGCGGATGCTCGGCCTTACCCCAATGCTGGGCTTTGCGTGCAATGTCGCGGTCGCACAGATGCCACGTCCTTTCGGCTTCACGCCGAGGCTCGGTCTTACGTGTAATCTCGCCATTGCACGCGTCGTCGTTCTGGCGCTCGGCTTCTTCCTCACTGTTACATCTATGTTTCTCACGTCATGCGGGCACAGGGACCGCGCTAACCCGCTCGACCCGCTGAACGAATCGACAAGGGGCTCCCCTCCTGGCTTCGAAGTAGTGGCTCTCGACGAAAGGGTCGCGCTTCGTTGGTCGCCGCTCCAACCCGACGGTTTGACAGGCTATGAGATTTATCGAAGGCAGGGTACAAACGGGTCATTTGAGCCCTTCGTCTCCTCCCCCTACCCCTCCCGGATTGGGTCAGCAATTGATTCTCTTCTCTTCAATGGCACGACGTACTACTACAAGCTGGTCCCCCTGATCGAAGGATACGGAGAAGGAACGCCTTCGCCTTCACTTCCCGCAACCCCGGGTCCCCACTTTGCGGTTACAGTTGACGCTTTCTCAGGAACCGTGACTAAGTTCTCCGCAGACCTGAAGGCGTCGGTCTGGAAAGCGGGCGGGTTCTACTACCCTCTCGCAGCCGCAAGCGATGGGCAGAACGTTTGGGTCACTGACCTATACGGTGGCACGATCTGTCTGGCAGGAGACGGAAGAACGCTCTGGAGCAACACCAACTTCATTCTGCCTCTGGCCATCTCCGTGCGTCCAGATGGGATGTCGGCTGTTGCTGACCCCAACAGAGGCACTGTCACCATCCTTTCTCCTCAAGGCCAGGTCAGGGCAGCCATTTCTGAGTCATTGAGTGCTCCTACGTCCGTGAGCTTCGGAGGGAGTGATGAAATCTGGGTGGCTGACCCTCGTGCCGCCCGTGTCAACAAGTACTCGATTGACGGGGAGCTCCTTCGGTCTTTTACCGGCTGCATCGAGCCGCGCTTCTTGGATGCTGAGACCGCAGATGGAAGCTGCTGGGTCATAGACGTCGGAAGCAACGAAGTCATCAAACTGTCCAGTGATGGACACGAGCTCCTGAGAGTCGGATCGTTTTCGAGGCCGCTTACGGTGGCTGTGGATAAAGGCGGAGGAGGTTGTTGGGTTTCGGATTCTGCAACAGAAGAGATCGCGAGAATATCAGAGCGCGGGGACATCGTCTTTCGAACCGGAAGGGTCGGGCGGGTTGCCTCTCTAAAGGTATTGCCCGATGATGGTAGTGCCTGGCTGGCCGACGAGAAAGGTGGACGAGTCCTCGTACTGTCGCACAGTGGGAAGATCGTCTCTTTTACCACGCTGCCGTTTGCCCCCACATCTATCACGGTCGTCGGAGGGCGTTAGCGACCGCGCGGCACAGACACCCGGTTCTTGCGGGTCCATCCAGGGGCTAGAAATTCCATCCGACAAAGAATTCCCGCACTGGTTTCTTTCTCAAAGTGATAAAGTCCGTCCGCCATGCCGTGTTGAATCGCACTATAGGAAAGTAGCCCCCGCCGAGATAGACGCCGAGCCCCAACGAACCCCTCCAGGTATCCAATCCCCTTTCACCCGCAGCTCCCGCATCTGCAAAGATCGCTCCCTTGATAGTAGGCAGAGGCAAACGCTGGCCCGGGAAGCCGAGAACGATCCTTGCAAGCACTGGCAGTCTGATCTCATTGTTCATGAGAAGCAGTGTCTTACCCGACATCGACCTTGTTGCGTATCCTCTAAGGCTCCACGGCCCACCCATGTAGAACCTCGTACCTTCCTTCCCAAAACTCGCCTTGAGGACTATTCGTGAGGCATACACGATCGTGCGCGAAAGGCTTAGATTTTCTCTCAGGTCAGCAAGGGCTGTGAGGTAATCTGCTTTCCCCCGCGTAATGTCGCGCGTGAGACCAAAGGTTATGTTCGCGCGTGCCCCCACGATTTCGCTGGTACTTTCAAACGCGCTGTTGTCCCACACATAAGAGAAATAGTTGGAAAGCAAAAACACATTCGCCTTTCCGCCAGTCCTGTAAAGGTAGTCGCGTGCCGACCTGCCGACAAGTGTCGCGTCTAGTCTCCCGAACCTTGAAAGTGGGTAGCTTGTGAGAAGAAGGACCCCTGTTCGCCTCTCTTCCCGCAAAAGACCAAGTTCCTCGTCATAGACTACCCCGAGGGAGAAAAGCCCTATCCCGTAGCTGAGTCTTTTTGACAAGTTTATGTACGTGGCGCCTGCGCTCAGACTTCCAAGAAGATTACCTCCGTATTCGCTCTGGCTGCTCAGGTAGAAGAGAAGGTGTTCGTTGCCCAGGATGTCGCTCAGGGCCACCTGACCGGAGCTCATTTGTGCAAACTCAGGGTCATAACCCATCGCGCCTCGCACTATGTCCAGGCCGAACCTGCGCTTGTAAGGTACTGGAGACAGGGTCGCGGGGGAAAACTGGGTCCAGGGTGATACGTAAGCTCCAGGCAATGGCTTCTGAGCAGTCTCGACCTGCTTCGGGTCTTCCCACTTGAGATTCTCAGGTGGAACCCTCATCCGATGAATGCTGTATTTGCCCGAAGAGAGGGCGGTAAAGTAAAGAAATGCCCCTTCGTTTCCCCAGCTCGGGTTCAACACCCCCGCCATAGAGGTCGTGACGCGCGCTGTTGCCCGATTTGTGACATCCAGGAGAAAGAGGTCCGGAACCCCTCCCCTGTCAGACACGAACGCAATGTACTTACCAGACGGTGACCACCTGGCCTCGGTGTCAGAGGAAGGTCCTGAAGTGATTGGGATAACCGTTTGGGTAGTGTCAGAAAAAGCCCCCTCGGAGGAAGCTGCTGCCGCAGTCGCAGCCATATTATGAGTCGTGGGCGAAACAAGAAAAAGCTTATACACTCCTTCCTCGTCGCGAGAAGAGCGGTCGGAAGAAAACACTATCCAGTACCCGTCAGGTGACCAGTCAGGATCTATGTCGTCGTAAGAATCCGAGGTCAGTCTGGTCAATGTGCGTTCCTTGAGGGAAACTATAAAAATATCGGAGCGCCCGGAAACATCTTGTCCTGACAGAACCAATTCGGTTCCGTCGGGGGACCATGAAGGTGAGGAAAGCGAGATGAGGCCAGGGATTTCCACCGTCGCCTTGCGTCTTCTCTCGTTGAGATCGAACAGATGAATAACGTCTGTCTCTTCCCTCTGTGCTGAAAAGGCGAGCACTCCGTCTCTGCTAGCTGAGAGCCTACTGCGAAAAAGATGGAGAGACTCAAACTGCGTGGATGTTCCGCCTCTCACAAGCCGCCGATCTCGGCCGCCCGTTCCCAATTCATGGATTCTAAGCTCTGGGGTTTCGCCTTCCGTGCCAAGATAAGCAATGCCCTCGCGGTTATTGCTGAGTCTCGTCCACACGGGAGAGAGATTGAATCTCCCTCGGGAAACAGTAGACTCAGCGAACGAAGCGGCCCACTCACGAGTGGCCACATCAGGATAGTATTTCGCCTTGAGCGTTAGCATCCACCGCCTGCTAAGCTCTCTCGTCGGGACGCCGATCGTTTTCTCAAGCAAGGCTTCAAAGGTTCGTTCTGTCCCCCAGTTCTCCAGGAGTCTTACTATCGATGAGAAGCCGAACGCATCGGCGATGTAACCAACCAGTGATTGCCCCTCTCGGTAAACCAGCACGCTATTCTCTATCTTCCACATCTCGTCTATCCCCACCGCGTCTCCGGACAAAACAGCGTCTCTGAGTATGGTCTCGGCCGCAGGGTTCGGTTTTGCTGAGAGGTACTCAGCGAGACCCTCCGAGAGCCACAAAGGCGGATAGAAACTCAAAACCTTCTGCGTTTTATTGAGCGCACTCTCGAGCTTGTCCAGCATAAAGGCGTGCGTCATTTCGTGCGTGAGCACCCACCTGAACCTGTAGAATGACCCAGTGTAGGGCACAAGCACTCTCCCCTTCACGAATTCCGTGAGCCCTCCCACCTCTTCCGGCAAGAGATAAGGGATGATGTTCGACTGCTGGAAATCCCTGTGCGAGCTGAAAAGAACAAGAGGGATCTTTCTTGATAGCTGATGCTGGAGCGTATCCGCGAGCATCACAGCTGTGGACTCTGCCATGGCCAGAGCCACGGACGCGACCTCGCTCTCCTCCGAGTAGAAGTACAGGGTGACGTGTTTTCCGTCCATCTCAAACCACTGGAGCTGCGAGTATTGAACCTTGTTTTTACCAAAGGCGCCTTGTGCCAGACAGGATGACGGAGAGACGACAAAAACAAGTATCGCCAAGAGCAGAAGGATTGAGGCACGAAGACAGGTATCGCCAACCCGGAGAATCGATGCACGCCAGAACGGTAGGATCGACGCAGCAAAAAGAGCACAGCCAAGCAGCAGGATAGACGCACGCCAGATCAAGAGAAGTGACGGAGTCGCGTTACGTAGCAGAGTATGGTTTTTCCCCAGGGACAGCGCCCCCTTCTTCACTACAGTTCCGGCAGGTTTACGACGTCCTCCATTGTGTACCATCCGGCTTTCTTTTCGAGAAGAAACTTGACCGCCGCCAGAGTCCCATAAGCAAAACAGTCTCTTGACTCCGCAACGTGCTTAATTTCTATTCTCTCACCCCGTAATGCCAACAAAACTGTGTGTTCACCAATGATGTCGCCGGCCCTGATGGAGTGGACAAATATCTCGTTTCGTTGCCTTTCAGAAATGCCCTGATCCCTGCCGTACCTTATCTGGAGCTTCTCTCCTTCGCGAGAGACCGTCGCGATCGCCTGGGCAAGTTTGAGAGCGGTTCCACTCGGAGAGTCTTTCTTTGCGCGATGGTGCTTCTCTATCAGCTCTATTTCGCAATGTCCACCTAGCGAATCGATGATCCGTGGGAGGGCTTTTGTGATCAACGTGACTCCTATGCTCATATTTGGCGAAAAAAGCAACGGTATCTTCCCGGAAGCTTCTCTCATTGCTTTGAAATTGGCTTCGCCTTGCCCCGTCGTTCCTGTAACAAGGGCCATGCCTTTCCTTGTGCAAAACTCAATTGCAGACATCGTAGCTTCGGGCGATGTGAAATCCACAAGGAGCTCTGCCGCCGCGGCGTTGTCTCCAAAACCTGCGGTCACCCTTACCTCCTTGTCGGCTACACAAAGCACGCGACCAGCGCTGGGGTGTCCAATTCTTTCTATTCCGCCGACAAGGCTGAGCTCTGGATCCTGCGCTATCAACTCCGCCACTTTTCCACCCATGCGGCCACATATGCCGGCAACCAGAACAGCTCGCTTCATCGAATACCTCCTAAGACCTTCTTCAACTTCCTGAGTTCTCTCCTCAACACTTCCTCGGTCTCGTGTTTGACCGGTACGAGAGGAAGCCTCAGCTCGCCTGAACAGATGCCCAAGAGCTCGCATGCTTTTTTGACAGGCGCAGGGTTCGTCTCCAGAAAGAGCGCCTTAAAAATGGGAAGCAATTCAAAGTGCATTTTTCGACAGCCTTCCAGATCATTCTTGAAAAATCTGTCCAGCATCCCCTTCATGAGCTCAGGCACGATATTCCCCGCCACGGATACCACGCCAGCTGCCCCCAAAGACAGCATCGGCAGCGTGAGAGAGTCGTCGCCTGAGAGCACCGTAATTGCGCACTTGCTGAGAATCTGACTCACCTGATCAAGTGATCCGCTGGCCTCCTTGATGGCCACGATGTTCTCGATTTCTGAGAGCCTCCACACCGTCTCCGGGAGAATGTTCACGCCCGTTCTCCCCGGCACATTGTAGAGCACCACAGGGAGGCTGACCGCTTCGGCAACCGCCTTGAAATGCTGGTACTGTCCCTCCGGACCTGGCTTATTGTAGTAAGGAGTTATGAGCATGACTCCATCAGCGCCGAGTTCTTCTGCAACCTTGCTGTACTTGATTGAGTCCGCGGTATTGTTGGTACCAGTGCCCGGAACGACGACGCATCTCTTAGAGGCAACGTCTATGACGCTCCTCATCACATGGCGCCTCTCCTCAGGGCCGAGCGTGGCAGCTTCACCGGTACAGCCGCACGGCACAAGTCCGTCGCAGCCGCCGTCTACCAGTATCTTGGTAAGAGTCTCCAGAGCGCCATAGTCCACCTTGCCATTGCGGAAAGGGGTTACCATCGCAACGAAAAGCCCTTTGAACATGACTCACTCTCCAGATTCGAAACGTCTTGCGACTCTTCTCAAAACTGAAACTGGAATCTTCCCCTCATATATCACTTGAGCTGGGCCATCTACTAACATAACTGACAATGGGTTACAGCTATCCGAATATGTAACGCAGAGCGTGTCCCCGCCCCAGGTCAGTATTCTTACCGGAGACCCGACGAGTCCCATCGCCCCGACACACACTGCGACGGCCGCGGCACCGGTGCCACAGGCCAACGTTTCGGCTTCCACGCCCCTTTCGTAAGTCCTCATGAGGAGCGAGCCATCACGGTTCATCTGAACGAAGTCAACGTTCACTCCCTCGGGCCGAAAGGCTCTGTGAAACCTGAGCTCGCGACCCAACGAGTCGACGGCCAGGTTTTTCAGGTCTCTTACGATGGTTACAAAATGGGGCACTCCTGTATCCACGGCACTCCCCGCAACCTTGCCGAGACTCGTGGACACCGTCAGTTTCTCGCGAAGGTGTCGCGGGAATCCCATGTTGAGCTCAACATTTCCCCGCCTCGCTTTTGCTTCGATAATTCCACACCGCGTCTCTAACGTCATGGCCGCCCCCGCTATGCCTTTATCAAAGGCATAGGCGGCAGCGCAGCGGGCGCCGTTCCCGCACATTGAGGCTTCACCGCCGTCCGCATTGTAATAGACTAGCTTAAAATCGGCGGTTGAACTCCTCTCGACGAACAAGACCCCGTCAGCTCCAACGGAATGCCCATGTAGGCAGAGAGACCTTACCAGGGCTCGCCTAGTCATAGGCGGAGGGCCATTTCTCACATCCAAGAGGACGAAGTGATTCCCCGCGCCCGAGACTTTGTAAAAGTGTACGACGTCGCCTTCATACGACATCCGGCAGCCTGCAGGCCTTCGTTCTGCCCTACGGCCTTTCATGGGGGGATTCCTTTTCTGTCGTCTTTTCACTTCTGGTCTTCTCGCAAGGGAGTTGAGGGACAAGCCATCGTGAGCTTCACTTCCTTCGTAACTTCTCCCGGCATGACCTGGAGCAAATGAGTCTCCACGCATAGTGGTTCGGTGGCAGAATCGTAGACGTGATTAGAATTCAGATCCGCAAAGCAGTCAACGCGGTACTGACCTGCGGCGAGTTTGGCAATACTGAAGCTGCTGTCTGCCCTCGCGACGCTATTGAAGGAACCAAGCGAGTCCTTTACAGAGACCGCGCGCACCACTATCGGGATGGTGTCAGGGTAACAGTGCTCTACGATGCCGTCTATTCCTCCGGGCTCATTGGGATCTACCAGCAAAATCTCAAGATCTGTGAATACAGGCTCCTCGGGGGTAATCATAACGCTGGATGGCGCGGGGCTCACAAAGTCGACACCTTCATCGTAGGCCCTGTTTGAGTTCTTGTCTTTGAATGCAAAGAGCAAGTAGACTCCGGAAGGCAGACCGATCAACTCGAAGGCTCCGTCCCCTCCGCTTTGCGAGACATAGTGCGGTTCATCCTTGGTAAAGTCGGGGGTGGGACACTTTACCGAGTCAAATGCCCAGACCGGTATTCCTGGTGCCGGAAGTCCTTTTGCTTGCACTTTTCCGCGAATTGTGCCTGCAAAGAGGGTGTCGCCGGTCGAAAAAGCCCAGAGACGAGGAACTTTCATGCCATTACCGTGGACATCCTTGCACCCACTCATCACGACTACGGAGTAGGTGGAAGATGGAAGAAGTGAATCGGTCAGCAGGATACAGAGAGCATTCTTCCGCCAGCGTACTTCTTGTACCTTGGCCTTGGGTCTCACCACGACCGCATCGCGCACCGTTCTCTTGTCCATGGGCTCGCTGAAACTTATGCAGATCTGGGATACCTGCCCGACACGGACCTCCCCAGAGTCTGGCTGGGACGAAATTACCCGAGGTGGTTCGAGGTCAATAGGACCACCAGGGGGAATTCCCCTGCGAGCACACGAACATAGTACGAGGAGAAAAATGAGAAGAAACAGTTTTCGCACGTCTACTTTCTAGGTAAGGAGTTTCAGGAGAATCGCCTTCTGGACGTGTAATCGATTCTCGGCTTCGTCAAAGACGACCGAGCGCGGTCCGTCTATTACTCCGTCTGTTATTTCTTCACCCCTGTGAGCGGGAAGACAATGCATCACAAGGCAATCTGGTTTCGCCGCGGCAACCACTCTATCGTTCACAGTAAAGCCCAAGAAGTCTTTCTTCTTCTTGCCTGCTTCTTTCTCCTGGCCCATGCTTGCCCACACGTCCGTGTAGATTACGTCTGCATCGCGCGCCGCCTTCATCGGATCCCGCAACAACTCTATTTTGCCACGCGATTCGTTCTGGGCGGTCTTCGTAATCTCGGCCGAGGGCTCGTATCCTTCGGGTACGCACACGCGCAACTCGAAATGGAACCTCGTACTTGCGTTGAGCCAGGAGTTGCACACGTTGTTGCCGTCGCCGATAAAAACCACGCGCATGGAATCGAGGTCCTTCCCCTTCTCAAATGCCGTATAGAGGTCAGCTAGCACCTGGCAAGGATGAAGTAGATCTGTGAGGCCGTTTATTATTGGCACGGAGGCTTCACGGGCCAAACTAACAGCGATTGAATGATCAAAGGTTCTTATCATTATGCCGTCCACGTATCGCGACAGAACCTTTGCCACGTCTGGTATCGATTCCCGTTGACCCACCCCGATTTCCTGATCCGTAAGATATATTGTGGTTCCACCAAGCTGGTGCATGCCCACCTCAAAGCTCACTCGCGTCCGCAGACTGGGTTTGTGGAACACAAGAGCGAGGATTTTTCCGGCAAGGTCAATACTGGTCTTGCCCTCTTTGAGTTCCCTCTTCTTCTTTGCAGAAAGTACGAACAGCTCCTGTATTTCGCTTCTCGAGAAGTCCCTGATCGAAAGAAAACTGCGAACCGAACGCTTTAAGCCTTTTGAAGCCTCTACCATTCTTCCTCCTTTTTCAAACCGCGGCTTACGTGAGTGCAAGACGTAAGGCCAGGCAACAAAATCAGGTCTCAAGGAATTCAAGCCGGAGAATATCGTCCAGAGCGCATACCCAAGAGAGCATAGGCTGGAGCGCATACGCTACAGAATATAGCGACTCAGGTCTCTGTCCTCTACGATCTTACCCAGTCTTTCGTGAACCATCTCAGCGCTGATGTCTATTCTCTTCTTCCTATTCTCAGGGACGGTGAAAAGAAGGTCCTCCAGAAGCGTGGTCATTACGGTGTGGAGTCTTCTTGCGCCTATGTTCTCGGTCTGCTCGTTTACGCGCGTTGCGATCGAGGCAATCTCCTCAACGGCATCTTTCGTAAAGCTCACCTTGACCCCTTCAGTCTCGAGAAGGGCTTGATACTGTTTGAGCAAGGCATTCTTCGGTTCAAGCAAGATGCGCACAAAGTCCTCTTTCGTCAGGTTGTCGAGCTCTACCCTTATCGGAAAACGTCCCTGAAGCTCAGGGATCAGATCGGAAGGCTTGTGCGCGTGAAAAGCGCCCGCTGCAATGAAGAGCATGTGGTCCGTCTTCACCATTCCATACTTCGTCGCAATGCTGCAACCTTCGACCACAGGAAGAATGTCCCTCTGGACGCCCTCTCTTGAAACATCCGGGCCCACGCCCGATTTGTTGCCCACAATCTTGTCGATTTCATC
>Ga0315291_10006329_pt1 | contig 14698 bp, 4 predicted proteins | sample YL17G12_20_MG_FD_203070 | JGI IMG/M metagenome (GOLD analysis project Ga0315291, IMG submission 203070) | Sediment microbial communities from Yellowstone Lake, YNP, Wyoming, USA - YL17G12_20 | ecosystem: Environmental > Aquatic > Freshwater > Lake > Sediment | place: USA: Wyoming | collected...
ACGTGACTGACCAGCGGACGCAAAAGAGCGAGATTTCGGGGCTTACGGGCAATTGATGTTCCTAGTAACTTAGAGGAATTACCAGATCAGCAAAAAAAGTGCCTTTGCCCCTAAAGTTTTGCCGCGGTTGTACCGATACAAAAAGGACGTCGGGGGTGATGGTTCATCCAGATGAGGCCGCCTTTTCCTGGATGACTTTGAGACCAGCGACGGTGTCCTTAGTAGCAGCATGGGTGCGCTGCGCTACCTGCGCAGTGCCCTGGAGGTCGGAGATGACAGCGGCGCATTGCAAAAAGGCCTTGGTTTGGCCGACTGCGTTCACATTAACCCTTGTGGCCATTGCATGCAGCCAAGAAAAGGTTAAGCCGCCGACCGCTGGGCCTGCCGCTGGCGGTGCCGATGTCAGTCAGAACACCTCCGCGTCAAACCCCGTGTCTACACCAGGTGCGACCGCTGGGCCCACTGGCGGAGCCGCTGCAGTGCCCGTGACGGGCCCGAAGGTACCGGCGATGACGGCTCCGATTACTGGTGTGACCGCGCCTCCTAGTGGCGCGGCTGTGAACGGCAGCGCTGGTTCGCCGACCTCTGCGTCAGTTCCAGGACTGACTGGTCTTCCAGCACCGGCAAACTCAACATCATCCTTGCCGCAAATACTTCCTGGTATTCCGTCCATCCTCGGTGTGACCGGTCCGACGCTCGAACAGTGCAACTCTCAGGGTCTTGCCTGGGTCCCGAAGCCGACTGGGCTGACGGGGGCTACGGTCAACGGCGCGTGCGGCGATGCATTGGTCAAATGGTGCTGCACGGAGTCGCAGGTCATGGCCGAGTTCCCTGACTCAGCCACCACCTTGCAGTCGACCTTCGCGAGGTTCAAAGGCCAAGGTATGAAGCTCTACAACTGCAGTGGCAGCGGCGGAACCTACAACTTTTATTTCTTTAGTGTCGACAATTTGGGTGACCACGTGGCATCGACCTATGTCAACAACTCGACGCCATCGGCGACGGCTCCGGCAGCGGCATCCTGTCCCGCCATCACATCGGCGGATCTTGGGTTGCAATCGCGTTGATGCGTGGACGACCCGCGAATCCTTCTGGCGAACATGCTAGCGACTCACCGACCCTAGCGCGTGGCGTTGCGAATGAGCTGACTGTAAGCGGCGATCAGCTGCAGGAGAGGCTGATCGGAATCGTACACCGAGTACCAGCCTTGTGGCTCGTGGGGTGGGTCGCCGATCAATGGCTGGCCTTTGCTCCACCAGCCTCCAGGTGTCACCGGACGCCCCTCTCCTGCCCAGGCCCAGAAGTTGACGCCGGCCAGGCCATCGCTGCGGCGAATGGAGCGAAGCACTTGGTCAAATAGTGTGGCGTAGTAATCGTCGCGCCGAGTCGTTGGCGTACCGGCAGCATAGCGCTCACCGTCGCGGGCGAGGCCAAATTCGGCAAGCACGAGCGGCTTACCGATGCTGGCCAAGAGACGCCGCGAGCCTTCAAGGTTGCCTAGGGCGCGGTCGCGGGCCGGTTTATACGTCTCTTCCGGATGCTTCGGGTCATACCAGCCGGCGTTTTGTGCCCAGATATGCGTGGTGCCGTAGTCGATATCCGCGAGGCGATCCACCTCTTCGGCGCTGGTGCCTTCGCTGCCGGAGATCACCAGGTGATGGCGATCGAGCGATTTTATGAGGTGTGCGCTGGCGCGGATCCAGTCGACCAGCGGCTGGGTGTTGCCAGAGATATCCGGCTCGTTGGCGAGCTCCCAGGCCATAATAGTTGGATCCTCTGAGTACGGTGCGCCGGTGATGGAATTGGTGCGGGTCACGACCCTTTGTAGGTGATTTGCATAAGCTTGTCGTGCGTTGGGATTGGTATAAAATTGTTCTGCGTAGCGGCGATAGCGATCCCAGTCGCCACCTACAGCTGGCGGCGGATAAGGAATCGGTGTGCCAAGCGACCAGCTCACGTACTGGGCAAATCCTCCTGACCATTGCCAATAATTGCTAAGGCAAAGGACTGCATGCATCGAACGTTTGGCCATTTCGACGAGCAGAAAATCAAGTCCATGCAGGACCGCTTCATGGTATTGGCCAGGACCAGGCTGCATCACTGGAAGCATACGCTGTGGCTCCGTGTTCGGTCCTTCGCTGCCGGCCATGATGCGCAGATTGGTGATGCCAAGCTGATGCATGCGGTCTAGCTCGCGGATGAGCCTTGCCCGGTCACCGCTTGCGTCATCGGCACCAAGGTTGGCGCCATACCAAAAATTGGCGCCCATGTAGGCGTAGCGTCTTCCATACTGAATGAAGTCAGTGCCTCGCGTACTGATAAATTTTGATGATGAAAGGTCTGAAGGCGATGTGTTTTGTCCTAGAGACCTAGCGTCGCCGAGGGCTGCGGCTAAAGTAAATATCCACAGAACTCTTATCAGTTTACCAAATGTCATGGCGCACCTCCTTCCTAAGCATACCGAGCAGGACGATGCCGTCGCAAATCTCTGTGACAGCCCATAGGGGGCCTCCTCGTCTCCGCGTTCACTGGGGCTATGGAGCAACAAGGTCAACCAACACAGAAAGATCCAGGTTGTTCGTCAAAGTCCAACCGGTCGCCGGTGCCCGCGAGGTGCGCTTCTCGCCTTGTGGTTCAACTAAGCAGGTATACATGCCGAAGATATAGCCAGTACTCGGGACTTCGCCCAGATCCTCGAGGGAGAGCGCCTCTGCCCATTGCTAATCAAATTTTGACTGGCCAACAGTCCTACCGAGTGAGCACCGTCACTTGGCGGAGCACCCATGCGCTTAAGGCTTTAGCAACCGATGCCTTTGGTGCAACGGTGCGGGTGTCGTATTTTTTCAAAAGCACACTCACCACCAATCGTTTAAGTGGCATCCTTGGACTTGTTGGGGAGCGGCAAAAGCTGCCCGTGCGCTACTTTCCAGAAGTGCTGGACAGCGGCATCCACAATGGTGACTTGTTTGTGGTCGAGAAAGTGCCTCCGGGCTGTTCACTCGCAGAGTTGTCGACGCGGCGTGATCTGCGGGGAAACGATCTCGAGATAGCGGAATTCGCCACCTTTCTTAGCAAAGCCGTCGGCATCTTGCATGATCATGGTCTAGTCCACGGCCAATTAGATCCGCAGAATATCTGGCTCGAAGGCGGTGACATAAAGCGTCCCATACTACTCGACGTTGGCGCCTTTTTGCTACTTCCCGAAGAACATCCGGAGTCTTTACCTCGACTTTACTACCTGGCGCCGGAGCGATTTGGGCACGGCGATACCAGCAGCGGCCGAGCAAGCGATCTCTATAGCATCGGCGTCGTGCTCTACCATCTCGCTGGAGGGGCCATGCCCTTTAGCGGTGATGACCTTAAAAGCGTCGCGCATTCGGTCTACAGCGCCGTCTTCACTCCGGTCAGCGCATCCCAGTCGGAATTTTCACCCAACGTGTCGGCGATCATTGCTCGCCTAGTGCGCAAATCACCTAAGGATCGCTACCATTCGGCAAGCGGCCTCGATGCAGATTTAGCCACGGCCTTAGCGATGCTGCAGGGTCAGAAAGCGCCTCGACCCTTTGCCCTAGGGCGTGCCGATCAACGACGCGAGCTAAACTATGCCATCCCCATCGTCGGACGCTTGCACGAGAAAAAGGTGCTGACGGATGGCCTGGCACGAACAGCGACTGGCCGCGGTGTCCTGCATGTCATCGCCGCGCGCTCTGGCATGGGCAAGACCAAGTTAGCTAGGGATGTCCTGGCTATAGGATCTGCTCAGGGATTCGAAATTTATGCGACTAAATTCTCCACATACGAATCAAATATCCCACTAAGCGCGGTGGGTCGCATCCTGCAACAACATGCCGACCAAGTTCGGGCGTTGCCCACCGCCGAGAGGCGTGTATGGCAGGAGCGCGTGCTAGCAGCTTTAGGCGGGCGCGGGCAATTGCTGAGTCGTATTGCAACTCCGTACCAAGGACTGCTGCCGGAATTCCCCACCCATCCGGAGCTCCCAAGAGAGGAGGAAGAACGGGTTTTCTTTGCGACTTTTGCTGAATTTCTCACGCTCATGACGCTCAACGGCGTCGGCACCCAAGTGTTCATCGACGACTTGCAATGGGCTGATAGCGTCTCGCTACAAGTGTTGCGGCACCTGGCCATACGCGCCAAGGACGCATCCCTGTCGCAGGTACAAATGATCGGCGCCTACCGCAGCGAGGAAGTATCGCCGTCCCATCCCCTTGCGACGACCGTGCTGCCGCATTTTGCGCCCAACCAGATCATCTCGCTGGGTCTCCTCTCAGCGGCCGAGTCTGCGGAAGTTGTGGAGTTGCTCCTTGATGAGCGGAGTCCGTTGGTTGACGAAATCAAGGAATTTGTCTGCACAGTGACCGACGGCGTGCCATTTAACGTCTACCAGGTACTGGAGATGATTGTTCAGCAGACTACGTTTCATCAAGGCTCCGGTACCGAAAGCCATTTTGATGCCAAGCCATTTGCTTACCTGCAATCGGCTCAAGGCCTTGGCGCACTCACCCATTCACGCCTTAGCCAGCTCAGTAAGGCGGCCCGTGTGGTTGCTGCCACCGCTGCCGTAGCTGGAGCCACGGTTGACCTAGTCAGCCTCCGGCGGCTATTTGCGCGGGCCGCAATGCGCTCCGAAGGTGGCGGCCCATCTGGGATTGATGGTGACTTAGATACTGCGCTGCAAGCGGCCATTGAGGAGTTGGAGCACGAACATTTTGTGCGTCGTACGACAGAAACCTTTAGCTTTGTTCACGACCGCATTCAGAAGGGTGCTTGGACCTTAGTCAATGCCGATGAGCATCGGGAGCTGCACCACGACTATAGTGTCATACTCGGCGAATTAGCGGCGACCAAGCCGGGCGAGCCTGAGCCCCAGATGCTATTCGAAATAGCTCACCATGTCCTGCGCGGTGATCCGGAGCGCAGGGCGGATTTTGCCTTAACCATCCTGAGCAAGGCTGGAGCGGCCGCAATCAGCCTCTTTGCCTACCGCCGCGCTAAGGAATACCTCGGAGTGGCCGTCACGCTGCTCACCGAGCCACCAGGTCCGGCGGCCACTGGGGCTGATAAGGATGTCTGGCGGGCTAAGCATCGCAGCACCTGGCTGCGTGTTTACGAACTCTTTGCCGACGCCTTGGCACTGGCTGAACATATCGAGCAGGCTATATCCGTCTATCAAAGGCTACTTCCATGGTGTGATACACGCTATCACCGCGCCGAGCTATACGGAAAATTAACCTTGAATTTCCTCTTTTTGCTGCGCTACGTCGACTCCGTCGCGGCCGGCGTTAAGGGCTACCAGGAGCTAAATAAAAAGTACACCTTGTCGAATGCCAAGGCACTTGTGCTCATCGTGTTCGGTATGCCCTGGCTGCTGCTTAACATGGTTTGGTTCCATGTCTTTGGCCAGCAGACTCGGGACGAGTTGAGTTCCGAAGAAGAGGCAGCCTGGCGCATCCTGATGGCGATACAGGTGCCGGTGTTTTGGACGCAGCCACTGTGCGCTGTGGCCAACTTCATTCTGCCGACCTGCCGCTTGCTTTACTTTAAAGATTGCGCCCTTCGTGCCACCATGTTCACCTACTGGGGCATCGCCACCGGCGCCTTTGGGGCGAAAAAGCTAAGCCGCAAGCTCTTTCGCCATGCTGACGCCTACTATGATCATCACCTGGATCCTGTCGGCCAACTCTTTGCTATATTCACGCGTGGCGTGATGGTGGAATTTAGCTCCGGAAACAGCGAATTGTGCCTAGATCTGATCGATAGGAGTCGGGCAATGAGTGCTGACATCGGCGAGTCCTTTTGGCGCGCCATGGGCTATCAATTCACCGTGCACATTGACCAATTCGGACACGCTGCCGGACATGGTATCAAGGCTGCGCAAGACTTAGCGGCATTCCAGCAGCGTATTGGGTTTGCCGCCTCATCGCTGGCCTCTTCGCTACCCATATTCCTCGAACTCGGGCGCACGGACGACTTACGCTATTGGCAAGCCAGTGCATTAAAAGTAGTCGATGACATCAAAGCCGCTAAGTTGAATACCATGGATGCCATCTACACCATGACGGGTGTCGGCGAGATCTTGATGATGCAGGGCAAAATCAAGGAAGCCATCGGCCACTTACGCGGTGCCTTTGGCATGTCTGTACGCGGCATCCATCGCCTCGCTTACTGCCTGTACGCGCCGATCCTGCTCGCCCAGGCTTATGTGCGCAATGGTCAGCGGCTGCGCGCGATACCGCCCCTTGCCTTTGCCTGGTTCAATATCGGGGCATCTGTGCGCACGTTCGTGCCGCAGACGCTCTTCGCCTCCGGTGAATTCCTGGTGGCCTGTGGCCTAAGGCGCCTCGGCCTCGGGTTCATGCAGCGTGGGATCGAGCACGGTCAGGTCAAGGGTTGGTTAAAAGCCACAGCTGATCTTAGACTGCAATACGGCGAATACCTCCTGGCTAGGACTCCGGAGCAGGCGGCTTTGGAATTTGGCAAGGCGCACGAATTCTTTGTCCGCTATGAGTACTTGTACTCAGCGACCAAAGCGGCCCAAGCTCTAGCTCGCGCTGAGGCAGCGTTCGCCGCCAAATATCCGAAATCCCGTCCAGGGTCGATCAAAGTTGAGGCCTCGGTCGGTCAAGGACTAAGGCAGCAGATTGAAGTTCAGACGATGATCGATCTGTTTTTGCAGCTCAGCGTCGTCACCGACTTGTCGAAGCTTGTTGGCACCGCTGTCGACTGCCTTATGACCGCCACCGGTGCCGACCATGGCGTCATTTATCTGAAAGACAAAGATTCCTGGAAATTATGGACAGCACGTGGAATTGCCGCGGACCAACGTGACGCCGAGCCGCACGTGGAAGACCAACTGGACATGTCCTTTCTCCGTTCGGTTATGGCCGCACCTGGTGCGCCTGCGATTCGCCCAGCAGAGGGGGCTGGACTCAGTTCTGGAGCCGTGATGGTCGTCCCTTTGGTCTTTGAAGGCGAGTGCTGCGGCCTAGTCTATCTTGGGCACCGCGCTATTGGCGAACTATTTGCGCCTGAGCGTCTCGAAGTAGTCGCGGCTCTAGCCAGGCAAATCGCCATCTCGCTCGACAACTTTTACCTGATTGAAGAGGTTAAGAACCTGAATGCCAGCTTAGAACAGCACTTAGCCCATGTGGAATCCGAGGTGAGCAATCGCACACGCGATATTAAATCGATCTTCCGAGCGATCGAACTTGGCATCATGGTCATCTTACCGACCCGGCGGATCCACGACGAGTACTCAAAGCACCTCGAAGTGATCTTTGGCACGCATGCAATCGCTGGCCTCGACGCTGTCGAATTGCTGTTTGCCAACTCCAATATATCGCCGGAAATCAGGGACATTACAAAGCACGCTCTGGACAGCGTGCTGGGCGAAGCGGACTTCACCTTTAGCCTAAATTCTCCGCATTTTCCTCGAGAAATCCAGCGGCGACGCGCCGCTGGTACCCTGCAGATTCTGGAACTGCAGTGGAGCCCCGAGGTGGACGACGGCGGCACCATTACGAAGGTCCTGGTCGTCGTTCGTGACGCCACGAGCCATCGTCAGCTCGTCTCGGAGGCGAATCAGCGCCGGCTCGACCTGGTCATGATTGGCGAGCTGCTGACTAGCGAGCCGAGCGCCCTGCTGCGCTTTTTTGCCTTTGCAGCCATGCAGCTTAAGCAAATGGTCGAGCTGGCGACGGCGGCGACCGTGGCTTCGCAGTCCGAGGGACTCGAGCGGTTATTTATCCTGGTGCACACCCTTAAGGGACTTAGCCGCATGCACCGACTCTCGTCTCTCACGGACGTGGTCCATGAGGCCGAAGACCTGCTGGTCCGTGTTCGCGATCACGGCGCAGCCTGGCAACCCGCTCAACTGCTGCAGCGCATCGAGCCGATCGCCACATCGCTGCAAGCCTACGAGGCCATCAACCACATCACGCTTAAGCGCGCTCAGACTACTTCCCAAGCTGGGAGCCCCTCGGCCATCTCAGCGGTCGCGGTATGGTTTGCGGCGGTGCCTGCGATTGCTCAGGAAGCGGATAAACCGGAACCACAACTGAGCATTCGAGTTGCCCATCTGAACATTACTGAAGAGATGAGCGACCTAATGGCCGCCGTGCTGTCGCATTTGATTCACAACGCCCTTGATCACGGCATCGAAATGCCTGCCGATCGGACTCTAAAAGGCAAACACCCCGCTGGCACGATCTTCTTCAGCGTTGTCGAGCAGAACTCCAACTTGGTCATGCGATTCAGCGATGACGGTGTCGGCTTGAACCTGACGCTGATGCGTCAGCGGGCGGTGGAGCGTCAGCTGCTGACCGCGAGCAGTGACCTTGGCGCCGAGGCAACGGCTGAGTTGATGTTTCTTCCAGGCTACACGACAAAAAGTGCGGTGACACAGCTTTCCGGGCGTGGCGTCGGGATGGGAGCCGTGCGCGCTTTGATTGAGGATCACGGTGGCTGGGTCAGCATTGAACTCGCGGACCCGGCGGGCGAGACGGTAAGCTTTGTCACGGTAATTTCGGTACCGATGTCCTTGCGCAAGAAGCCCTCCATCCATTTGTCCCTGGTGCGATGAGGTCGCCCGGCGCTTTAACATGGTAAAGTTGCAGTTTTAGTCCAAAGTCCAATGCGGCGGCAAGGCCCAGACAGCGCCTTTCTCGGTGCTCAGTTCAATAAAGTAGGTAAATCTGCCGAAGATAGGGCTAGAACGTGGGCCTTATCCCATATGTTCGGGGGGAGTGCCTCTGCCCATTGCCAAGCAAATAGTGACTGGCCAACAATCCTACCGGGTGACCACCGTCACCTGGCGCAGCACCCATGCGCTCAAAGCCCTAGCCACTGATGCCAATGGCGCAACGGTGTTGGTATCCATTTTTTTTAAGAGCGCACTCACCACAAGTCGTCTCAGTGGCCTCCTTGGTCTTACCCAGGCGCGCCAACATTTGCCGGCACCGTACTTTCCTAAAGTCATTGATAGCGGCATCCACAATGGTGATCTCTTTGTGGTCGAACAGGTGCCGCCTGGCTGTTCACTTGCCGACTTACCGACTAAGCGCCAGTTGCGCGGCAACGATGTCAAGATTCTGCAATTCGCGACCTTGCTTAGCCAGGCCGTGGGCATTTTGCACGATCATGGTTTAGTCCACGGCCAATTGGATCCGCTGAGTATCTGGCTGGCAGACGGTGACCTCCTACGACCTATGTTGCTTGACGTCGGCGTCGCGCCTTTGCTTCCTGAGGAGGAGCCGGAAACGCTGTCACGATTTTATTACCTCGCTCCCGAGCGCTTTGGGCATGGCGATGGCAACTGTGGCAGTGCCGGCGATCTCTATAGCATTGGGATCCTGCTCTATGATCTGTGTGGAGCGCCCCTGCCATTTATGGGTGATGATCTAAAAACCGTCGCACATTCAGTCTATAGCGCCGTGCTGATTCCCCTCGGTGAGCTGCAGCCGGAATTTCCGCAAAATGGTTCGGCGATCATTGCCCGTCTTGTGCGCAAATCGCCTAAGGATCGCTACCATACAGCTCGCGGACTCCATGCGGATTTAGCGACGGTCCTAGCGATGCTGCGCGGTGATCAAGAGACTCGTATCTTCGCCCTTGGACGATCTGATCAAAGACGCGAGCTGAACTACGCGATTCCGGTCGTGGGGCGGGTGCATGAGAAGCGGGCACTGATCGATGGGCTAGCCCGAACTTCGTCTGGTCGCGGCACCTTTCACGTGATCGCCGCGCGCTCCGGTATGGGCAAGACCAAGCTGGCTCGGGACGTCTTGGCCATCGGTGCTGGTCAAGGCTACGAATGCTACGCGGCCAAATTCTCAACCTACGAATCAAACGTTCCACTGAGCGCTGTGAGTCGCATCCTCCAACAGCATGCCGACCAGGTGCGAGTCTTGTCGACTGCCGAGCGGCTCTTGTGGCAGGAACGGGTGCTGGACGCTTTAGGCGGACGCGGTCAATTGCTTGGCCGTATCGCCGCGCCTTACCAGGGGTTAATGCCGGAGTTTCCTGCCCAACCGGAACTTACCAGAGAGGAGGAGGAACGGGCTTTCTTCGCCACCTTTGTGGAGTTTCTTACGCTCATGCCTCTGCGCGGCGTCGGTACGCAATTATTCATCGATGACTTGCAGTGGGCTGACAGCGTGTCGCTGCAAGTGCTAAGGCACCTGGCGATTCGCGCTAAGGAATCATCCCTCTCGCATCTACAATTGATTGGTGCGTACCGTGCCGAGGAAGTCTCGCCCGCACATCCCCTAGCTAAGACCGTTCTGCCGCATGTCACGGCCAACCAAATCATCACGCTTGGACTCCTGTCGGCCACCGAGACTGCAGAGGTGGTGGAGCTGCTCCTGGATGAACGTAGTCAGGTAGTCGATGAGATTAAGAAATTTGTCGGACAGGTCACCGACGGCGTGCCCTTTAACGTCTACCAAGTGCTCGAAACCATCGTGCAACAGACCATCTTTCACCACGGCGCCGGGGTTTACGTTCCTTTTGACTCTAAGCCGTTTGCCTATCTGCAAACGGCTGAAGGTGTCGGCGAACTGCCCAGGTCACGGTTAAGCCAGCTCAGTGCAACGGCGCGTGTCGTTGCGGCGACCGCTGCTGTGGCCGGGGTCACGATAGACCTGATCTGCCTGCGGCGACTCTATGCGCGTGCAGCAAGTAGACTGGAGGGTGGCGCCCCGTCTGCATCTGACGGTAACGTCGACACAGCACTGCAAGGCGCCATGGAGGAGTTGGAGCAGGAGCACTTCGCACGCCGTACCTCGGATGCATTTAGCTTTGTTCATGACCGGATCCAGAAGGGTGCCTGGGAATTGGTCGACGCCAACGAGCGACGAGAACTGCACCAGGACTACGGAGTGATCCTCGGCGCATTGGCAGCAGCCAAATCGGGCGACCCTGAGCCGCAGATGCTATTCGAAATGGCGCACCACGTCCTGCGCGGTGACGCCAAGCGCACGCCGGAGTTCGCACTCAATATCCTGGCTAAGGCTGGAGCCGCCGCCATCAACCTCTTCGCCTACCGCAGGGCGAAGGAGTATCTCGAAGTCGCCGTCACGCTGATCGCCGAACCGCCAGAAGAGTCGATGTCCGAGGCGTCTAAGGATGACTGGCAGACTAAGCACGGCGGCGTCTGGATTCAGGTTCACGAACTCTATGCCGACGCATTGGCGCTCTCCGAACATATCGAGCAAGCTATTGCCGTCTATCAAAGACTGCTGCCATGGACGGCTCAGCGCCCTCACCGCGCCGTCCTGTACGGGAAATTATCTTCGAATTTCCTCTATTTACTGCGCTATGTCGAATCCGTTGAGGCGGGAGTCAAGGGCTATCAGGAGCTAAACAAAAGGTATACTTTGTCCATTCCAGTGGCGCTGCTAGGCCTCCTCGTCGGTATACCGTGGCTACTGCTCAACGTCCTTTGGTTCCGTCTGTTTGGCCAACAGACCCGCAGCGTGGCAGGCCCCGACGAGGAGGCCGCATTGCGTCTGCTGATGGCTGTTCAGGTGCCGGTCTTTTTTACCAAGCCGCTGTGCGCTGTGGCCAATTTCATTCTGCCCACCTGCCGTCTACTTTATTTTAAAGATTGCTCCTTTCGCGCCGTCATGCTCGCCTATTGGGGCGTCGCTACCGGCGCTTTGGGGGCGGCGACACTAAGCCGCAAGTTCTATCGTCGAGCTGACGCATATTACGACCTTCATGTCGATCCGGTGGGGCAGCTCTTCTCCATGTTCGCGCGCGCCGCAATCGTCGAATTCAATACAGGTCACTTCGAATTGGCCAAGGAGATGATTGAAAAGAGCCTGAAGATGAGTGCCGACCTCGGCGAGTCCTTTTGGCGGGCCATTGGTTTTCAAATGATGGTCCACATCGATCAATTCGGACACGACTCCGGACAGGCGAGCAAAGCCGTCGAGGACTTGGCGGCATTCCAACAGCGCATTGGCTTCGGTGCGTCCACCTTGGCAACGTGCTTGCCGACACTGCTCGAACACGGGCGCACCGATGACGTTCGCTTTTGGCAAGACGCTGCGCTCAAGGTTCTTGACGGCACGAAAGCCAAGGGTCTGAATACGATGGACGGTATTTACACCTTGATCGGATGCGGTGAGATCCTGATGATGCAGGGCAAGAGCGAGGAGGCCATCCCTAAGCTGCGCGCAGCCTTTGCAATGACGCTACGCGGCTTCCACCGCATCGCCTACTGCCTTTATAGTCCGGTGCTTTTGGCTCAGGCTTATGTGCACAGCGGTCAAAGGTTGCGTGCTATCCCGCCGCTCGCCTTTGCCTGGTTCAATATTGCGGCCTCGGTGCGCGCGTTTATGCCGCAAACACTTTTCGCTAGTGGCGAATTCCTGCTGGCATGGGGTCTAAGACGCCTTGGTTTAGGCTTGATGCAGCGCGGGATCGAATGCAGCAAGGTTAAGGGATGGCACAAGGCCACAGCTGATCTCCGGCTGCAGTACGGTGAGTATCTGTTAGCTCAGGTTCCTGAGCAGGCAGCCTTGGAATTTTCTAAGGCGCACGAGACTTTTGCTCGTTACGAGTATATGTTGTCCGCGACCAAGGCGACCCGGGCTCTGGCACGCGCCGAGGCTGCCTACTTGGCCAAATATCCGAAGTCTCCTGTAGCGACTGTGCCAAGCGGCGCAACTACCGGGCAGGGTTTAAGGCAGCAGATTGAAGTGCAGACAACGATTGATCTGTTCTTGCAACTCAGTGTCGTCACGGACTTGACCAAGCTCGTCGGCACGGCCGTTGACTCCTTGATGACGGCCACCGGGGCGGACCATGGCGTCATTTATCTGAAAGACCATGATTCTTGGAAGTTGTTGTTCGCGCGCGGCGTGGATGCGGATGAACAGTCCGGCAAGGGTGACGTGGAAGAGCAACTGGACATGGCTTTCATCCGGTCGGTCATGGCTGCACCGGCAGCGCCGGCCATCCGCCCTGCGGAGGGCACAGGTCTCAGTTCCGGTGCGGTGATCGTCGTACCGTTGGTTTACGAAGGAGAGTGCTCGGGATTTGTTTATCTGGGGCACCGCACCATCGGCGAACTGTTTGCGCCTGATCGTCTCGAAGTGGTCGTGGCGTTATCGCGCCAAATCGCCATCTCCCTCGATAACTTTTATCTCATCGAGGAGGTTAAGGATCTCAACGCCACCCTCGAGCGGCACCTGACCGACGTAGAATCCGAGGTAAGCAATCGCACACGCGAGATCAAATCGATCTTCCAAGCCATCGAGCTTGGCATCATGGTCATCTTGCCGACCCAGGCCGTCCACGATGAGTACTCAAAGCATCTCGAAGTTATTTTTGCTACGGCTGCGATCGCCGGCCAGGACGCGACGGAGCTGCTGTTTGCTGGATCGAATAGTACGCCTGAAACCAGACATATGACAAAGCACGCGCTTGACTGCATCCTGGGCGAAGCAGACTTCGCCTTTGCCCTTAATTCCCAGCACTTGCCCCGAGAAATCCACCGGCTAACCGCGGCGGGTGACACGCAGATCCTTGAATTGCAGTGGAGCCCCGAGGTTGACGCTGCAGGCATGATCACTAAGGTTCTGGTGGTCGTTCGTGACGCCACGAGTCATCGGCAGCTCGTCCAGGAGGCCCATCAAGGCCGACTGGATCTGGCTATGATTGGCGAACTTCTGACTAGCGAGCCGAGTGCCTTGCAGCGATTCTTTGCCTTTGCTGCCATGCAGCTTAGGCAGATGCAGGACCTTGCGACCGTGGCGACAGGCGCTGCGAAGTCTGAGGGACTTGAGCGTCTTTTTATCTTGGCGCATACCCTTAAGGGGCTTAGTCGCATGCACCGACTCTCGTCGCTAACCAATGTGGTTCATGAGGCCGAAGACCTACTGGTTCGTGTCCGCGACCACGGCGCACGCTGGCAACGCACGCAGCTACTGCAGCTTATCGAGTCTATGGACCACAGCTTGCAAGCCTACGAGGTGATCAACCGGGTCACGCTTAAACGCTCGCAGAACGCTCCCCAAGGCGGAAGTCCTTCGGCGATCGGGACCGTATCGTCATGGTTTGTCGCCGTGCCTGCTATTGCCAGGGAAGTGGATAAACCGACGCCAATGCTGAACCTTGAAGTTGCGGACCTGATCATCACCGAGGAGGTTAGCGACCTGATGGCTGGTGTGCTCTCTCACATGATACACAATGCTCTCGATCACGGGATCGAAATGCCGGCGGAGCGGCTTCTCAAGGGCAAAAGTGCGGTCGGCACGATCTACTTCCGTGTCTTCGAACAAGACGGCAACCTGATCCTAGAGATGGCCGATGACGGTGCAGGACTGAATCTAGCGCAGATGCGCCAGAGGGCTGTGGAGTGGCACCTGCTTGACGCAAGTAGCGACCCTGGCCGTGAGGCAATCGCCGAGTTGATGTTTCTGCCGGGTTATACCAGCAAAAACACGGTCACACATCTATCGGGTCGCGGCGTCGGCATGGGCGCCGTTCGCGCCATGATCGAGGATTATGGTGGCCGCGTTCGACTGAAGTTGAGGGAGTCGGCATGCGAGACGGTTGCCTTTGTCACCGTGATGACATTGCCTAGGTCCCGGAGCAAAACAGCCGCCGTAGCACTCCCGACAGCGAGCTGATGTTGCGCCTGGCGGTGCTATCCGCAGCCATGCTGTGGCTT
>Ga0315291_10006331_pt1 | contig 14696 bp, 11 predicted proteins | sample YL17G12_20_MG_FD_203070 | JGI IMG/M metagenome (GOLD analysis project Ga0315291, IMG submission 203070) | Sediment microbial communities from Yellowstone Lake, YNP, Wyoming, USA - YL17G12_20 | ecosystem: Environmental > Aquatic > Freshwater > Lake > Sediment | place: USA: Wyoming | collected...
GCTGATCCCGTTCCGTTCGGCATTTCTGCGAGCTGCCTCGATCGCCGCGTTCGAAACGTCTATTCCAAGCACCTCAGTCGCTCCGCCTCGCGCAAGAGATAGCGCAAAGCCGCCTGTGTAACAGAACATGTCAAGGACGCGTCGTCCCGCCGCAAGAGGGCGCACCGCACGACGGTTCTCCCGCTGGTCGAGATAGAGTCCGGTTTTCTGCCCGGTTCGCAGTTCCGCCTCGAACACAAGATCGTGCTCGACGATCTCCACCGGCTCATCCGGAACCGCTCCCCATAGCGGACCGTCGCGGAGCATCAACCCTTCCGCTTCTCCGATGCCCCGTTCCGTCCTGAGATATATTCCACGCGGTTGACACAGCTCCACGAGCAGCTTGACGATCAGCTCCTGCTGACGGGCTATCGCCAAACTCGTTAGCTGGACAACAAGCCAATCCCGGTATCGGTCAACTACCAGACCGGAAAGACCGTCCGACTCGCTGAACGCGAGCCGACACGCGCCTTCCGGGTCGTCCAGCTTGAGTATGCCTCGACGAAACCGAATTGCTGTCTCTAGCCGGTCGCGCCAGAATTCAGGAGCGAGGCGTTGCTCGAATTCCCACGAGTACAGCCGGACGCGGATCTGGCTCTTTGAATTGAATAAACCCCACGCGATGAACTGTCCGTCGTGGGTACAGACGGCGACTTCATCACCGTCCCTCACGTCCCCTTCCAGGCGGTCAATCGCACCGGAAAACAGCCACGGATGCCGTCCCAGAAACGGTCGTTCCCGGCGAGATTTCAGTATAACGCGCGGGACACTTACAGCACTCACTTCGTACGCCCTCTGCCCGAGTGCGCCGCCGCACCCACCACAGCATCTTCTTTACTCATCGCTCAGGATTCTATCAATGCGAACTGCGCTTGTCCAGCCGAAGACCCCTTGAGCGGCGCATGGCAGATACCACCAAGGGAGACGAGTCCATGCTGATCGAGATTGCGCCATGTGTCGCATCCGTGGTAGATTCGAACACAAATCCCAAACACAGAACTCTTGGCGCCATAAATGAAGGAGACAGATCATGTTAATTTCGACAACACCGACGCTCGAAGGGAAGAAGATCGTGAATTATCTCGGACTCGTGAGCGGCGAAGCGATTCTTGGCGCAAACATATTCCGCGACTTCTTTGCTGGAATACGGGACATTGTGGGAGGTCGGTCAGCAGCGTACGAGAAGGAGCTCAAACAAGCAAAAGAGATCGCGATTCAGGAGATGGTAGAACAGGCTGAATCGCTTGGCGGTAATGCTGTTGTCGGCGTTGACCTCGATTACGAGACGATCGGTATAGCTCGTGGCGGAAACATGCTCATGGTGAGCGCGTCCGGGACGGCTGTCGTGTACCGGGATTAAACCAACTGGTTCAGCGACGCCTGAAGATCGTCGTTCACCATCACGATAGCATCTTCGCCTGTGTCTGAATAATATCCTTTCCGGATCGCTACCGGACGGAACCCGAACTTCTTGTACAGATTCATCGCGACAGCGTTGTTCTGTCTGACTTCAAGGGTTGCCATCGTTGCATGTCGGGACACTGCAATATCACAGAGATGCTGCAAGATCAGTGTGCCGAACCCTTGTCTCCGGCACAGGGGATCGACCGCGATGTTCGTGATGTGCGCTTCATCAAGGACAAGCCAGAACCCGCCATAACCTATCATTCTTGAATCGAGCCTGAACACTACGAAGTACGATTCCGGTTGCGTCATCTCCTGGACAAACAGTCGCTCTGACCATGGTTCAGAAAAGGATGCCCGCTCGATAGCCAAAACGTCCGGCAAGTTCTTGAATGAAAGAGGCTCGTACGTTATCTCAGGTTGTTTCACGTGCTGCACTCCTTGCGTACGAGCTCGCGGTAAGCGCGATGAAGCGTCCGTGAGACGGTGCCGGGCAATCCGGTTCCGATCCGCTCGTTATTCACCGTGACTACAGGCAGTATCTCGACGGTCGAGTTCGTCAGGAAGACCTCATCGCTCCGAATCATATCCTCGGGTCGCAACATACCCTCAGTTGCCTTCAATCCGGCGTCTTTGGCGATTTCGAGAACCGTCGCCCGCGTGATTCCCGGCAGGACGCCGCACTCCAGAGCCGGGGTCAAAAGCCCTCCCCCTCGCACCATGAATAGGTTCGTAACACTGCCTTCGCTCAGAAAACCTGCTGCGTTCAACATGATAGCCTCGAACGCTCCCGCATCTTCAGCCTCAGCCCGTGCCAGAACGCTGTTGAGATAGTTGGCACATTTCGCTTCCGGATTGAGTGCCGCCTGGTTGTTCCTCTGCGTTGCAGCCACAATGATTTTGGCTCCAGCACGATACAACTCCTCCGGATAGCCCTGAAACGGTCGTGCTGAGAACACCGATGTCGGATGCTGATCGTAGTTCAACGTCAAGGATGTCGGTCCCACTCCGCGACTTACCGTTACGCGCGCAACCGCTTCCGTCAGACGATTGACAGCGATAACCCGGTCGAGCCGCTCGTTATACTCCCTTTCCGCGAACGGAACCTCGAGCCGTATCAGTGACGCCGAGCGACACAACCTTTCCCAGTGCCTTCGCCTACGAAACGGGTTCCCACGATAGACTCTGAGCGTCTCAAACACGCCGTCTCCGTACAGGAATCCTCTGTCGAACACTGACACGCGCGCTTCGTCTTGAGGGACGAGGCTACCATTCACGTCAACCTTCAAAACTGCCAATTGCTCAGACTGCATCACGGCATGGTTCCCTTTATCTCATCCTGAACCAGCCTTTAGCGCTTCGACGAGCGCACGCGCTTTATGCCAGGTCTCGAGATACTCATCTTTCGGGTTGGAATCCGCCACAACGCCACCACCCACCTGGATGAACGCTCGATTTTTCGCGATAACAAACGTTCTGATGATGATATTGAGATCCATGTCCCCGGAGAAGCCTATCCAGCCTGCAGAACCCGTGTACGGACCGCGTCTCACTGTTTCGAGCTCGTCTATGATCTCCATGCACCGCACCTTTGGGACACCTGTGATGCTCGCGCCGGGAAACACGGCTTTCACAAGATCAATTGCTCCTTTGTCGCGTCGTATTGTGCCGACGATGTTCGAGACGATGTGAATCACGTGGCTGTACTTCTCTGTAACTTTCAACTCGTCAGGATGAACGCTCCCGTACTCACACACCCGACCGATATCGTTCCGAGACATATCAACGATCATGATGTGTTCTGCGGTCTCTTTCGGGCTGAGCAAAAGCTCTTCAGTCATCGCGATGTCCGCTTCCCGAGTTCCGCCTCGCGGTCGTGTTCCGGCTATCGGTCGCGTGTCAACACGTTTATCGCTCAGCCTTATCAGCCGTTCCGGCGAACAGCTCACGAACTGAAACTCGTCAAAATCGAAATAGAACGCAAACGGCGATGGGTTGATCTTCCTCAACGCCTTGTATAGAGCAAGCGTATCGCCGCGGAAATCGGCATGAATACGTTGCGAGAGGTTCGCCTGGAATATGTCTCCTGCCGCGATATATTCCTTCGCTCTAATTACCATATTCGCGTACGATTGTGCGTCGTGCGTGCTGCCAAGCTGGCCAAACTCGTACCGCGAGCCTGCATGATCTCCGGAATTATCTCCAGATTCAACAACATCCTTCAGGTGCTCCAATCTCGAGAACGCCTTCTCGTAAGCGCTGCCGGGATCGGTCTCTCCGGGCGCACAGGCGCATACTTTGATGCTCATGTCCGACCGATCAAGAAGGATGATCGAGTCAACGAACAGCAACCGAATCTCCGGCAATCCGAGATCGTCATGAACAGTATCAGACAACGATTCGATGAGGTTCTTAACGTCATAGCCGAAAAACCCAATTGCGCCCCCATAGAAATCTGGCAGATATTCAACTCTGGGAGACCGGTACCGGTCTAGAACCTCGTTTAGAGCGTCCAGCGGATTTCCGTGGAATGTCTCAGTCCGACCGTTAGAGAACCACTCCGACCGATGTCCCCGTGCCGTGAACATGCCGAACGGGTCACCGCCTAAAACGCAGTACCGCGCTACCTTGAGCGGACCGTCGGCACTATCGAGAAGAAATGGATAGCGAACTCGTGACCGCATTCTCTCGAAGAGCGCTACCGGGTCAAACGGGACATTGTTCAGCTCACACCACAGGGGTGGTGCAGCTCCATGTTGCTCGAACAGCGCTTTGAAAACGTTCTTTTTCGGTGACACGTTTGTTTTGATCAGACCAACATTCATGATTTCTTCCGTGTCCCCCACTTCCGCTCTGCTTCGGACTGTCGCACATAGATCGGTGCTAATGCATCAATGTCGTCTGACTCGCCTCGTTCGAGCCGAGGAAGCGCTATTGCTGCGACATTCACAGCTCTTGGTATCCAGAATCGCGGATGAGCGAATATCGCTCGGTCTCCAAGCACGCTCACTATCCTATCGCGGTACAGAGGTATCCCGTCCCCTGATACGACAACGGGTTCGTCAACCTCACGAAAGAGGTCTTCCACAGTAACGACCAGGTCCTGCGAGATTCTCTCGAGAGAACTGCCCTTGAACCGGTACAATGCGGCATACACTTCACCCATTCGGGCATCGAGCATGGGACAGACGAGCTGAGCACAGAACGCCAGCGACGAGGCAAGCGCATCGAGTGTCGGCACGGCAACGAGCTTCTTGTTTCCTGCAAGTGCCAGACCTTTGAACGTCGCTAACCCTATTCGCAACCCGGTGAACGATCCGGGACCTGCTGCTATCGCCAAACCGTCAACCTCGTTGATGCCGATGCCAGCGTCTGTGAGCACGCGATCAATCGTCGGCAGAAGCCGGGCAGAATGCGTCTCGGAGACGTTCAACGTGTACTCCGCTATAAGCAACGCATCCTCGACCAGCGCCACGCTGCCTGTTTTCGTGGAAGTGTCAGCCGCAAGGATTCGCACGATTTGTGCCACCCATTCTCAGTCCCACCATGCTGCGCGTCCACGGATTAGTGCTCGGAACACCCAGGACGCACACGGGAACAAGGGACAAGATGTGATCAGGACAGACTGTCACTAACATCGTGGGCGCCATCGGCCAGCTCGCAAAGAATAATTCCCGGCTCTATGCCCGTCTTCTCGGTGTACCCTTGCCGAACCTTCTCGGAGACATTCTCGACGGACCGTTCATCAACGATGCTGACGGTACAGCCGCCGAACCCCGCTCCTGTCATGCGCGACCCGACCGTTCCCTTCACGCTGCGAGCAAGCTCAACGAGAAGATCGAGTTCTGGACACGATACCTCGTAGTCCGTGCGGAGGCTTTCATGCGATTGGTTCATGAGAGACCCGAACTGGTCGAGATTGCCTTCTTTCAGCGAGCCGACCGCCTTGAGTACCCGATCGTTCTCTGAGACGATATGCCTTGACCTCTTTCGGACGACGGGTGACATCTTCTCTTCCACCGACTGGAACTCCTCATACGTTACGTCCCGCAACGCCGCAATCGTGCGCCCAAGAAGTTTGCCCAGTTCATCTGCACCGCGTTTGCACTCGCTGACCCGCTCATTATACTTCGAATCCGTCAGCTTCCGTTCAACCCGCGTGTCGCAGACGAGCACTTTGTACCGCGCGACCGGCACGGGGACATGCTGAAACTCATGGGTGCGACAATCGAGGAAGAGAGCGCATCCTCGCTTTGCCATACGCGACGTGAATTGGTCCATGATCCCACTCTGCAATTCGAGAAAACCGTTCTCCACGCGCCGACACAGTCGCGCCGCTTCCGGACCGGGCAACGTGAACCCGCACAGACTTTCGAATATGCTCACGATCGCCACTTCGAGCGAACCGCTGCTGCTCAACCCGCCGCCAAGCGGAACATCGCCGTACACGAGCAGGTGCGCGCCACGAAGCTCATGTCCAGCACGCTGAAGCTCGAGCATAACGCCGCTGATGTAGTTCACCCACGGTTCGCTCGGTCTGAACCTGATCGTATCGAGCTCGATCGTGGCGCGCCGCTCGAGGTTCTTACTGTAAACGAGCACGCGACCATCGTTGCGCGGCGACGCGAGAACCGCGGTCTCCCTATCCACGGCAATCGGGAGCACAAACCCGTCGTTATAGTCGGTATGCTCGCCGATAAGGTTGACCCGTCCGGGCGCCACAACCGCACGTTTCGGTTTCGTACGGTATGTGTCAATAAAGAGTTCTTGAGCTTCGCCGAGATTGATTGACATCCATTCGCATCCTGAACTGTAGGGTTATCCCTCACCGTTCACTTGCATATAAAGAAAGAGCGCACCAGAACCTGTGGTGCGCTATCGTTGATCTATCCGCCTCGATTCAGACTATCGTTGCCTCCGTATCAACATCGAAGAAATGGCTCTTGTTCATATCGAGTTCCATAATGTGTTCTTCATTAACCGCCGGCTCTCGTTTCGCTTGAACCCGCGCTATGAACGAACTGAGCTTTGTCGCTACGTAGAGGTAAATCTCAGAACCCATCGGTTCAACGACCTCGATTCTCGCCTTGACTGTGGAACCGGGATCGGGGCTCGCAGCGCCCGTCGCGTCGCTGATGTCTTCCGGACGAATCCCAAACGTGACCTTCTTGCTGAGATACTTGTCGAGCGCCCGGTACATCCGCTCAGGAATCCTTACCTGGAATGTCCCCTCATCGAAGAAGAAGGTGCTATCTCGTTTTATGAGCGTCCCGTTAATCAAGTTCATCGGCGGACTGCCTATGAACCCGGCAACGAACTTATTGACTGGGCTGTTGTAGAGGGTCAGCGGGTCGGCGATCTGATGGATACGCCCGTCTTTCATCAGGACGATCCGGTCGCCCATCGTCATCGCTTCAGTCTGGTCGTGGGTCACATAGATCATCGTTGCAGAGAGCCGATGATGGAGCTTGCTGATCTCCGCTCTCATCTGGACGCGCATTTTCGCATCGAGGTTGCTCAGCGGCTCGTCCAGCAGAAACACTTTCGGCTTACGCACAATCGCGCGACCGACCGCAACTCGCTGCCGCTCACCACCCGATAGTGCCTTTGGTTTCCGGTCAAGCAGCTTCTCGATGCCAAGTATCTGGGCAGCCTCTCTCACCCGCTGGTCTATTTCCGCCTTCGGATACTTGCGGAGCATCAGACCGAACGCCATATTCTTATACACCGTCATGTGCGGGTACAGCGCATAATTCTGAAAGACCATCGCAATATCGCGATCTTTCGGGGGAACGTCGTTCACGAGTTTATCTTCAATGTATATCTCCCCCTTCGTTACCTCCTCAAGACCTGCTATCATCCTGAGTGTGGTAGATTTGCCGCAACCTGACGGTCCGACAAGAACAACAAACTCCTTATCCTTGACTTCCAACGTGGCGTTATCTACAGCAACAACCTCGCCGGGAAAGACTTTCGTGACGTCCTTCAAATTTACGCTCGCCATGGTATCCCTCCCAATGCACGCACGTTTCTACCTCGTGTCAAACAAATTATACAAAGGGCTCACGCGAATGTCAAGAGCTATTTCTCCATAGAGTTCTGCAATGCCGACACCTCGGCGGAATCAGCGTAAGCCATCTCTTTTCCACCCACATCGGCTATCAAGAACTGCATAACAAATGTCCTCGTGTTGTCATTCCCGCGTAGGCGGGAATCCAGAGAAAAAGTGGCGCGTTTGCTCATGCACACTGGATTCCTGCTTTCGCAGGAATGCCTGTGAGACCATCTGATGGATAAGAGCAATCGGACATTACTTTTACACTTACCAATAATATCCACCCAGTACAACGGTGCATCTGTACCCTCGTGCCATTATGAAAAAGCAGGCAGGAATTCCTTCTGGAGTTCCAGCATATCATCCAGCATCGCCTCAGCTTTTGAGGCGCTGTTGACGACTGGATCTAACAGCAGCGCCTGAAGAAGCAGTCTCTTTGACCGCGTGCGATACGCTTCGAGAAGCAGCTTCTGGATCGAACACTGCGTCCGAATCACTGCTGCACAGATTTCGGGAAGATCGCCGATATGCTGCGGATGAACGCCCTTCGCGTCAACCACTGCGGGAACCTCGACCGCTGCGTCACGGGGCAAGTTGTTGACATACCCATCTGCATTCAACACATTAACAGCCGGACGCCACTTTTTGCGGTCAAACTTGATATCACATATTATCGGCACAGCGAGTTCGCCGCTCGGTCTAACGTGCGAGTCGCCGATCTTGGTCTTGCCCGTCACGATATCCTCCAGGGGCAACGTCTGCGGACCAGGAGCTGCCTTATCGACCTTGCGCGACTCCAATCCGTACGGCCATTTTGTTCCGGTAAATTCGGTGGCGAAGGAGAGATATTCGCCAATGTGGTCGTCAGACGGATACGTCACACCGTCAAATGCCTCCACGACCTTCTTGGCTAACGGTCCGACAAGACCGGTCTTGTCGGCGAGCATCTTTCGCTTCAGTACAGGCAACAGATCGCGACCGGTCTTCCGGTCGCGCAAGACCGTAACCCAGTATAAATGGTTCATACCGCCCGTGACAAACTCCAGCTCTTCCAGCAGCTTTTCCTCGGAGCGACCCAGTATCTTCGCGGCTACCCGATGCAAGTCAAACACCCCGTGACAGAGACCGACCGCCTTCACCTCCGTCTGGGTCAGTATTGCGGTAAGGATGCGCGCCTCCGGATTTGTGAAATTGAGTAGCAACGCATCCGGACAGATCTTCTCGATATCTTTGCATATCGGCATGACCAACTGCAGGTTTCTGAGCGCGTGAAACAGTGCGCCTGGCCCGCCGTTTTCCCCCAGACAATGGTTGAAACCGTAACTCAGGGGGATCCGAAAATCCTGTTCCCAGAGCCGCCAGCGGTCAATCGCTACCGCGCAGAGCACATAGTTCGCTCGTTTAAGCGCCTTGCGCCGATCCGTGGTTGACGTTATCGCCACATCAGACCTAGTATGTTCCCTAACTAAGTGAGCGAACCTAGTCATAAGATCGAGCGCATTCTCGTTGAGGTCAACCAGAACAAGTTCAACACCGTGTCCAACAAGTTCCTCGCTGGTCAACGTGTCCACAACCACGCCTCTCCCGAAACTCCTGCTGCCAGCTCCTATCACCACCATCTTCATTCTTCGTACTCCTCCTGCTCTCGGGCACAAAACTTGAACCGCGTTCGCCATACATGATCCACCGGCTAGCTCCGCCTTTCTATCGCCGGACGGGTCGGCACGAACGAGGCCCGTCCATTTTCGGAGCTGCCGAAAAAAGCGGTCCGGTCCGCTCAGAAACGCTCGATAGGAATGCTAGCACAGTTTGGCGCTGTGGTGATAGATGTCTTTATGCGCCCGGAACATCGAACCGCGCTGGACAGGCAGCCGACTCAGAAACACGTACGCCTCCGCCAATACCGCCTTTCAACTCCTCTTCGAGCAGGCAGTTTACGTACCTCGCCCTTAGGGTGTATTATTCCGGCGAGGCGATCAATACCGGGAGTGCAATCCACGAACAACTCGTTGCACAAAAGGAGGAACCAAGCATGGGACCAATGACAACCGTTCCGAAAAACGCTCTAGCCAGCAGCTCACAGATGAGACGGAGAGAGTTCCTATCTCTCATAGGTGCTGGTGGAGCAGCAGCCTTGATGGACACTTTTGGTGCCGCCGAAGAGACCGCGACACCGCGCAGACCGAACATCATCCTCATCGTCGCGGACGATCTTGGATATGCCGACATAGGATGTTTCGGCTGCGTGGACATCCCAACGCCCAACATAGATTCTCTGGCGCAAAACGGTGTCCGGTTCACAGATGGATACGTAACGTGTCCGGTATGCAGTCCGAGCCGCGCTGGTTTCATGACTGCCCGGTACCAGCAGCGGTTCGGGCATGAGTTCAATCCGGGACCGCCCGCCCAGATGTCACCTGCGTTCGGGCTGCCGCCCGGCGAGATTACCGTCGCGGACGCGTTGAAAGCCGCGGGATACGTCACCGGACTGGTAGGAAAATGGCATCTCGGGCTGAAACCCGAGTTTCACCCGCTGAAACGAGGGTTTGACGAGTTCTTCGGCTTCCCGCACGGCGGTCATTCCTACATCAACCTAAAAGAGGATCCGCTCAACCCGATCCTCCGCGGAACGGAGCCGGTTGACGAAAAGGAATATCTCACGGATGCGTTCACCCGGGAAGCGGCTGCGTTTATCGAACGGCACCGAACCGACCCGTTTTTCCTCTTCCTGTCGTACAACGCGGTACACACGCCGATGCAAGCGCCGGACAAGTATCTCAAGCGGTTTCCAAACATAACTAATAAAAATCGCCGCACATATGCCGCAATGTTGGGCGCGATGGACGACGGTATCGGTGCGGTGCTCCGCAAGCTCGACGAGACGGGCCTCGGCGACGATACCCTCATATTCTTCTTCAGCGATAACGGCGGTCCGCTCATCGTGAACGCTTCCAGCAATGCGCCCCTGAGCGGATCTAAAGGGACAGTCCTCGAAGGCGGTATACGGGTGCCGTTCATAATCCAGTGGCGACGGCGCATCCCTCGCGGCACGGTGTATCGAAACCCGGTCATTTCTCTCGATGTGTTTCCAACTGCTGCGGCTGCGGCGGGGGCTCAATTGCCGGGCGACCGCGTGATTGACGGCGTGAACCTGGTGCCATATCTCCCAGGCGAAAAGACATCTCCGCCGCACGATATCCTCTTCTGGCGGTTTGGTAATGCGGACGCCGTGCGCAGAAAAAACTGGAAATTCATCAAAGTTGGCGATAAGTCCGCGCTGTTCGACTTGTCAGCGGACATCGGCGAGAAGAACAATCTGACCAAAGAGAGACCCGATGTTGTTGGGGAACTGACCGCAGCGCTTGCAAAATGGGAATCGGGACTGATCCCACCCCGCTGGACTACGCCGGCACCGCAACGAGCGAAACAAGCGACAGAGAAACCGGCTACTTTCTGAATATGCCCTTCGCGAAAAAGCTGATGTAAGGGCGACCCGGCGAGGGTGTCCGAAAACCCACACACAAATTGAGATTGCCGCGTCGCTGCGCTCCTGACCCGAAGCCTTCTCATAAACAGGACTGTCTATGATCCTACGCACACTTGACAAACAACATGGTATCTCGCAATGACGACATTAACTGGTTTCGTCCATAGGGCCAGTGGCGCCGTAACGTTGCCCTACCTCCGTCATTGCGAGCGACCGAAGGGAGCGTGGCAATCTCCCGCCTTTCTCCGGCGGGTCGCTCCTACCAGCTAACGGTTATTTCGCAGAATCTCCAAAGTAGCACATGCGTTCGATCTAACCGCGGCCATCACCGGAGGCGACGAACGCTGCGCGCACGGGTGGAGGCATCGGCGAATCTGCGCCTTTGACCGACCGCCAGATGATCTCGTTGAACAGGACATCGTCCGCGGCGTCCTCTTTCTCGAAATTGAGTGTCGCCGACAATTCTGCGCCCCACGCATCCGGCGAATTCTTCCTGAGCCGGATCTCCTCCGGGACCGGTCGGCATTCATACGGTCGGACGTCGGGCTCTGCCCTAAACGTGCTGTACATAGGACGCGCTCCCGCATCAAACTGGCTCATCGGTTGCAGTCCAAGTATTAGCTCCATGGTCCGCAGCATGCTCGCGGTAGAGTAAAACGTGCTATCTTTCCCTCGACCGCGCGTGTACGGGCTGATGACGAACGCAACCGTGCGGTGGGCATCTACATGATCCGGACCGTTCTGCGCATCGTCTTCAACGACAAATAGTGCCATCTCTTTCCAAACGGGGCTTCTCGACACCGCTTCGACAACCATGCCAAGCGCTAGATCGTTATCCGCAACCATAGCGCGTGGCGTACAGCTTCTTGCCTGAGTGCCGGAGGTGTGATCGTTCGGCAGCCGCATGATGATAAACCGCGGTAACCTCCCTTTCTTGACAAGGTCCTGAAACTCCCCAATGAACCGTTTGGCGCGTTCAACGTCGGGATAGTCAAGGTCCCACCCACGAAAATACGGATCGAAATGCCCCTTGAGCGATTCCACCCGCGTATAGCCCGGTTTGCCGACCTCTTGCGGGGGCTCTATGAATTCGCCGTAGCTCCGGTACGAGACGTTCGCCTCACGACACTTGTCCCAGATGTAGCCAGCGGTCGGAAACGCTATCGGGAAGTTGCCCTCCGACGGGTAGGCGAGCCCGTGACTGCCGTAACTGCTCGGCCAGGTTTTCTGGACGAAATCTGTCGCGTATGCGCCGGTTGACCATTCGTGACCGTCTGCGCTCACCTGCGATTCGACGTAGAAGTTGTCAAGCAGCACAAACTCGCGCGCTATCGCATGATGGTTTGGCGTGAACTTCTCCGGAAACAGGCATAGATCGGGATCGCCGTTGCCTTCAGGCATATCGCCGAGCATCTGGTCATACGTGCGGTTCTCTTTAATGATATAGATGCAATACTTTATCGGCGATCGGTCGCCGACTCGCGCCGGTATCGGACTGTTTTTCGGCGGGTGAGCGACCGGCTGTTTGTCTTTCCGGTACGGTGAACATGCGTACACGCGCTGAGTGTATTCACGAAGCTGGTCCGCGCTCGGCATCGGGGTAACGGACAACGTTCCGGGAAGCATGATCTTGATGTGCTGTTCGAACGAGCGACGCTTGTCCGCACGCCAGTACGGGTTCGGTCCCTGCGGATTAGCTACCGGCGAGAACCCTTTCCCGTTCGCAACGTATATCGTCTTGCCATCGTTCGACACGCGAACTGATGTTGGATACCAACCCACCGGCACAAACCCGAGTGGTCGCGCTTGTCGCGGTTGGGATATGTCGAACACAGCCAGACTGTTGTTATCCGCGTTGGCGACGAACAGTCGGGTGCCGTCAGGGCTGATGGCGAGCGAGTTTGGCGTGCTACCCTCAAGAGAGTCGGGATACAACGCTGTGTCGAGCGTCTCGACAACCCGCCTGGTTGTCGTATCTATGACAGAAACCGTGTTCGCGTTCGCATTCGCAACGAACAGCCGTTTGCCATCCGCGGTTAACGCTAACTCGTTAGGATGGTCGCCCGTCGGAACCGTTTTGAATGACGCAGACCCGACTTTCTCGATGTCCACGAATGCGACCCGCGATTTGCCCCACAAACTCACATACAGCGTTTTGCCGTCACGGGAAAATGTGCAGTCGTACGGGCGAGTCTCGCTTTCAAAAGGCAGTCGTGCAGTAACCCGAAGTGCGTCAACATCAATGATGTCCAGTGCATTTCCCCAGCTTTCAGCAACAGCAAGCAGCTTGCCGTCCGGGCTCAGATCCATCCCGCAAGGCACCTTCTGATCATTCTCAGGTGCGATCCGGACCGTCTCCGGCGCATAGAGATACCCATCCGCGAACTTGTACCGGTAAACAACCTCGCTTTCGCCGCCACTGACATACACCTTTGAACCATCCTGCGAGAAAACCAGCCCGTAGTAACAGTTCGGCATGACCGTTCTCGAAACAAGGCGTGGACCGGCTGTATCGAAAGTCATCACTTCGTGATCGCCGGATCCGCAGTGAAGCACAGCAAGATACCTGCCGTCGGGTGACAACTGCATGTTCATCGGGAAATCGCCCAGCGCCATGCTGTCACCCACCGGGTCAAGGTACCATTGGTTTGGCAGAAGGATCCTCTGTCCCGGTCGTTCACCCGGAAGTTGGACGGGTATTGCCGTTTGAGAACTGCCCGACGCAGGAACGCGATAGGTGAGGCACAATGCTACTCCCCAAACGACAGGTACCGCAATTGAGGTCAACAAACTCCGCGTGTTCATCGTTCCCTCTCCCCCGGTTCGGCAGATGGGCACATGCCATGCGCCCCTACCTATTGCGCGCTAGTTCACGGTCTTATGATATTCCTGCAACGATTTCACGCTCATCTTCGCATGATGGAGTAAGCTCTCGATGCCGTTGACAGATGCCTGGGCACCAGAAATGGTGGTGATAAGAGGGACACTGCACAAAATCGCTTGAGAGCGTATCTTCCTCTCGTCCTCTTTCGTTGCCTTCCCGGCGGGCGTATTGATGATAAGGTTCACCTTGCCATCTTTTATGAAATCTATGATGTTAGGTCTCCCTTCGTGGAGTTTCGGAAGAACCTGCACCTCGAGGTCATTCTTGATCAGCACATCCGCCGTGCCCGAAGTCGCCATGAGCTTGAACCCGAGGTCCGCAAGCTTTTTCGCGATGAACACGACGTTCCTCTTGTCCTGGTTCTTCACGCTTATGAAAACGTTCCCCTCTTTTGGGAGCTTCTGACCGGCAGCTATCTGGCTCTTCGCGTACGCAGCACCAAACGTCGAATCGAGCCCCATAACCTCGCCGGTGGATTTCATCTCAGGCCCCAGAATGGCATCAACGCCGGGGAACTTTATGAACGGGAACACCGACTCCTTGACCGCAACGTGAGATATCTGTTTCTCTCTGGTGAACCCGAGTTCCTTGAGCGTCTTGCCGAGCATGATCTTGGTTGCCAGCTTTGCCAGAGGCACTCCTATCGCTTTGCTCACAAACGGGATCGTCCTGCTCGCCCGCGGATTCACCTCGAGGACATAGACGACGTTGTTCTTCACCGCGTACTGGATATTCAGCAGCCCCTTGACGTTCAACTCTTTCGCGATCGCGTACGTATTCTGCCGGATACATTCGATGATGTCTCTTGCGAGCGTATGGGGCGGCAT
>Ga0315291_10006332_pt1 | contig 14696 bp, 8 predicted proteins | sample YL17G12_20_MG_FD_203070 | JGI IMG/M metagenome (GOLD analysis project Ga0315291, IMG submission 203070) | Sediment microbial communities from Yellowstone Lake, YNP, Wyoming, USA - YL17G12_20 | ecosystem: Environmental > Aquatic > Freshwater > Lake > Sediment | place: USA: Wyoming | collected...
GTAGCGGCGGTCTATGACCGCCGGAACTGTCCTTGGGAGATGTTGTGGGTCAGGTGAGGACGAAGACGCTATCGGTAGCGCGGACTTGGTCTCGAAGTCCGCGGCCTGCCCCGGTCATTCCCGTCCCGATCCGAGCGGGAGGAATCCACCCCCCGAGCCACTGGACCCCCGCTTGCGCGGGGGTGACAACGCGAGAGCCCGTCATGCCCGCGAAAGCGGGCATCCAGAACGAAAGCCCACGGCCTCTGGCCGGCCGCGTGTCATTCTGATCCCGCTCTGAGCGGGAGAAGAATCCCCGTATTACGCGGAGGAACTGCCGAGACCCTTCGTCCCGATCAGATCGGGACTCAGGGTGACAACCTAGCCCCTTCGCACCCATCGCAAAAAGCGCGATGGACTTGTCCCGATGTCTTTCAATCGGGATGCGGCACCCGCGTTACTCCCTCTTCGGGACTTCTATCGTGGCTGGGGCGCTCGGTAGCATTTTCGTATTCTCGAGTCTGGCTCCTTTGAGGCTGGATCCTTCGAGGATTGATCCTTTGAGGTTGGCTCCCTCCAGGCTGGCTCCTTTGAGGTTGGCTCCCTCCAGGCTGGCTCCTTTGAGGTTGGCTCCTTCAAGCTTGGCACCTTCGAGGTTGGCCCCTTTGAGGTTGGCTCCCTCGAGGTGGCTCCTGTTGAGGATGGCTCCATGGAGGTTCGCTCCACGGAAGTTAGCTCTTCGGAGGTTTGCTTCGCTGAGGTCGGCTCTTTCCAGGTTGGCTGCTACGAGCGTGGCTCCTTCGAGGTTGGCTTCTATGAGCTTGGCTCCCATGAGCCTGGCTCCTGTGAAGTTGGCCTGTTCCATGTTGGCTGCGTATAAAAAGGCTCGTCGCAAGTCGGCCTTGCCCAAAAACGCTTGGGTGAATACGGCAAAGTGAGCTTTCACACCATGCAGCTTCGAGCATCGGAAATTGGAGCCGTAGAAATCTCCGATGTGTAGAAATGCATCACTTAGATCTAAGAAGGACAGGCAATCCGCTGCCAAGATCGACTCGGGGCCTGTGCGCTGCCCCTGAATCCGCTTAAACCATGCCCCGAAGGCTGTCGGCCCCGGCTGCTCGATGGCGCTCACTTGCTCGGTCACGCACGCACACGCATTGAGAGCCGCCAGCAGTGCCTCTTCGGCGTTTCGGGATTGAAACATCGTTTCCCTAAATGTGCCAACTTGGAGCTGCTCCATCGGCATTCCGTTCCGCAGCGTATAACCAAAGAGCTTTGCGAGGCGATTCTGCCACCGAGCAAGGTCCGAGGCGGGACGCAGCCTCATTTCATTCACAAGGAAAACGTGAAGGTATCGCGATATCGCAGTCGGCCCGCAGATCTGCACCCAGTGCTTCTGCGCATCCCTCTCATCCCAGCCTTCATCTGGGTTCGTCGCGCGGCGTTCCAGTTCACGGATGACTCTGTCAATGGCGCGCACGACTCGTCTTGCCGTGAGGAATTCGCCAAAGCTCTTGTGCGTGAACACGAATGTCGGGTCTCCGCCCGCGCGCTGCCCATACTGGCGAAAGAAAAAGGCCGCGAGTAGTCGTATCACACCTGCCTTGGCACCCTCCTGAAAGACGTCCAACAAGCCACCAAGCCCGCTGGCGCGACAATGTTCCTCGATTTCCCGCACAGTGGTTGTGCGTCCATCTCCATGCCAAGCTGCCAAACCAACCTCTTCAAGCACGCGTGAGAAGTCGCCGAAGTTCATATGCCGAATGGGAGCGTAAGGGCGATGCTTCTCGTAGGCGCGTTCATGAACTGCCGCAACGAGGTCGGCGTATACCGCGTTGAGGTTAATGTCCTTTGTGAAATCCAATCTGTGGCGGGTTAAGCTGAGGGCAACCAAGTAGTTGAGGAGAGGTTGGGCGGTTATTTCGTCGAGGTCGGCGCGGGTCAACTCTTTGGGCAGACCTTTGTATCGTTCGCCGGCCAACGCACCGTAGCGTTGCCACCACTGCTGTCGCAGATCCTTGCTTAGAAGCTTGTCGGGGTCGCGGTATTCTTCAAGGTCTTGGACCAAACCGAGCTCATGCTCGGGCGGGGGAGGGACAAAATAGGGGAGCAATGTGAAGATTTGGCGAGGATGGCGAAACTCAGACTCGTTTTCCTGAACTACGAGCTCCCGGCCGCTAATCAGAACGCGAAGCTTCATGCTTTGAAGGTTGCGCTTTTCCACGGCGCGCTCGATCTCGCGGATGAAAGCCCTCGACGTCTCTGCAGCCGCTTTTCCCTGGCTGGCCAATTCGTCGAGTCCATCGAATATGATTAGCAGGTTCGGCTCAGGAGACTCTGGATCCAGCGGGTTCTGCAATAAAACTCCTTCGTCCCTGATAAACCGCCCGACTTCGTCAATCACGTCCTTGGAAGCGTCTATTAAATGCAATGGGATGTACAGCACCCTAAGCTTCCCGTCTTGAGCAAGTTGGGCAGCGAAAATCCGCGCGAAGGACGACTTCCCGCTGCCTGGGCCGCCGCTGATTACCCGGATCGCATCCTGTGGGTTGGCCTTTTCAAGCCACTGCTCCAATTCCCCCTGCAATGAGACCACTACGCGCCGGCGACGCCGGTCACCTCGGCCCATCACGCCGGCCGAATCCTTGTCAGCCATTTCCTCCAAGTAGTAGGCGTTCAGAGGAACGAAAATCTGGCTGAGGCTGAATGCTTCATCGAAGATGCCTTCCTGAACACGCCGCTGGAGTAATGCGGAATAAGCTGTCCAAGCCCACTCCCGGTCACCGGCTTTGGCGAAGGGAGTATCCATCGCCTCCACAAGCGGACGGTAGGACTTCGCGTTCTGCCGCCATTCCTGGTTGAGCGCATAGACGAAGTAACTGGGGAGCCTAGCAGCAATCGCTTTGGCTGTCGGCTTGGTGATCCCGTGTCCCTCGAGCCACTTCTGAAGGATGGCTTGAAGGTCACTGATCAGGGCGAGCTCGGACGGTCGGTCGAGGAACTTGCGATCGATATGAACTTCTATGCGCGAGATCGAGGAGTCCAATTGCTCAATCAGCCGGTCCTCATCCTTTTCCGTTTCGCTGGAGAACTGGCTGGCGCTCTCGCCGATCAGCTCAAACAATGCTTTGGTAACGGAGCGGCGAACGAGAAGGAACGCAAGTTCCCCAGGGTCGGTAGATAGTCCAATCGCAGAAAGAGCGTCCACCGTGTCAGTGCCAAGTTCTTCCCACTTGCCAATGACGGTGTGGCCGATGCCCTTCGAAAGCGCTTTGAAGAGGTCCTTGAAGTCGGCCTTCAACGGCTTGGTGAGGAAATTCTTGGGTTTTGTTGCCCTTAATTTCGGACCGGGTTTCGCCACAGAGGCTCCTCGTCAATTATTTGAATCCCCCCGCGTCGGGAGCGGTACATTTCGACAGATCTGCACGCGTACATCCGATTACAGGTGCGGGCGCGAGTACGCGGCCCGTGTACTATCCAGATAACAGCCGCTGCGTTTTACCGCTATGCCAGCAATCCTGTATACAGCTACTCGATGGGTTATGCAAGGGACAAAAAGGCGGTAGGTGGTAGATGGTAGGTAGTAGATGGGCAAGGGCCGAACCCCGAGTCCCTAATCCCGAACCCCGAGTCGCGAAACCCGAGTCGCGAATCCTGAGGGAACCAGGAGGCGGAAGGGCCGGGGTCAGTGTCGTGTTTCAGAAATAGGCGACACATGCCAGAACCTCGATGTCATGCTGAGTCCGTCAGCCGACGGACGAAGCATCTGCAGTTGTTCCATATGATTAGAGAAAAGCAGATTCTTCGCTGCGCTCAGAATGACAGGCCATCGAGTGTGTCACTTTTTTCGGTTATACAACACTAGTGAACAGTGGACCGTGAACAGCGAACAGCCCCGGGCGCGGCGGGGCCCAACTCTCCACTCGTCGCCGGGAGCGCCCGCCGCCAGAGCTTTCGCGGCGCGCGCCGGCTGGCGGCGCTTTCCCTACCGACCGGCCGGTAGGCTAGCGCCCCACCCAGGCTCCTCCTTCTCACATCGCAATCTCCAGCAGAACGACCTATCACGGAATTCCAGTATGCCCGCCTCGCCGCTGCACTTTGCTCCATCGCGACTTGATGCTAATATCGGCGCCCGTAGGTGAAATGGGAAAGCGGTCGCGAGGCCGCGACACTTCTCGTGGGGCTCATCAAATGCGCATCAAGACCATCGTCTTAATACTGGGCGCACTGCTCGTGATCGGGTTCGAGAGTGCGGCGCGCGCGCAAGTGCCGAACACCAGCCCGGGCAAGGTCTATGTGATTCTGTGGTTCGACACCGAAGACTACATCCTCCCGCAGAGCGACGACGCGGCGAAGCGGCTGGCAGTTTTCCTGACGCAGCAAGGCATCAAAGCCACGTTCAAGGTCGTAGGCGAGAAGGCTCGGACGCTGGAGCGCCGCGGCCGGCGAGACGTGATCGGCGCGCTGGCCCAGCACGAAATCGGCTATCACGCCAACACCCACAGCCAGCACCCGACGCCCGCCGAATACGAAGCCACGCTCGATTGGGACACCGGAGTGGAAGAGTTCACCCGCCGCGAGCGCGCGGGTTTTGACGACGTGCGCCGAATTCTCGGCCAGGCGCCCACCTGTTATGGCCAGCCGGGCAGCTCCTGGGCGCCGCAATCTTACGCGGCGCTGAAGAAGTGGGGGGTAAAGGTCTATCTCGACGAGGGCACCCAGGTGGGCCTGAACGGCAAGCCATTCTGGTACGGCGGCCTGCTAAACATCTTCAACACTTCCGAGGGCAGCAAGCTCCATCCCAACCCGCAGTGGTCAAACCTCGACGAAGCACGCGCCCGCTTCCAGGAGTTCTATCTGCGCTTCACGTCGCGGCGCGAGGGCGGCATTATCAGCCTATATTTCCATCCCTGCGAATTCATCCATCGCGAGTTCTGGGATGGGGTGAACTTTTCCCGCGGCGCCAATCCCCCGCCCGACCAGTGGAAGATCCCACCTATGAAATCTCCTGAGGAAAGCGAACGAGCTTTCAAGTTCTACGAGGATCTCGTCGCTTACATGAAGTCTTTTCCGCGCGTCGAGTTCATTACCGCCTCGCAGGCGTTGCGGCTTTTCAAGGACCCCGCGCAGCGACGCATGTTCTCGACCGAGGAATTAGCCGCCATCGCCCGCCAGGTCGAGCCGGAAGTCTCCTTCCAGGTCCACGACGATTACACACTGGCGGCGAGCGAGGTTTTCATTCTCCTCAACAAATACGTGGAGGGCGTAGTCCGGAAGTCTCCGCAGTCGCTGCTGCTCGACGGCACACCTTACGGCCCCGCGTCGCCGTTCGACGGGGCACCTGTCCCGCCTGCGGGACCAGCATCTACCGATGCCGCCCTAGAGGGCGTCGCTACCGGCGCGACAATCAACGTCCCCTGGAGCCAGTTCTCGCGCACCGTGCTCGATGTCGCCGAATTTCTGGAGAAGAACAACCAGCTTCCCAACGCCGTGTGGTTCGGCAGCCAGGCCGTTCCTCCCGAGAGCTATCTGGTGGCGCTCGCGCAGGTCACGAGCCGGCTTCTGGTCAAGGCCGAGCCGCCGGAATCTGTCGCCGTCGCGCCCGCGCATCTCGCCGCGGCGAAGTACGTGGCCGACGATTCCCCCGATCTCTGGGACTGGGTGATCTTCCCTCCCCATTTTCGCGCCCCCAAATTGATGGGCCTCGCCAAACTCCAGGTTTGGACTCTGAAGCCCGCCGTTTCCAAACCAGCAAAGTAGGCAAGAGACCAAGGTATTCCGTACTTCGAATACCGTTCTGGGCATCATGGGACTCCCGGAAGGCTTCCCCCTCACGCCTTGCGATGGGGGTGATAGGTGGTAGTCATGCTCGGACTCCGGGAGGTTCCATGATGGCACCGGGTGGCGAACACGTCTCATCGCCGCAAGGTGCTGCGCGGTTGGTTTTTCCTGGAAGGCGCATGGGCGGCCTTCCTGCCCATCACCGGAGCTATGAAGTTTTCACAGCCAACAAAAAAGCATGCTGGAGGCCGAGGGCTTGGCGTTGTGCCTTGCCGCCGGGCTGAAGTCCGGCGCTCCATGTGATACCGGACCCGAATGACTTGCCACGCAGGGTTGTGGTAACATGTGGCGGCAATAGAGTCATTATTCCGCTGCCCGTCGGCTGACGGGTCGCGAGCGCCGTTTTGAAGGGAAGGACAACCCATGTCTGGCCATTCCAAGTGGGCAACCATCAAACACAAGAAGGGCGCGGCCGATGCTCGTCGGGGGAAAATCTTCACCAAGCTCATCAAGGAAATCACGGTCGCTGCGCGCATCAGCGGGGGCGACGCGGACTCCAACCCGCGCCTGCGCACCGCCATCCTCGCCGCCAAGGCGGAGAACATGCCGGCGGATAATATCAAGCGCGCCATTCAGAAGGGCACGGGCGAACTCCCCGGCGCCACTTATGAGGAATCAGTCTTCGAAGGTTACGGACCGAGCGGCGTGGCCCTAATACTGGAGGTGGCCACCGATAACCGCAACCGCACGATCTCGGAGCTTCGCCACATCCTCTCTAAGAACGGCGGGAACCTTGGCGAGCACGGCTGCGTGGCGTGGATGTTCAGCAAGAAGGGTTACATCGCCGTGCCGAAAGAAAAGGCGGACGAGGAAGCGTTGCTCAACCTTGTGACGGAAGCGGGCGCCGACGACATGCGCGACGACGGCAGCCAGTGGGAAATCATCACCCCACCCGAGGCGTTCCACCAGGTCGTGGACAAACTCAAGGCCGCCAACATCACACCCACCTCCGCCGAAGTCGCCATGGTTCCCCAGTCCAACATCAAAGTCAGCGGCAAAAGCGCGCAGCAAATGCTGAGGCTCATGGAAGAACTGGAAGACCACGAGGACATCCAGCACGTGTTCGCCAACTTCGATATCGAGGAATCCGAACTGCACGCGCTGGCTCAGGCAAAGTAGCGCTGGACCTTAACCCGCCATCTGCCGTTCCGCAGAGCGGGAGCGGCGCTACCATGGGGCGTCGAGCCTTAAGAATTGAATCGTCATTATGGAGATTCTTGGCCGGGAATCCCCTTACAAATTTGTTCTCCGGCAATATCGCTTTGTACTCTTAGCAACGGCCTGCTGCCTGGTCTTGCCCGCCCTCGGCTCCGCCCAGGACTCCGGCGCTCCCGCCCGACTGGCGTACACAAAGCTCCTCAAGGGTAGTGCCCCCGAGTTTCTCTCCATCTCGGTGGACTCGAACGGCAACGCCACCTATGACGGGCGCAAGGCAGACGATCCGCCATCCCCCCGGCTTCTGAAGCTTTCTCCTGCCACCACGCGCCGCCTCTTCCGGTTGGCCGAAGCGCTGGACAATTTCCAGTCGCTCGATCTCGAAAGCCACAAAAAGGTGGCTAACCTCGGCCTCAAAACGTTTGTCTACGAGAAGGAGGGACGGAAGAACAAGGTGGAGTTCAACTACACCTTGCGTCGGGAAGGGCAGGATCTGGTGGACCTCTTCGAGAGAATCTCCGGTGTGGAACAGCACATTCTCGTACTCGAGCACGCCATCAAATACGACCACCTGAGCCTGCCCAAAGAGTTACTCCTGATCCAGATGGACCTCGACAAGCGGGCGCTCGCCGACCCGGAATTGATGGTTCCGGCACTGGAGAAGATCGTCCGCAATCCGCGTTTCCTCCATCTCGCCCAGTCACGTGCCCAGGGTATCCTGCAGCGCCTTCAAAACCACAGTGATTAGCGGCGATGGCGGGGCGCCGCGCAAGGGTCGTTGGGCGTGAAAGATTTCCGGCAACCTGTCAGGTGGTTAATGCGTCAAGAATAGTGTACGATGATGATGATATTCCCAGCCGGCCCTTCCGGCGGAGGAGGTCTGCTATGAAAGTCTCCTTGCGCCTTCTGCTTCAAGGTATTGCGGTCGGCCTCGTGACTCTGTTCGCGGGGGTCCTGTCCTGGGGACAGGAGTATTCCCACGTCCGAATCGTTCGCCTGAGTTTCACCGAAGGGACGGTCACGGTCCAACGGGCTGACGTCGAAGAGTGGGCGACGGCCCCCAACAATACGCCCATTCAGGAAGGCTTCAAGCTCTCCACGGCGGACAGCTCATTTGCGGAAGTCGAGTTTGAGAATTCCTCGACGGCGCGCCTCGGGCAGCTCTCCCAGCTGGAATTCACACAACTCGCTCTCCTCCCCAGCGGTGGCAAAGTCAACCACCTGACCCTGCTGCAAGGTTATGCCACGTTCAATGTCATCCCCGAGGGCGATGACTTCTACGAGGTTACCGTGGGAGAAGCCACGCTCACTCCGCGCGGGAAAGCCAGGTTTCGTGTCGATTCTGACCAGGGGATACTCCTAGTCAAGGTCTTCAAGGGTTCTGTGGAAATCACCGGCCCCGAGGGCAACGGCACACTGGGAAAGAACACCGTGCTTGAAGTGCGCCCGGGCGAAGAACAGCCCTTCCAGATTTCCCAGGGCCTCACCAAGGACGCATGGGACGAGTGGGTGGAAGAGCGCGAGAATCGGGTCGCGATGGTGCGCAACCAGGGAGCCCCGGCGCCCTACTCCAACAATGTGAGCGACCTTCTCTTTGGCTTTATGGACCTCGCCTCCTACGGCGATTGGGTCTCTGTGCCCGGCTACGGTTACGGCTGGGCACCTTACGCCGACATTAACTGGTCGCCCTTCACCCTGGGGCGCTGGAGCTGGTATCCGAGCTTTGGGTACACCTGGATCTCGGCGGAACCCTGGGGCTGGCTACCCTACCATTACGGCCAGTGGGCCTATGAGCCCGGCTTCGGCTGGGTCTGGATTCCTACCGGCTTCACGAACTGGTCGCCGGCCATGGTGAACTGGTATCGCGGCCCGGGCTGGGTCGGATGGGCCCCCATGTCACCTCGGCTGGGCGGCGGGACGACGGGCGGGACGGCATTAAACCATTGCCCGCAGCCGCGCGGTTGTGTGACCACCGTGAATGAGGACACACTACGGCACGGTAGACCTGTGCTTCCAAACCGTCGGGACGACGTTGACTCGCGCGGGGGTCGCATCGTCGAGCGACCCGATATCCAACCAGAACGGCTGGCCCGGTTGACGGGAGAGCCACAGGCTTACCCAGCGGCATTTCGCGGCGGACAGTTTGATGAACGCGTCGGGGCTGCTGGAGCGGGCCGCGTGCCTCCGAACAGACAACCCACCGCAGCCGCTGGTGACCGCGGGGGAGTGCCCGCTCGTCCCGGAATCGTCTTCGATTCCGAGCAGCGCCGCTATGTCAACGACCCCAACCAGAGATCCATCCCTGCCCCAGCCAGCGCGTCCGCCCCAGCCGTCGATTTGAGCGCGCGCGGCGGGCTGGTGTCTCCAGCCCACGCGGGAAGGCCTGGCCCGCAGGCAAATTACCCCATCCCCGCCGCCACAGGACCGTACGGCGGGCGTCCGGGAAATCCCGACGGGATCGAACTTGAGCGCGGCCTGCCAGCTCCCGACCGATGGGAGTCGAGAGGAGTGCGAGAGCGCGGCGCGCCATCCGGGGATTCTCGGGCGGTCGGGGCGCGCTCCAGCGATCGAAACTATTCGGCCGGATCGTCCGCCCGCTCGGCCCCAGTCTCGGTCGGCCGGTCAGAGGGCGGTTCGCGCTCCACAGCTGACCGGGGCTCATCCTCGGGAGGCAGCCGCAGTGGCGGCGATCGCGGCGGATCTTCCAGTCGCTCGGATAGCGGCGGCCGCAGCAGTGGCGGGAATTCTGGCGGAAGCAGTTCCCATAGCTCGGGCGGCAGTTCAGGCGGAAGTTCACACAGCTCGGGTGGCGGTAGCGGCGGCGGTGGGTCCCACAGCTCGGGGGGTGGCGGCGGCTCGTCCAGCTCGAGTAGCGGATCGCATTCCAGCAGCCCGCGACGCTAACCACGGGCAGAATCACATCGGGCTGGGTTCAAGCACACCAAGTGCGACCTAGCCCTTTTTCCCCTCAATGGCAAGAGAAATCAGGAAACGATGATGCCCGCATAGCCGACCACACTGGAGCGATCGCCGCTTGTGTCGGCGGAGGTGGCGTACTTGATGAGCTCGGCTTTCTGCGCGCCCATTTCCTTGGCGTATGTCAGCATCGCGATCGTGGGACCATAACCGCACATCGAAATATCCTCTCGACGCAGCACGTCGTAGAGCCCTGCCGCATCGAGCTCCAGAATCCGGTCAATCGCCTTGCGGTCTTTGATGCGCGTGATGCCGTCCGGCTCGTAGTGATTCATGTCGCTGGAGGCGACGACAAGGAAGGGCTTTTCGCTGCGGCGCGCCGCGTGCGCCAGACCGTGCCCGAGGGACTCAAGACTCGCATATCCACCCACTCCGATGGCAATCGGCACGAAGCTAAACGCCTTCGCAGTGCGCTGCAGGAATGGCAACTGGACTTCTAGAGAGTGCTCGTCCGCGTGCGCCGCGGCATCGTCGGTCACCAAGTGGCAACCCTGGTGGACGGACTTGGCGAGCGCGCTGTCGATGGACACCTGGCCGAGCGGGGTTTGCCAACTGCCCGCCGACATCATGGCCAGCGGAGCGCCGCGCCCTGTGTGGTTGGGACACAGAAGCACGTAGGCCGATCGCGCCGGGAGTTGCCGGAAAACCGCCCCCGCCACGTGGCCCGAGTACATGTACCCGGCGTGTGGAACTACGCAGCCGAGAGCTTTCTCAATCTTCTCGGCCGAGTCTGCCCCCGCCCCCAAGTACTTCTCCAGATCGCGGGCGAGCGTGTCCGCGCGGGCGGGATAGAAGCGCCCCGCAACCGCGGGTGGCCGAACGCCTTGGGGCTGCATGGTCAAAATCGTAGTCCCGGCCCACGCGGGAGTCAAGCGCGACAGCAAGTGAAACTTATCGCAGACACGACGCCGGCGCTATGGATCGCAAAGTTTGCGAAGAAACGGGATGAGTCAGCGGTTGTCTTCTTCCACGCTGATCTTGAGGGCGCGCAGGAATTGGGCGTCCTGGTTGGTGAGATGGAACTCTGTCTCACGCCGCTGCTCGGGGGTGAGCTTCTGACGGTGCACCAGATTGGCCTCGCCCCGCTTGTTGAACCCGATCGTGACCTCGAGCACCAGGAACAGGTCGTAGCCTGCGGCGCGGATGCGGCCCATGACGTCGGCAATCCGCTCCGAATCCGCCAACGACTCGTTAATCGCGTGCCCTAGTTCCTTGACCAGACGTTTGAAATTCTCGTCGAGCTCCAATGGTCACCCGGATTGTCACAGCATGTAATCGCGAATCAAATTCTATGGTCCGCCTCCGAGAGCTGTCAAGGTAAAAGCCCTCAGCGGGTTTGACTGTGTGCCCAATCCTCCTTAAGATAGCGAGGGTTGGAGTCCACGGGATATGTGATTCTTTGAGGTGAAATCTTGGGCAAGCTCAGCCAACTCTTCACGCACTGGTGGCGGGAGGCCGAACGGCTGTTTCACGTGCTGGTGGGCCTCGTTTTTCTAGTCCTCACCCTGGCCGGGGTCACCGTGTCGATCACCGAGTGGCAGTACTACCAGCGCTCCCCGTCCCAAGGCCTGCTGCGGTTCGGCCTGCTGGCCTCTTTCACTGTATTGTTATTCATATTGTGCTTATATTCTTTCTTGAAAGCACGAAGCGTTCGGTAGGTGAAAGGGTATAGGGGACAGGTTACAGGTCGAAAGCACGGGGGCGCGTTCGGTCTCTCTGCAACCTGTCACCTGTCCCCTTTTTGAGTCATGGCTTCCAGCGAGAATAAGCAACCCAAATCGAAGTTCCGGGCCGCCTCGGGCCTTGAACTGGAGAAATTCCACGGTCCCGAACACCTGGCCGGCTGGGGCTGGGAGCAGGAACTCGGTTTTCCGGGCGAGTATCCCTACACGCGAAGCATCTATCCCACCGGCTACCGCAGCCGGTTGTGGACCATGCGGCAGTACGCCGGCTTCGGGACGGCTGCGGAGTCGAACGCGCGTTTCCGTTACCTGTTGGCGCAGGGCCAGACCGGGCTCTCGGTGGCGTTTGATCTCCCCACGCAAATTGGTCTCGATTCCGACCATCCCCAAGCGCGTGGCGAGGTGGGGCGCGTGGGCGTGGCCATCAACTCCCTGGAGGACATGGAAACCCTCTTCCGAGACATTCCGCTCGAGCGGGTTTCCACCTCGATGACGATTAACGCCACTGCCGCCATTCTTCTGGCGCTCTATTTCGCGGTTGCGGAGAAGCAGGGTGCCGACCTGCGAAAGATCTCGGGAACCGTTCAGAACGACATTCTCAAGGAATACATAGCCCGGGGGACTTACATCTTCCCGCCCGGCCCGGCGCTGCGCATCGTTACCGATGTCTTTGCCTTCTGCCGTGAGCGCGCGCCGGAGTGGAACACCATTTCCATCAGCGGCTATCACATCCGCGAGGCGGGTTCGACCGCCATCCAGGAACTCGCGTTCACGCTCGCCAATGGCATCGCCTACGTCGAGGCCGCTCGCGCACGCGGCCTGGACGTGGACGACGTCGCGCCCCGCCTCTCCTTCTTCCTCAACGCGCACAACGATTTGCTGGAAGAGATCGCCAAGTTCCGCGCCGCGCGGCGTATCTGGGCACGCATCGTGCGCGAGCGCTTCAAAGCTCAGAACCCGCGTTCGTGGATGTTTCGCTTCCACACCCAGACCGCCGGGAGCGCGCTCACCGCCCAGCAGCCCGACGTGAACATCGTGCGCGTGACGCTCCAAGCGCTGGCCGCGGTGCTGGGTGGCACGCAGTCGCTTCACACCAATGCCCGCGATGAGGCGCTCGCCCTGCCCACGGAGGCCTCAGCGCTCATCGCCCTGCGCACCCAGCAGATCCTCGCGCACGAGAGCGGCATCGCCAATACCATTGACCCGCTGGCCGGGTCCTACGCCATCGAAACGCTTACCAATCGAGTCGAGCAGGGCGCGGACGAATACCTCCGCAAGATCGACGCCATGGGCGGCGTCTTGCGCGCCATCGAGACCGGCTACGTCCAGCGCGAAATCCAGCAGGCTGCCTATGAGTACCAGAAACGGGTGGAATCGGGCGAGCAGGTCGTGGTGGGCGTCAATAAATACACCGTCGAAGGAGCCGCTTCGCCGCCTATCCTGCGCATCGATCCGGGAATCGAGTGCGCTCAGGTCGCGCGCCTCAAGAGCCTTCGCGCTTGGCGCGATGCGGCACGAGTGGAATCAGCGCTGAAAGAAGTCGAGGCCACGGCGCGTTCCGACCGCAACCTGATGCCCGCCATCCTCGAGGCCGTGAAAGCCTACGCCACCGTGGGCGAGATTTCCGACGCCCTCCGCAAAGTGTTCGGTGAATATCAGGAGTCAGTCGTGATATAAGAGCAGTGAATAGTGACGGGTGACTAGCGACAAGCAACGGGTTGTAACTGATAACTGACCGCTGAAAACTGACGACTGACCTCCAATGGCCACACTTCAATTCCTCGGCGCAACAGGAACGGTAACCGGATCGAAATACGTTGTTGAAGCCAACGGCGAGCAGTTGATGATTGACTGCGGGCTCTTTCAGGGCGACAAAGAGCTGCGCCTGCGCAACTGGGCGCCTCTGCCGGTCAAACCTTCAAGCATCCAGTGGCTGGTCCTGACGCACGCGCACCTCGACCACATTGGGTACATCCCGCGGCTCATCAAGGACGGCTTTCGCGGGCAGGTTCTGGCCTCCGCGCCAACCGTGGAACTGGCGCGCCTGGTGCTGCCGGACTCGGGTCACCTCCAAGAAGAAGACGCCGAGTACGCCAACTTCAAAGGCTTCAGCAAGCATAAGCCTGCCCTGCCCCTCTACACTTACGAGGAGGCGGTGAAGTCGCTCGGGTCGTTCAGGGCCGTGGATGAATCCGCGCCGCTCGAACTCTCGCCTCACTTCACGTTACGATTCCACCGCGCTGGACACATCCTGGGCGCGCGGATGGTCGAGGTGACGGTCCGAGAAAACGGCACGACTCGCAAGGTGCTCTTTTCCGGTGACCTCGGCCGCTTCCCGCAATTGATCCTCTACGAGCCGGAGGTGCCGGACGGCGTCGACTACCTGCTGGTGGAATCCACCTACGGCGACCGCCTGCATCCGCAGGACGACTTTCGCGCCCGCCTCGCCAATATCGTCCAAACCGCCGCCGGGCGTGGCGGCACGGTGGTGATTCCTTCCTTCGCCGTGGGGCGGACGCAGGAACTGCTTTACCTGTTCCGCGAGCTCATCGAGCTGGGAAAGTTGAGCTCGCTGCCTGTCCACGTGGATAGCCCCATGGGCATCGACGTGACCGACATCTATATGCGGCACAAGGAAGAGCATGACCTGGAAACGCTGGCCGTCGCCTCGCGCGGCGCTAAGCCTTTCTCGCCGCCAGACGTGCACTTCGACCGCACGCGCGAGCAATCCATCGCACTCAATGCGGCGCACTTTCCCATGGTCATTATCTCGGCAAGCGGCATGGCCACCGGTGGGCGCGTCCTCCATCACCTGGAGCGCTGCCTGCCCGACCACCGCAACACCATCCTTTTCGTGGGCTTCCAGGGCGCCGGCACGCGCGGGCAGAGCATCCTCTCCGGAGCCGAGTCAGTGAAAATGCACGGGCACGAAGTGCGCATCCGCGCCCACATCGAGAAGATGGAAAACCTCAGCGCCCACGCCGACTACGGAGAAATTCTCGGCTGGCTGGGCCAGTTCCACAAGCCGCCCGGCAAGACTTTCCTGGTCCACGGCGAACCGCG
>Ga0315291_10006334_pt1 | contig 14694 bp, 10 predicted proteins | sample YL17G12_20_MG_FD_203070 | JGI IMG/M metagenome (GOLD analysis project Ga0315291, IMG submission 203070) | Sediment microbial communities from Yellowstone Lake, YNP, Wyoming, USA - YL17G12_20 | ecosystem: Environmental > Aquatic > Freshwater > Lake > Sediment | place: USA: Wyoming | collected...
TTGACGTGAAGTCCGGTCGCGCCTTCCCCCAGGCGGGAGATGAGACGGCGGTGCTCGCTGAGGCGCAGGAGGACTGCCGCCAGCTACGTCGGCGTCTGGCGCAACTGGACAAGCAGATCGAGCAGTATGTCGATGCGGCGGCGCGGGGGCGCCTGAGCAAGGAGAAGATGAAGGCCCTGAACCTCTCACTGGCGGCGGAGCGCCTGGAGACCGAGGAGCGTCTGGCGGAGGCCGAACACCGGGCCCAGGAACGGGCCTCGCTGGCGGCGCACCACCGGGCGCAGGAGCAGACCGTGGCGCGACTCGTCGATTCGTGGGACTCGCTGGACTTCGTCCGTCGCCGTTCGATGCTGCGCGACGTGGTGGACCGGATAGTGGTAAAGGACGACGGCGTGAAGGTTCTGCTCCGCCCGTGAGCGGCTCATTGTCAGCGGACGATCTCTACACCGCCTACGCCGATGGGGCGTCGAGGGGGAACCCCGGGCCGTCTGCCATCGGCGTCATCGTCTTTGACCCCGCCGGCCGCGAGGTCTACAGCGCCTCGCGACGGCTGGGACGGGCCACCAACAACGAGGCGGAGTACAAGGCCGCTATCACCGCCCTGGAGGCCGCGCTGGGGCTCCGCGCCTCGCGGGTAGAGCTGTGCATGGACTCGGAGCTGGTGGTGCGTCAGCTCAGCGGGCGCTATCGAGTGCGCAACCCCCGTCTCATCCCCCTCTACAAACGCCTGCTCGACCTGCGGGGCCGCTTCGCCGCGGTGACGTTTCGACACGTGCCGCGGGAGGAGAACCGGCCGGCGGACAGGCTGGCGAACAAGGCGCTCGACGAGAGCCTGTAGCCCCTGCGTCGTCTTTGACTTCCTCGATGGGCGGCGGTAAACTGGAGCCGTCAGCAGACCGGGTGGCCGCTCCTTCGCGCCGCCTGCCCTCGGGCAAGCGGTTCGGAGGGGAGGAAAGTCCGAGCTCCACCGGGCGAGGGTGCTGGGTAACTCCCAGGAGGGGCGACCCTACGGATAGCGCCACAGAAACATACCGCCCCGGGCCGGGCGAAGGGATTCGCCTCACCCTGAATCGTCAGGGGGTTCGGGGTAAGGGTGAAATGGTGAGGTAAGAGCTCACCAGCGGTCGGGTGACCGGCCGGCTGGGCAAACCCCACCCGGAGCAAGACCGAATAGGAGGACGATGGGACGCCCGGCCCAGTCCTCGGGTTGGTCGCTAGAGGTGGCGGGTAACCGCCATCCCAGAGAGATGGCCACCGTCCGCTCCGGCGGATACAGAACTCGGCTTATAGGTCTGCTGACGATGTCATGGCCCGCATCGACCCCAAAGGGAGGTGCGGGCCTCCTTTCTGTCCCACAGCCAGGGAACGGGCGAGTCTTGATTGTTTGATCGTTTGAAGAAAATGTTTTTTTGGGGGCACCTTCCAGATTCGAGGTTGTCGGCCACTGCTTGATTGACCGTCGGGCCACCGCAGCGCCCCAGGCTGAAGGTCTTAGACTGACCCCGCGGCAGCGCGGAGGCTTTGTCGAGGCGAGGCCTTGTGCCCGTGTGGGGGGCGTCGCAGGGGTGGCCGCAACGTGGATGTCCTTCTTCCCACCCACCCGCCCTAGGAAAGTCACAGAGAATCAGGGGGACACCCCCTGAAACCCCCGTCAGAGGGGGCCTGCCCCCTCTGAACTCCCCCAGGGCTGTGCAGATGTATTCTGTTGATGGCCGTAAGGCTGGGGCATGGTAAGGTGCGAAAGGGCAGGGCTTGGGCCCTGTCTCTTTGTATTGTAGGGGTTTGAAGGGCGAATGCGAAGAGGGATGTGGCACCAGGATAGGAGCGGGACGTAGCCGAATCTAGCTCTTGACAAGCGGTTCGGCCGCGCTATACTTGCCCCATTGGTGGCTCGTCTCTGAAATCCCCGCTGATTGACCACCGCCAACAGGGAGGTTGCGCGATGCGCGTTGTTGCTGCTCCCATACCACCGATCGCGCTGGCTGCCGATTTGTACTCATCGGAGGAGGTAATGACCAGATGAAGCGTTCGTTACTAGCAATAGCAGCCGCCGGAGCCCTGACGCTGGTCTTGGCCGGCGGCGCCTTCTTCGCCTTGAAGTTGACGGCGAGTGGTGCGTCTGTGGGGCCGATCAACATGTCCTCGTACCCCGGGAACCCCCCGAGCGGGGTGACGGGGTCGACGACGATCCAAGATTGTGACGGGACCACATGCCCCATCCCGTTTACGAGCGGATCAGGTGTGGCCACTGGGATCACGGCCTGGAATGCGCCGGCTATGAACCCGCCCGCTTACGTGGCGTTGACCTACTACAGCGCGCCAAACTGCGATCCGTTGGCAGTAGCTGCGGTTCTCGTCACAGACCCGATGGGCTTGGTCCAAGCCCCCCACCTGCGGCTGCAGGATAGCGTGCTGAAGACCGGCCTCCTCATCACCCCCGCTCTTACGCCCTACGTGGGCGGGACCGGCCCCATCCTGAGCGCAGGGATCACGGTGGCCGCCGGAGACTACCAGTGTAGCGACAACACCGACAGTGACGGCGACACCCTGATCAACGACGGCTGCTGGTTGACCAACCCCATTGGGATACCTCCGGAGGCGATCTGCAATGAGGCCGCCTGCCCCGACGCCGACGGCCAGCGCCCATGGGACAACTGCGACGACGACGCCGACGGCGCGATCAACGAAGGTTGCCCAGCAAACGACGCCGCCGAAGCCATCGTCATCCCTGACCCCCCCAATTACCAGTACCTTGCCTGCGGGAACGCAGACGGCACCCCCGTTACTGGTTGGGATGGGAAGCTTACCGACGACTGGAAGCTCATTCCCGATCAGTTCTCGTTCGCGATCGACGCGGACCCGTGGAACGGCACCGCCCCGTGTAACCCAATCGACGACACGAACACCGTAAACACCGGCGACGACCACGAGGTAGCGGTCTGCACGGTGAACGAGCCCAGGGATGCGGGGGGGGTGGACCCAGACGACGTCAACGTGTTCATTTTATTCCTCAACTTCGACAAGAACCTGAACGAGTGCAAGACAAACCCGGACTGCGACCCGCTGATCACCGGCAGCAAGTGCCTGGACGACAACCCGGACGTCAACGCGGGTAGCACGCTGGGCAGCGGTCATGTCCCGACCACGCCCAACCTGGGCGGCAGCTGGGACTGCGCCGGCGCCGGCGCCGGGATTCAGCCATGGTGTGACGACGCCTTAGGTCGGGCGGAAGCGCGCTGCCTGAGCTTTGGCGGCCCCTGGACCTCGGGCGGGCTGTCTCCCTTCCCCCTGGCGGTAGTCTCGTTCAAGGCCATCGCTCCCGGAACTGACACCATGGCTACGTCAGACAACGTCTGGTCTGGCAAATATAGCGGCGAGGCGGACCCGCCGCCGGTGTCGGTATCCGCCGAGGTGCACAACGAGGGAACGCCACCGCCTCCTACCGCCACGCAAACGGCCACGGCCACGCCGACCATCACCCCTACCCCGACAATCACCAACACACCGACCATCGCCCCCACGCCAACGCCCACCCCAATACCAGACGGAGACGGTGACGGGGTAGTTGACAACTGGGATGCCTGTCCCGGCATTCCGGAGGACCGCGACGGCTTCGCAGACAACGACGGCTGCCCCGAGGCAGACAACGACATGGACGGGATCTGTGATCCTTGGTACACGCCGGAGGTACCAGCCTGCATCGGCGCCGACCTGTGTCCAAACGTCCCCGAAACCTTTGACGCTTTCAAGGACGACGACGGCTGTCCCGACCCAGACAACGACAGGGACGGCAACCCAGACAACATCGACCAGTGTCCCGCCACCGACTGGACTGCCGGGCCGGACGGAATCGCCGACACCGGGGACGAGCCTCTGGATGAGCTGGGGGTGCCGATCAAGACCCGGGAGGACTACGACGGGATCATCGACTGGGACGGCTGCCACGATAGCCCTGGGGACGACTGGGACGGCGACGGCCTGAGCGACGAGACTGAGGTGCTTGTCTCGCACACCAACCCTATCGACATGGACACTGATGACGACGGCCTCTGCGACGGCCATAGCCCGCCCACCTGTGCCAGCGAGGACTCAAACAACAACGGCCTCGTCGACCCGGGTGAAACCAACCCGCTGAATTGGGACAGCGACGGTGATGGACTGTCCGACGGCCTCGAGCGCGGCCTTGCGGCCCCCGAAACTCCAGACACTAGCACGTCCAGTCCCCACTGGCAGCCCGACAGCGACCCAGAGTCGACCACGGACCCCCTCAGCCCCGATACGGATGGTGATGGCGTATCAGATGGTGCCGAGGACGCTAACCAAAACGGTGGCGTCGACGAAGGCGACACAAGTCCTTCTGATCCCGATACGGACGGGGACGGGTTCTGGGACAAACCCGAGGACGACCTCGAAGGTGTCAACACTGACATGACGGAGGATAACTGCCCGCTTGACTACAACCCCGGCCAGACAAACACCGACGGGCAGCGCCGGCCCAACGGCTCGCAGATACCGGGCGACTGGGCCAGCAACCCGACCCAGGACACATGGGGCGACGTCTGCGACACCGACCACGACAACGACGGCCTGGCCGACACGAGTGAAAACGACGCCTCCTGTCCCTATCGCCTGGTTGGAGACAGCGACGGTGACGGATCGCTGGACGGGTACGAGGTAAGCGTCGGCAAGAACGCCTGCAACGCCGCCGACAAGCCGCGCTGCAGCGGCTCGCTTGACACGGACGGTGATGGGTTCAGCGACTGCGTGGAGCACAGCGGCTACAACACCTGCGCGTTCGCCGGAGACATGTTCCCTGGCTACAGCGCCTGCACAGACCCCACCGACAGCGACGGCGACGGCTGCGCCGACTGGATCGAGATCGTCGACGTGAACGGCAATCGCACTGCCAACACCGTCGACGTCCTGGTATTCGTCATGCGCGGCATGGCCGGGGGCCCAGGCGACGCCATCGGCGACAAGCTCTTGGACCTAAACAAGAACGGCCGCGTCAACAGTGTCGACGTTCTGTTAGCGGCCCAGAACTCGTCAATGCTGAGGCCGCACAGCACTTGTCTGCCAGAGTAGGGACGACTGCCGATCGTGTAGATGCGACCCAAGCCCACCCGCTTGCCGTCCGCAAGGCTCGGCTGGCCCTGCGCGACTCGCCGTAGGCGCGCTGCTGCTCGCGGGCAGGCTGGTACGCCAGGAGGCGGTGGCGAGTAGGCTGAGGGCGCGGCAGCCGTTGAATAGGGCTGTGTCGGTGCCTCATTCCTTTGCGCCCCTGGACTAATCTCCTCCGATGGCCTAATCTGCTTTTTGTGAACCGCATCGACTGGTCGGGCCTGCTAGCCAGGGCGGAGGTAATCGGCTCCCCGCCCGCCGAGTTGCCTCTCTCGAAAGCAGATATCGAGCGACTCTGCCGATTATGTTATGGGAGGAACGGGGGGCACATTCTCCCTCAAGAACACAGGGACTAGCCAATGCGATACAGGTTGTCGGCGCTCGGAGTAGCGGTAGTCGTTGCCGCCCTCGTTCTGTTTGGGGCGTTGCGGGGACCTGCCGCTGACGGGGATCGAACTAGCCAGTCCCCACAGCCGGAACAGAATGCGCTGCAGGAGGACATTGCCACCGAACCGGCCCTCACTTGCAGCGGGGACCGCGGAGACCGGCTGGGGATGGCAAACCCGGCGGCCACCTACTGCAAAGAGCTGGGATACGAGTACCGCATCACTCAGACGAACAAGGATGAAGAGGGGATCTGCGTGTTCCCAGACGGCGGGGAGTGTGAGGAATGGAAGTTCCTGGCCGGCAAGTGCGGCCGGGAGCGCTCCTACTGCGCGAAGCAGGGCCTCGATACAGTGACGAAGACCGACGGTAAGAACCCTCTCTCCCGCGAGTACGCTGAGTGTGTGGACGGCAAACAGGAGGTCGGCGCCGCTACCGAACTAATGGGCCTGAGCCAGAAGGCCACCAGAAGCAGCGTCCCCGTTTTGGGGAGCGAACCCCCTCCCGATCAAGAGCCCGTTACCGGCACTCCACCATCCTTATTCGACTGGCGGAACCAAGGCGGCCAAAACTGGATGACCTCCGTCAAGAACCAGGGCTCCTGCGGCTCCTGTTGGGCGTTCTCGGCAGTTGGCGTCGTCGAAGGGACGTACAACGTTGACAGTGGCAGTCCGGATCTCGACCTAGATCTGTCGGAGGAGTACCTGGTCTCCGACTGCTACACGATGGGCTCGTACGGGAATTGCTGCGGCGGTTCCCACATAGACGCGCTTGAATTCGTCCGGGACTCCGGGATCTCTGATGAGGGCTGCATGCCGTACGTCGACCAGTCCAGCTGCACGTGCGGCTCCAGTTGTGATTCGAATTGCGCCTATGGCACGGGGGGCGCCTGCAGCGACGCTACCTGCTCCAACAGGTGCGCAGACTGGCAGCAAAGGGCAGTGAGAATAAACACCGTGGCGCCCGTCCCCTCCGGGCAGATCAAGCAGTACCTCGTCGACAAAGGCCCTCTCTCCGTTGCCATGGGCGTCGGTTCCTCATACGGGGGCGGTTTCGATGTCCAAGGCGTCTACCGGTGCACCAACGACTCCGGCGCCAACCATGCCGTGATCATTACCGGCTACAGCGACGCCGGCGGCTACTGGATCGTCAAGAATAGCTGGGGCGCTACATGGAACGGCGACGGCTACTTCAAGGTCGGGTACGGCGAGTGCGCCATCGAAACCTGGGTCTACTACGTTGACACGTCGGCCTCCGCGCCTAGCCCTACGCCTACGCCGACACCGACAGCGACTCGGACTCGAACACCTACCCCTACATTGACACCGACCAGGACCGCTACGCCTACATTCAGCCCGACGCCCACCAAGACGCCGTCGCCGGCATCGACTTCGTGTGCCGGCGACGCCGACTGCGACGGCGTCCTCGACGCTGTGGATAACTGCCCTACCGTGTACAACCCCGACCAGCTTAACAGTGACGGCGGGCGCAGGCCCAACGGGTCGCAGCTTCCGGGCGAGTGGGCCAGCAACCCGGCGCAGGATAAGCTCGGCGACGCCTGCGACCCAAACGACGACAACGACGCCCTGCCCGACAGCCAGGAGTTCGATGACAGCTGTCCCTATCGTCTGGTGGCGAACAGCGATGGCGACACGGTGCTGGACGGCTACGAGGTAGCGATGGGAGCCAACCCCTGCGACCCCGCCAGCATGCCCATGTGCACTGGCGGTACCGACGGCGACGGGGACGGCTTCCCCGACTGCATGGAGCACAGCGGCTACAACACCTGCGCCTTCGCCGGAGACACGACGCCGGGCTACACCACCTGCGCGGACCCAACCGACAGCGACGGCGACGGTTGCGCCGACTGGATAGAGATCGCCGACGTGAACGGCAGCCGCCAGGCCAATAGCATCGACATCCTGCTAGTCGGCAGGCGGGCCTTCGATATCACACCCGCCTCCGACTCGGACTACGTATTCGACATCAACAAGAACGGGGTCGTCAATACTGTCGACCTGCTGCTGGCAGCGCAGAACTCGAATCTGGTGAAGCTGCACAGCCCCTGTCCTCCGGAGTAGCGTCTTGCCTGTCGGCAGAGGCCCGTAGGCGGCTGTGAGGGCGCGGCGGCGCTGCTGCTGAGCGAGAATTCAGGGCTCACAGCTCAACAGGTAGGCGACTGTCTAACCGGCACGGCCCTCGACCTCGGCCCCTCCGGCTGGGATAACGAGTATGGCAACGCGCTCGTGCAGGTAAGGGCCGCCCTGGACGCCTGTGCGTCTCCTACGCCGACGGCGACCCGCACTCATACACCTACACCTACACGTACCCCCACGCCTGGCGGCGCTGTCGGCGGGGTAGCGGAACCGCCGGACATCGAGACCGCGGCAGCGGCCAGCGGGCAGGGGGCGTCCGTGGCTGGCGCGGCGGCGGTGGGGATGGGCGCGGCGCTGTTAGTGGCGGCAGGCGGGTGGTATGCGAGGAGGCAGTGGGCCGGGTAGAGGTCATGGAACTATGGCGAACAACCAGGGGCAGGCGTGGAGCCTGTCCCTGCGTTTCTGGTCGGCGGTGAGGGCGGCCGCTAGGTCTGCCAGATGACTTCGTAGAGCTTGTAGCGGCCGGGAAAGCCCTTCAGACGATGGGTGCCCCGGCTCACGTATCGGAACCCCGGAAAGGGTCCCGCCAGCCCTTTAACGAGCTCCGACATGAGGATCTGCTCGCCCTTCGCCTTCTCGGCGATGCGGGCAGCTAGGTTGACGGCTGCCCCAAAGAAGTCCTGCTCGTCGCGGAGGACATCGCCGGCGTTGAGCCCCATCCGGAGGATCAGGGGACGGACGGGGTACTCGCGGTTGTGCTCGTTGATCTTCCTCTGGATGTCGATGGCGCAGAGGACCGCCCTCCGCGCGGTGGTGAAGGCGACCATGAAGCCGTCGCCCTGATACTTCACCTCGAACCCGCCGTGGTCCTGGATCTGGGTGCGCACTATCTGGTTGTGGCGCCTGAGGACATCCAGGGCCTCTTCGTCGCCTGCAGACGATGTGAGCTTGGTGAATCCTTGGATATCGGTGAAAAGGATGGTCGTTGTGCCTTCCTGGGCGGGACGGATGGTCACCCCCACCGCATGCCCGCACTGGCTGCAGAAGCGGACACCCTCGGCGACGCCGGCGCCACAGGCGGGGCAGACGAGAGGCGCCGACGTAGGCTCCGTGAAGGGGCCCGCGGGCATCAGGGAGCCTGCGTGGTGGTCAAGCTCCTCAGCACCAGGGAGCGGCTCCGGCTCTGACACAGACGCTATCCCTTCTCGGATCGCAAAGGCCCACTCAGCTTGTCGGTGGGCCTTCGACGCTGTCGCCTCATGGATCGCCTCACTGCGTTATAGGAAAGTGTAGCATCGGGGCGGCGGCGCGGTCAATGAGAGGCGTTAGCGACGGGGGCCGCGGTGGTGGGTCGGCCATGCTACTAGATCCGAGAGCCCGGTGTAACCATAACCATGATCAGCCGCATTAGCGAATCCGGGAACGAGTTGCTCTTCTGCATAGCCGGCAATAGCCTATCAATCAGACCAGCGGACTTCAACTGCGCCAGGGCGATGTCGTGTAGTCGGTTGATCGTCTCGGGTGCAACGTTGAATTCCCGGGCTACCTGATCGAAGGTACGTGGCTGCCCGTCCTCCAGGCCATATTTCAGCTCCATGATCTTTCTCTGCTGGGGAGGCAATCTGGCAAGTATCTCCATGGCGACTTCTTCCGGTTCGTAAACCTCAGCGTCAAGCCCAGCAGAAACCGGAAAGACACTGCTGACCGCCCTCTCAAGGCGAGCTAACGCTCTTCGCAGAAAGGTAAGCTCATCCACTACGAACCGCAGCGGCAGATCATAGGCAGCGCCTTCTCGTGATGCAACCTGGGAAAGGGCTTCCAAGTCGACAGTGACCGAGATCGGGGACACCTGTACATAGTCCTGCTTCTGGATAGAGCGGATATGGGAACGCAATGCGCGTTTCGTTGCGTCTAGAGTCCATCCCTCGCTGCTGTACGGAACAGCCCTGACGTCCTTGTTGTCGAAAGGGGGCTCTTCGCCCTCCCTGATTATGTGCACCACGGGCCTGCCGAGCGCGTGCCTAAGGGAGAGCTCATAGAAAACATTGGGGTTATGCTCTGAAAGGTCAGCGACTACCAGGTCAGCGTCTACGACAGCGCTTATCACCTGTCGGGTAATGAGGCCTGGTTCGGGCATGTGGTCAGCCCGCAGAACAGAGTAACCAAGCGCCTTAGTGACCGGTTTGATAATGTGTTCGAACACGTGATCGGACCTTCGTCTGGTCTCCGAATCCGGCTTCCCAATGGGAGCAATGACGAAGCAGCTTTTGGACGTCTTCTTAGCTGGCATGCCACACCTCTCCTGCTAACGAGCGAGGACAATCCCTGACAGGGAACCCCGACCTAAGGGCGATTATATGGCAGGTGCCTGGGAATTGCTAGCGGCGGTGGGGGCCGCGGCGGCCGCGACGCCCCTTATCGGCGAAGAGGGGGCCGGGCCGGCCGGCGGCGGAGGCGAAGTCGTGGAGGGCGTCCGGCTCGCTGACCATCTGCTTGCGCAGCTCGACTATCTCGTCCCGCAGGAGGGCCGCTCTCTCGAACTCCAGGTTCTTGGCGGCCTTTTTCATCTGCCCCTCCAGGTCGCGGATGAGGCGGGCAATCTCGTCCTTGGGGACGGCGCCGGCGGCGACGTAGCGCACCCTCTCCTCTGCCACTTTCTTGACGTGGTCGGTTATGTCCTTGATGGCCTTCCGAATCCCCTGCGGGCTGATGCCGCGCTCTTCGTTGTAGGCCATCTGGATGCGGCGGCGGCGGTACGTCTCGTCGATGGCGCGGCGCATGGAGTCGGTCATGTTGTCGGCGTACATGATGACGTGGCCGTCGATGTGGCGGGAGGCGCGGCCGATGGTCTGGATGAGGGAGTCGCGGGAGCGGAGGAAGCCCTCCTTGTCAGCGTCGAGGATGGCGATTAGGCTGACCTCGGGCAGGTCGAGCCCCTCGCGCAGGAGGTTGATGCCGACCACCACGTCGTAGACACCGCTGCGGAGGTCGCGTAGGATCTCCACCCGGCCGAGGGTGTCGATCTCGGAGTGGAGGTAGTGGGTGCGGACGCCCATCTCGGCCAGGTAGTCGGCGAGGTCCTCGGCCATCTTTTTCGTCAGGGTGGTGACGAGAGCGCGTTCGCCGCGCTCGGCCCGGATGCGGATCTGATCGAGAAGGTCGTCTATCTGGCCGGCGGTCGGCTTGACCTCGACGGAGGGGTCGATGAGGCCGGTGGGCCGGACGATCTGCTCGACCACCTGCTCGCTGTGCTCGTGCTCATAGGGGCCGGGCGTGGCCGAGACGTAGACGACCTGGTTGATGTGGTTCTCGAACTCGGCGAAGTTGAGGGGGCGGTTGTCGAGGGCGGAGGGCAGGCGGAAGCCGAAGTCGACGAGCGTCTGCTTGCGGGAGATGTCGCCGTGGTACATGCCGCGGGCCTGGGGGACGCTGATATGCGACTCGTCGATGAACAGCAGAAAGTCATCGGGGAAGTAATCGAGGAGCGTCCAGGGGGTGCTACCCGGCGGCCGGCGGGCCAGGTGGCGGGAGTAGTTCTCGATGCCGGAGCAGTAGCCGGCCTCGCGCATACTCTCGATGTCGTAGTTCGTGCGCTCCTCCAAGCGGGCGGCCTCCAGCAGCTTTCCCTGGGCGTGCAGCTCGGCCAGCCGCTCCTTCAGCTCCTGCTCGATGTCGGCGATAGCGGCGGTGAGCTTCTCCTGGGAGGTGACGAAGTGCTTGGCGGGGTAGATATCGATGCTGGGGCGCTCGGCGAGCAGCTCGCCGGTCAGGGGGTCGACCTCGGTGATCCGCTCGACCTCGTCGCCCAGGAAGTCGATGCGGACGGCCGTCTCCTCGTACGCCGGCATGATGGTGAGGCTGTCGCCGCGCAGCCGGAAGTGGCCGCGGGTGAGGGTCGTGTCGTTGCGGTCGTACTGCATGTCGACAAGGCGGCGGACGGAGCGACCGCGGTTGAACGCCTCCCCCTTGCGGAAGGTGAGGACGAAGCTGAAGTACTCCTCGGGCTCGCCGAGGCCGTAGATGCAGGAGACGGAGGCGACGATGAGCACGTCGCGGCGCTCGAAGAGGGCGCGGGTGGCGGCGTGGCGCAGCTTGTCTATCTCGTCGTTGATATCGGCGTCCTTGGCGATGTAGGTATCGGTGCGAGGGATGTAAGCCTCGGGCTGGTAGTAATCGTAGTAGCTGACGAAGTATTCGACGGCGCTCTCGGGGAAGAACTCCTTGAACTCGGAGCAGAGCTGGGCGGCAAGGGTGCGGTTGGGCGCGAGGACGAGCGTCGGGCGCTGAACGCGGGCGACGACGCTGGCCATCGTAAACGTCTTGCCGCTGCCGGTGACGCCGAGGAGGGTCTGGTGCTTGTAGCCCTTGGTCAGGCCGTCGACGAGCTGGTCGATGGCCTCGGGTTGGTCGCCGGTGGGCTGGAAGTCGGAGACGAGTCGGAAGTCGGGCATGGCAGGATCAAGTTTACAACACAGGCTGTCATCCTTATAGGGCGGCATGGACGATTGGTGGGTCGCGCGGCCGAAGGGTGCACAGGCCAGTCCGAAGCGTGAGGTCTCGTTGGCGAACGAAGGCAGTCCCCAGAGAACTTAGGAGGTCATCATTTGCACAACGAGTTTTTCGGTCTCCTCCTCCAGCGATTTGCTCAGTTGGGTCACTAGATACTGAATTCGAGCGCATTCTCTCGTGCATGTCCCCTTGAAGTTGGCGGACTCCAGCGGTCCGCCGCAGACGGGGCAATTCTTTGGCATCGAACCCTCCTCTCACTTGATGCCACCATTATAAGCCGGATCAACCAGGACGCCCATCTTCTGAGGAGAACGAGGAGAGGAGTATAGTTCTGCGGGATTCATCCCGCAGCTTCCGGAAACATGTGCGGGTCATGTGGCTGAAGGGGTGTCGGCGTGGTCGACGCAACATAAGCGTCTCTCGTCCCACCCGCCCGCCCTAGGGGTGTTTTGGGGAATCAAGGGGACACCCCTTGAACCCCGGCAGAGGGGGATCCCCCCTCTGCACTCCCCCTTTGTTTGGGCGTGTCTCCCGAGCCGTTATTGAGCAGTGAAGGAAGAAAGGGCGAGGCGGATCTTGTCTTCGAGCGTGAGGGATTCGTCGCGGGGGAGGCGCGAGGCGGCGGCCGTCGCTTCGCTCTGCGTGTAGCCGAGGCTCACGAGCGCCGCCGCGACCTCTTCGTCGTCGGTCGGGACGCCGCCCGCGCCGACGCCAACGGGCACGTGCTCCGGCAGACGACCTTTGAGGTCGAGGATGATGCGGCTGGCGGTCTTGGCGCCGATGCCGGGCACGCCCTTTATCCGCTCGACGTCGCCGGCGGCGATGGCCTCCCAGAGCTGGTCGCCGGGCAGGGCGGAGAGGATGACGAGGGCGCCCTTGGGACCGAGGCCGGAGACGCCGATGAGCAGACGGAAGATGCGCAGCTCGTCGGCGGTGGCGAAGCCGTAGAGGGCGATCTCACTCTCGCGGGCATGGAGGTGGGTATAAAGGACGACGTCGCGGCCGGGGACGCCCAGGAGATCGCGGGTGCGAGCGGGCACCTGCACTTGGAGCCCGATCCCCGTCCCTTCGACCCGGACGAGCAGCCCGTCGGGGCCGGCCTCCTCCACCTTCCCCCATATGCGGCCGATGGCGCTCATGGTTGGGCACGCTCCTGAAGCAGTCTCCTGCCCCGCTGGCGGATGATGTGGCAAAGGGCGGTGGCGAGGGCATCAGCGGCGTCGGTGGGCTCCGGCGCTTCGGCGAGGCCGAGCTGGAGGCGCACCATCTCCTGCACCTGCCCCTTCGAGCCGCGTCCGTAGCCGGTGACGCTCTGCTTTATCGCCGCTGGCGAGTACTGGTGCACAGGCAGTCCGGCGATACCGGCGGCTAGCACGGCGAGGGCCCGCGCCTCGCCGACGGCCATGGCGGAACGCACGTTAACGGCGAAGAAGGGCTGCTCGATCGCCACCTCCGCCGGCGCATGGCGAGCGATGAGCGCCTGGAGGGAGTCGAACAGGCAGCGGAAGCGCTCGGGCAGCGGCAGGCGGGCATCGACGGCGAAGACGCCGTAGTCCAGTACCTTGAGATCGGCGTTTGACTGCATGATCAGGCCGTAGCCGGTCACGCGCAGCCCAGGGTCGATCCCCAGGACGACCGAACCATCGGGGGCAGGTTGCTGTTGCGCTTTCTTGGCCATCGGCGGGCGCCTAACCGCTGTACGCCGCCAGGACTTCGTCGGGGAACTCAGCGTTGGAGTGGACACGCTGAACGTCATCGAGCTCTTCGAGCCTGTCGAGGAGCTTGAGCGACTGGAGAGCCTCCTTTTCGCCGAGGCTGATGGTACTCTTGGGCACCTTGGTGAGCTCGGCCGACTCGACGGTGATGCTCTGCTCTTCCAAGGCGCGCCGGACCTTCTCCATGTCCTCGGCCTTGGTGTGGATCTCTACTCGCTCACCCTCGATGTCCACGTCTTCGGCGCTGGCGTCGATAGCGACGAGGGCCAGCTCCTCGCGTTCGCTCTCGGGGGCGTCGACGAGGATCACGCCCTTGCTCTCGAACAGCCAGGCGACGCAGCCGGCCTCACCAAGGTTGCCCCCGTGACGGGAGAAGGTCGTCCGGATATCAGACACGGAGCGGTTGCGGTTGTCGGTCATCACTTCGACGAGGATGGCGATACCGCCGGGGCCGTACCCCTCGTAGGTCGCCTCTGCCAGCTCGGCGCCTTCCGCCCCGCTGCTGCCCCGTTTGATCGCCCTCTCGATGGTATCGTTGGGCATGTTGTTGTCGCGGGCTCTCTGGACGGCGAGGCGCAGGCGGAAGTTGGCCTCAGGGTCGGGGCCACCCGCGCGGGCGGCGACGGATATCTCACGGCCGAGCTTAGTGAAGGCTTGCCCTCTGCGGGCGTCGGCGACGCCTTTCTGTCGCTTGACTTGACTCCAGTGGGAATGGCCTCCCATGAAGGGTCTCCTTGAAGGCTAGGATCTGTGGCATCATTCTAGCATCGAGGCGCAGCGGGGGAAAGTCGGGTGTCCGCCCAACCGACGGCGACCTTCACGGTCTGCATTTCATTGCAGGGTGTCGCTGGGGGCGGCGTTGTGCGCGA
>Ga0315291_10006336_pt1 | contig 14691 bp, 10 predicted proteins | sample YL17G12_20_MG_FD_203070 | JGI IMG/M metagenome (GOLD analysis project Ga0315291, IMG submission 203070) | Sediment microbial communities from Yellowstone Lake, YNP, Wyoming, USA - YL17G12_20 | ecosystem: Environmental > Aquatic > Freshwater > Lake > Sediment | place: USA: Wyoming | collected...
AGCTGGTCCGCCGAGACGAGACCGTCCTCAACCTCGACCACGCGCAGGCGCCGCTGGGGAGCCAGAGCTGTGGGCCGGGTCCGCTGGAGGAATACCTGCTGAAGGCGGAGCCGACCGAGTTTCGGGTGCGACTACGGCCCTTCTCGGAGAAGGTCGCGAACGCGATGCAGTTGAGCAAGCAGAGGATAGGTAGCCAGAGGGAGAGCTAGCTCGTCTGCCAGACATCGTTGGTGCGCAGGAGCGATCAAGCCCTGGGCCGCCGCCGCCATGTCCGCCTTTCGTGAGAGCCAAGGGCAGGATTCCTCTTCGCCCGCGAGAAGAATAGCTTAGGTCTGTGGCAGATGAGGGAGACACGAGAACCGATAGGATCGCGCAAGCCGACCGGCGCGCCGGCGGGAGTCGTCGTTATGCTGGCTGGTCAGGCCGAGTCGACGAGAATCGTCTACAACGCGCTCAGGTCGGCATTCGCCGTCAAGAAGGTGATCCTGGAAGAGCGCAAATCCCGGAGGGATTTCCTGTCACGGCGCGCACGACGCCTCGGAGCGTTCCGCGTGGTGGGCCAGGTCCTTTTCCGGACCATGGTCGTGCCGGCACTGCGCGCCACGTCTCGCAGGCGCATCGAACAGATCCATGAGCAGTACGGACTCGACAACAGACCGATGGACGAGTCCGCTATCGTGCGTGTGCCTTCGGTGAACTCTGACGAGGCGATCGCGGCGCTAAGGAATCTGAAGCCGGATGTGGTCGTGGTCAACGGCACGCGGATAATCTCCGAGCGAGTGCTTGCCTCGGTCCCGGCCAGGTTCATCAACATGCACGCCGGGATCACTCCTCTCTACCGGGGCGTCCACGGGGCGTACTGGGCATTGGTGGAGGGGAGGCGAGACGCCTGCGGAGTCACGGTACACTTCGTGGACCCGGGGATCGACACGGGATCGGTCATCGAGCAGGGGATCATCGAGCCGACGCGGCAGGACAACTTCACAACCTACTTCGCTCTCCAGCTGGGGGCCGGGCTGCGGATGCTCGAGCGCGCAGTGCGAGATGCTCTAGGCGGCCAGGTTGAGACGAGGACGCCTCCGGAAGGACCCTCCCGGCTGTGGAGCCATCCGACCCTCTGGGGATACGTGTGGCACAGGTTGCGGCGGGGTGTGAGGTAGTGCGAGGTATGATTGAGCGCTCGCATGACGATCGAGGCATACTGCTGATCTCGCTCGACTTCGAGCTGCACTGGGGGGTACACGACACGCTCGAGGCGGATGACTACAGGGAGAACCTCCTCGGGGTGCGACGGGCAGTGCCGGCACTGCTCGATCTGTTCGGCGAGTACGGCATCCATGCCACGTGGGCGACAGTCGGCTTCCTGTTCTTCGAGAGGCGAGACGACCTCATCCGCGGCCTGCCTGACGAGAAACCGAGCTACACCGATGGGCGGCTCTCGCCGTACTCGCTGGTCCAGACGCTCGGCAGAGACGAGGGCGAGGACCCGTTGCACTACGCCGGCTCGCTCATCGAGGTGATCCGGTCCCACCCCCACCAGGAGATCGGGTCTCACACCTTCTCCCACTACTACTGCCTGGAGGAGGGGCAGACAGGCGAGTCGTTTCGTGCCGATCTTCGGGCGGCGATGGCGGCGGCGCGAGGCCGGGGCATAACGCTGGAGAGCTTCGTGTTCCCAAAGAACCAGCTCAACCCGAACTACGTGGGCATCTGCCGCGAGATGGGGATCAAGGCTTTGCGCGGCAACGCGCCTGGATGGATGTACCGGCCGAAAGCGTCATTGGCGGGCAAGGTGGCACGACTTCTCGACGCGCACGCCAACCTCTCCGGTCACAACTGCTATCCGGTCAGCTCCATCGAGCGGACCCCGCCATTCAACATGCCAGCCAGCCAGTTTCTCCGGCCCCACTCCCGCAGGCTGCGGGTGTTCGAGCGCCTGAAGTTGCGCCGCATACGGTCCGACCTGACCTATGCGGCGAGGAAGAAGCAGGTCTACCACCTCTGGTGGCACCCCCACAACTTCGGCTCTCACATCGCGCAGAACCTCGCGTTTCTGCGACGGATTCTGAATCACTATGCGTACCTGCGGGACAGGTTTCGCATGAGAAGCCTGAACATGGGAGAGCTCTCTCGTCTGCTCGCGACGCCAGAGGCCGAGGCGGCCAGCGCGCCGGAGGGAAAGCGGTAGAGCGGTTGGCGGCCTTGGGCCTCCGGTCAGAGCTTGATCCATGTTCTCCGACGTGGGGAGCCGAGATCGGCTGAGAGCAGGATGCTTCTCTGCGCACCGGGCGCGAATGGTGCGCTCGATTATGGGGTAGGGTTAACGCCGGCCAATCTGGTGCGCGCCGATGTCGGGTGCGCCGGCCTTTGGGACGGGGTTGCCCCAGAAGTCGCGGCCGCCATTGTTCGCGATGGGCACGCCGGCGCCGAGGCAGGGCGAGCCCGGGCGGAGCTGGTAGCCACTCACCGAATGGATACCGTCGTCGCCGGTGCCCGGGCTGACGAGCAACGGGTCGGCGGTGATAGCTTTGGGCTCCTCGGGCCGGTCCTGGTGATTGCCGTAGAAGACGTTGTTGGTGAAGACGTTGCCTGTGCTCTCGCCGAACTCGTAGCGAACAGTTCCCTTGGCGTAGAAGATGTTGTTCGAGAACGTAGTGCTCTCCGCCCATCCGCCCCAGGAATGGTGGAAGACGCCGAGCACGTCCATCCCCTCGCCGACGTAGATGGTGTTGTTGTAGATCGCAGTGTCCTTCACGGCGCTGATCTGGAAGGTGCGGGCGCCGTCGTTCTGGCTGATGTTGTAGCGGACCACGGTTCCGACGTTGCCGGCGTTGACGGGCGGTTTCGATGAGCCGTCGTTGCAGATGAGCAGGAAGCCGCCGTCGTTGTCGTGGCTGTAGTTGTACTGGATGAGGGTGTTCCGGCAGTTCCAATCGGAGTCGAAGCCCTGGCCGTCGCGGTCTCCGCGCATGCCGCTCACTTCGTTGAACTGGATGACGGTGTTGTCACAGCTCCAGGGCCAGATGCCTGCGGCGTAATCCTCGGCGCGCCGTCGGCCGCCGCGGAGGATGTTGCGCTCGATCAGCGCGCCGTCGCAGCCGATGGGGACGATGCCGTCGCCCCCAATGTCCTCGAGCAGGTTGCCGCGGATGACAACGTTGAGGCTCGGGAACCAATCGGTGCGCTGCCAGTGGTCGCTCCAGCCGGTGATGCCGTTGCGGTCGGTGCGGACCAAGTGGCAGTTCTCGATCAGCAGCCCATCGAAGCGCGACTTGACGCGCCTGCCGCCGTTGCCCCAGATGATACCGGAGCGACCGTGGCCCTTCACATTGCTGCCGTTCACGTCGTGAACGTACAGGTTCTTCAGGTGGAGGTGATGGGCGGTGCCGAAGTCGTGGAGCGAAACCGCGACGCCGCTGCGGCCGCCCTTGCCGGGCTCGCCGGTGTTGGTGATCTCGAGGTCGTTGACCTCCCAATACTCGACGTTGTGCAGCAGCACAGCCTCGCTGACCTTGCCTTCGCCGTCTATGCGGGGCCTTGGTCCCTCGCCGAAGGAGCGGATCACGATCGGCGCGCCCTCTTTGCCCGATCCCTGGGGCCGGAGCTGTCCGGTGTAGCGCGTGCCGGCGCGGAAGAGGATCCTGTCACCCGGCGCGAAGGTCACGGCGTTGACGCGGTCGAGAGTGCGCCAGGCCTTGTCCGGAGCGGCGCCGGAGTTCGCGTCGTCGCCGCGATGGCTGTCAACGTAGTAGGTGGTGTTGCCGGGCGAGATCGGAGGTCTTCCCTCCTCAGCCGCGCGCGCTGTCACGGCGCAGCAGGCGGCGAAGCAGATGAGAGCCAGGAGGACAGCGACGATAGGCTGACGGTGGACGAGATGTCTCATGTCTACCCTTTCACAGCTCCGAGCTGGACGCCGCGGACGATGTGGCGCTGGGCGGCGACGAAGAGGATGATGAGCGGGACGATGTTCATGACGCTGGCGGCCATGATGAGATTCGTCTGCCGGCCGTAGACAGTGTCGAAGAACAACATACCGATGGGGAGCGTCCGGAGGTGCTCGCTCTTGATGAGGATGAGGGGCCAGAAGAAGGAGCCATAGCTGCCGAGGAAGGTGAAGATGCCAAGCGTCACCAGCCCCGCGCGTGAGAGCGGCATAACGACATCCCAGAAGATCTGCCAGGGGCTGGCGCCGTCCATGGCGGCGGCCTCATCGAGCGCGGGCGGGATGGTGAGCATGAACTGGCGCAGCAGGAAAGTGCCGAATGCGCCGAAAGAGGCGGGGACGATGAGGCCGGTGTACGAGTCGAGCAGATGGAGCTTCACCATGATGGTGTAGTTGGGGATCATGACCACGACGCCGGGGATCATCAGGGTCGCCAGATAGAGGCGGAATACCGTATCGCGGCCCCGCCAGCGCAGGCGGGCGAAGGCATAGGCGGCCATGGCGCTGGTGAGGCAGGTGAGGAAGGTAACCCAGGCGGCGATGAAGATGCTGTTGAAGTAGTAGCGGGCGAAGGGGACCTGCTCGAAGACCCGCGAGTAGTTGTCGAAGCGCCACTGCGACGGGAAGGGGTTTAGCTGCTCGACCTCCTGGAGGGGCTTGAAGCTGGCGAGCACCATCCACATGAACGGCACCAGCATGGTGACCGCGATGACCCCAAGCACGATGTGGCTCGCGCCGAAGCGGCCGCGGCGGTACCACCAGGCAGCGAAGTCCTTCGACTTAGCCATATCGCTCATCTGCTGAGCGCTCAATAGCTTAGCTCCTTGCTTCCGAGGCGCCAGTTGATCATGGTGATAACGAAGATGGCGGAGAACAGGATCCAGGAAAGAGCGGCCGCGTAGCCGATCTGGAACTCCTCGAAGGCCTTGGTGTAGATGTAGTAGGCGATGGTGGTGGTGGTGCCGGCGGGTCCGCCCTGAGTCATCACCCTCGCCTGCTCGAACCCGCCCTGAAGCCCTCCGATGCAACTCATCACCACGATGAAAAACGTGGTGGGCGCAAGCTGAGGCCAAGTGACGTTGCGGAAAATCGCCCAGCGCCCGGCGCCATCGAGCTGGGCGGCCTCGACCAACTCGGTCGGGATGTTCGCCACTCCAGCCAGGTAGAGCAGCATGTTGTTGCCGCCGATGGCGATCCATACGCCCATGATGATCAGGGCGTCCCGCGCGCCAAGCCCCCACTGTCCGGGGCCGACGCGAACGTACTCGGCCTCAAGGCCCCAGAGGTTCTTCGTGGAGAGCAGCCAGGTTGGCGCGCTGACACCCGCGCCGCCCAGGGAGCGGACAAGTTGATCCGCATGGGCGAGGTCGAGCGCCCGGTTGATGACCGCGTTGAAGGCGCCGAACTCGGGATTGTAGAGAGCCTTCCACAGCAGCATGAGGGCGACGCCGGCGGTGAAGGTGGGCAGATAGAAGAGGGTGCGGTAGACGACGATCCCGCGCAGCCGCTGGCTCAGCAGGATGGCGAGCGCAAGCGATCCCGCGACGGCGAGCGGCAGCCCAAGCATGAGGTAGATGGTGTTGAGCGAGTACATGATGAACTGCGGATCGCGGAGCAGCGCGAGGAAGTTCCCGGACCAGATCCACTGGAATGGGATGGTACGGTGCAGGTGCCAGTTCGAGAAGCTGACCACCAGCGAGAACAGCACCGGCCCCGCGGTGAAGGTGAGGAAGCCGAGCAGGTTCGGCAGGAGAAAGCCGAGGGCGGCGCGGAGCTCGTGTCTGCGGGACTTCACTCGGGGCGCTCCCTGCCGGTCAGGCGGTAGTACTTGAGACGGAGCGAGGGGTCCATGTCGAGCGTCTTGGCGATTTCCTCGTTCACGAGGCGGGCGGCGTCGCGCAGGGCCTCGGGGACGGGCTTCTGGTCGTTCTTGACGAGGTCCATCTGCTTGTCGAGGATGCGCGTGGCGGTCTGGCCGTTGATGAAGGGGCTCCAATCATCGGGGCGACCGTACTTGACGACCTCGCGCCAGACCTCGTTGTAGTCCTCTTCGGGGTGTTCGGGGTTGTGTAGGAACTCGGGGGTGTAGTTGTAACGGATGACCGCAGCGACCGCATCGGCCTGGCGGTTGATGAGGTCGTTGTAGGCTTTTCCGGCCTCATAGACGAGGAAGTCGAGGGCCTGCTCGCGGCGGGGGCTGTAGCGGTTCACAAGGGTAGCGCGGGTGTAGGATCGCAGGATGCGCCGCTTCGCATAGGGGGATTCCACTACTCCCAGGTTCAAGCGTCCATAGTCGCGCAGGGTGCACAGCCACCAGCGGCCCCCCATCGCCATAGCTCCCCTGCCGGTCCCGAAGTAGCTGATGGTACCAGAGCCCCATCCACCCTGGGTGGCCATGCTGGCCTCATCCACCGGCGTGGGCATGACGTGATACTTGTACATCAGGTCGTGCATGAACTGGACGGCGGCGATGGCCTCTGGGCTGTCTACCACGCACCGGGCGCCGTCGGGCGAGTAGATCCGGCCGCCCCATTGCATCACGAACTGCGGCCAGTACCACCAGTCGCAGAGGAAGCCGAACTGCTTGATGCGGCCGCGGTCGTCGCGCAGGGTGAGGCGCTGGGCAACTCGGAGGAACGCGTCCCAGGTCCAGGGGCCCTTGGGGTAGGGGTCTCCGGCGGCGTCGAATAGGTCCTTGTTGATCCAGATCGCGTCGACCGCGATGTTGGTGGGGAAGGCATACACCCGCCCGTCCCTGACGGTCGTTGCTAGAGCGGCCGGCCACACTTCCCGTGCTTGATCGATGCCACGCTTCGCGAGCTCGTCGGTCACATCCCAGGCAGCACCCGACCTGACGTAGGAATCGAGCTGGGAGGGGCCGTAGGCATCGAAGAGGTCAGGGCCGACGCCTGCCAGGCATTGCAGTATGACCTTCTCCATGCCCGAGCCCGGGTCGAGGCGAAGGTCATACTCGGGGTGCAGCTTGTTGAAGAGCGCGATCTGGCCTCGGCGCGCGGGGTTGTCGTCGCTGACCCAGACGAGGGGGGTCTTGCCGGCGGGAGAGCGAGGCTCGATCCGCCAGGCGACAAGGGACAGCAGCATCAGCGCGCCGAAGGCGGCGACGAAGAAAGCCCTCATGCTAGGGATTGCACCCGAGGCACCGCATGGCTATGCCGTATCCAGAAAGACCACATCATCGTATTCCCGCCCCTCGACGTGAGTCCCTGTGGCCTTCGGCTCTCGCTTTGCGTCGGCTCTTTCCGCGGGTAGTAGGGGCAGCTTCCGCCAGCGACCTGCGCGCCTCAGCCCGCGATCTCCAGCGCCAGCTGTCCTTGTTGGGCGGCGATGGAACCGGCTCTGCAGGCTCCGGGCAAAGGGAGCATGGGCCACCTCGGGCAGTATCCGCCGCCGTATGCCCGCGCTGCTAGTGAAGGTATGGATATGTGGGATCTACGTCGGACCTGGCCGGGCTGGCGCTGCCGCCGGTGCAGCACCGAATCGTCGAGAGACGCCAATGCGGGCGGTTCCATCGCCGCGTAACAAGGACAGGCGGCCCGACGCCACCCGCCTCGTTCGGCCGCAGCCTGACCGGGCCAGGCGCGCCGCGATTCGACGAGTCGGCCATCTACCCGCCGGGTGAGAAGTAGCCTGCCGGCGCACAGGGGTGTCGTCAGGCCTGCCATTGCGGTCCGCCGCGAGCCCCAAGCACGGTCGCTGAGAAGATGGCCATGCCCACCGACATGAGGAACTGTCCGAGCACCAGCCCCACAAAAGCGGGGCGGAGGCTGCGGTAGAGTCGCAGCCCGCCGTAGCGGCGGATCAGGGTGGCCAAGGTCCAGCCGACCAGCGCATTCGTCCACACCATGTAATTCGTGTGGTAGACGCTGGCGACGATGAACCCGATAGGCGTGAGCGGCCACCACACGAAGCGCGACGTCAGCCAGAAGAGCACCAGGGTGAGTCCGCCGCCCACCACCACCGCAAGCTGGAGCCAGCGATCGGCCTTCTCGGGTGAAGACAGGCTGGCGCTAAACTCACGAAAGGTGCAGGTCGGCACCGCCGTGATAGGCCAGCACTCCATCGAGACAGCGCCGTAATGGTAGGCGGTCCAGAGGAGACCGGCGCTTCCGGCAAGCACCGCTCCAGTGGCAGCAGTCACGACCGCCCCAGAGAACCAACGCGCGCGGATGCGCTCGCTGTGAATCAGCTTGAAGCTGTTCATCATGTAGTTGATGCCGAAGTTCGCCGGCTCCTGCATGTACCCCAATGTGAGGTAGGAGTACATGGCGAGCGAACGCGGATCAACGGTCGTTGCCCCGATCATGCGGATGACCGTCGAGCGTGCGCTGGGGGTGGGCCTGGGGTGGGTCAACCCGGCAGCGGCCACCAGCCGTGCGGCCCCGATCATGGCGACGTAGAACGAGGCCATGATGAGTGCGAAGCTCCACCACGACATCCCGGCGCGCAGCGCCCACCACAGCATGAATGCATTGGCCACGAGGAGTCCGAGCAGTGCCGCGCGGTTGCTCATGGGTGCGCGCGGGTCCTCCGACTCCTGCTTCCCGAGGAAGATTGAGCGGAGCCCGTACTCGAATGAGCCGCGCGACTGATACAGTGCCATCGCGCTGACAGCGACGAAGCCGCCGAAGCTGGTGTAGTCAGCGAAGGCGCGGGGGGTGAAGCCGCCCGTCGCCTGGCTGCCCTCGGGAGGTATCCCCAGGGTGCCGCAGCCTAACAGGAACAGCAAGAACAGCACGTACCACGCCCAGACGCTGAACGACACCTCGGTGGGCACCAGGCACATTATCCCGATGGTCGCCGGAGTGATGCTGACGATGACGCCGCTCAGCGCGCTCATCGGCAAGCCGGCGGCGGCGAACTCCTGACCGGTGCGCGAGAACAGCTGGGGGGCGGGGACTGCGGGATACACCATGTTCAGCCACACCAGGACCGTGGTGCCGCCGCCCACGCCGAATCCGGCCCAGAACACCTTTCCACCGAACATGCTCGTGCGCAGTGTCGGCAGGGGCCCCTCCCCCACCAGACCCATGGGGATCTCGGTGAGCGGGAAGGTCAGCCGTTGCCTCTCGATCCAGTCCTTGCGCAGAAGGGCGCCGAGGCAGAGCATGGCGACAGTCATGGCGAGGGCAGGTGCGCCCCAGGATGCGACAGGCACGACCCAATCGCGCCATGGAAGCGACTCGCCCTGCGGCAACCCCTCCCAGAACCACGGGATCCGGTCGGGATGGGCGGGGTGAAGCCAGGCGGGCAGGTAGGGCAGGACGGTGCTTTCCCATCCCGGCTCGACCCGGGCGTGGTAGTAGGGGTAGGCGGCGATCGGGAGCATGTAGGGCACGTAGAAGACGACCACCGCGGTCGAGATGGTGAGCAGGCAGTAGATGACCAGGACCTCCGACCGGCTGAGCGCGCTGCCAGGCCGCAGCCGCAGGAGTAGGCCGTTGACGAGGACGAGCAGGAAGGCGAAGGCGACCGGCAGGGCGGGGAGCGCACCCCAACCGAAGCTCCAGGTGACGCGCGCATACTGGTCGGTGTAAGCGGCGGTGGCGGCCCAGATCGCAGTGAAGACGAGCCCCAGGAGCACTGCGCGCGCTGTGACTCGGCCTTCCCTGTTCGGTCGGTTCTGGCTACCCGCTTGGCTCACAATGGAACAAGATGCAGTGTTGTTCACCGCGGAGGGAGAAGCCACCGACCTACGCGCCTTGGCCCACTACCTCCAGCGTAAGCTGTTGCACGGTGAAGTTGTAGTCGTCTTCGCTCCCCGAGGAGACCATGTGCACGGTCCTGCCGTCCTCGCTCATCCACTTCGTCGGGAAGCTGGGCTGGTAGTCGCCGTAGGTGCCCCAATCGTCGTCCAGGTGGAACACTGACCAAGGCCCCCACGGCTCCGGCGCCTCGAATAGGGTGAGCTGGCTGCGCAGGCACGAGTCAGGAAACGGCCCCTGGTGGTAAGGCCTCGGTCTGCCTGCTTCGTCTATGAAGGCGTAGTTGCCGAGGAGGTAGCGGCCGAGTCCTTTGTTGTAGGAGACGTGGTCCTCTCCGCACATGAGCGGATAGCGGAAGATGGGAACGGCCTTACTGTCCCCTGTCCCCCACGTCGGTTCAGCGCCCTCGTTGAGTTTGACCACGAACTCCCATGCCTCGCGCTCCAAGATACTGGTCTTTGGCACGCGGCCCAGCAGCAGGTAGTCGCCGTTCTCCCAGTAGCTGTTGCCGTCATCGGCCCCGGGGAAGTAGGCGTAGACGTACTGGTCCCGCGCCCCCTCGTAGTCCTTCCCGAACTGGAGGAAGTGGCACGAGCTGAGGCGGCCGGTGAAGAAGTCCGTCGGAGTCGCCTCGCGGTTCCATGTCCGCCCGTAGTCCGTGGTTGTGATGATCCAGCCGTGGATGTTGCGCTGGCGATTGAACTTCGGGTCCTCGCCGTAGTTCATCGCCTCGACCGCGAAGTAGAGCGTGCCCTCCAGGCTCAGCAGCCCTGCGGGCTTCACTCCCCACTTGGGATCAGCCGGGGGGATCTGGCAGTACTTCTGGACGTCGATCGGCATATTGTCCACGTTGAACAGGCCGGGGTGCGCTCCCGTCTCGCCGGTGATCTTCCAGAAGTTCATGGGGCTGCCCATGTTGTCGCCCGCGCCGCCGTACAGGTTGCCATCGGCGGCCCAGGTGATGGGCCACATGTCTCCGTCGCCTTTGTGGTAGCGGAACCTGCCCAGCGTTACCTTGCTGATCAGCACACTCTTTGGGTAGTCTGGTCTTGGTGCGCTCACGTTGTCCCTTTCTGGCTTCGTATCGCCGTGCGCGGCGGCTTCGAAAGCGGTGATGCCGTCGCATTTGCCGTCCGTGCGACTCCACAGGACGAGGGCGAAGCCTACTATCAGTATCAGTGCGACGCTCAGGAAGCTTCTTCGCGAGATGCAGCAACTCATCCCTCGCCTCCGTCTGCCGGATGCCGCTGACCGTGCGAGCCCGTGGGGCACGAGTCCCTAGCCGGCATCGGCGACCGGGGTGGCGGCCTGCCCTACGAAGTGAGAGGTGCGGCGGAGCGTCAAACGGGAGGGACGCTCCGCCGCAAGAGACTTCGTGTCCCGGCCGAGACTTGACGGCTTGTCTCGCGCTAGTTGTTGGGTCTGCCGTAGAAGTCTATGGAGTTGCTGTGGAGAAAGCTCATCTCCGGCGGCGGATCTCCGCCGCACATCATGCGGTAGTCCTCCACGCTGGAGCCGCCTCCTCCCGTGCTCGCCTCGCAGATGAACCCGATTCTCTCGAACGTGCCCTCGTCGGCCGCGGCGATAAGGGCCTGTGCCGACCACCACGCGGCATGGCCGTCAGCGAAGCCGATGTTGGTGCCGCCCAGATGCCGGGCGCTGGCGCTCTTGCGCTTGGGGTCACGGGCCCAGGTGCGGTGGACGTGGATGTTATTCCAGCAGTCTAGGAGGGCCGGGTCATCGCTGCAGTAGGCGATGGGCGGGCCGTCCTCCGACTGAGTGCAGCCAGAGCCCCACTGCGCTCCGGCGCAGTCCGCGCAGCATACGTTTGCGTAGGCGATGCGGGGAATGGCGAGCCAGGTCGTGGGGGGCGGGCAGTCGGCGGCGACGATCAGGTTGACCGTGTCACTGAAGGACACCAGCTTCATGTCTTGCAGGTTCTCCTTCATGGTCCCGATGCTCATGACGAAGCTCCCGGTCGGCGCGGACACCCAGGGACTCTGATCACCTGTCCCAGCCCCCTGCTGCTGAAGGATGGAGTCGGTGATATCGCCGCCCCATCCCGAGGGAAAGCAGGCCTCGAAGCAGACGGGTCCCATCACGGTAGCAGAGCCCCAGGCCCCCTCGTTGCTCTTCAGATAGCCGAGCCAGTCACCGCCGCCACCGATGATGAAGCCCGCAGTGGTCTCCAGAATCGCGCTCGGGCAGCGCCAGACGTCCCGGTTCTTGACGTATTCATCGAGGACAACCGGCCACGGGAGATAGGGGTTAGCGATGGTCGCGGCCCATCCCGCGAGGCCCTCCGGGTCCAGGTCACAGGGCACGTTGGACCCCATCCCCCCTCCCCCAGGCTTGGTCGTAAAGAAGTCCAGCACCTCTTGACGGTGCTCAGATGGAGGGAACGTATCGTTGTTGTCCGCCAGATACATGTTGATGGCCAGCGCCATGTTCTTTACGTTGCTCAGACACACCGCCTTGCGCGCCGACTCACGGGCGCGCGCAAACACCGGGAAGACCATCGCTGCCAGGATGCCGATAATCGCGATCACCACTAGCAGCTCAATCAGGGTGAAGCCCCTTCGGCGTAGAGACATCATTGACGTCTGCCTCCTGTGAGATGGTTGTGCGCCGGAATACTCTCCGTGCCCGGGCGGGTGCTACGGCCGGACTCCCTCACCTCCTCTCCTTGCACCCCCGCACGGCCGCTCTGCGGCCCTGCAGGCTGGTCTGACGGTCCGCACACGCACGTCTCATTGTGAGGATAGCAGAAGACGTCTGGGCCTGGGATGGACGAACTGAGGGAAAAGGGGTAAAATGTGCTGGCGTCACCCTTGGAGGAGAAAACGTGCTTCCAGCGGTGTTGGTTTCACACCCATGGTTGGCGGGTCCGGGGTTGGCGGTTTTCCTGCGGGAGGATTACCACTGCTACCCGTTGTTCACCGAGGTGCATGACGGGTTCGAGATCACGATCATCCTGAAGGGCGAGCGCCAGTTCCAATGGCAGGAGTACGTGCGAGTCTGCAGGCGAGGCGATGTTGCCCTTTGCCCTTCCTGGGAGCCCCATGGATGGCGCAGCACGATTCCCGGAACGACGTTCGTCAGTTTTCACTTCCTACCCGAACTCTTCGGCAACGAGATGCTGGGGGGTGTGTCGTGGCTTCGTCTGTTCTCCTGCAATCCCAGCGATCGCCCGCAAACGCCCCCCGCAGCCAAAGCGCATGTCCTTGCCATCGCCAAGGAGCTGATCCGCCATGCCCCGGATACAGTCGCGAAGATCCGAAGAGGGCCGGACCCGGTCACCTCGGGACCGGCATCGAGCGTCGTGGTTGCGGCTCAGCGGTCCATGTACCTGGGCGATCCGGGTCTTCCAAGTACCTGGAAGGACGAGGTCCGGCTGTATCTGCTACTCTTGCTGCTGAAGCTCCGGGAGGGGTGGGAAAGCAAGGAGCAGTTGGATACTGAGGGCCAGGCCGGCCGAACGCACCTGGCCAGAGTGGCTCCCGCGCTTGATCTGTGTGCCGCTCAACCGCAACCGTTACGCCGAACAAGCGTGTCCGAGGCGGCCAGAGCTTGCAGCTTGAGCACTTCGCACTTCCGGAATACGTTTCGCGATACCATGGGTGTGAGTTTCGGCCAGTTCGAGCTGAGGCGACGCCTCGGCGCCGCCATGAACATGCTGGTCAACACGGACCTGTCTGTCGCCGAGATCGCCGCGGCTTCCAGCTTCACGGATTCGAGCCATCTGCGGCGCGAACTGCATAGACACTGCGGCGCCACTCCTACGGGCATCAGGGAGCATCCCAGCGCGAGTCTGCGGTAGAGGCAGGGCCTCGCAGGCGGCGGCGAACAGACTCAGGTAGCCGGCGTGACTCCGGTCTCAGCAACACTCGACAACGAGCCACGAGATCACGAGTCTCAGGGCGCAGCAGGCCAACACCCCGGCATCGCAGGTGACCTTGGCTCCGCGCAACTCCAGGCGGAGGCGACCGTCAGACCGTACTCTCAAATCGCTGCTGCGTACCTCACCCATGGGGCGTCTCGTGGAAGGTAGGCTGTGATCCCCGCTGCGACCAGACTTGACGCTCACCAACCCAGATTCCCGTGCCCGTCAAACGCTATCCTACTGAATTGGGTATGGGAAATCCGGGACGAGATCCGGCGGATCTTGCAGGAGGTGCGGGGATGCTGGCTCATTCTTCCTGTTCTCCGGCGCGGGCCGTCTGCACGTCTCGGGGCGCGCACCGAGCTATGCTAGCAGATGAACAGAGGGGGCCTCAACCGCTCTCCCGAGGGAGACCGGCAGCAGAGCTACGTTCCCGGCTCAGGACACCCCTCGGCGTTGACACTGGGCGCTGGGGCCTGGTATACTGCCGCAACCAGGGCGGGCCCGTGGTCGCCCTTCGGGAACTGTGGGCGCGCCGCTTTCTCGTGGGTGTGAGGCACGCTGGCAGCGGCCAGCAGAGCCCGCGCCAGGACGGGGAGTCGGCGCTCCTGGTACCGGCCGCGGGCGGAGGTGATAGGGAAGATAGAACGGGAAGTGCGGGTGAACGAGCGGATCCGCGCTCGGGAAGTACGCCTGATTGATGAGAAAGGGGCGCAGCTCGGGATCGTGCCGGTGCCCGAGGCCCTTCGTATTGCGCGCGAGCGCAATCTGGACCTGATCGAGGTTGCGCCGAACGCGCAGCCGCCGGTCTGCCGTATCATGGACTACGGCAAACACAAGTACGAGCAGGGCAAGCGCGACCGGGAGGCGCGGCGGAAGAGCAAGGGCGGTGAGGTCCGGCTGCTCCGGATGAGGCCCCAGATCGGACGGCACGATCTCGACATCAAGCTACGGAAGCTGAGGGAGCTGCTGGGAGAGGGCAACAAGGTTCGAATCAGCCTTCGGTTCCGCGGCCGGGAGATGAGCCGGCCGCAGATGGGGACCGAGGTGATGGATACTATTGCCCGGGAGCTCTTGGATGCGGCGACGGTCGAGGGGCCGATCAGGCGAGAGAACCGGCTGATGATGATGATGCTGGCGCC
>Ga0315291_10006340_pt1 | contig 14687 bp, 12 predicted proteins | sample YL17G12_20_MG_FD_203070 | JGI IMG/M metagenome (GOLD analysis project Ga0315291, IMG submission 203070) | Sediment microbial communities from Yellowstone Lake, YNP, Wyoming, USA - YL17G12_20 | ecosystem: Environmental > Aquatic > Freshwater > Lake > Sediment | place: USA: Wyoming | collected...
ATTGTTTTTTTTGTTTCTGGGTTTAATGTTTCGCTGTCCTCATGAATCTGAGTTTATGCGCCGGCGTTTTTCTTGGTCTCTGGTCTCGTGCGCGTGGGGGGGGGAGGGGGGTGTAGTCGTCGTCGCCGTATGATCAAGTTTTGGATACGAGAGATTATCGTGGTTTTGAATTTTTTACGTGTGAATGAAACACGTGAACGTAGTCGGGAAACCGACAATGTGGGCCTCCATTAGGGTAGTGTCTGCAATAAAGTACGATTGTTAAAACCTTGGTTGGCAGTAGTTCTTTAAAGACTATTTCGAAGCTTCCGTCTGATCTGTATTCCCATTGGTCATATTTGACGTGGCTCACCATCCATTGGCGGCTCGCAAAATTATGAGCCCGTATCCATTCTTCTCTTTCATCGACGTATACGTAACCGGGATATCCAAATCCTGGGTATTTGGGGGATTGTGAGCCCATTTTGAAAGGTTTATTTTTTCCTGCTTATTACCTTGACTATTTGGAATATTCCATAATTCTTAAATACGCCGTTTTCCCCCATAAGCACGATGGAAATGGAGGCAGTGAGTCATACGAGAAAAGGAACAATTGCTAATGAAGAGATGTTAAATATAATTAAGAATGATCCGGGTCTATCAAAATATGAGATAAGTAAAGAATTAGGTTGGACGATGGGAAAGACTGATGGTGCGATAGGTAGATTATTAGAGTTGGGTAAAATTTTCATCAAAGAAATTGAGCGTGATGGTAGGAGCCTCAAATTGGTTTATCCCGATTATTTAGTACCTTCAGATACTATATCTATACCTGAATCAGAAATAGAAGCCGGGAATCCTGCTTGGTCTGATGATGCTTATTTCTATGCGTTAGATTCTGAAACTATCGGTATTTCCAGCAAGAAATTCGACATATGGAGTGAGATATCTCTTTTCAGAAAGAAACATCAAATAAAACATGAAAACGGCGACATTTTAATCGAGTTGCCACAAGGTTTTAAAAATTTTTACAAATTAAACGAAAAACATTATTCTGTTTCTATAAATGCAAATAATATATTGGTGACAATAACTGGGAAAATAATATCTACTAAATAATGTTAAAACTTCACTTACATACAATTAGATTATAACAATATTCTTTTCAGTATCATAATTCACATTCTATTATCTCGTTCCCGACTAAAACTAACAAATTAAAGGACGACCCTATTTTTTCATGATTGGAACACTCGATTCGCATCCGTGAAGTCGGGGGTTCAAATCCCCCCAGTCCACGAAGCTTTCTGGTAAAATATATAACATTCAGTGGGCAGTAACGCCTGAGGGCGGGAGGGACCCCATGCACATCTACGCCATCGGGCTGCACGTCTCTGAGAAGCAGGGAAGCACCGTCCTGTACTATCGTCAGTATCACCTTGGGTCTTCGAGGCTGGTGACTGACTCCTCGGAGAACAGGGCGTGGACGAGGAACTACGAGCCTTATAGTCCGCTGAGCGGGGGGTCGACGGCTGAGAGGTGGCTCTACGCTGGGAAAAGCCTCGACTCATCGACAGGACTCTACTACTTTGGGGCACGGTACTACGACCCGTCGATTGGCAGGTTCATCGCCGAGGATCCGCTCTCGGGGGCATCTTGGATCCGCAGAGCCTTAACAGGTACGTGTACTGCAGGAACAACCCACACAAGTACACAGACCCAAACGGACACATGATAATACCATTTTTATTACTCATAACAGGAGTCGGAGCTGCACTAGGAGGTTGGGCATATTGGTCAAAACATCCGGGAGATTAGCAAGGAACATACATGGCAGCTGGTTTCTGATACCCGTCTGAACGGCGTGAGGCGTATAATTGTGCAGTGCATGTTCGGTGGGTTCATCCGGTTCCATAAGAGAATGTACTGGTAGGCATGGTGCCCTGTATGTTTTTTGGGCCATGGCAGGGTACCCCCCCTACGTTTTTTCACGGTGCGTTATAACAAGCCAGTTGTTATATGGCGAAAAAAAAAATTCCATCTTTCTCCTCCTCACGGTCTCCATGCAGATGATTCGTGGATTCGGCGGTGCCCGAGGGCTCGTCTAATGGCGTTTTTTTCATCCAGTAGACGATACCCCCTACCTTTTTTCGCACCGCCCTCGTCGGCGGCGTTGACGCATATCCTCATCAGCGGCGTCGCAGGTTTGGGCGATGCCTCTCAGGCTGCCCACGCGGAGTCGTAGAGATCATGGGTTGTGGCTCGAGGGTTAATTTCAAATGAGGAACGCGCTCTTATGATCACCATGCAGAGAGCAGACGCCCTGATGGCGAGAATCCAGAGCATGCCGAACTCCACGTGCATGTTCGTGAGTTTTAACTCGACCGGCGAAGCCCTCGACGTCCTCAAGAAGCTGTCCTTCATAAAAGCCGACTCCAAGGGGTTGATGCTGCCTTCCCACGTCCTGTGCGAGGTCTTCAAAACCACCACCGGCGCATCCGTGATAATCGGCGGCACAGTGTCCGTCGCGGAGTACCAGGAGATGTTCACTGTCTTCAACAGCCACGGGAAGATAAGGTCCATCGCGGTTCCTGACCCGTTCAAGAAGGATGCCCAGGCGAAGCCCGAGAAGAAGCCCGCGTGGAAGTTCTGGTGAAAGGCTTCTTTTTCAGCTGAAACAACCGTGCATGGAATTATATCCACAGAATCGTGAGCCTCTCCCCGTCGACCGCCTCTACGAGCGCTAACTGTCTGCAGAACCCGACGATCCTGACGAGGAAGACTTAATCTTCCGATAAAACTTATTCAAGGGAAACCGTGTAAGATATTAATCGATGGGGATTTTCGCCTTCTTCAAACCGGACATCGGGAAGATGGAGAAAAGGAAGGACGTGAGGGGACTGATCGGCGCCCTCAAAAACGATGACAACGACATCAGGCGGACCGCCGTCATCGCGCTGGGAAACCTGAGGGACGCGGCCGCCGTGGAACCCCTGATCAGGATGCTGCAGGACGGGGACTGGGGCGTCAGGTATAGAGCGGCGATGGCGTTGGGCGAGATAGGCGACGTCAGGGCGGTCGGGCCCCTCGTAAACGCGCTCAGGGACAGTATTATGGGCGTCCGACAGGGGGCGGCTGTGGCCCTCGGGCGGATAGGCGACCCTAGGGGGGTCGAACCCCTAGCTGAAGCCCTCGGGGATGAGTTCCAGGCGGTCCGCAGGCTGGCGGCTGAGGCTCTTCGGAAGATGGGAGATGTCAGGGCGGTGGGGCCCCTCGTCGAGGCTCTGAAGGACGAGGACGCGGATGTCCGTATGCTCGCCTTGAAGGCCCTCCGCAGGATCGGGGACCCGAGGGCGGTTGAACCCCTCGCCGGGATGCTGAAGGAGAAGGACAAGGCGATCAGGCTGGAGGCCGTTGTGGCCCTCGGGGAGATGCCGGACACCAGAGCCGTGAACCCCCTGATTCAGATGCTGAAGGACGAGGAAATTGAGATACGGAGGGCGGCATCAGAGGCCCTGAGGAAGATTGGAGGGCCCTCGATCAGGCCCTTGGTCAAAGCCCTGAAGGATAAGGACGGTTTCGTTCGAAAGTTCGCGGCGGACCTGCTCGATGGGCTGGGGTGGAAGCCCGAGAGGGACGAGGAGAAAGCCTACTACATGATGGGGAGGGGCGATAGGAGCAGGTTGATCGAGATGGGTGAAGCCGCCATCAAGCCCCTGGTCCACTCGCTAAGTTATACGGAGAGCTTCGATCGAAGGTTCGCGGTCGAGGTTCTCAGAGAACTCCGCGACAGGAGAGCCGTCGAGCCACTCATCAAGGCCCTCGAGGACGAGGACGCCCAGGTCCGCGAGGAGGCCGCTTGGGCCCTCAGCAAGATCGTTGACGAGAGGGCCGTCGAGCCCTTGATCGAGAGGCTGAACGATATCCAGGCGGTCCGAGACAAAGCCATTATCGCCCTCATCGAGATAGGAGACAGGAGGGCTATTGAACCGCTCATTCGCGCGGGCGAAGCCGGAGCCGTGGCCGAGATGGGCGACGTGGAAATCGCTGGAGCCCTCATAGACTGGTTGTTCCATTCTGCACCCGTATTGGAAACCCGAAGAGGCGTCGAAGCGAGGACTGAGCGGATAAAACACATCTTCGGTGACTACACGGAACTCGTCGTGGAGGCAGCCGCGAGAAGCGAACCAAAAGATGAGACGTATGAAATAAGTATGGAGGCTGTCAAAAAACTGTGCAAGATCTATACGCCGATTTCAAGCAACATCCTCCATAAAGTATCGGCGAAATCGGATTACCTCGTATTCAAGGGTCACGATGAGATAAACACAGATTACCCCGTATATGACAGGATAAGCTTTGAATCTCAGTGCGAGATGGCGAGGAACGAGTTGGGGAAGAGGGGGAATCCACCCTACGACCCCAAAGTCTACCTGGACAGAGATGCGTGGAAGCTGTGATCGCTACCATGCTACCCATAAATCTGTACAGCTTTCTTCCTTTCAGCAGTGCTTGAAGGCTTGTCTTACGGCGTTTTTTCATCCATTAGATGATGCCCTCTGCCTTTTTCTATGTAACCCGTGCGGGAGGCGCGGTTATGCGCCCTCATCCATTTCTCACACAGACCAGAATAAGGCCGGGTCCTACTTCATGGATCATGAAGCACGCTTCAGCGGCGGCGTTCAAGCGTCCCCGAGGCCGAGACGTAGCTCAACCACCTCCACCTCCCTCCCCTCGACGATGATCACCCTCGTTGACTCAGGCTTGAAGCCCTTAGCGGTATAGAAGGCGATGGCCCTCTCGTTGTGGGGCTCGGTCCTGACCGTCATCTCCGCGTAGCCATCCTCCCCGGCGACCTCGGCGGCGGCCTCGAGGAGGCTACCTCCAACGCCACGCCCCTTCAGCTCCTCGAGAACTATTATCCCTGAGAGCTCGACCACTTCCTCGTCGACCCTCTCCGTCGAGGCGAACCCGACGACCATGTCGCCGGCGATGGCGAGGAAGACCCTGGCGTCCGCCCTCTCCAGGAGCGCCTCGAGGAACTCCCTTGAAGCGATCTCCCGTATGTTCCCGTCAGTAGCCCCCGTCCAGCCGAGGGCGCCAGGGCCGGCCTGACCCCAGGCCTCGATGATGAAGGCACCGATGGCCTCGACGTCGGTCTTCCCCGCGAGCCTTGTGACGAAGCCCTGTCCGCTCATCAGCCGAGATCTACGTAGCCTGGCTGAAAGGGTTGTCGGACCCGAGGATGTCGTCGGAGGATGGTTGGCTCGAATCACATCCTCTCGAGCTTGAAGACGACGGGCCTGAGGCCGTCCGTGCAGCATGAGATCATCTTCCCCTTCTCGTTGACCCAGGGGAAGTCACCTCCGAGGGCGAGGTGGATCACGTCCCTCTGGACGTCGGCCCAAGCCCAGCTGCAGAACCCCTCCGGCATCTGTATCCTCCTCGAGACGAACTCCGCCCCGTCCTTCAGCAGGTTGCATGTCGGCGTCATCCCGTCGACCGCGTACTGCTCGAAGACCTCGCCAGTCTGCAGCTTCTTCAGCACGGTTATCCTTACGTCGCTGATCTGCATCTCAACCACGAGGATACCTGCGGGGCGGGGTATATTTCAAGGTTCCACTGAAAGTGGATTGTGAACCTGAAGGCTCGACGCCGAGTTGATCCTCAGAAGCTTTGGTGCCGCTGGTGTGATTTGAACACACAACCCCTCGGTCTTCAGCCGAGCGCTCTCCCAGGCTGAGCTACAGCGGCGCGTGAGATACTGAGGAACCCCAAATTCATATAAAGATTACTGGGGGTTAAGGCAACGTCGCTATTCCTCATCCGGGCTGCCAAAAAAAGGTAGGGGGGTCAAGCGAGACGCGCGAGAAAAGAACCCCTCCCGACGAAAGGCTCATTTTCCCACGTCGGACAGCGCCCCATATGACGCAAAAATGCACAATTAGTCGCGTCCGGCCTCAAAAAATATCTGTAGAGACGCCCAATTCATCACCATGTTCAAGCACATCTACGATAAGCTCGCGCGCGAGGTCTCGGGCGAGATCGCCTTCAACCACGTCGCCGAGATAAGCAGGCACCACCGCATACAGGCGAGCCCTGGCATGAGGGACGCCGTCAAATACGCCGTGGACACCCTGAAGTCCTACGGTCTCAGGGCGGAGGCGCATGCCTTCCCCGCGAACGGCAGGGACCACTCGTGGAGCAGCCTCATGTTCAAGGAATGGAGCTGCACGGACGCGGAGCTGAGGCTCGTCGAGCCGGAGGATCATGTGAGGTTCCTCGCAAGGTATTCCGAGTCGAAGCTGAGCCTGATCCAGAGGAGCCTCCCGACGCCAAAGGGGGGCGTAACGGCGGAGGTGGTCGCCTTGGACAAGGGGGAGGAGCCCCAGGACTACAAGGGGCTCGACGTCTCCGGTAAGATCGTGCTCACGGACGGCGATGTTACGAGGGTCAAGGAGCTGGCCGTCGACGGGCGGGGCGCCTTGGGCGTGGTCTACTGCGGAACTTGGGTGAGGGAGCCTAACCTGCCGGAGGGGGTCCTCGACGATGCGCTCAAGTATACGAGCTTCTGGTGGGGCGGCGACGAGAAGCCCTGTTTCGGCTTCGTCCTCACGCCGAGGACAGGCAGATGGCTCAGAGACTTCATCAAGCAAGCAAAAACTCCGGTAAAGCTGCACGCGACTGTGGAGTCGAAGCTATACGAGGGTAGCATCGAGGACGCCGTCGCAACGATCCCGGGCGAGACGAAGGATGAGGTCGTGGTCGTAGCCCACATCTGTCACCCGCAGCCGAGCGCCAACGACAACGCCTCGGGGTCGGCTGCGGCCATGGAGACCGCGAGGGCACTCAACAAGCTGATCAAGGCGGGGGAGCTGCCCAAGCCGAAGAGGACGATAAGGTTCACCCTCGTCCCTGAGATGGCGGGCAGCTACGCATGGCTCGCCGAGAACGAGAGGGTGATCCCCAACATGGTCGCCGCCCTCAACCTCGACATGGTCGGGGAGAATCAGGACGCCTGCGGAAGCCCCCTCGTCCTGGAGAGAACACCCGAGGCGACGCCGAGCTACGTCAACAGCCTGATGGAGGCGATATACGACGAGGTGAAGGGAGAGGCCGGGAACCTCGGCGGCTCCGCGAAGTACCCCCTCTTCAGACACGCCGTAGCCCCCTTCAGCGGGGGAAGCGACCACTACGTCTACTCCGACCCGACTGTCGGCGTCCCATGCCCTATGCTGATCCAGTGGCCTGACAAGTTCTGGCACACCAGTTACGACACCCTCGACAAGGTCGACCCTGAGATGCTCAGGAAAGTCGCGCTGATGACGGCGACCTACTCCTACTTCATATCAAACACCGGCCCGGAGGAGGCGATCTGGCTCGCCTCCGAAACGGCAGCCAGAGAGAAGGCATCCCTAACGTCGAAGATACAGGGCGAGGTCACGAGGGTGATGGGCACCGAGGGTAACGATATTGTAGAGTCTCCGCCGTTCCTCTCCGAGAAGGCCGATTACTGGACGGGGAGGGCTGCAGCCGCCGTGAGGTCCGTCAGGCGCCTCGCCCCGGAGGACAGGCGGGTAGAGGCGGCTGTTGAACGACTCGCCTCGGAGGTCGATGCAGCGGGCCACGTGGGTCTCAAGCAGGCCGAGAAGACGCTGAGGGAGTACGCCGAGGCCGGCGAAAAGACGATAGCCAGGAAGAGGAAACGGGCGAACAAGCTCGAAAGAGAGGCTGCCAACATCTTGCCGAGGCGCCTGTTCAAGGGGCCAGTATCCACCAGGCCTTGGCTACGGAAGCTATCCGCCGAGGACAGGGAGGCGTACTGGAGGCTCGGCAAGGAGCACAAGGGCTCGGACATCCTGGGCACTCTAGCCATGTACTGGACGGACGGTAAGCGGAGCCTCCTCGAGATCTCCCGGCTCGTCGAGCTCGAGGCGGGCAGGACAGACCTGGAGTACCTGGTCGAGTACTACCGCCTCCTCTGCGCGATGGGGTTCGTCGAGCTGGGGTGAGGGATCGAAAAAGATTATACGTGGGATGCTGCGGTAGATTCACGTGCGCGGGCCGGTGGTCTAGTGGTATGACGTCGCCTTGACGTGGCGATGGTCGCAGGTTCGATCCCTGCTCGGCCCACCACCTAAAAATATTATGATCTTTTATTTTTTAATAAAAGAAATAACGTTATATTGTCGAAGCTAGATTAACATTCTTATGCAAATTAAAGAAATTGAAGTAAAAAATTTTGGACCTTTGAGAAATATAAAAATTCCTTGTGATCCCTTAACAGTTTTAGTTGGGAAAAATGGAGTTGGAAAATCCTCCCTTCTACGAGCTTTAAACCTTTTTTATCATACAGATTTACCTTTGGATGAAAGAGATTTTTATAATGAAGAAATTGAGAATGAAATAATTATCAAAATCAAATTTAATGATTTAACTAATGATGAATTAAAATCGTTTGATCCATATATTAAAGGTAATGAACTAGCCATAGAAAAAGTAATTTCATATGAAAATGGGAGAATAAGACAGATTTATTATGGTTCAAAATATGTAAACAAAGAATTTGAGCCTTTTCGAAGTGCTAAAGGTCAGGAAATGAGGGTGGAATATAATAAATTAAAAGAAAAATACACTGACTTTCCAAATTATACAAATAGAGAGGCTGCCGAAGCCATTCTTTCAGATTGGGAATTACATCATAAAGAAGCATGCGTTGAAGACCGAGATGATGGACAATTTTTTGGCTTTCAGAATGTTGGGAAACACAGATTAGAAAAAATTACGAAGTTCATTTTTATCCCCGCCGTTCATGGAGCAGAAAAAGAAGGATTTGAAGGTAAAGATTCGTCCATTTCTGAAATCATGGAGTTAGTCGTGCGAGGGTCATTTGCATCTGATCCTGAATTTACGCAAATCCAAGTCGAAGCCCAAGAAAAATATTCAAAATACATCGGAAAAGCAAAAAGTGAGAAGCTAGTTACAATTAGTACCCATTTAACTAATTCCTTGAATAATTACTTCCCTGATACTAAGATTAATATTGATTGGGTTGATGAAGAGGGCGTATCAATTAATGTACCTAGAGCTTTCATAAAAATAACTGAAGAGGGTTATGAAAATACCATTGATAAATGTGGTCATGGTCTTCAAAGAGCTTTTATAATTACTATGTTTCAAGAATTAGCATTTTTGCAGTCCACTCTTTCAAGAGAAGAAGACACTGATAATATCGGTTTATCTAAGACGCCTAGCATTATAATAGGAATTGAAGAGCCTGAACTCTATCAACACCCTGACCGGCAAAGACATCTAGCAAAAACCTTACTGCAGTTAAGCGAGGGTAAAATTAAGGGAGTAACTGGTAAAATTCAGGCGATATATTCTACTCATTCTCCATTACTAATCGATTATCAACGATTTAATCAAATAAGGATGTTTAAGAAAATTCAAAAAAGCCCCGATAAACCAAAAGAAAGTGATATTATTTTTACTAACTTAAGAAACATTGCTGATTTTGTGGAGGATGCTAAAGGTCTACATCGAAATACCATCACCGAAGAGAGTTTGCGACAAAGATTAATCGTTTTAATGAATCCTTGGGTTAATGAAGGATTTTTCTCAAAGATGGTTGTTTTAGTTGAAGGAGTACGAGATCGAGCTCTGATTCTTGGGCAAGTATTATACAAGAAGTTCGATCTGGAAAGGATGGGTGTATCTGTAATTCCATGTTCAGGAAAAGACAAAATAACGGAAGCAATTGCAATATTTAAGAACCTAGGTATTTCCGTTTATGTTGTTTGGGATTCTGATAAGGATCCAATGAATCCAAAAGGTGGCGACGGAAAAGAAGCAAATAGAAACATATTACGTTGTTTTGGTTGCACCCCTGAAGATTTCCCTAGTAAGTTTTCTGATGATTTTTCATGTGTCGAAACGAATTTAGAAAAAACGTTTAAAGATGAGGTAGGAGTACCATATTTCGATTCAAAAATACAACAATATTGTGATGAACGAGAACTTGGTAGGCCTCACTATGTTATGGAAAATCCATTAATTATAAGTGAATTATTAGAAATCTTCAATAAAGATGCAAAAAAAAGCAATACCTTAGAAACGATAGTTGAGAAAATATTAAGAAAAATATAATCAATTTCAATTGATTAAACCAATTATTTTTTTATTTTCGCCATCTTCTCTCTTCCTGTTCTACACGAAACTTTTTTAAAGTTCCTTTCAACGAAAAGAGGACTGGAATGGTTTAGCACTTTATTTTATCATCTTTTTTCGTACGATTTTATGCGTCTATTTAATTAGGTCCCAAATTCCTATTAACTTTTTGTGCATCTTTGTGTCTCCCAATTTTTTATAAATCGTTTTTTCCTTAATGGTATGAGGCTGGTGCTTGACCATTGCCGGCGAATCTCCCTGCTGAGGCGAAGGCCAAGTGGGATGAGGTCACCCTGACCAAGAACCCGGAGGAGCGCCTCAGGTTGATGGGGGAGTTCCTCAGCCTCGTCCCCAAGCACAAGGGCACAGAGCGGATGTGCAGCCAGGTCAAGCGCCAGATGGCCCAGCTCAGGGACGAGATAGATAAAAAGAAGAAGCAGGCGAAGACCGGCGGAGGGCCGAGCCTCTTTGTCCAGAAGGCAGGGGCAGCCCAGGTCACTGTCATTGGGCCAACGAACGTCGGGAGGAGCAGCCTCCTCAGGGCGGTGACAAACGCACAGGTCGAGGTCACGCCCTACTCCTTCGGGACTAAGCAGCCGGTTCCGGGGATGCTTCCATACGAGGACATCCAGTTCCAGCTCGTCGAGATCCCGCCAATCGTCGACGGGAGCAGCGAAGGGCGCGCAGACGGCTTCCAGAACCTGAGCGCGGTCAGGAACGCGGACGGCATAATCATCGTCGTCGACCTCACCGACGACCCCGTAGGCAACCTCCTCATGGTCCAGGGGGAGCTCGACGCGAGCCGCATCCTCACATCGAAGCCGGAGGGGGAGGCCAACATACAGAGGAGAGGGGTCGGCAGGGATATCCAGTTCGTCTGGGAGGGGGAGCTCGCCGGCTGCACCAGGGAGGAGGTCGTGGCTCTCCTCAACGAGTTCAGGATAAGGTCAGCCCTCGTTAGGATAAGGGGTAGCGTCACCATCGACAACGTCGAGGACGCCATCTTCGGCAACGCCGTCTACAGGCCCACCCTCGTCTTCGCTAACAAGGCAGACCTAGGCGCTGACACAGGAACCATAGAGCAACTGAAGATGACCGCCGACCCCCTGGAGGTCCTCGTGATCTCAGCCGAGAAGACGCCGAACCTCGCCTCAACCATAGGGAACAGACTCTTCAAGCTCCTTGAGATCGCCCGCATCTACACGAAGGAGCCGGGCGAGGAGCCGGCGAGGGAGCCAGTCGTCGTCCGCAGGGGCATAACGGTCGGAGAGCTCGCCAGAACAATTCACAACGACTTTTATAGGAACTTCAAGTACGCCCGCATCTGGGGGCCAAGCGCCAAGTTCCCCAACGAGAAGGTTGGCCTCGACAGGGTCCTAGAGGATGGTACCGTCATCCAGCTTTACACCTAGCCTACAAACGTGGTTGAAAGGAAGGAGTGCCGTCACGTTTCCGCCTGCGGGGCGGGATGAAGAGTTGACTCTACGTAGCACCGACGCGTGAGAGCTCCTCGGAGGTCGCCTTGACGAGGGCGTATACCGTGCCCACCCACGGCGCCGGGACCATGCCGACGCCCTTCTCCGTCGGTGGATATGAGAGGATGTGCCCCCTCATCTTGGAGAGCGCCTCGACGGCTGCCTTGATGTCGCCGTAGCCGCCGTAGTTCCTCAGTATGATCCCCGTCTCCTCCCCCGCTGGCACTATTATGCACTTACCCGCGAGGTCGCCGCACTTGAGGTCCAGCCAGGTCTTATGGGTCAGGGGGATCTTGCAGCTCAGCACGAACTTTTTGTGGATCAATTCGCAAAGCTTCTCGTCGCCGTTCAGGTCGACCGGGAGGGGCTTCTTCAGCTCGCCTGAGTTGAGGAGCTCCTTCTCGTTGAAGGACGTCGAGAGGAGGGGGAGGAAGACCTTCGAAGGCGCCTTCATGAAGCCCTGGCTCACCTCCTTGAAGACGAGCGTGTAGGGAGCCGAGCCCTTGACGATGGTGCCCCAGAACGCCGTGGGCCAGTAGATCTTGTTCCCTATCCCCCTCGACGTGCCGTCGTATACGCTCTGGGTCTCCACGAGGGTCACAGGGTACCCCTCGGCGTCGCTGAACTTGGTGACGATGGAGCCGCCTTCCCTCGCCTTGGCGTTCACGCCCATGAGGCGGGAGTATCCGAGGGACAGACCCAGCTTGCCCAGCTGCTTCGCGAAATCCGATTTGAATTCACTGAAAATTTTATCTATCTGCCTCTGGATGTCCGCTACCTTGTTCTCCTCCTGCTTCTGATCCCACTCCCCCTTCTTCTCCTTCAGCTTTCCGAGGAACCCTGACATCAAAACCACCTAACAGTAAGTAGCCCGAGCACCATTGTGCTCGATCATTTTCAACGCGATCTATAATATTAAATTTAAAGGATAATCTCGCCTAGAAGATGCCAAAACACCCCATTTTCGAGTTTAATGCAGTGCTAATCACTTCACTTTCGGACCTACCAGAGAAACAGTTGGATTGGGGCGGCGTGTCCGCTCATTTTAATAGATCATGAAGGTAAATATGGTTTAATGGCATTCGGCGCTGAGCTGGATGTCAGCGTTTGATCTGAGAGAGGTATCTAGATGACACTTGAGTTCTTGATCGATATCCAGAGGTGGGGAGGAGGCGAGCCCACCGCCGTCGGCGAGGGGTACAGCTTCACCTACATGGGGAAGTACTACTCCGTCCTCTACACCCGGGGCGGCATGTTCAGAGGCAACCACATCCACCCCCACAGGCAGCACACGCTGTTGATGGACGGGAAAGGCATGTACGTCTTCAAGGAGAAGGACGGCAAGGAGAGCAGCCATCCCCTGACCGTTGGCAAGATCCTCGACGTCGAGGCCGGCGTTCCACACATCTTCCTCCCTGAGAAGGACTGCCTCACCGTGGAGTGGTGGGACGGCCCATTCGTCGCAGACGAATACGACTTTCCCAACCACACGGTGGCGATAAAGAAGAAGATAGAGGAGTTCAACAGGAAGGTCGAGGAGCTCAAGAAGGCGAAGAAGTAGACCTCGAAACCACATTTTTTCTTCAATTCTCGCTTCGAGGTGCTACTGTCAAATATCCGAGGGGCATATCGCAGATAGGGAAGGCGTTGTTCGACCTCTTGGCTTGGATGGACTGGATGGTCCAGAGCTACGGTTACCTCGGCGCCTTCGCCGTCTGCTTCCTCGGCAACGTGACGATCCTGCTGCCCGTCCCCTTCGCCCTCGTCGTATACGCCTTCGGCGCCACCCTAGACCCGCTCATACTAGGGCTCGTGAGCGGGGTCGGCTGCACCATAGGGGAGCTCTCAGCCTACCTCGTCGGCAGGGAAGGGAGGAAGATCGTCGAGGGGAGGTACGGTGACAGGCTCGACGCCGTAGAGCGCCTCATAGACAGGTACGGGGCACTTTTAGTCTTCCTGGCGGCCCTCCTACCCATACCGGACGACCTGATACTCGTCCCCCTGGGCATCCTGAAGTACGACCTGAAGAGGATATTCGGGGCAATGCTCGCGGGAAAGATAATAATGTGCCTCGTCCTCGCCTACGCCGGCCACTACAGTTACTCGATGATAGTTGACATCTTCGAGTCGAGTGGCTTGATGGGCGTCGCAGCCTCCGTCGTCCTGCTGGTTATCATCTTGTATATCATGATAAAAGTAGACTGGACGAAGCTGATCGATAGCGTGACAAAAGCAGCCTCATAGATGCCTCCTAGGAAGATGTCGGGACCCGCCAAGACGTTATAGCCGATACAATATTTGGGAAGGGGCTGGTCGCCTAGCAGGTATTAAATCCCATGTGCCCGACATCAAACAGAGAGGTTCCGCGAATGGTGTTACTCGATCCCAATGGCTGCATCACAGGCCTCCCCAAGTTAAGGAAGAGCCGTAGACGGAGATCATCGAGCTACGACAGGACCGGCGGGAACAAGGATTACGCCGTCATCCCCACCGGCACCACGGTCACCTTGGCCGAGATGGAGGGTGCCGGTTGCATCAGGCATATCTGGGTCACCATCGATTCAAAGGACCAGTGGTACCTGAGGAAGCTCGTACTCCGGGCCTACTGGGACGATGAGGAGGAGCCGAGCGTCGAGGTGCCCATAGGAGACTTCTTCGGCATCGGCCACGGCGTCACCCACAACTACATCTCAGCGCCCCTCGAGATGAGCCTCCAGGACGGGAAGGGCTTCAACAGCTGGTGGCCAATGCCCTACAGCGAAGGGGCCAGGATAACTGTCGAGAACCAAGGAGCAGTAGACTGCAAGGCCTTCTACTACTACGTCGACTACGAGGAGCACGAAGACGCTGAGCCCGACCTCGGTAGGTTCCACGCGACCTGGCACAGGGAGAACCCGACAGACGGCATACTCGACGCCGGCATGGACAACAGGACTTGGCTCTTCGAGGGGAAGAACGTCGACGGCGCAGGCAACTACATAATCCTAGAGGCAGAGGGGCACGGCCACTATGTCGGCTGCAACGTCAACGTCCACAACCTCAGGGAGACCGAGGAGTTCAACT
>Ga0315291_10006341_pt1 | contig 14686 bp, 19 predicted proteins | sample YL17G12_20_MG_FD_203070 | JGI IMG/M metagenome (GOLD analysis project Ga0315291, IMG submission 203070) | Sediment microbial communities from Yellowstone Lake, YNP, Wyoming, USA - YL17G12_20 | ecosystem: Environmental > Aquatic > Freshwater > Lake > Sediment | place: USA: Wyoming | collected...
GCAATCCCGATTGGTACAAAGAGTTGCACAAACGCGCGGGCGCGTACTACGTCAAACATCTGGAGCAAACGCACGGCGACGAGCAACAACACATTCTTTCCGATTTCATTTTTCTTCATCGCGATAACGCCGTCGTCCGCACGCTTTTCCAGTGGGACAACATCACCGCCGTCACCGACACTGTGTGCGAAACCGACCACGCCGCGCTGATCGAGATCGTCGCGCGGCACGAAGGCGCAGAATCCGCGCATATCGCGGAACATTGGTTGGCGCGCCAACCCGAATGTGTCCAGGTTTATCGCGAAGCCGATCAATCGCTTGCCGGGTTTTTGATGCAGGTCGCGTTAGAACCCACGACGGAAGACGATCTGCAACTCGACCCTGGCGCGCGCGCGGCTGTGCAGTGCTTGAGCCAGCACACACCACTACGCCCCGGCGAACGCGCAACCCTTTTTCGCTTTTGGATGGCGCGCGACACGTACCAAGCCGTCTCACCGATTCAAAGTCTCATTTTCGTCAATATCGTCCGGCATTATCTCACCACGCCCGGGCTCGCGTACACGTTTATCCCATGCGTGGAACCGGAACTCTGGGCAGCAGGATTCGCGTATGGCGATCTCGCGCGCCTTGCCGAAGCCGATTTCGAAATCGGCGGACGCAAGTACGGCGTGTACGGTCGCGATTGGCGCGCGTCGCCACCGACGACCTGGCTCACGCTGATGGCAGAGCGCGAGATCGGCGGCGTCGCGCCGGAAGCCGCGCCGGAAGCCGCGCCCGCAGTGACGACACCACCGCTCGTCATCCCCAGCCGCGCCGAATTTGCGGATGCAGTGCGCGCCGCGCTCCACCATCTACCGCACGCGGATAGGTTACACGACAATCCGCTTCTGCAATCGCGCATCGTAGTCCAGCACATCGGCGCGGACGCGCCAGTCGCCGCGCGCACAGTTGTCCTACAAACACTGTTGAAGCAAGCCATCGAGTCGTTCCAAGCATCGCCCCGAATGGCGAAACAGTATCGCGCGCTCGCTCACACCTACGTCCATCCCGCGCCGACGCAAGAGCAAGCCGCCGAAATACTCGACATGCCATTCAGTACCTATCGGCGTCACCTGAAAGAAGGAATCGATCACATCACCGAAATCTTGTGGCAAGAGGAGATTGGCAAGTAATCGCGCCGTGTCATTGCGAACGCAGTCCGGGAAGCAATCTCCATCCCGCGATTTGGACGCTCTGCGGTCTCGTCGCAAAGACCGTCCCTCGCAATGCCAGAGAAAAAATGAGCAAAAAGTGAGCAGATTTTGGTCTGGCAATTGAGCATCGTTTGAGTGTAAACTGCGGTTGTTTGAAACGACAACCGCAGTTTTTTATGGGTGCAGCAAATGTCCAAACCAACTCGGCAATTCATTGACGATCTCCTGTCCGCATGGAATTCGCACAATGTCGAGCGCGCGGCAGAACTTTACGCACTCGATTACGAAGGTGTGGACGTATCGCAATCTGCGCCGCATCACGGACACGCAGGCGTCCGGCAAATGCTCACGACGTATCTGAGTGCGTTTCCGGATCTGCAATTCACCAACGAGTCAACCGTTGTCGAAGACAATCGTGCCGTACTGATCTGGATCGCCAACGGCACGCACCGGGGTCGCTTGATGAACATTCCGCCATCTGAACACAAGATTCAAGTCCGTGGCGTATCGGTGCTCACGCTTGAAAATAGCAGGATCACACGCGCGTTGTACATCTGGGATGTTGCGGGATTACTGCGCGACATTGGATTATTGCCCGAACTCTGGCGCGGCGCGGGGGCGCACACAGAATTTTTTGCGGGTTATTCTTTTCAAATGGAGGTTCAACATGCAATCTAACGAAGTACAAGCCATCATTAGCGAAAACGAAGCTTTCGCAGAAGCTTGGAGCAAGGGAGATGCGAAGGCAGCCGTATCGCTCTACACCGAGGATGCTGTGCGAGTCGGGGCATTCGGAGACGTGCAGCACGGACTGACTGAAATCGAAGCCGCATACGACAGACTACTACATCACACTATGCCAGGCGCGACAGTGAAGATGGAGCGTGGAAGTATCCGGATGCTCACTCCCGAGTTCGCAGTATGGCAGGGAGGGATTGAGATATTCCCGTCGAATGGTGGTTCTTCGCTGAAGGGTCATGCGGTCCAAGTGATGAAGAAGGTTAAGGGGCGCTGGCTCATCCTCGAGGGGCACCCGAAAATCTTCCCGCCTCCTCTGGCACGCTGAACGGCAACATCCGTGCGCCGACTCAGAAACCAACGCGTCCTGAGCATGGACAGGCAACTTGCAATCGCTCCATTCTCCATGCAGGGTGGAGCAAAAAAAGGAAGGAGCCAAATGTCAACCGAACAGAATAAAGCCACCGCCAACCGCATCCCAGCGGAATTCAGCAAGGGCAACGTCAACATTCTCGATCAAGTGGCAGATCCCAAAGGCATTGATCACGCGGTGCCGCCGGGAATGCCGAACACTCTCGAAAGCACCAAGAAATTCATGTCCGCGCCAATCGCCGCGTTCCCCGATCTCACCTACAAAATCGAAGATACAATCGCGGAAGGCAACCTGGTCACGCAACGCGTCACCGCGAGTGGGACGATGAAAGGCGAATTTAGCGGTATGAAACCGTCTGGCAAAAAAGCAACGTGGTCTGAAATGCACATACTCCGCTTCGCCAATGGCAAGATCGTCGAGCATTGGGCAAACGTTGACCAGATGGGCATGCTGGCGCAACTTGGTTTCGCCCAAGCGCCGGGCGCGTAACGCACCCATCCGATTTCCAACAAATTCAATCGAGGACAAATACCATGTCAACCATCAGTAACGTTTTACCGCGCGAGAATCGCCAACCGAAAATCTGGGGCAAGATGCTCGCCCTGCCGATTGCATTAGCCGTCATCGCTTTTCTCGCGAGTCCCAACGGACCGCTGGGCGGTTTTTGGAGACCCTCTCCGGACGAGCCAATGCCTACGAGCGCGCAACTACCGTTTTTCATCGTGATGAACCTCGCCGAAGTTGTGACGTTTGGACTGGGCGTGTCGTTCCTAGTCTTCGCTTTCCCGCTCGTGCGCTCGATCGCGCCCGCATCACAAACGCTCAGGCGCCTCGCGCACATTTCTATCGCGTGGTTGCTCTTGAACTGGTGGCCCCACGATAGTCTTCACATTCACAACGGGATGAATCTGAACGGGCTCATCGGCATCGAATATGGTTTTCATTTCTCGCTGATGATCGCCGGGGCGATCCTCGCCTCCTTTTTCTACACTGTCCTGCAGGGCAGAATGGAGGTTACCAATGATCGTCGTTCGTGATGTTTTTCAAGCCAAGTACGGCAAAGGCGGTGAGTTGATCAAATTGCTCAAAGAGGCGCAGACCATTATGCCTCAGGCGTTCGCCGGACGCATCTTGACCGACGCAAGCGGACAATTTTTCACCGTCGTCACCGAAACTGAGTTAGCCAATCTCGCGGAATGGGAACAAATGCAGAAGAAGATTTATTCCCATCCCGATTTCGACAAGTGGTTCGCGCAAATGCAACCGCTCGTTGAGTCCGGGCGCCGCGAGTTCTACAACGAAGTCGCGCGCTAACCGATTCTCAGGTGAATGAGATCCTGGTTCCAGGCAGTAGGATATGCCTCACTGCTTGGAACCAAGGCGTTGGGAGATCAATCCATGGTCGAACGCATTGAAACCGCCATCGGCGGCGGCGGTCAAGCCGGGTTTGCGCTCAGTTACTACCTGACCCAAGAAAAACGCGAAAACATCGTCCTGGAACAAGCCGCACAACCCGCCGAAGCATGGCGCAATCAGCGGTGGGACTCGTTCACCTTGCTTACACCTAACTGGTCTTTGCGTTTGCCGGGCGCAGAATACCACGGCAACTATCGCGAAGGGTTTTTGACTCGCCGCGAAGTCATTGCGTACTTCGAGCAATACGTCGAACGTTATCGCTTGCCCGTGCGCTACGCCACACGCGTGATCTCAGTCGAACAGAAATCGGACGGTGCGTATCGCGTTACGACGAACCGCGATGAATTCGATGCCCAGAACGTCGTTCTGGCGACTGGACTATATCAGACGGCAAAGATTCCAGCGTACACCACGAACTCCCCTCCCAAAATCAAACAACTGCACTCGAACGCGTATCGCAATCCGCGCGCGTTACCTCCCGGCGCGGTACTAGTCGTCGGCAGCGCACAATCGGGATGCCAGATCGCGGAGGAGTTGTACCAAAGTAGACGCCAAGTGTACCTCTGTGTTGGAGGGGCTGGACGCGTGCCGCGCCGTTATCGCGGCAAAGATACGTACGAGTGGCTGAATCTCGTCGGCTTTTTTGATCGGCCGCCAAACCAATTGCCATCACCGCAGGCAAAGTTTGCCGGGAATCCACACGTTTCTGGCAAAGATGGGGGACACACGCTGAACCCGCACAAATTCGCGCGCGATAGTGTCATCCTGTTGAGACGAATCCAAGACGCGCGCGATGGCAAAATCACACTTGCTCCAGACCTGAAGGAAAATCTGGCGCGCGCTGACAAGTTCGAAGCCAATCTACTCAAAATGATTGACGACTATATTGCAGGACACGGCTTGCGCGCGCCAACCGAACAATTGCCGCACTTGAGCGATGGCTACGCGGCTCCTACGATAACAGAACTGTATTTGAAGATATCGGGCATCAACACAATCATCTGGGCATTGGGCTATCGGTTCGATTTCAGTCTGGCCAGACTACCCGTGTGTGATTCAGATGGTCATCCGATTCAAACGCGCGGGGTCACGCAGTATCCGGGATTATTTTTTCTCGGACTGCCGTGGCTGCACAAACAGAAATCCGGCTTGCTTCTCGGCGTGGGCGACGACGCGGCGCACATCGCGTCCAAGATCATAGAACGCACGAAGGGACTCTCCCGCTGATTGCCGGAACGAAAAGACAATGCCAAATAACCCAGGAGGACTCGAATCCTCCGGGGTTACTTTTTCCCACTACCCAATCTGGCAAAAGCAGAGTATAATGTGGACGTTATGTCTGCCAGCGATACCAAGAATCAAATCCGCCGCGTGCTGTTTATCTGGGGCGTGCTTACCCTATTGTATTTTTTTATCACCTGGGTCTTGATGCAATTCGCCACGCACACTACCCAAGAGCGTATCTTCGCGGCGTTGTCAACCACCGTAACGTATTCCATTATCGCGGTGTCGCTCGGTCAAAACGTGATGCGCCAAATCGACGCGACCAATCGCACCTTGCAGGCAAGCATCACCAGACAGCGCGAGACCGAAGCCAAACTGCGCCAGGAGTTAGCCGAAAGACAACGCACTGAAGAAACGCTGCGCCGCATCAACGCAGAACTCGACGCGTTGAACGCGACCACGCTCGGTTTGATCAATCGCTTGAATCCGGAAGAATTGTTGAAAGAAATCGTGAGGAGAGCCGCCGCGTTGATGAATACGCCGCACGGCTTTCTGTACGTCGTCGAACCGGAACAACAAGAATTGGTGTTGCGCGCTGGCATCGGTCGGTACGCGCAGCACATCGGACATCGGCTCCAGCGCGGGCAGGGAATGCCGGGGACGGTCTGGAAAACAGGCGAGCCGATGGTCTTGGATGATTACAGCCAATGGTCAAAGCGGCAGCCGGGGTTTGAATGGGCTCGCGCGCAAGTTTGCTTGCCGCTCCGTTCCGATTTGGAAATCGTCGGTGTGATCGGTCTGGTGTACCTGGAACCCGAGCGCCGCTTCGGTGAAGAAGAAGTCGAACTCCTCGGGCGTCTGGGACAACTGGCTTCGCTGGCGCGGGAGAACGCGCGGCTCTACGACGAAACGCGCACCGAACTGAAAGAACGGCAGCGCGCCGAGCAGCAATTGAAGGAAACCCTGAAAGAAATCGAACGCGCGCAGACCAAAGCGCACGCCATCCTCGACGCGGCAACCGACAGCATGATGCTCCTCGCGCCCGATCAAACAATTCTCTCAGTCAATCGTAGTTTCTGCGAACATTTCTTTGGGAACGATCCACGCGAGGTCGTCGGGCATCAACTCGCCGATTATCAAGCCGAACTGCAGCGCGTTTTCGATCAGCCCCGGGCTTTCCAGGACTTAATCGATCACACGATTGCCGACCCTGCGCAGTCGTTCGTCCAAATCATCGTGCAGCGCGCGCCCTGCCACCGCGAACTCCAACTCTTTTCCACACCGGTCCGCACCCGGGGCGATGAACACCTGGGACGACTCTACGTTTTCCACGACGTGACGAAAGAACGGGAAGTGGATCGGATGAAAAGCGAGATCGTCTCAATGGTCTCGCACGAACTACGCACGCCGCTCACTTCGATCAAAGGATACGTTGACCTCCTCCAGGCCGGGGAAGTGGGCGATCTGGCAGAGGAGCAGCGCAAGTTTCTCGACATCGTCAAGACCAGCACCGACCGTCTGGTCGAACTCATCAATGAATTGCTCGACCTTTCGCGCATCGAAGCCGGGCGCGTCGAATTGAAATGCAAAGCGCTCGACCTGCCGCCGGTCATCCATCAGGTCGCCAATACGATGCATCCCCAAATTCGCGCCAAGCAACAGCAACTGACGCTTGACCTCCCGCCCGATCTGCCGCCGGTCTGGGGCGATCCCGACCGCGTGATTCAGATTCTCACCAACTTTGTGTCGAACGCGCACAAGTACACTCCCACCGGAGGAAGCATCACGATCACCGCGCGCGGTGCAGGCGATCAAGTTCGCGTGGACGTCACGGACACCGGCGTCGGATTATCGAAAGAGGATCAAGCGCAACTCTTTTCCAAATTCTTTCGCGCCAAAAATCGCGCGACTGAAGGAGTGATGGGCACCGGCTTGGGACTCGCGATCACGCGCTCGTTGATCGAAATGCACGGCGGCGCGGTTTGGGTCGAGAGTGAACCCGACAAGGGCTCGACCTTCAGTTTCTCTTTGCCCCTCGCGCCAGGCGCGATTGAACAGGAAACACCGATCCCGTGATTCTGCTTTCGATGGTTGCAGACGAAGAAGGAGGCAAATTCCTAGGCGCGGTGGACTGTCTGGCAAAACCGGTCAGCGAGCGCGTTCAACTGCAACATGTCGGTCGTGTCATGGTGTTGGATATTCGAATGCCGCAGATGGATGGCATCGCCGCGCGCCGGGCACTACGCGCCGACGATCAAACGCGCCGCGTGCCGGTGATTAGGATGACTGGCTACGCGGGCACCCTGGAAGAAAATCGTTCGACGACGGCTGAACTCGATGCGCCGCTCATCTTGACCAAGCCCTTTGCCGCCGAACAACTTGTCACGGCTATCGCGCAGACCCTCGCCCAGAGAGACCCGGCATGAGCAGCCGCATTGTCGTCGCCGATGGCGATCCCTACATCCGTCGTCTCGTCGCCTTCACGCTGAAAAAACGCGGCTGTGAAATTCTTGAAGCAGGCGACGGCGTCACTGCGCCCGCCCTGGTTCGTCAAGAAAAACCCGACCTCGTCGTGCTTGATGTTCTGATGCCCGCAATGAATGGACTCGACGTGACGCGCGCACTTGCCCAAGACCCCGCGACCTCCAACATTCCGGTCTTGATTCTGTCTGCCAGCGCACAACAATCGGAAATCGAAGCCGGTCTCGCGAGCGGCGCAACCGCGTATCTCATCAAACCCTTCGAACCCAAAGTGTTGGGCGAACGCGTGGCGGAAATTTTGGAAAAGCGAAAAACATAGCGCATTGCAATCGCTACGTCAGACGAGCCGATCCATCCGATCGGCTCGTTCTGTTTTTTGCGCTTGACACGCCGAGCAAGGCATAGTATAATGTAACCACAGTTACATTTATATTGAGGTCGCTTTGTCCGCCTGGCTTTTATTGCTTTACAAGATTCCCGCTCATCCGAGTGCGCGCCGCGTCTACATCTGGCGCAAACTGCAACGACTCGGCGCGATCCTGTTGCACGATGCGGTCTGGGTATTACCCGCCAACTCCCGCACGCGTGAGCAATTCCAGTGGCTCGCCTCCGAGATTACTGAAATGCACGGGGAAGCGCTCTTGTGGCAAGGCCAATTACTTCACGGCGCTCAAGAAGATGCACTGATTCGCCGATTCACCACGCGAGTGGACAAAGAGTATCAACAGGTTGTCTCAGCACTCAACCGCAACGAGCGCGACCTTGCTTCCTTATCCCGAAGATTTCAGCAAGCCCAGCTGAACGATTACTTTCAGTCGCCTTTGGGCAATCAAGTGCGCGAGGCATTAATGTCCGCGCGCAACGGAGCAACGCGATGAAATGGATCACGTGGGAAAATGTCGGTGTAGATCGGATGGCGTGCGCGTGGTTGATTCATCGTTTCAGCGATCCCAAAGCCGAGTTCGTATTCGTGCCAACAGGATTGAAACCGCTACCCGATGGGAACGCGTTCGATATACCAGGTAGTCGTTACTCTCACCATCGCGGGCATTGCACGTTTTACACCCTGTTGCACGAATTTGACATACAAGACCCCATCCTACAAAGAATAGCGCGAATCGTTGACGAAGCCGATGTCGTCCAAGAAGTCACTGTCGAGCCGACTGCACCAGGACTTGATTTGATCTGCCGAGGCATTCGACTGACTAGCCCTGACGACAAAACGGCAATCGAACGCGGCGGATTGATTTACGACGCGCTATACGCGCAATTATCCAGTGACACCGGTCTGCCAATCCACTCAAAGGCAATCATCAACCAACCAAGTAAGAAATCTGAATCGAAAAAGGAGAGGAAAAAATGAAATGGCTCACTCGCTCGCATGTGCACGTTGATCGCGTCGCGTGTCCCTGGCTCATCACGCGCTTTGTGGACAACGAAGCCGAATTTCTATTCGTGCCGAAGAACCAAGTTGACCGCCTCGTCAAGGAAACTGGCGCGATTCCGTTCGACGCGCCCGGCGTTGCACTGGGTCACCACGATGGCAAGTGTTCGTTTGAGGCGATCATCGCCAAGTACGATCTCAAAGACCCCGCGCTGGCTCGCATGGCAAAAATCATTCACGCCGCCGATGGTGCCGCCGATATTGACACCGACCCGATCGCGCGCGGATTTGAAGCGATTGCCGTCGGTTTTTCGCTCCGCTACCCGAGCGACGAAGAAAATCTGCTTCATCAGTTCGAAGTGTACGACGCGCTGTACGCGTGGTGCCGCCTGCAAATCGCCAAAGGTCAATAGGCGCACATACGCACCCTGAGCGCGGTTACTCGCTCAACGCGTAACCGCGCTTGTTTCGTTTGGAGGTAGCAATGGCTCTGAAACACATTGGCTACGTTGACCTGCCCGCGCATATCACACCAGGCGGATTCGATCACGCGGCAGTGCATCGCGCCAGCGCGCGCCTCTACGTCGCGCACACATGCAACGACGCCTTGGACGTGATTGAATGCACGACCGATCGCTATCTGCGCTCAATTTTCAACCTAACTGGCGTCGCAGGCGCGCTCGTCTCCGATGAACGCGAATTGGTGTTCACGTCGAACCGCGGCGAAAACACAGTCGGCATTTTCTCGCCTGGCGACGAAACACACATCGTCAAAGTGAATGTCGGTGTCCGTCCCAACGGACTCGCCTACGACCCAACGCACAATCTTTTGCTCGCGGCAAACGTCGGCGATCCCGCCATCGCTGGTTCATTCACGATTTCAATCGTAGACGTAGACAAGCAAGCAATGCGCGCAAGTATTCCTGTGCCTGGGCGAACGCGTTGGGCGATTTTCGATGCGTCGTCCGATGTTTTCTACGTGAACATCTCCGAGCCAGCGCAAATCGTTATCATCGAATCGCGCAATCCCACACGCATCGCGCGCGCGTTCAATGTTCCAGCCGCAGGACCACATGGACTCGATCTTGACGCGGCACAGCATCGTTTGTTTTGCGCGTGCGACGCATGGAAACTAATCACGCTCGACGCCACATCGGGCAAAGTTCTGAACGCGTCTGATCTCAGCGGCAAACCCGACGTGATTTTCTTCAACGTGCACCTCAAACATCTCTACGTCGCCATCGGCGATCCTGGCGTGATTGACGTGTTCGACACGACGACAATGCAGCATACTGAAAAGATAACAACGGAGAAAGGCGCGCATACGATTGCGTTCGACGCGGCAAGGAACAAGGCGTACGCGTTCTTGCCACAGACGCATCGCGCGGCAATCTACCTTGACCGATGAAACTCACATCCGAACTCACCTTCGCCCACACTCTCACTACCGATGGCGCGCTTCTCTTTGCGACGCGTATCGTGCGGTTGTTCGCGTATGGCTTCCTCTCGGTTATCCTCGTTTTGTATCTCGCGCAAGTTGGTTTGAGCGGCGCGGAAATTGGCGCGCTGCTCACGCTGACGCTTCTTGGCGACGCGGTGATTTCACTTTGGATCACCACGTCGGCGGATCGGATCGGGCGGCGCAAAATGCTTTTGGTCGGCGCGGTGTTGATGTTGTTCGCGGGCATCGTCTTCGCGCTAACGGGCAACATCGTCTTGCTCGCGGTCGCCGCGATCATCGGTGTCATCAGTCCGAGCGGCAATGAAATCGGTCCGTTTCTTTCGATTGAGCAAGCCGCGCTCGCGCAGATCGTACCGAACGATCAGCGCACGCGCGTTTTTGCGTGGTACAACCTGGTCGGCTCGTTTGCGACGGCGACGGGCGCGCTCGTCAGCGGGGCGCTCGCGCAATTTCTACAGGTGAACGGATTCGCGCCGCTCGACAGTTACCGCGTCATCGTGATCGGTTACGCCGCGTTCGGCGTTTTGCTCGCCGCGTTCTTCACGCGATTGTCATACCGCGTTGAAGTCGGGGCGTTTAATAGAACGCCCCTACAACCATTCGGTTTGCATCGCTCGCGCGGCATCGTGCTGAAATTGTCCGCGCTCTTCGCGCTCGACGCGTTCGCAGGCGGCTTCATTGTGCAATCACTCCTCGCGTACTGGTTTCAGATTCGCTGGGGCGTTGAGCCCGCGATTCTTGGCGGCATCTTTTTCGGCGCGAACATTCTCGCGGGCATTTCCGCGTTGAGCGCGGCACACATCGCCGAACGTGTTGGCTTGATCAACACGATGGTGTTCACGCACATCCCATCGAACATCTTGCTGATGCTCGTGCCGTTGATGCCGAATTTGCCGCTCGCGATTCTTGTTTTGCTGGTGCGCTTCAGCATTTCGCAAATGGACGTGCCGACGCGTCAATCGTACACGATGGCAGTCGTTGATCCCGACGAACGCTCCGCCGCGTCGGGCATCACGGCGATTGCGCGCTCGATCGGCGCGGCGTGGTCGCCCGCGCTGACAGGCGCGTTGTTGAGCGCGTCACTGCTCACCGCGCCATTCTTTTTGTCAGGCGGACTCAAGATCATTTACGATTTGACTTTGTGGCGCAGTTTTCGCGCGCTAAAACCACCAGAAGAAAATGGAGATTCGCTGTTACCCTTTCGATGAAATTGCATCTAATCAAGTGACACTACTCGAAAGGAGAAAGGTAAAATGACAGGTCTGATTGATTTTTACGCAAGGCACTGTTGGACGCATCCTCCGCGTGGTTCTAGGGTTGGCGCTGATTTATGTCGGGCTGGCTATTGTCGGAGGCACGATAGGCATCCTCGTTGCGGTTATTGGATTGCTGCCGATTGCGATGGACGTCTGGGGACCTTGCTTGCTTAGCTTCGTCTTCAAACCCGGCTAGCGCGTACTGCAGGTGGCGCGCGATTGAACGCGCGCCGCCTGTTCATTTTGGAAAAACCTTGGCGCGATAGTGTGATGATGTTGCCCAAAGCACGCGGACAGAGATTTACTCCTGTCCGCGTTTTCTGTTCCCGAATTTAGCCCCTTTAATCTGCACAATTTGTACATCTCATCTCCATCATTTCTCCACACACTTTTTCTATACTGGAGTCACAAAAGCGGAAACAACCGCTAGAAAAATACAGGAGGTGTACGATGAAAAAGTTGCTGGTGATTGGAGCGCTCGCGGTGTTCGTCGCGGTGATCGGGCTGGCGGTACTAGGAACGACTGCCGCATTCGCGCAGGGACCGACGCCCGTTCCCCCGCCGATGTACGGTCGCGGGTTGGGACTCGGCACCGGTGGATTCGCTGGGCCGCAAAACTCGCTGGTCGCCGTGGCTGCCAAAGTACTCGGCATGGATCAGACTGCGCTCAGCGCTGAACTGAACGCCGGCAAGACGATTGCCGATGTGGCGAAGGCGAAAAACGTTGCAGTCGACAAAATCGTGACCGCGTTTGTCGACGCTCGCGCGCAGGTGCTCAAAGCCGCCGTCGACGCCAAGCGCATCACACAGGCGCAGGTCGATTCGACGCTCGCCGCGATCAAAGCGCAAGCGCAAAAAGACGTGAACGCAAAGCTGACGCCGTACGCGTACGGTGGGGGGCGCGGCTACGGGATGGGTCTCGGTTTCGTGGATGCCAACAAGGATGGCATCTGCGACAACTGCGGCACGAATTGTCCAGCGGGTCAACCGCAACTGGGTCAAACTTTCGGACCTCGCGGTCGCTGGAGCCGGTAACCAGGCAAGAAGTGAGGGGAAGGTGAATGCCTTCCTCTCTTTTGTGTTTGATAGCAGTGCGTTACCGGGGCATGAGTTGACGAGGGGAGTCAGCAACCTGCCCCAGTTTCGAACAGTGGGTCATACTGCACGCATCGGGGGCGATGGGTGCGATTGATTTATGGATGGTGGATCAATTCCGCACCTACGGTGATACGCAATGCCGTCCAGACATCATTCGCAACCGTGCCGCTAGCGCTGATGGTTTGCCCAACTTGGAGATCGGCAAAAGTGATTGGCACTGTGACAGTGCTCGTCCTGAGCAAATAGCGCGTGTCGTCAATGGTTTGCAACACCAAGTCTTTGCCGACAAATGCCTTGACGGACGACGAGCCGCCGACCACGTGAACGGTTACAGTCGTACCATCGATTGCGGTGATGGTACCAGCAAGTGTAAATGCACCATTCGATCCGCGTCCTGCTGGCGGTCCGCCCGCCGCCAAACTTGGCATAACGGATACCAGCAATAGCATCACCGCCAACCCCAAAACCAAACCCTTGTTCATCGTTCGTTCCTCCTGTTAGAGATTTGAGACATGCGTCTCGCTTCTTTTGACGAAGCGCTATGTCGGTAGATACGGCTTGAGTTAAGAATCTTTGCAACATACACCTTGACCATTATGCCACCTTGCGCTATCTACCCCGCCTGATATGAATTTTTCTCCTCTATATGAATTTCCACATTTGTCTGATATCATGTTAAAGTTGTTTCAAAGATACCCGTATCTGAAATGACTTTTTTCGTCATAATAATGAGGAGTGGATGTGATTTCGGAGCAAGACCTTCTAGAACGAGCACAGCAGTTTGATCGGCACACCTTGGGTGAAATCTACGTTCATTACAGCCCACGGCTGTTTCGGTATGCCGCGCGCCTGTTGGGCAATGCCGATTTCGCCGAAGAGTGTGTCGCCGAGGTGTTTAGCCGTTTCTTGCACGCCTTACAAAGTGGCAATGGACCGAAAGAACATTTGCAAGCATACCTTTATCGAATCGCCCACAATTGGGTCACTGATTATTGGCGTGCCAAGCCACCACCAGTGGTTGAACTCGACGATCAAGTACCTATCGACCCGAAAGGTGATCCGTTTTCAATTTTCCTCACGCAGTTCGAACACGCTCAGGTACGCGCTGCGTTAGCCGAGTTAACATCTGATCAGCGGCAAGTCATTCTGCTCAAGTTTGTCGAAGGGTTGGAAAACGAGGAAATCGCCGCTACGCTTGGCAAGCCGATCAGCGCAATCAAGTCATTGCAACATCGCGCGATTGGTGCATTGCGACGCCAATTGATGAAAGAAGAGCAAGCTTATGAACCTGCCTAATGAATCTATCGACCCAAGTATCCAAATGGTACTCGCTCACCTCCCTCCGTCGCCGGTGCGCAATCCTCAAGTTGCGTCACGTGGACGCGCCCAATTCTTGACCGAAGCCGAATCGCTCCGCCAAGCCATATCTCCGCGCCCCATTCTTCGTCAAAGGAGTTGGTTGAACCTATTTCAAGGAAAGGAGCGATTGAGTATGTCAACGGTAGCGATGGTACTTTTGTTGATCTCTCTGGCGCTGGGCGGCTCTGGTGCGGCAGTTTATGCTGCGCAGGACGCAATGCCCAACGATCCACTCTATGCGATCAAGCTAGTCACGGAAGACGCACGCATCAATGCGGAAGACAATGTGCAGACCCGTACCGAACTTGAACTCGATTTTGCTAATCGTCGTATGCAAGAGATTGCGGTAATGGCAAACGGAGGCATGGTGCCGCCCGATGCAGTGATGGAGCGCCAGCAGTCCCAAATCGAAATGGCATTGCACGAAGCTGCGGGTTTGAACGATGCCGCGATGAATCAAGCACTGCTTCGTACGCAGTCAATGCTTAAGGAACAATTGCGGATTGCCGATATGACGCGCACATATGCCTCTGATCAAGTTGCGCCTGTGCTCGATCGAGTGCGCGAAAGGTTGCGAATCCAACTAGAGTTGACTGATCTGGGATTGCGAGACCCGCAACTATTCCGCGCGCAAATTCGCCAGACTACGCGCGAGCAATCCCAACAGCGGCAACAAGAACATCCACCAACCGCACAACCAAA
>Ga0315291_10006343_pt1 | contig 14682 bp, 11 predicted proteins | sample YL17G12_20_MG_FD_203070 | JGI IMG/M metagenome (GOLD analysis project Ga0315291, IMG submission 203070) | Sediment microbial communities from Yellowstone Lake, YNP, Wyoming, USA - YL17G12_20 | ecosystem: Environmental > Aquatic > Freshwater > Lake > Sediment | place: USA: Wyoming | collected...
ATTTTAGTCCTACTTAAAAAATCTGTCAATACTATTTTTATTTTTTTCACCCCGCATCTGCTTTGAGGTGGTTGCATTAGACTATTTTGCAAAAGTTGCTTAAAAATGGTTAGTTTATCGTTTTTGTTTACAATGTTAAAGTAGGTGCGGGATTAAAGCGGGTTGTTTATCAGGCTGCAGGCTATAAGGCACAGATTGGCGGTGTTTTGGGGGCTTTGAGGATAGAAAAGATAATTGCCTATAGTCTGTGTGCCGATTTGCTGTGACTGTGCTATTGCAGGGGCAAGCAGGACAAACTGGCCCGGCCGCAGACAGACATTAAGGGCTGCTGATTCAAAGGCAAATTCATAATTGTCCCGGCCGGCGGGCTGTCTTTTTGTCTTCTGCGCGGCGCCGGTCCTGTAAACAGGCGTAATATCAAGCCTGCAGAACTGCCGCAGACCGATAAGCGGCTCTACCTTTATGCGAAGAACGATTCGGCCGGCGTCAAAACCAATGCCTGCTGTCGCACTGCCTGAACGGTAGATAACCGAGACCGGCTGAGGTGTTTCAGCAATAATGATGTCGTCGGGTGTATTTTCGGTGATTAGAAGATTGATGCGTTTTTTTATTTCAGGCTGTGATTGTGCCAGAAGCTGGGCTATTTTCTGCCAGGAGATTCTGTCGCCTGCACAACCGACAAGACCATTGGCCGAAAAGGCAGCAGGGTCGTTGTATTTTACAGGCAATGTGTCGGTTCGGCTGATTTGCTCCTGAATCTCCGTTAGTTTGTCCGCCCGAATTTGAAATAGATATATATACATACTGACGGTCATGGTTTTATTTTCCGAAGGCTGCTGTTGACTAATCAGCTCGGATGCTTTGATATCCTTCCAAACCTTGGGAGATGGGGCATTTGAACCTATGCAGCCCGCCAGAAATGAAATGAGAAGAAGAACCACCAATAGACAAAAGGGTTTTTTCATGGGAGCTGATGGTAATTTAAGAGAGGCTTAGTGTCAACGCCTCAATGGCGGCAACAAATCCTGTTAAATATCAAACTGCGGCCTGGTGCAGAATTGAAAGGCGATGTGTTTTTTGCTGGCTTTCTGCTCGGGCTGCAAATCAACTATCCTTACAACACGTGCATAGGCTGAAACCTTGCCGCCAAACCGGTCGGCACTATCGGCATCAGGTATGTCCAGCTCGACATTGAAAAGGTCACCAGTGTCCATAATCGCGTTCTGGCTGCTTTCCACCAAAAGACCATCAGGACTGATGTCTACAGTACTGCCGCTAAAGATATGGTCATGTAATGAGCCGACTTTTCGACAGAATATGCCTACCCTGACAGGCAGGCGTCTGTGCTTCCTCCTCTCATTGCCTCCTCTCATTGCTTCCGTGCCTTAATATTAGTTTAAAAATGTCAAAACCTTCATTCTTTTCTTATAGGACTATTGCAAATAACATACCAACGAGACAATCTCAAAACTACCCCATTTTAACTTGTTTAAGAGCTTTCTTAGAATGGGCTTACAAACGTTTCGTTGCTAATTTTAAACCTGGTAAATTGGAAAATTAGCAAATGTCGTTTAAAAACGACAACAAAGGCTATGCTCGAATAAATAAAAACAGCAGTGTAAGTATCAAATCAAGTCTCATGATATATAAAAAAGTCATAAGATATTGTTTATAAATATGTTATGATTAAGAAGACCGGCAGTGAGGGTATGTTTTTTTAAAGCAGCATTGTTGATTTTTTGCAACATGGAAGATTGACAAATACTGCTAACATTTTCTATAATACTGCATTATGTCCAATACTGGTCGACAAGACACTTCGATTAAAGAGCTTGGCAAAGGGGCGGAGGATGGTTTTGCCGCTGCTGTTTTGCAGTCACTGCTGGTTGGGGTTATCGTGTTTGATAAAGAACTTAAGATTCTAAATGCAAATTCATGCGCTTCTGACCTTATAAATGTACGAACAACCGCCGACGTTACACTCGCAATCGGAACAAATGAAAAAATCTGGGGAAACTGGCGCAAAATACTGCGGGAAGTTATAAAAGACGGCAAAATCTGTCGGTTTGATAATGTGAGCTATTGTCTTGCGGACAAAATGTCTCTATTGCAGATAACATGTGCACCGCTGAGAAAATCATCGGCTGATTCAATACAGGGCGGCCTTATCATGCTGGAAAATATGACCGAAAGAGCAAATGTCCAAAAGCAGCTCGCAAATATTGAAAGGCTTGCCGCTCTGGGAAAGCTCGCAAGCAAGGTGGCACACGAACTTAATAATCCAATCGACGGGATAATGCGATACATCAATCTGGCAAAAAGAGCCATCAGCGAAGAAGGGCTGTCAAAGCCCGTCGAGTACCTTGAACATGCCGGTGAGGGACTGAAAAGAATGGTACAGATTATTACAGAACTGCTTGAGTTTTCACGAAGCAGATATTCGACTCTCGAGGATACACCTATGGATAAAATCATCGACGATGCAATCAAATTTGTTGAGCCGAAGGCTGTGGCAGCAGGGGTAGAAATCGAACGCCGGTTCAAGTCGTCTCTGCCGAAAGCAAGAGGCGGAAACCTCTTTCAAGTGTTCTGTAATCTGCTCAAGAACGCAGTTGAGGCAATGCCCGACGGCGGAAAGGTAACAATAAGCTGCGGTGTTTCTGATGATAATATTGCAGTAATAAAGTTTCGGGATACAGGACCGGGATTTGAGCCGGCAAACAGTGAAGCAATTTTTGAGCCCTTCTTTACGACCAAGACGGGCGGCAGGGGCACCGGGCTGGGGCTTGCTATCTGCAGGGATATCATAGAAAAGTACGGCGGAAAAATCACCGCTCAGAATGCACCGGATAAGGGAAGTATCTTTACGGTTTATTTGCCAATGAAAGAATAAATCCGAAATTCGAATATCGAAATCCGAAACAAATTCAAATGACAGAAATAAAAAAAACAAAACAATACGATTTGGAAGAACGGACGTTAAAGTTCGCAAGACAGGTTAGAGAGTTTGTTTATAAACTAAACAAAAATCTTATAACCATGGAAGACTGCAAACAAGTAATAAGGTCCTCGGGGTCTGTCGGCGCAAATTATATTGAAGCAAACGAAGCTTTGAGTAAAAAAGACTTTGTGATGAGGATTAAAATTTGCAGGAAAGAGGCTAAAGAAAGCGGTTATTGGTTAAAACTTATAAATAGCCCGGAATTACAGAATGAAAAACTCGATTTGGAAAGGGAAGCAGTAGAGCTTACCAATATTTTTGGAGCTATACTGCGTAAAAGCGAATCAAATTAAATACAACCGTATGGCAAAAAAGAACATATCAGAAAGACTTTTTGAGAGATACCTAAATTCAAATGGATTCAAAGGCAGATGGAAGTATGAGTCTTTAATCTCAGGGAAAAGCAAAAAACCAGATTATTTATTGGATTACAATGGGCAGGAGTGTTTTTTTGAAGTTAAGGAATTAAGAAAAAAGAATAATGAGCCCACTAAGTGGCCAGCTTTTATTGATCCATATACAAGCTTGCGTACCGAAATACATGACGCAAAAAAGCAGTTTAAGGAATTTAAAAAATACAGTTGTTCGCTTGTTGTTTTTAATGTTGATGATAGACAGGCAAGGCTTAGGCCTTTAGATGTATTGGGCGCAATGTTGGGAAACCTGGGTTTTGAGATGGACTTTGATGCAACTAAAGGGAAAGCAATCAAAGGAACAGAAAAAAGCACCTTTCTCAGCGGCGGCATAATGGGAAGGCAGAAGAATACAACCATAAATGCTGTTATTATTTTGGAGAAATTTCTTGATAACCTCGAATTAGAAAAAGCTGTGGGAGAAAGAAAAAAGAAGCAAAAGATTAAGCTTACTGTAGCAGAGTTGCTTGAGCAGAGAATGGAACTTCAAAAGCATCATAAGTTACGGATGGTATTGAGGGTTGTTGTAATTGAAAATCTATTTGCACGAATTCCGTTGCCTGCTGATATATTCAGGGGATACTTCGATGAACGGTGGCAGTATAAAAATAACAAATGTAAAAGGATTTTTGCTGGAGGTAAATTGAAAGAACTGGAAGCTCTTAAAGGGAAATCAGTATGATTGCAGTTCTTTCAGCTAAGAACAGGTTTGGATTATTCCAGAAAAGTAATAGAAAGGAAATTTGGTAATTTGATATTTGAAAATTTGGATTTGTTTCGAATTTCGATATTCGAATTTCGGATTTATTTATGATATTGGGAAATTATTTATGAAGCAAAGCAGCATTTTAGTAGTTGACGACGACAGGATAATACTTGATTCGCTTTGCGAGTTTTTAAAACTCGAAGGCTACAGCACTGTCGGAGCCGAATCATACAAACAGGCGGTAAACCAGATACAGAAGCAAAAATTTTCTCTCGCCGTTGTTGATGTCAATCTGCCGGACGGCAGCGGTTTCGAGCTGCTCAATTTAGTCAAAAAAAATCATCCGCAGACCGTTGTGATTATTATCACTGGTTACGGTACAATTGAAAGCGCCGTCGAGGCAATCAAGATGGGGGCTTACGATTACCTCACAAAACCCATTAATGATGACGACTTACGGCTGGCTGTCGAAAGGTCGCTGAAACAGCAGTCGCTTATCAGCGAAAACGAAAATCTCAAAAGCCTGCTTGAACGCAAATACAGCCTTGAAAATATCATCAGTCAGAATTACAAAATGGCTAAAATCTTCGACCTTGTCGAGGCTGTTGCAGACAGCAGGAGCACTATCCTTATGACCGGGCCCAGCGGCACGGGGAAAACTATTCTGGCAAGAGCGATTCATTACCGCTCCGGAAGAAAGGATAAACCATTCGTCGAGGTAAGCTGCGGCGCTCTGCCGGAAACTCTGCTCGAAAGTGAATTGTTTGGACACGTAAGAGGCTCTTTTACCGGCGCTATCAGCGATAAACAGGGAAAATTTCTTGCCGCAGACGGAGGCACAATTTTTCTCGATGAAATCTGCAGTGCTTCGGCGGCTTTGCAGGTAAAGTTTCTGCGCGTCATTCAGGAAAGACAGCTTGAGCCTGTCGGAAGCAACAAAACTATTACCGTCGATACTCGCTTGATTGTCGCCTCGAACAAAAATATACTCGAAGAAGTAAAACAGGGCAGGTTCAGAGAGGATTTGTATTACAGAATCAATGTAATAACAATAAACCTTCCGGCGCTTAACGAAAGACCGGCCGATATCCCACTGCTTGCCGAGCATTTTATGAAAAACTTCTGTATATCGCATAACCGTGCAAAGCTGGGAATTACCGAGAGGGCAATGGATGCCCTGCAGAGATATAACTGGCCGGGAAATGTACGTGAACTCGAAAATGTTTTGGAAAGAGCGGTCCTTCTGAGCAAAACCGACTATATCACATTAGAAGATATACCTGTCAATATAACCTCTCACATGGTCGAACTCAGTCCGGAAGATTATAAAAACATAAGTCTCAAAAACGCGATTGTCGAACCGGAAAGAAAAATTATCAGAGCAGTCCTTGAGGCAAACAACTGGAACAGACAGCTTACGGCAAAGGCTCTTAAAATCAACAGAACCACTCTTTATAAAAAAATGAAAAAACATGGACTGGAAGCGGAAGCCGAGAGGCTGGGAATACGGTGAAAAAATCCAGCAGACAGAGGACAGAAAATTTTGCTTGTTCTCGCGACAAAAGCAATTTTTAGAAGCCGCCTTAATTTTTTCGGCTGCTAATATGACCAATTCCCGGCAAAAACGGCGAAGTCTTTCATATTCACGAAACAATCATCGCCAGTCAGGTCGCCTGGACATCCAGGCGTTGGGCTCTGCAGCCAATTTTCAACCAGCACCTGCAAATCCTCAAAATCCACATCTCTGTCTTCGTCAAAATCACCGGCGATAGCACCGAAAAGGGCAACAAGTTCGATACCGTTACCGGTACCGAGGTTGCGGGAATATTGTTTGTCGATAGAGTTGTTCCAGTGCTCGTGGACGCCAAGACTGCTCAGTCGCGTTCCGTCCCTTTCAGGGTCGTAAAATGTTTTTGAGCAGGGGTCATTCGCTTGTGCCGCCTCGTGGAGGTAATCATCTGTTCCCGCATGAGCCGGGCCGTTGGGATCAGGCCATTCGGTAACGAGAAAGTCAAAGCCCACCGAGTCGATGGCCACCATGTCCTGGGAGGCAAAAATGCTTGAAGGCCAATCGTTATTAAATGGCGCCGTCTGCCATTTCAGCGGCAGATTACCCGGATACTGCTTCCCGTGTTTACCTCCATATAATCCATCAATCAGGCAAAGCAGCGTCTTGTCGCCGAGGTCGCGATGCCCCATCAAGTCTACCAAATCCCTGTACTTGCCGCTGGCTGGAACGCTATAGGCACAATCCGAGTGCATATCATAATATCCGCTGGCATCCGGTCTTCTGAGGGAGCCGAAATGGTTTTTTGCACAAAGGGTAATTCCCGCCACGTTGTAATGGCCTTTTAGAGAGGGCAGATTGATAAAGTATTCTGCATCCACATACGATTGCATAACATGGTCCTGCGTTTTACCGTTGGCTTTCGTGGTGCTCCAGTAGAAATTGACGTCGGAGGGCGTGGCTTGGGTCCGGTTATACCAACCGAGATAATCCAGATAATGCACGTTCGGGAAATCCGGGTGAATCATATCGTAGAATTCATTGCACCATAAGCAGGTTGGGTCGCCAATAGTAATATCAGACTGCGATACTCCGACAACGTTTACAAGCTGGTCCAGCAGTGCATGCATAATTTGGGGCGAGCATATCGGATAGTCGGGGTGCTGATGGACGAAGTTATAATCGGTGACGCCATTTACGGCTATCATATCCACAAAATTGACCTTAATCATAATTTTTTCGCCGCTTGTGTATCCCACATCGCCCTTGCCGTGTGTTTGATTAAAATATCGGATAAGAGCATCCCACGCATTTGCAACATCCACTTCCCCGGTCAGCGTACAAATGGTACGCTGTATCATCGAGTTAATAACCTGCTGATTGGTATGATTGCTCTGCCACCAGTACCCGTTGCCCGGACCATTCCAAGTAGTAGCATTTGGGTCGTGCACCCACACTACTCGGCCCGGATGAACTCCTCTGGCAACTCCTATGGGGCTGTTTGCAGGTGATGAACCGGCTGCCTTTACCTGTTTATCCGTGTTAAATGTCAGGCAAAGCCATACGCACCCGATACTGACTATTACGCACAATAATCCGCTAATGTAGCGTGAACGTGAAAAATGGCTTTTTGCCTTGCGAAAAACTGCCGCCGAACCACCCAAACCCAAAAGCCAGACGATAAAACCCGATGCAAGCGGAAAAGCAACTCGTTGACAGGGATAAGTTATTCGTGAGGGTTTGGGAATCACCCGTATCAACGTCCAGATTAACGCCAGCAGGCCGACCACCGGAAACAGCCATATCAACCAGCGGTGTTTTCTCTTACTTTTAATATATTTACCCGTCCTGGGACAAATCGGTATGCCAGACTTTTCTTCTCGAAACCTTATCATCTTTCCGCCTCCCTTTGCCCCCCTCTTTTGCAACGAACAATACTTTCTAATAAAAGGGACAGATTAACCAAATTATACCCTTGATTTTGTAAAAAAGCAAGGAAAAAGAGTAAAAAAGACGAGATTTGCGACTAAAAGTCATCCGCCTCTGGCGAGACCTCGCCGTTAGGCGGAGTGGTATTACAAAAGATTTTGTTTTACATATTTGATGGCGTTGTCAAAGATTGTTCTGCCGTCGGCTCTGGTTTTGTCATTCAATCTTGTCCAGTGCGGATGCTGAGTGTGTCTTACAAATCTTTCAGGATGAGGCATAAGCCCTAATACTCTGCCGGTTGAATCACACAGACCTGCAATTGAGTCGGTCGAGCCGTTGGGATTTATCGGAAATGGGCCGGTATTGCCGTTTTCGTCAACATATCTGAATACAATTCGGCCATCTGCCTTCAGTCTTTCAAGCACATCATTATTTTCAAAGACAACCTTTCCTTCGCCGTGAGCTATCGGCAGATAAATTCTTCTGTCAGGGTCGATGAAGATACACTTTCTGCCTGAAGGTTCGAGATATACCCATCTATCCTCGAATTTACCACTGTCGTTGTACGTGATTGTTATCTGCTGTCTGCCGGAAGGTTCGATTTTACCGAGGATGCCGGTTTTGACAAGCACCTGAAAGCCGTTGCAGATACCGAGGACGATTTTGCCTGATTCTATAAAGGCATTAAGTCTGTCGGAGAGATGATGAATAATCTGGTTTGCAAGGATTTTGCCTGCAGCGACGTCGTCGCCGTAACTAAAACCGCCCGGAATGACAAGAATCTGGAAGGTATCGAGAATATCAGGGCTTTCAATGATTCTGTTTATATGGATTCTCTGTGCCTGGCAGCCGGCAAGCTCAAGTGCGTATTGCGTCTCCACATCACAATTGATGCCCGCTGCTCTTAAAACCAGTGCATTTATCTGTTGTGCCATTTAATCACCATTTCAATGGTTTCTGCCAGGCGTCTTTCAGCTTGTCAATTTCGATATCAATAACTTTTTTGCCTGCAGTATCTTTAACGATAAATCTTTTCTGTTCGGTTATTTTTCCTATCTGGCCGAAGGGGACGCCGAGCATAAGTTTCGCAAAATCGTTGTAATTTTCAGGCTTGACTTCCACTATGTATCGCGAACAGGACTCGCTGAATAATTGCGTCGCCGGAGCGGCACAATCAGTGGTTTTTGGTAAGCCCTTAAGGTCGGCGTGGATTCCGAAGCCGCCTGCAAAGGCCATCTCTGCAAGTGCAACAGCAAGGCCGCCTTCACTGCAATCGTGGCAGCTTATAATAAGACCTGCGTCAATCGCCCTGTGTATCTTTTCAGCAGCAGCAGCAGCGGTTTTGATATCTGTCTTTGGGACATTTGCTCCGAGTTGATTTTGAATTTTGTAGTAATGTGAGCCGCCAAGCTCATTTTTCGTAAGGCCGACTATAAATAACAGATTACCGGCGGACTTGGCGTCCATTGTTACGCATTTTTTAACGTCATCAACAAGGCCTATTGCGCTTATCAGCAGCGTTGCAGGTATTGATATTTCCGTGCCGTCATCGCAGAGAAAATTATTGTTCAGCGAGTCTTTACCCGAAATAAATGGTGCACCGAAACCAACGGCGCCGTCAAAACAGGCCTGGGCAGAGCGGACCAGAGAGCCTAAGGTTTCTTCTTTTTTGCAGTCTGCCCAGCAGAAATTATCCAGCAGTGCGATTCTGTCGGGTCTTGCGCCGACACAGATGATATTTCTTATCGCCTCGTCAATCCCTGCAAGAGCCATCCAGTATGGGTCTATATCGCCATAGAAAGGATTTAAGCCGCAGCCGATTGCAATACCTTTGTCAGAATTGAATTTCGGCTGAATTACTGCTGCATCGTTCGGGCCGTCGTTGGCGATTCCGCCGAGGGGTTTTACAACCGAGCCGCCCTGAACTTCATGGTCGTATTGCCGTATGACCCATTCCTTGCTTGCGACATTATATGATGAAAGGATTTTTAAAAGTTCCTCATTGTAACTTTCCTTTGCCGCAAGGGCAGGTTCTGTCAGGTTTTTTGGATGCCAGCAGGCCTTTCTCGAATATTTGGGCAGACCGTTATGGAGAAAGTCCATATCGATTTGGCCGACCTGCATTCCCTGATATTTTAAGGTAAGTTTTTTGTCATTTGTAAATCTGCCGATAACGGTTGCCTCGACATTTTCATCGGAGAAGATTTTGCTTATGCGCTGCAGGTTTTCGGGCTTTACGGCAATAACCATTCTCTCCTGCGCTTCGCTAATCCAGATTTCTGTGTATGAAAGGCCGGCGTATTTGAGCGGGACTTTTTCAAGGTCAACCTCTGCGCCTAAGGAAGCGCCCATTTCGCCGACGGCGCCGCTCAGGCCGCCTGCGCCGCAGTCAGTGATGGCATTATAGAGCTTCTGCTGTCTTGTCTGCAGGAGCGTATCGAGCATTTTCTTTTCAGTGATGGCGTTTCCAATCTGGACGGCGTGTGAAAAAGCCGTTTCGTGTTCGCCTGTCAAAGCACCGCTGGAAAAAGTTGCGCCGTGAATGCCGTCTCTGCCTGTTCTGCCGCCGATGACCATAACAAGGTCGCCGGACTGTGCCTTGCCGAAGCATTTATCTTTCGGCATTATTCCGATGTTGCCGCAAAAGACCAGCGGATTGCCAAGATAGCGGTCGTCAAAGAAAATCGCGCCGTTGACGGTTGGTATCCCCATTCTGTTGCCGTAGTCCCTTACGCCTGCGACTACGCCTTTCATTATTCTTTTGGGATGCAGAACGCCTCTGGGGATTTCATCAAAACTTTTGTCCGGTTCTGCAAAGCAGAAGATATCGGTGTTGGCAATGGGTTTAGCGCCAAGGCCGGTGCCCATCGGGTCGCGAAGCACTCCACCGATGCCTGTTGCTGCTCCGCCGTATGGGTCAAGAGCAGAAGGGTGATTGTGGGTTTCCACCTTGAAGCAGACAGCATCGGTTTCATCAAATTCGATTACACCTGCATTGTCCTTAAAGACGCTTATGCACCAGGGTTTGTCGAGCTGCTTTGTGGCCTTGAAGACCGTGTCCTTTATGAGATTATCGAAGTGAATCTTTTGGCCGTTGAAATCAAGGTCGATGCTGCTCCTGAGGGTTTTATGGACGCAGTGTTCGCTCCAGGTCTGTGCGAGAGTTTCAAGTTCAACATCTGTCGGTTCTCCGCCCAGAGTCTTGTAATAATTCTGAATGGTTTTCATCTCAACAGTATTGAGGAACAAATCCATTTTTTTACTCAACTGCTCAAGCTGCGATTCGTTGAGTTTTGTTATGTCGATTGTTTTAAGTTTGAGCCTGTAGGGTGCAAGATGCGGGTTGGGCGGTTCCGCATCAGTGCCGATAACAACAACTTCGATGCAATCGTTTGAAAGTCTGCGGATGATTTTTTTGAGCTGCTTTTCGGTTAATTGGCCGAAGAGAATATACTTTCGTGCGGTCCTGACAGTGCGGCATTTTTTGCCCATATCGTCAATTGCCGTCATGACTGATTCTGCAACGGGGTCCGTTACACCGCTTTTTAAGTGAATTTCAATTACCGTTGCCTTTGCCAGGCCGGCGGGGGCTGAACTTCTGCCGGTATAAAAATTTTCACAAACCGGGTCCGTCAGCAGTTCGCCGGCAATTCGCTTTGCTATAGTCTCATCGAAATCGCCTTCAATCAGGAAGACCCTGGCTGATTGAACTTCCTGAATGGTATCAATGCCGAGTTCTTTTATATCCTGATGCACTCCCCGGCCGTGAACATCGTCGCTGCCGGGGCGGTCGAAGACTTCGAAACGCCACTGTTTCACAGTATTTCCTTTTTCGAAACCTTGTATTCAATGAGCTTTGCCCGTTTGGACCGGGCGAGCTGAAGCAGTTTTTCAATCTGTTTTCTGTCTTTGAATTTTACCGCCTTTTTAAGCTTGAGCAGTTCCCTGATTGTTTTGTCGATACCTTTGCAGATGTTCGCGGAATTTGTGTAGAAGATATCCGACCAGATATTTGCAGGGCCTGAGGCGATTCTTGAGGTATCGACAAAACCTTTGCCGCAGAATTTCAGCTGCTTCGAATCGGAGGCGTTCAGCAGCGCTGCTGCTACTGCATGCGGCAGATGGCTGACATTGCCGAAAATCATATCGTGCTGCTGCGGCGTCATTGTAGTAACCCGGCAGCCGAGCAGCGACCAGAATTTTTTCAGAGTCCGCACGGCAGACGGATTTGTTGCGGCTTCTTTGGTTATGATACAGCCGGCTCCATCAAACAAATCGTCCCTTCCAAATTCCACGCCTCTTTGTTCAGAGCCCGCAATAGGGTGAGAGCCTGCGTAATATACATGTTTTGGAAGGATTTTTTTTGCCCATCTGTGAGGCAGGACTTTTGTTGAGCCGACATCGGTGACGATACATCCGGCCTTTAGAGCAGGTGCAATAGTTCTGAAAAACTCCTCGAATGTGCATATCGGTGTTGCGAGGATAACCATGTCGGCATGGGCAACACTTTTACAGATGTCATCAAAAATCACATCGGCAACGCCAAGCCGTCTTGCGCGCCGGCGAGTGGCGGCTCTGTGACTGTAGCCGACTGTTTTTATACCCGTGCCGTTGCGGGTTATGCCCAGCGTGATAGAAGAGCCTAAAAGACCGAGACCTATTACCGTAACTTGTTGCAAGTCCCTCAAAATAAGCACCTTATAAAAGTTTTAGTTTTGAGTTCTTAGTCCTTAGTTGTTAACTCAAAACTCATAACTTAAAACTCAAAACTATACTTATGTCAATTTTTTTCTTTCTTTAAGGGTTCGAAACTGGTATTATAGCTGGCCGTTAAAACAATTCAGACAAAAGGACGACTGTCCAAACCGGAGATTCCGGCCCAGACGGGCAGGAATCTTTTCATATATACAAAACTAAAGCAAAAAATAACAATTAAAATCCGCGGATTTTAATGGCAGATACAAAAACCAAAAAAACAAGCGATTATCTGGCGTTTGAAGAAACAATAGTCGATATCGACCGTCAGACAGCTGAGCTTACGAGGCTAAGTTCAGTCAAGGGTATAGATTACTCGGCTGAAATTCGCAAGCTCCAGCACGAGCAGGTTGGCCAGTTCAATCGCATTTACTCAAACCTCACTGCCTGGCAGACGGTACAGGTGGCCAGACACCCCAAAAGACCATTGCTGGGGGATTATCTGGCCCTGATGGTAAAGGATTTTCGCCAGCTTCACGGCGACAGATGCTTCGGCGACGATGCGGCGATAGTCTGCGGCCTGGGATATATCGGCAGAGAAAAAGTCCTTATTGTCGGCCAGAATAAAGGCCGTGATACAAAAGAAAAAATAAGATGCAATTTCGGCTGCTCTAACCCGGAAGGCTATCGAAAGGCGCTTGCCAAGATGAAATTTGCCGAAAAATTCGATATTCCTGTGGTAACTTTGATTGATACTCCCGGCGCTTATCCCGGCATAGGTGCCGAAGAAAGAGGACAGGCCCAGGCCATCGCGGTAAACCTGATGGAAATGTCCCGTTTGCGTGTGCCGATTATATGCATCGTTATCGGCGAAGGCGGTTCAGGCGGTGCTCTCGGAATAGGGGTCGGCGACAGGCTTGCAATACTTGAGTATGCTTATTATTCGGTTATTTCGCCGGAGGGCTGTGCCGCGATACTGTGGCGGGATGGAAGCAAGGCCGCAGAGGCCGCCGAGGCGCTTAAACTTACAAGCAGAGAGCTTCTCAGGCTCGGCCTTGCAGATGCGATAATTGCAGAACCCCTCGGAGGGGCACACAGAAACATTCACGATACTGTTTATAACGTTGAGCAATATATCATCAAGACACTGCGAGAGCTAAAGAGGACTAAGCTCGAAAACCTGCTTGAAAACAGATATAAAAAACTGCGGGCAATCGGTTCTACAGCCACAAAGCTGCAGAAAGAGCGTCCGCAAAAGGTGGACATCGAGCAGGCTGCGGAAAAATTCATCAAGGCAGGAAAAATAAAAAAACCTGCCGACAGCCTCGAAAAGGTAATTTCAAACTAAAGACAACCTTTATTTAGTCCCGCACCTATTAAACATTCACGTTCTTCCATATTTTATATTTATTGAACGAATAGGTGCGGGGTTCGCTTGTCCCGCAGCACATTGCGGCGGGGTTCTATTTGTTGCTATGATATAATGAATAGGTGCGAGGTCTTTTTCGCTTCGCTTTTGTTCCATATCCTTTGAATCTACCTATTCTCAATAATTACAATTCCCTCTTCCGCTCACCCCGTGAAGTGCGATAGTTTACCCTGTGAGATTTACCCTGTGAAGTTTACCCTGTGAGGTGTCTTTATGCTGCTTCATCGAAGTGTCTTAAGACTACCTCATCGGGGTGCTTCTCTATCTAATGAAAAGTTCAAATACCTATTGAGAAGTTTACCCTGTGAGATATCAAGCCCATGAAATACATTAGGCAATTTCTTTAGAACTTGCTTTAGATTAACTGAAACGTATATAACTGCTATCTCATCGGGGCTACTTCATCGGGGTGCTTTAGTTGTCATTCCCGCGCAGGCGGGAATCATCGGGGTCGCAACTATCCCATCGGGGCTTTTGAACCTTTGCTCTATATTTAATCCATTAGGATGAATTATTCTTACTTTGAAATTGCCCCTGTGAAGTGTCATTCCCGAGAAGTAATGTCATTCCCGGGAAGTAGCTTCACTGGGTCAGCAACAGGGAATACTCCTGCGCAGAAATGTCACCCTCGCGCAGGCGGGGGCTACGGCAGGGAACTAATGTCTTATGTTTTTTCTTTCCCGCCATAACTTATCCTCGCGAATGCGGGGAGCCTGTCCCCGCGAAGGAATGTCACCCCTGCGAAGGCAGGGGCGGGGAACAGGGGGTAGAAATCCAAAATATTTAGATTACTATACCGTGAAGAATAAAATCAATATCGAGTACGTTAATTCCCCCGTCATTATTCAAATCGCTTTTATCGAGTGTTTCAGCGCACTGGTGGCAGTTAAATATCGTCTTAAGGTATTTCTTCTCTAACAATGTCGGTATCATATCGTAGTATTTTTTCTCATTCGGGTATTTCTCTCTGAAAAACTCGTATAATCCTTTTGTTTTTTTCAA
>Ga0315291_10006345_pt1 | contig 14679 bp, 33 predicted proteins | sample YL17G12_20_MG_FD_203070 | JGI IMG/M metagenome (GOLD analysis project Ga0315291, IMG submission 203070) | Sediment microbial communities from Yellowstone Lake, YNP, Wyoming, USA - YL17G12_20 | ecosystem: Environmental > Aquatic > Freshwater > Lake > Sediment | place: USA: Wyoming | collected...
GAACACGGAACTTACTACTACTTAATAATAAACTACTATACTACTACTCTATCATCTAAAGAAATCGAATATCAGTTCATCAATCCTTAAGCTTTCTTGCAATCATTCAGGCACGACTCTCAATGAGTTCTCGGCTACTGATTTTGGGCTACTGTTGAAAATCATCAACACGCCAGCTTCACCTTATCCTTATCATGCAAAAACGGTTTTGATAAGCTTCTGATATAAACGCTCCTGTATAGCATCACAAATCCTTTATTCTTTGTTTGTTCCTGTGATATGCAAGGGCGAGTATAAATATTATGGTCAGGAGAGTTTATAAATAATACTTATCATTGAAAGTATAGTTATCACTGTGTAAATAAGAAGATATTTAAATCTTTCTATCTAAGTTTTTGAATGGTCAGAGAGATTGATGGCAGAACATTAATTCTGAAAGTTTTTAACGAAAATATTGGCAAAGATTTTACAGTCACCGAATTATCTGAGAAGCTCAACATTGCTGTGGCGACAATTTCAAAATATATTTTGCTCCTCGAAGCAGAAGGAAAGGTTGAAATCAGAATAGTTGGCAATGCGTATCTGGTAAAAATGAAGGGTGATAACAATGGATGACACTGAATTTGAAAACATGAAAAAAATATGCGAACATGGAATGCCCGATATTTTTAAAGGAGAAGATATGCTTGGTAATGATGAATATATTCTTCTTTGCATGAGGAGAAAAACACAGAGTGTGATGGCTGGTCTGATAATGGCGTTACAAAAATTTTTTATTTTTGACAACAGAAAAGAAATCAATGTCAGGACAATACATCTTTTTTCAAAATCATCATCAACTCAAATCAATCACTATCTCAAAATTTTTACAAAGAGAGGAATTTTAAAAGTGCGAATAATTTCTGGTTCTCCTGTTTATGAACCCTATATTAAAAAGAAAGAAAATGGACATGATGTATTGACAGATGCAACAGGTGAGCTTGAAATTGAAGGAGAAATTTTAAATATGGCATTTGAAATTTTCAATAGAACAAGAGATTATATTCAAAAAAATCGAAACAATATGGCAGAAGCTAAGGAAAATGGAATCAAGTGAGTTTTATGATAAAAGATTGGATAGGAAAAATAGTTGTGATTCGTATCAATGAGAATCATGTCAGGGAATGTGACGGAGACGGAAACACAGGTCTGTATGAATCTATATTGATTGTCAAACTTATTGATTTTGCAGAGGGATTTGTGGAAGTATTGGATGAGTGGTCATTACCAAATGACATACCAGAAAAAACTTTTTTAATTCCTGTTTCAAAAATCATGACAATACAACCTTCCAATGAACTATATTTGAATACAGAAAATATGGAGCGTGTTAAAAGTGCAATCGAAACTTTCAAAGAGTTCAATATGGTGTGATTGATATGCCAGAAAAATATGATATTGAAAGTGTTGAAAAGGAAATAACAGATTTTATAAACGCATCTGAATACAAAGCAAAACAGGAAAGAAAAGCAATCTTGAGCAGAATGAAAGAAAGTGTCGGGCAAATAATTGTGAGATGTCCAGAATGTTCAACGATTCAAAAAACAGAAAGTTATGAAACCAAGAAGTGCATAAAATGCGGAACTGGGTTTACAATATTTCCAGAGAATGAGCCTTCAAGGATTCATGATTGCAAATTCAATATGGCAAAGCGTGGAAAAATAATACTGTTGCAGAGAGCTTTGCATGGAAGATTTACAATGGGATTGTGATTTGTTATGTGGAAAGGAACAAGAAGAGTTTGTCCGTTTTTGAAGAAGCTCTGTATCGAGAAGAAATGTCAATTATATAACAGATATTTTGACGGCAAGTGGGATTGTGATTTGAACCATATTGTTCGTAGAGGTAGCTAATATGAAAGAACTTTCGAGAGTAACGAGCAAGGAAATAATGATTAATCCGAGATATGCAATAGCTCGGTTCATGAACAGCAAGGTTGCTTTCAAAAACAGAGACGATGACAGAAAAGTTTTGTTCTCAATAAAACGAGTCAAAGAAGAAGGCATACCAGAAGAAATTCAATTTCATATCAGGATTGAAGGTCGTGATGAATGGAGCGGTAAATCCGACATAGTTGATGTTGATTTTTATGTTGACATACGGAGCAATATTCAGGAACTTTCTGATATAGTCACACTGACAAAACCAAAACAGAGCGAAGACAAATCTATGTCAGATTTCATCAATAAATAAGTTTAAAAAGGTTACTGCGACAATGTAAGGTATGACTATGGAACAGATTACAGAGTTGAAACGACTCATAAAAAAGCGTGAAACACATGACAGTAGAAAATATATCATGCTGATGTCTGGGATTTGCTCACTCATGATTGGTTGGTTTCTTGGCGTAGCAACAGGAAATATTCCTATTGCACTTCTTGTTTGCGTTGTGTTTTACTGGAGTGCTTTGATATATTCAGAATTGGTGAGAGCGAATGGCGAATGACTTTGATTGGTGGACTTATAGTCTTGTCGGATTTGTTGTCGGAATGTTTTTTATGACATTTATCATGGGAGTAGTTCCTTCATCTTGCAAAAGTGAGTATCATTCTTTCACAAAAGCAATGTGCGTTGAAGACTGCAAATACTTAGAAGATTTTGAGATACAATGTCATGGAGATACACTCTATCAGATACATCCTTCTGGATTTTATGTTCCCAATACAAAAGGCTTGAACATTTCGATTGACGGAGAAACAATTTGCAAGAGGGATTGATATGGCACATAATTTACAGGAGCTGGCGGATATGGCTGGTAAATATGGCTTCATGATTTTAAATGAGACAGGAAATTCTTCCGAGACTATGGTCGTGTTGAACATAATAAAAGAAAATCTACATACTGCAAAAACTATGAACGCAGTCATGAAAGAGTTTGGATTGAAGAGTGTTGAAAAACCATTTGACAAATCATTGGAAGAAACTCTCACATGGTATGAAGAGGAAGCAGAGAAAAGGGCTTCTGCATCTGTAAAAAAAGGGCAGACAAAGGTTGGTGATTTTTGTGGAAAAAATAAATGATGGAGCAACAATCGGAGCAAGATGGCTTTCATTTGGATTACTGGTTTTGGCTTTTTTGATAATGACACAAGACTATGCAACAGAAATACTGGCTCTTTGCTTGTTTGTTTATGATAATATTGCAAGGCGGTCATCATGATTATTGAGCTGGATGAAGGTCTCATAAAGACTTTCAAGATTCTTGGAAAGATTACACATGAGGCAAACTTTTCTTTTGATGAGAAGGGAATGCACATCTTCGATGACTGCTATGGCGGTAATGATTATATTGTAGTTGACTATTCATGCAAGGCTAAGGAAGAGACTCCTTTTCGTTTGGATTTGAGAATGCTTTCTGCCATAATAAAAAACACAGGAGCGAAGGACACAATAATAATGGACACTGGAAAAGAAGGAACTATTGAATTAAAAATAAATTCCAAAACATTCACACTGAAGAAACTGGTTCTCAAAGATATGGAGCATGGAAAAGAAGCACTGGAAAAGAAATTATTTTTTGAGGTCAAGCTTCATGTTATGTCTGACAAAATTGTTGATGCAATGAAGGAAGCCCAGATGATGAATGATGATAATCTATTTTTCTATACAATCAAAGGCGAAGAGAAATTATATATTCGGTCAGAAGGAGATGGTGGAGAATACAGCAATTCGATTGATGCAAGCGGAGACAACATAACAGATGCGATGGCTCGCTATTCGTTTGAATATATGAAGCGGATAATGGACAACGACTTCATCGATATGACAATCGAGTTCGGAAATAACCTTCCATTGAAAATAACTTTTGAAGAAGAGAATATTATTTTTAATTTTTATGTAGTTCCCAGATTGGAGTAACTCGTGAAATGAGGGTTTATAAAGACCGCTATATTTTCAAAGGTCAGTAGTTTTTGTAGTGTGGAAGCAGGGTTACAGAGGCTCGATGTGGTCGAGAAATGGGCTAAAAATATATGTTTTGGTAACCACGATAGCTTTATAAACATACATTGTCATAGTAACTACACGGTGATTGAAATGCCAATAAAAAACGAAATGGTAAATGGCAACAACAAGACTGCTGATGTTTTAGTTAAGCAGTTGGCAAAGAAGATAACAAAATGTAATACTATAGGAGACTCAGAAAGAGTTTTTGGAAAAGTTGATTCAGGAACTCTGATAGAAATGAGAGATTCAATGGAATATGTCAATAAGTATTTTGGAATGGATATGAGAAATGAATTTTTCCTGCGACAGATAAAAGGAATAATAGATGGGAGAGCAAGAGGCTGGTATAAAGAACCAGCTATAGAATCTCCAAAAGTCGCAGAGGTAAAGATGTGAGGACTATGGTGAAGAATAAAATGGCAACAAAAAAGAAGATTGCTGGAAGTATGTTTAGAGAATTGGCTGGTCATGGATTCCAGATTCATCTCAAGAATGGATATACTATTTCGGTTATTTTTGGCTTTGCAACATATTCAGATAACAGAGACAAGCCATGCCAATTAAAATTCAGACACATGGAAAGAACAGAATCTACAACTGCGGAAATAGCTGTAATAAAGCCAGACGGAACATTCCTGAAGAGAGACAAATATGATTATGTAAAAGGATGGCAGTCTGTGGAGCAGTTTTTGAAACTTGTAAAGAAAATCGAAAAGTTGTGATGGATATGAAAATAAAAAACAAAACAGAATGGAACACAAAGGACTTGATGAAGCTAATCAGGGCTACTGCTAAAAAAGAAGGTCTGAGCATAAAGAGGCACATCATTGAAATAGTTTACAATCGCAAGGGTGTGAGGCAAAATTGTATGAATGGTATCGCAACTGTTGGAACTCCAAGACCTTCTTTTGACAATCCAGACTACGCTGAATATGGAAACGGAAGATGGGTTCAAATGAAAGTTCCTCATTTATTGCAAACAAAATCTGTTTGTGGTTCTGATGGGAAATGGTCAGAACAACAGGAAGCAGTCTCTTTTAATTCTGTTGATTTTGCTCAGATTTTAACTCATGAATTTGGTCATAACATGGGATTAAGGCACAGAGAAATGTGCAAGGTCAGCGAGATAGACTGCGAATGGGCAAATGCGTTTCAAGTGAGGTCAGGCGGTGATTGATATGGCAACAATAACGAAACAAATAATGATAGAAGCTGAGGTAACCTTTGAAGTAGAAACAGATTCTCATTACGGAGCAGATGCAGATGGCAACAGAGGAATTTCTATGACTTGGGTAGATGTGGATAAAATATCAGACCTTAAAATCAATGGCATTTCAATAAAGGATAAAAAGACACAGGATAAATTTTCCGAATTTGTAGAAGACTCTACGGAATATTTTGAATTTGAAGAATGTGTAGACAACAGAACAGAAAAGGAATTGAAAGAAGCGTATGGTGTTTGAAATGAAATGCGTTATTTGTAAAAAAAAGGTAATTGGATTTGGAAACAATGCACAGCCAGTAAAGAAAGGAAAATGCTGTGACACTTGCAATCTCATGAAGGTCATTCCACAGAGGCTGACAGATGCGAAAGAATATGCAAAACAGAAATATCACAGGGAATATCTCAAGGCTCATAATACTTTATGCAAATGCAAACACAGAAAAGGAAGGCATTATATTGGAATATGCCAAGTAAGAAACTGCCATTGCATGAAATTTGAAGAGGCGAGCAAATGAAAACAGAAAAAGAAATCAGAAAGGAGCTGGACAAGACTATGAAGAGCCTGAAGACCAACAAAGAACTAAAGAAATGCTCTCCGACAGAACTGACAGAGGAACGAAAAAAGATTGCTCATGCCAGAGCTTTACTGTGGGTGTTGGGAAATGATAAAGTTTTGTAGATGCGAAGAATGCAAGAAAGTTCGTGAACGACACAGCAAGGAAGGAACATACAGAATATGGAATAATCTTTCAAATAAACTGACTCCAAGAGAGTGGGAAGTTTTAGAAGCTTGGAAAAAGGAAGGTTGATAACTATGGAAAGACTTTCAAAAGAAGATGTCAAATTCATGAGACAGTTTGACAGTTGCACTCAGATGAACATGAACTGCATCCGTTTTGACAGCAAGAGCGGTCTGAAACATAAGCTGGCTATTTTAGATTATTGTAAAATGTTGCTCAAAGATGGTCAGGACTTTTTCACAAGAGCAAGGCTGAAAGAGAATGAAGCTTGTGCGGATTTATTTATTTTTCATAACCGACAAATAATTGAGTTCGTAGATTCGGAAAGTGAAAACAGCATAGAGCATAAAAGAAAGCTGTGGACTGAGAGGCATTTCAATTTCGATATTGTGAGAGTTGTTTGAGATGACAAGATGCACATTTGATTTCAGATTACATTGTAATAAATCGTGCAAACATTTGGGAGAGGATATGGTATGCCACAGGGCAGATGAAAGGGATTGATATGATAAGACCATTAAAAGATTTTGATATAAACGAACAATGGGGTAAGAACCAGAGAATAAGTTTCAACTCCAAGACAGGTGAGTATGCTGTCCACAACTATGAAAAAGGAAAGGTGATTTATTGGGGTATATTTGTTTTGAAAGGTAATTGATATGAAAAAAGGATTGTTGCATAGACAGAGACCATGTGCGATGATTGGAACTGCATGGTGTGGTAATTTCCAAGACGGAGATTTGATAACAATTTTGTCTTGTGAAAAAATAACTTGTCCCAAATGCAAGAAGTTACTCAAAGCATACTGTAAAAAACATAAACTGAAGGGTTTTTGATATGATAAATTGGAAAAAAGTAAATGATGCGACAAAGACAATCAAAGAAAGTCTATCAAGGCTTTCGGATGATCAGAAAGAAATCGTATTTGAGGAGATTCACAAATGATAAATATATTGACTAAATTAAAAATATTCAAGGACAGGGCTTCTGGCTGGTTGTCTATCCTAAGCTATGCACAGATTATGGCAATATATCTCATAACATCAAACTTTTCTCCTTTGAGCATAATGATAACCATAGGCGGTCTGGTAGCTGTTGTGCTGATAACTATTTTCGATTTCAAATATATTTTACCAAAGGAACAGGAATATTATTTCAAAGTGAATCCCGAATGGAAAAACAGGAATGATAAGGTATGAAAACCGACAGAGATATTTACAGATTTTTGGCTGGTGTAGAATTGATTGCAAGTGTGATGGCTACAAATGAATTTGTTATGATGTTAATGTTTTGTTGTTTTGTGGCTATGCTAATTTTGTATAACGAAGATGAGAGGATATTTCATGATAATAACTTGTAAATTGTGCGGAAAGCGGAAGAAGTTCAAAGCCAGAGGTATGTGCAAGCTGTGTTATGGCAGAATAAGGATGGCTGAATGGAGACAAAAGAATCCAAAAAAGAACCAGAGATTTGCCAAGAGTTATTATAAGAAAAATAAGAAAAAGATTTTGAAACAGGTCAGCGATTATAGGAAGAAAAGATACCATACGGATGCAAAATACAGAGCTAAAATATTATTGACCAACAGGTTATGGCATTTGAAACAGAAAGAGGCGAAATGAAAATGCCTAACAAATCCGAAGAACAACTCAACGAAGAAATCATGAATAAAAAAGAATTAGATTTTGGAAAGATGTTATCAGATGCCCGACAGCAAGGTATTGAAATCGGTATTAGGCAAGGTCGTGACGAGGTTATTAAAGAAATTGAAAAACATAGTTTTTTGAGATTTACACCAACAGTACATGACCCATATTATCAAGTTCCAAAGAGAATTTTAGACCAACTCAAATACCAAGACGATGAGGCGGAATGAATGCCAATATACACAAGAGATATAACCAAAGACACATTGGCAAAGTGGAAAAAGAAACAGAAGAAAAGATATAAATTGAAATAAGGTGGATTGAAATGTTTTGCGTTTGCGGTAGAGATATGGAACAGATTGCAGAGACTCCAGAGTATATAGTTTTTGAATGTCCATATTGCCACATGGAATGGAGAGGCGTTAAGAAAGCTTAAAAAGATGATTTGATATATTTGAGAAGTATAGAGGTTGTTAATAATGTTCGATTTTGTAAAAAATATACTCAAAGATTCTAAGAAAGCTGAGATGCGACCTGAATTGAAAGAAATAAAAAAATTAATTGACGAGACCGCAGACCTGAACAGGTTTGATTATGACCAAGAAATGACGAATCTTGTTTCTGTATTGCAAAAACATTTCAGGAAAGTTCGAGATGACCAGATGCGTATTGATAGAGATGAATATGCTGATAAGGAAGAAGACCTCAAGAAAAGATATTCGGAAATACACATGGGATATATCAAAGCTTTGCAAAAAGAAATTGCCATTGCCATGAATGCACATGACCAACAGAATGTTCTTATTGTTCTTGGAAGGATTGAAGAAGAGTTCAAGAAAATAAATTCAGAGGTTGCTGAGAATGGTAGAAAAAATTGAAATCGCTATTATTTTAGGATTACTTTTGACGATTTGGGTCGGATGGAACTGGATTCATGCCTATGACAATACTTATGACAACATCAAGACCGAAGCTTCAAAGAATTATTCTGTTATGGATTCTATTGCTAAAAATATAACTTCAACTTGCAGAAAGTGGAACGGAGCATCTTGTTATGTAATAGAACTTAACAAATTCATCGACCAGAAAATCAAGCAGAAGGATGACGGATTTTTTGAGAATATGTTCAACTGGAACAATGATATGAAAAATACCTATGAGAATGGAAATGACTGCGAAGGAGTTGCGACCTTCGGAGCTGGTGTTTTAAAAGCCTTAAATGTGACTAATGTTTATGTTATCATAGAACAGACTCCTGAGAGCCATGTGTTCTTGGGAACTTTGTCGGGAACTGATTCAATGTATTTTACAAATTATATTGCAGGCGACATTGTTTGGATGAAGAAATTGTGATAACGGATGCACGAACTCACCGAAAAACAGTGGAAGAGCATTCATAGAGCTGAAGAGAACTGCAAAAGAATATTGAAAGACCAGCTCGGTTTGGAAGTTGATGTTAAAATTACAATCAGGGCGAGATAGAATGGAAAAGAAAAAAACTTATGAGGAAGGCTTTCATGATGGTCAAGTGGAGCTGGCGAAAGACATGGCAGTGATATTTGTAAAAAAGAAGTTGGTTTGATATGGTTTACGCTTTAATTCCAAAGCAATTTGAAAAATTCAGGAAAATATCTAAATGTATAAATCATGACCAATGTCCAAGATGCAAAAAAGAAAGATTCAAAATAGACTCGAAGCAAAAGGTTGCTATTTGTATGAACTGCAATAATGTCATACGATTTGAGGATTTGAAGAGGTAATTGATATGGCGTGTGATTTTTTCAAAATGAAAGTGGAATGCCCTGTCTGTAAAAAAGAATCGCTGATGACATTCGAGACTCAGGCGGTTGGCACTCTAATGAATGAGTTCAAATTCAATGACAAAGTAAGCCAGAATGATTTGTGTTTGTGGGATGCTGAGATTGAGAATGCAAGAACAAACTGTCCGAAATGCCATGCTAATCTAAAGGGAAGCTTAATAATCAAGAATCAGAAGTTTATCGATGTGAGTTTGATTGTTGCGGAAGGGTTGAAATCATGAAAGAAAGTTTGGTATCAAAAGTATGGAAAGCGATGGCAATCAATTACAAATACAAAGGAGAGCATGACCAGAAAGAAGATGCCAGATACCAAGAGATTGTGAGGCATATCAAAGAAGAGAGTATGATAACGCAAGGGCAGATGATACTCATGAGCTGTTTAATATGCTCCAATATATTTCTGCTCGGTGTATGGCTTTCTCAGGATATAATTGTTAAAATATTTTGTGGAATACTGGCATCGTTTTGGGTTATTCTTTCGTTTGTTGTAACAAATTTCTTGAGAAAAATGCGTGGTTGACATGGCAAAGAAAAAAGTATGCGTGGATATGATGGCTTATAGAAGAGAACTTGAGGACATCCAGAAGAATGAAAAGATTATTGAATTTATGCTTGTGAGAAATATTATTACGCTGGTAAAACTTTGCATCTATGCTTTCTTCTTTGCGGTTGTTTTCATAGCTGGAACAGGATTAGTTCTTTTCACATGGTATGAAACAAGCTTCCGCTCATTTTATCTTATGGTCGGTTATGGAAGCCAGTTTTGTTTTGGGATGCTCATGCTGATGTTTCCTGTTATCTTGGCGTATTATTTTACCGAGCCGATTAAGCATTTGTTGAAATTAAAATTCCGAGATTAGACAAATGCATTTTCGTTGGCTTTGTATCTTCCTTTGCCTTGTCTTTGGATTATTCCCATTTTTACTAAAGCAGAAATATCCCTGTTGACAGTTGATTGTTTTCTCTTGGTTTTTAGAGCATAGTAGTGTGAAAGATTCTTCCTTGTATTTCCTCGATTAAATCGTCTGAATATTCCCTTATAGTTTGCGATTGCGAACATGAACCTTTTTGCCTCTCTGGGATAGGCTTTTAGGTCAATATTGATGTAAGAAGGCGGTCTCCTTTCTCGTTCTTTAGGAGCTTCATACAAATCTCCCAAACTTTTCCATAGCTCATCTCCCAGTTTCCACTGACCTGCTGTCACATTTCTTTCATCTCTTTCCTGAAAGAATTTTTCTATCAGAAGATGTCGAAATTCACTTTCATTGTGGGCATCCTTGATAGGAATATTTTTTAGAACTCGCTCTTCAACTCTTTCCCATTCCTCTGAATTTGTGAAGCTGTCCATAACATCAACCGAAATGAACCATTGCATAATATCTTTTCCTGTCTATATTCTCTGCTCGTTTGAAAAAGGCACAATCCAAAGCACAGGCATTTGCAGATTCTCTGGTTTGTTGTTTGGTTTCAATATAGAATATCTTTCCTCTTTTTTTAACTCTTTCAAATATCATGAGCTTGTTGGTTTCATTATCCCATACCAGACCATCACTGTCGACATACATTCCGTTGTCTTGTTCTTTTTCTTGAGCCAATAACCAGTTCATAAATGCTTTCTTTGAACTAAACCATTCCGAACAAGTAGCTCCCATAATGACCGCCTCATAGATTCCAAGTATTATATTTTGTAAATTGTAATTCTGCTGGAACTATTGTAAAGCCATCGAAAGTGCGAGGAGTTACATTATAATTCAGTCGCATAAGATTCACAAAATCACTGGCTATTTTAATATCCTTTGTTTTTGTTCCGAAAATCAAACAGACAAGCTTTGGCTCATCCTTATGTCCTTTCTTTGTCAGACGCAAAGCAAATCTGTTTTTCAACGCAGAATAATTAAGATATTCCTTATGGCTTCCCAGCTCGTTTGAAATATGAATGGATTCAGCAAATGTTTCCAATAGTTTAGGAGCTAAGAAATGATATTTTTTCTTGCTGGATTGGAATACTGCTACAATACCGAGATTGTGGTCATCTATGGTTGTTTCTATCTTTTTGTATAATTTTTCAATAGGCTCATTCTCGTAATCTCCAAATGTCATAAAATAATCCTTCTTATCGTGTTTGACAAGGTTTGTGAGACCAAAGACCAGAGCGTAGCGGTAGAAGCTGAATTTCAATGAGAAAAACTTTGGATAGTTTAGTTGTGTTGAAACCAGAACCTTATACTTTTTAAAAATATCGACAATCATCTTGAATCACTCTCTCTCACAGTCTTTTGCAAAACTGTATTATTGTTATGTAGCGAAGGCTTAAAAAGGATGATTTCAGCTATACTTCAGACGATAAGCTTAGTTTAAAAACTCTCCAGACAAAGAATAACTATGGTAATTGAGGTTCTGCTTGGTCTTCTGGTCGTTGTGTTTGCAGTTGGAATTTTTGCATTCATGGTGAAAGGCAAATGAAGAAGCTTATGATTATTGTAATGGCTCTTGCAATGATGTCAATGCCAGTATTTGCAACAGGCGTAACAACAAATTTATCTGCGACAGATACTGGAGATTGGATGGGAGCTGATTATAATACTGTGGTGTATGCCTTCGATTCTTCGCATATTTATATCGGATTGCAAGGCGGTCTATTTGGAGTTTATGATTCTACGACAAATGTTGCAACAGACCTCTCAACCACAGATACAGGAGATTGGATGAGCATATCGGGAATAAAAACATTTTCCGCACTCAATTCAACAAATATTTATCTCGGTTTGGGCGGTGGTCTATTCGGAGTTTACAATTCGGTCACAAACATAACAACAGATTTGTCAGCTACTGATACAGGAGACTGGATTAGTTCAAATGATGTATATTCTATATCCGCACTCAATTCAACAAATATTTATCTCGGTGGCGATTTTGGTATGTTCGGAGTTTACAATTCGGTCACAAATGTTGGAACGACTTTGATGGGAACGGACACTGGAGATTGGTTGGGTTCTAATGGTATAAGAAAAATACAGGCTGTCGATGCAACTCATGTTTATATTACCACAAACTTTGGTCAGGTCGGAGTTTACAATTCGGTCACAAATGTCACGACAGATTTGACATCTAATTTTAGTTGGTTAGGATTTTATTCAGTTGATGCTTTGTCAGTTCTCGATTTGACACACATATATGTTGGATTGAATGATGCTCGATTTGGAGTTTTTGATTCCACAACAAATGTTTCGACAGAATTAACAGACACTCTTCCATCATATTGGATAGGTTCATATATGCAAACATATTCAATTTATGCTTTCAATTCAACAAATATTTATCTCGGCTTAGGCGGTGGTCTATTCGGAGTTTATGATTCAGTCACAAATGTCACGACAGATTTATCTGCGACAGATACTGGAGATTGGATGGGAACAAATGTGGTATATTCAATATCCGCACTCAATTCAACAAATGTATATCTCGGCTTGACACTTGGTCTATTTGGAGTTTATGATTATACCAAAGAACCGCCTGTTTCAACAATTACTCTTTACTCTCCAGCAGACAATTCCACAATAAGCACGCTTGTTCCAGACTATGAATATAATCTTTATTCTGATTATCCAACTACGGATTTCACAGATGTGACAGCATACCTATTTGATGATAATATGACTTCGTTGTGCAATTTTAATTTTGGAAATTTGTCTCAGGGAAATCATAGCTTTTCCAACACAGACCTCTGTTCCATAGCAGATAATATGACTTATTACTGGTATGTTAATGGAACTCGTCATGATTATTCCACAGATACTAATTATGAGAATGTGGGAAGTCCTGTTTTTAGATTCGACATCAGCATACCAGAACCTTATATAAACTGGACTCTGACTCCAGCGAATCAGTCGACAAATGTTACTTTAATACCGATTCTCTATTTCAACACCACAACAAATTATAATTTGAGCAGATATAGTCTATCGGGTGAAAGGGCATATCTTTATGACGAGAATGGAACACAGATAGGAAATGTCAGTGGTGATAGTTATGGTTTCGGAGAAATGGGTTCGATACCGAGTGATTATTGGGCTTCATGGATGTGGAATTATGGAACAATATACCAATGGTTAATTACAGCAAATATGTATGATAATGTAAATGATTCGACAGAAGTGGTTTCAAGTCCAACCTATACTCTTACAACAGAAACAGAGCCAACAACAACAACCACAACGACAATCGAGCCAACAACTACAACAGTTCCGACAACGACTACAACTACTACAATAGAAGCTCCGACTGGCGATATAATAGCAGTGACGGGAAATATGATTTACGCACTGGTAGTTTTGCTCATGGCTGGCTTTATGTTCTATATAGTGAAAGAAAAGTTTGGCAAGTGATTTCAGCTATACTTCTGAGCATAAGCTTAGTTTTTAAACACATAAAATAAAGAATATCATGCGTTACCTATTTTTCATTCCTTTGGCTTTGGTATTGTTCTCCATGCCAGTATTTGCTTCTTGGTGTTATCAGGAATCTTTCAATGTTACAAATCAATCAGGAACAGATGGTAATTGTGGATTGAATTACAGTGGTTCATATAAAATTACAGGCGGATGGCTTTATTCTGGCGGATTAAATGTTATAGATGGTAATTGGAGTTCGTATGATACACACAATGCCTCTGATGATGGTTTTATTTATGTAAATTATTCGATTCCTGTATCTGCATATAACACATCATTATGGCAAGTGAGAGATGGTTTGGGATTTGTTAATACAACAATAGAAAAAACTTGTTGGGATTATGGAAAATCCATTAATAAAACTGTGTTTTCAATTAGAAATACAGGCTTGAATGTTTATTTTTATTGTTATAATGGCTCTGTCTGGAAAACTTTACGCTCATCAGGCGGACTTAATAGTTATGAAGAAGGTATGTGGTGGGATGCGAATTTATCTCTTTCGGTTTTGCTCGATTTGAATATTTACACGATTGGTGTTGATGGAAGTGGTTATGGTATAGTTCATAAATACAACGGAACAGGAAGCGAGATAACAAATGTATCAATGGGAGTGTTGCCTTCTGGTGAAATGAGAATAACTAATTTTTCTAATTATATTTTTACGCAAGTGTATGATGGCAGTAATGCTGTAATAATGAAATATGATGAGAATCTTACGGAAATGTGGAATGTTTCTATCTATGATAGTGGGCATATTTCTTTTGCAGTCGATGATGCTGGAAACAGCTTTGTAGTATTTTCTGACAGACTTTA
>Ga0315291_10006346_pt1 | contig 14678 bp, 18 predicted proteins | sample YL17G12_20_MG_FD_203070 | JGI IMG/M metagenome (GOLD analysis project Ga0315291, IMG submission 203070) | Sediment microbial communities from Yellowstone Lake, YNP, Wyoming, USA - YL17G12_20 | ecosystem: Environmental > Aquatic > Freshwater > Lake > Sediment | place: USA: Wyoming | collected...
CGCCGGAAAGAAAACCACTCCGCGACATATACGGCGCCAAAAACATGCGCACGGCATATAATTACATCAAGACTTTTCGCAGCCTATCGCAAAAAAGGCTGCTCGAGCTGCATAAAACTGTTATGCAAGATATTTTGGCAACTGACTTGGGCAAATACAGGACTGTTCAAGTTTTCATTGGAAAGCACGTGCCACCGCCCCCCGGTAAAGTGCTTAGACTGATGAAAGATATTTTTACTTGGTATAGAATCGCTGGCAAAAAATTGCACCCATTTGAGCTTGGATGCAAATTTCATGTTAAATTTGAGCATATTCATCCTTTCCGGGATGGCAATGGAAGGGTTGGAAGGCTAATTATGAATTTCCCGCTGCTTAAGGCAGGTTTTCCCCTGGTAGACATTACATTTGAAGACAGGCCAAATTACTACCGTGCTCTCGAGCAGTTTCACGCAGGCGAGAGCGACATGAAAGGCTTTATTGACTATGCCTTTGAAACATATGTAAAAATGGCAAAGGAGCGGGGATGGCTCTAAATAAAGCTTAAATCCCCGTATGTTCCTTATTGTCTTATGGCTGTTAAACCACCCAGGCACATAACAATTTCAAAGTCCAAATTTATACAGGGCTTGAGCTGTCCGCGATACCTTTGGTATATCTTTAACGCACCTGACAAGCTGCCGCCAATTGATGAAAAAACGCAGGCACTCTTTGACCAGGGGCACGAAGTCGGCGATTATTCCAAGAAACTATACCCTAACGGAATTGAAATTCCGCACGACTATAATTCTGTGGAGAAAACCAAAGAACTTCTGAAAAAACGGGTTCCGCTTTTTGAAGCATCCTTTGCCTACAAAAATTCCTACTGCAAGGCAGACATTCTGGTTCCAGTCGGCAAAGACGAATGGGACCTCTATGAGGTAAAAAGCACTTCAAGCCTTAAAGAAGAGCATATTCCAGACATCGCTTTCCAGCTTTATTGTATTCAAGGCGCGGGTGTGAAAATACGCCACACTCATCTGATGCACATAAACAACGAATATGTCCGCAAGGGCGACATAGAGCCAAAGAAATTGTTTGCAATTGAGGATACAACAGATGCGGCATTAACAGTAGCGCCAACAATTGAAGACCTGATTAACGGGATGCTGAAAGTAATTCAAAGCCCTAAAGAGCCGGAGCCCGAACTTGGCACCGAATGTTTAGACCCTGACGAGTGCCCGGTCTGCCTCAATGACCTGCCAGAGCATAACGTCACTGAACTCTATTGCTTTGGCAAGAAAGCATATCCTTTGCTTAACCACGGGACTGTTTTAATCAAAGATGTGCCGGACAGCGATCTTAATGAAAAGCAATTAATCGAGAAAAATACAGTTGTTACCAAGAAACCACACATTGAGCCCAAACCCATAAAGAAGTTCCTTGAGAAGCTAACATATCCCTTGTACTTGCTTGATTTCGAGACAGTTAACCCTGCAATACCATTATTTGACAATTCCAGCCCGTATCAGCAGGTGCCATTCCAGTTTTCTCTCCATGTATTGCAAAAGCAGGACGGCAAGCCGGAACATTACGAATTCCTTGCAGATAGTCCTGATGATCCAAGGCCCGAGGTTGTAGAAGCCCTTAGGGCTATCGGGCCCAAAGGCACGGTGTTGGCTTACAACATGAGTTTTGAGAGAAGAGTCCTTGAAGACCTGCTTGAAGTCTTTCCAAAGGAAAAGTGGCTGCAATCAGTCATCGACAGGCTTGAAGACCTGATAGTGCCTTTCAGAAGCTTCTCGTATTACGATCCCAAGCAGCAGGGCAGCTGCTCGCTGAAAGCAGTTCTTCCGGCTTTGACAGGCAAAGGCTATGAGCACCTGGAAATAAGCCAGGGTGATGATGCTGCCCGCAAATTCCTTGAAACCACATACAAGAACAAGAAAATCTCAAAGGAAGACAAGGTAAACCTGAGGAGAGCACTGTTGGAATATTGCAAGCAGGACACATCAAGCATGATTGACATCCTCAATGTATTGTGGAAAGTAAAATGAAAATCCGCGCGATAATCTTTGATTTAGATAATACTCTAATCGATTTCATGAAGTTCAAGAAAGCCTGCATCAATGCATCTGTTGATGCCATGATATCTGAAGGGCTAAGCGTAAGCAAATCAGAAGCTATTAACATAGTCTTTGAACTTTACAAGGAATATGGCTGGGATAATCAGAAGATTTTTGACAAGTTCCTCAAAAAAACAAAAGGAAAGGTGGATTATAAACTTCTGGCAACAGCCATAACAGCGTACAGGCGGGAAAAAACAAAGTACATGAAGCCGTACCCAAATGTTATTCCAACATTGAAGAAGCTGAAATCCAAAGGGATAAAATTAGCTATACTAAGCGATGCCCCCCGCCTTCAGGCTTACATAAGACTGGCGGATTTGGGCCTTCTGGATTATTTCGACCCGATTGTAACACTTGACGACACAGGCAAGAGAAAGCCGCATCCAGCACCCTTCAAAAAAATCCTCTCAGAATTAAAGCTCAAGCCGCAAGAAGTCCTGATGGTCGGCGATGCGCCCCAGTGGGACATCAAAGGAGCAAAGCAGGCAGGAATGAAGACTTGTTTGGCTAAATATGGACTGATGGACCGCGCCAATGCGAAGAAGGTAAAGGCGGACTACGAAATTGAGGATATTGGAGAACTTTTAAGCGTTGTATGATTGTTTACTATTCATAATGAAAAAAGAAAAAAGAGATGTTCTAGGTCGTTGGCAAAAAGGTAGCCATCCTTGGATTGAAGGCAAACATCATTCTTTGAAAGCGCGTAAATTAATGTCCAAATTTGCTCGCGCTAGGTTTGCAAAGCCAGAAGAGCATAAAAAACAATATAGGCGCTTAAAAAAGTACTACGCCTCTCATCCCGGGGCACTGAAAGAAATGTCTAAGCGAGCCAAAAAATACTGGACGCCTGCCCGCAAGGCGGTCAAGTCGAAAGAAGTTAAAGAATATTTCAAAAAACATCCCGAGGCAGGTAAAGCTCATGCAGAACAGATAAGACGCCACTATACGCAACACCCAGAATTGAGCGAAGAATACATACTTAAGATGCAGAAATATTGGAAATCTGCTTCTTGGCGAAGACGTATGGGCAAGACTAAACGCAGATTTTATGAAAAACATCCTGAATGGCAGTTGGAACAATCCGAACGCATTAAGCGATTTGCAAAAGAACACCCTGAATGGATAAAAGAACATTCAAGGAAAATGAGAAAATGGTTGGAATCCCCTGAGTATCACAAAAGATTATCTGATATTAGAAAAGAATTTTTCAGAAAAAATCCAGAAGAGCGGAAAAGGATAGGCGAGAGGTCGAGAAAATATTATGCAGAGCATCCGGAAGCTATTGAAAACTGGATGAAAACTATGAATAAGTTACTGCACATAATGCCTAACAAACAAGAGCAAAAATTAATAGATTTATTTAGAAGAAATAAAATACCATTAAAATATGTTGGCGATTATTCAATTACCATTGGTAGGTCAAATCCCGACTTTATTAATTTCAAAAAGAAAAAAATTGTTGAACATTTTGGTGTTTATTGGCATGGTAAAAAACACACTGGAACTAGCAGAAAAAGACACGAAGTTGCGAAAATTAAAGAATATGCGAAACTTGGCTACAATTGTCTCGTAATTTGGGAAGATGAGCTTTCAGATATGAACAACGTTCTTAAGAAAGTTAAAAAGTTCATGAAATATTAATTGAAAACCTTATAAATTTGCATATTTTTGTTTTCTCATGCGATTTAAGAGAGACGGCAAAGAGCATACGGCAATAAAAGAGATAATCCTAGGTGATGGTACCGTAATAGGAGTTTTTGCAGGTAGTCGTGGAGCTAATCCAGACCATGATATTCTTATCAAATATCAAGAAGAAGGGAAGCGATTAAGGACACCTAAACATATTCACTGGGTTATAGATTTGCTGATTAAGAAAGAGCATAACAGAAAACTTACCCTTAAGTTTATGAGATATCTTAGGGATATGTACGAACGGGTTGAGGCGTTTAAGAGCAAAGAAGACAGACAAAAATGCGAATTTAAAGAAACTACAACGGAAAAGTTAAAGCAATTTGAGGACCTAAATAAATATGGCGAATACAAAGTAGATTTTATTGGACATCTTATCGAATTAATGATTAAAATGGAAAAAAATACGCCCCCAGAAAAACCTGCGAGAGTCTTTAAGGAATTAATGGATGCGATGATTCAAGAAAAAGAAATATTTGTTATTGTAAGTAAAGCTACCCAAGTTGGAAGATAATTATTCTTTAAATTCTTCAAAAATAATTTCTGGTTGTTTTTCTGCCAAAGTTTTTTGGCTTTCTTGCATTCGCCTTTTCGCGATTTCGTAATATTTTTTGCTTATATCTATGCCAATTGAATTGCGACCATAATACTTTGCGACTATTGAAGTCGTACCCGAACCCACAAACGGATCTAATACAACATCTCCCTCATCTGTGCAAGATAATATTATTCTCTTTAATAATTCGAAAGGTTTTTGTGTTGGATGGGCGCCCGCCCACTTCTCGTTTTTTGGAGTTAGCGGTATTGACCAAACATTACGGGTTTGTTTACCTTTTGGATTTATTGAATCATAGATGCCATCTTTTGTCCATTGATAATTAAATTTCCATTTCTTACCAGCACCGTTTTTGGTGGCCCATATGAGGTGCTCAGTACTTTCTGTAAAAAATCTGCACGTTATATTTGGTTGGGCGTTGGGCTTAAACCAAACTATACTATTATTGATTTTTATTTCTGGATGAAACTCTTGAAGAATAAACCCAATTTGGTAAATATTGTGAAAACTACCTGATATCCATAAACTTCCGCCTTGTTTTAGAACTCGCAAGCATTCTTTAATCCAATCACAATTAAATTTGAAAAACTCGTCTTTAGTAAACATGTCCCAATCTTCTTGCATCGTTACATGTTTACTATATTTCCAAGCTAAGCCATTCTTTTTTGACATATTATATGGAGGATCTGCAAATACTAGATCGACAGAATTATCAGGAACATTTTTGAGTACTTTTAGAGCATCTCCCAAGATAAGTTTATGAGTAATCGTATTGGCGCCTCCTTTTCCATTTCCCAATTTGCTTATTTATATCTTTTTAGCTTCAACCAGCTACAATTCCACAAAGCGAAATAGCTGATTGCAGCTGCGATTATCACTAATAGCATCCTTAGTTCGGTAGCCATATTTACATTAGCCCAATTAGGGTGCCGAAGTATATAAGTCTTTCGGTGCCCGAATAATAGGGGAAAAATATATATTTAACCAAACCCTTATAAAACATTAAATGAGGCAAATTAGCATGGTAGACAAAATGGTTAAAATTACAGATATCGATCTAGCAGGATTTATCAAAGCAGATATTTTAAATAATTCGGATCTAAAAGTTTCTAGTGTCAAACTTAAGGATAAAATTATGACAACTGATGATAATAAATTATTAAGAACTGTTTTGACTATTGGTTCGTCAAAAACAATCATAGAAGCTGACGTAGTAGATGTAAATTTTCTCAAATCACATTTGAAATTTAAATAAAATGGGAGTTTCTTTTTCTTTTAGATTCATTATTGATAGACACTTTTTTAATGATTGTATGTTTAACAATCCAAAATCATTTTATGAGTTAATGCACATTTCAAATAGTTCAGGAGATTTCAGAAGAGAACATAATTTAATGTCTGAGAAAATAAGAAAAGACATCATAGCAAAAAATCCAACTTTAGGCGAAGAATATATTAAATCTGCGTTAAATAAAGTGAACGAACCTGCCGACATCGAAGACATATCAGATGAAGTTACAAGGAATATCTTGTATGCTATTTATTATACTAGGGCAAATCCTAAAAAAGTTACTCCGATGTGTATATTAACTTCAGATAATAAAAAAAGTGATTATCTCAATAATGCTCATTTAAAAGGCGTTAAAAATGTAGAAGTTAAATCGGGAGATGAAGCTTTAAAGTTATTAGAAGAATATAGAAAGTTAGCATTTAGAGGTTAGCTTTCTCTTCAATAATAATTTTACCTTTGTTAGCTTTTACCTGAACTTCTTTATCTAGCAGACCCGTTTCTTCCACAATTTTTACAGGCAAATTAACGCGGTATTTGTAATAAACAACATTTCCGACCTTTTTATCAAGAACTTTCATTATGCGCATATCTATTATTAGGAACCCGAAGTTTTTAAATGTGCCCCTGCTTAAAGACTGGCTGAAGAAGCACTAATCGACTTTGATGCCTGGCTTGAACCACCGATATTCTCCTTTAGGTAATTTTTGACTTGGAGGCGTATGGGCGCGATCTATTTCACCTGCATCGAGCAGCGGTAAAAGCAAATTTGGTGCGTGATTTGGCGTTATTTTTATGCCGAACTTAACGTTTAGTTCCTTAAGTAATTCGATAGTAGTTTTCGGTTTATCTAGGAATCCTTTATCCCTTAATTGCAAAACTTTCTGTTGAGCTTTATTGTATTTTGCATCGTTACTTTTGCTTTGTATTTTCGAAAATAATTCGTCTAATAGTTTCTTAGCCTCTTGATAGTCACCTTCTAAGTTACCACTTATTTTTTGGCCATTCTTTTCTATATCAAGACTGATTTTGAGTTTTTCCATGTTTACATCTTACTCATGAGTTCTTTAATCGCGGTTGTCCAAATGGGAAGTTGGTGATTTATATCGGAGACTTCGACGTCCATCAAATAGTCATGTACTGCTGTATCTCCTAAAAACTTTAGCCCCGATAACTCTCTAGCAGTTTTTGATAGAAGAATAGGAACACCACTAATTTCTTCTTTTGCGGCTAAGGCTATCATCGCTTCAAGACCAATAAACTTGCCGCCGTCTTTTAACAGGCTTACTTTTTTATTGGCAGCAAAAACAAAAAATAGAGCTTTTTCAAGTATTTTCCTTAAAAGAAATGCTGCCGAGTTGCCACAATCATAAGTAAATGCGGTATTTAACTCTCTGATATCTTGTTGAAATCTTTCCCCTAGCTTCTTAATCGTTATTTCAGAAAGAACTTTGTTTAATTCTCCTATTTCTTTTTCCTTAATTTTTATCTGCGGCGGCATTCTTTGAGAGAATTTAACTTTCTTATCTTCAATTTGCTTCGATAAAAATCCCCGCTTAGAAGCAGTCTTTAATGAGAGAAGTACTAACTGTTCGCTAAAATTAAACCCTTTGCTTTGTAAGTATTCTTTGACTTCTTTGATGCTTTTCCAATTACTAAAGTAACCTTCATTATACAACATTTTTATTAGTTCAATTGCCGTAATCATTTCCCAATAAAAGCTCCTTAACTTTTTTTAATCTATAATTTGGAATATAATAATTTCCTTTAGAACCAATTACAACCTTTTTTAAATTATCATCTCTAGAAATGTTTTTTGCAGAGTCTAAACTTATGTGGGTTTGAGTAGCTACTTCCGTTGGCCCGGCTTCCTCCGTTTCCACTATGCCCTTGACATGCATTATCTTTTTACAACATAAATATATCAAGATTTTTTTCCAAGCTTGGGCTTTGTCAAATTCTTCTGAATAGTCTATAACTTTATTTTTTCCGATGCTCTTGACGTAAGGCGTTATTATGCGAGCTAGGATTTTTTTATCTGCGGGTTCATTCTCATCAACTATGAATTCATCTAATTCGTCTTTTTCACCCATGTTCTATCCAAAAGTATCTCAGGCTCCCGCTTGTTTTTGTAGCGTCAATCTTTTTCCTTTTTTTCCAAATGCCTAATAAATCTCTTATTTTTTTAGGATTTATTGGCCGCTTATTAACTGCAAAAACTCCAAGTATTTCTTCAAAGCTTAACCCATTATTTGAATGGCAGTAATCTGATTTTAGTAATTCCTCCAATAATTCCGCATGGTTTTTATCTTTACTGGAAAAAGTAAAATTTCTCGGCGCATCTAAATTTTGTGGAGTCCGCATAAATTTTTTTAGAGCGTCTTCTAATATATTTATCCTTTTTTCATGATCTTCTACTGTCTTATTAAGTTCCATTTTCGTAAGCCCATAATTCTTTGCCATCTTTATTTTGCTTAGTTCTTTTCAATATTTTTTCTCTAACTAATTTATTTAAATAAGGCGGAAACGTAGTTGTAGGGTAATTTAGTGCTAATTCGGATAGTTTTTCCTTTATCTCTCTAAGTGTCCGGGGTTTTGAAAAAAATTCGCCCTCTTTTAATTCGATGAGATATTCGTAAAGACCTTTCCGAGATATTTTTTTTACAGGGAGCTTTACAATATGCATTTTAATAGACGCGATTTCTTCTCGGGTTTTTTCAAATTCACTTTGGGCACCAGCGAAGTTTTCAGCTTCTATCACTACTTGTACGCCCTCGCTTAACGAGAAAATGAATTTTTTCATATAAAGCTTAGCCTTTTTGCATATTTAAAGCTTTCTGCTAATTAAATAACTGAAAAAAGTGAATGTATAATTACATAAAAGTAAACTGAAAAAAGTTACCCTGTGTTGTGCGAAAGGGTCACGCCAGTAGCCAATAAAACTATTTTTATAAGGCAACTGTCCTTTTATTACTGAGAACGGCCAATAAGGCGTCAAAACTGCAGCTTGGGTATTATGCTATTAAGTAATTAAATAGACACTCTAATTAGATATAAAATATTATATAAAAATAATATAGTTTTTTAGAGTCAAGGTTAATTTATTTATAATAGGTTATAAGTGATAAGATACTACATAAAAGTAAACTGAAAAAAGTTACCCTGTGTTGTTTAATTCGCACTTAAGTAGCTTCGTTTACCCGGGAACCCAGCCAAACCGCAATAAACACCAGCCCTATTGCCTGCGAGCAAGTAGCTGAGGCAGAAGTGTCTATTCCACCTTGCCGAAATATGCAATGCCGGGAAAGCCATTCTGGAACTCGAACGGCTTTTCTATCAAATCTGTAACCTGCCGCTCTATCCGCGAGAGGTGGTCTTGGCGCCATATATTGTGATGCCTGTGTGACTTGCTGAGAGGATATACTATGAAGTTGACCATTCTAATCTCGTAAGGCTCAAATCTTAGTTCGCCAATGTCTTTCAGGACCTTGTTAATGCCCTCTGTGGTTGCCTTTGAATGCGGGTGCGGTATGCCTGGCCAGGCATAATTGGTAGGTATTGTCTTGAGCTCGATTGCAAGATGTTCAGCTGTAATATCTATGAAGTCTTTCTCAGGCGTGACCTTGTACCCATAACTCTGAAGTAGCTCACAAATCTCCACCTTTAGCCAGCCCTCAAACTTTTTCCTCTGTTCAACAAAGACTGGAAGAACAGAGTTAAGAGTGAGCTTCTTTTCCAGACCAAACCATATCTTTTCCACAACATCTTCGAAAGTCATGTTTTCCAAGACCAGATAAGTCTCTTAAGTCTGGTGCTATGCGAAAACCTTTTAAATGTTAATATGGCAAAAAAATACTGAAATGGGCGCTTTAGAAGACAAAATGCGAAATGGTATGGCCGAGGACTTTAAAACTGTAGATATGCGAGCGATAGAACAGTTACTAGGCGAAAAACACATTTCAAATGAATTACTGGCTAAATTAAAAAACTACATGCCTCACGAGCACGTTCAAGAACTTAGAAAGGCAAGAAAAGAATTTGGTCTTCTTCCAAAAGAAAAGGCTTCTGAAGCCGTTAAAAAACTTATAGAATATCCTAAAACTGAACAACAGCACTACGGATGGTGGAATGCATTAGATTATGTGGCCCGAGAAGCGAAACTTAACGAAAATGAGCGCGCATTATTTGGTGAAATATTTTTTCCGATATTTATGCGCACAGGGGCTTCATTTTGCCTTCCTGGCGACGAATATAATTATGATCAATTAAAGAAGTTTATTCGCTGAGAACTAGTCCTCCTTTATCTTTTCCACAACGTCTTCGAAAGTCATGTTCTCCAAGAACGAATAAGTCTTTTAAGTTTGACTGGGTAGAAAGGGTTAAACTTCTAGTAACACTTTTATTAACCCCTAGCTGTTGTCCGCTGGCAATCAAATAATGACATGGCAAAAGTATGGCTTAACAGGAAGACCTCGATAAGGGATGATTTCAGGGCAGATCCTTTGTTTACCTTGCTTGAGGATACAACCAGCAATATTCTGGTAACCGGCGCTGCCGGAACAGGAAAATCAACGGTATTAAGAAATTTTATAGCACTTACTAAAAAAAATTGTGTTGTTCTGGCGCCTACCGGAATCGCAGCCACTAATGTTGACGGCCAGACCATTCATTCTTTTTTCCAGCTGCCGCCGGGAATTATAAGGAATACGGATATCAGCAAACAGCGGTTTGCACCGCTTTACAAAAGAATTGACGCGCTCGTTATTGATGAAATTTCCATGGTGCGACGGGACTTATTTGATGCCATGGACCAGATATTGCGCAGGCAAAGAGATGAAGACAAGCCTTTCGGAGGAGTCAAGCTGGTATTATTCGGCGATATGCACCAGCTGCCCCCTGTTGTTTGTGATAAAGAAAGGTCAGTGTTATATCAAAAGTACGAAACTAATTCAAACTATTTTTTTGATTCAAATGTCTACGAAGAGTTAGACTTGATTGTGGTCAGACTGAATCATGCCTATCGTCAGAGCGACAGCAGGTTTCTAGAAATTCTGACGCGCATGCAAAAAAATGCGCTCACTCCCGGGGATATAGAGATTCTCAATAAGCAGGTGCAGGAAGACGAAGAAGGCTACGTGATATTATCAACAAAAAATGATATTGTTGACGACTATAATCAAAAGCGCCTGAGTAAGCTTCCCGGCCCGGACGTTGCATATAATACAAACATCACGGGCGAAGCGAAGGTAAAGGATACTGCAGCTCCGGAAAAACTCGTGCTTAAAGCAGGCGCCCGCGTGATATGTTTAGTAAATGATGCAAAAGGCAGATATTTCAACGGCAGTTTAGGAACAGTAACCGAGCTTTTCAAAGACAGCGTTAACATCAGGCTTGATCGCAATGGAGAAATCATCTCTTTAGGCAGGCACGACTGGAATATATACAAATACAAATTCGAACAGGAAGAAATCGGCAAAGAGCTTAAAGGAAGGATAAGCCAGATTCCGCTCAAGCTTGCGTGGGCAATGACAGTTCACAAAAGCCAGGGGCAAACTTTAGAGAAAGTTCTGATTGATTTTAAATACAAGCCATGGGAGCACGGGCAGACTTACGTTGCTTTCAGCAGGCTTCGCAGCTTAAGCGGATTAAAACTAAAAATGCCTGTCCAAATGAGCGATATTATTGTTGACAGCCAGATTACGGATTGGGAGAGCGGTTTGACCAAAGAAAACCTGTGCGATAGATACGCTGACATGCAGGTTTCAGGCCTGAACCCTGAAGAATCTGAAGAGCTTATCAACAGGCTTAACCAGGAATTTCTAGGTGATTTTGGAATCAGCACGCCTGTTGATTGTATAACTCAGGGTACCTACCGCATTTCAGGTGAGCCCTTGGTAACAGATTTTGTGCGCAATAGAATCATCTCCTTATTACAGAAATTAAGCAACACAGAATACAAGTACCTTACTGTTGACGCTGGCAAACCAAATGAAGTCAGGCTGAAGCCAAGCGAGACAGCTGAATACCTGCGCATTAAGAGAGAGATTGAACTAGACCGAAAAATGCGGGATCTTTGAAAGGATTAAATGCTGGTTAAATTAGGCCTCAACTGCTAGAACTTCTCCAGTTTCTATGTCAATAATAACATCAACTTCTGCGCTGTCGCTTGCTCTTACCACTTCAACTACATAAGTTGCTTTGCCGAATTTTTCCTCGATCGCTATGTCTGTTACAGTGCCTGGAACTTCCTCCAAAGCAATAGCTTTGGCCTCATCCTCTGTTATGTTTGTTTCAAGTATTGGAGTTTCAGGCTCTTTGATTATGGTAACTTGAGTTTTAGTTATGTTAATCAGTTCTGTTCTCTGCCCGTCTTCAACTCCGACTTCCAGAACTACAAAGTTGACTTCAGGGCAATAGTATTTGTGCTCGTCAGCTCCTGGCTCCAAAGGCGTGTAGTCTCTTGTCTTTATACATCCCGTAAAGGAACCATAAGGTACTGTTACAGATTCTCCCAGTGCAAGAACGTCAGCCATGTCTTCAGCTTCTCCTTTCAGAAATTCTTGCCTGTAAGTATCGCCAATTTTAGGCTGTGCTTTCATGACCATGCCTGGCTGAGCGCCATTAACGCCCGCTTCCCATGAACCTTCTGTACTTACAACTACGCCATTAACCATTTCTTTGGATTCTTCTCCAAAGTACCAGACATTGCCGTCAGCATCCTGCGCATACCAGTCCTTTGTATACTCGATTAACTTTCCATCTAGGAAAACTTCATCCGTGACAACAGTGACCGTTACGCCCATAACTACTTTGATATCGCTGGCAACTGTGACTACAGTTCTTTCTGTTCCTTCTTCAGTTTCGGCCTCATAGACAAATGTTGCCCCAGGAACTAGCGTAAAGTATGGATTATCAATTTCAGTACTAAACTCGTTAGCATTAATCACAGGACTATACTCTTTCTGAGCGCATCCGCTGATAAGTACAGTAAGAATTGCAAGCACAATCAGAATAGGAATGTTTCTCATGTGCTGTTTTAGGCACAAGAATATATAAAATAAACGCTGGGGAAGGAAAGGGGCCGAAGTAATTTTTAATCTGGTGGTCCGGGTTTCAGCCTTATCAATTTGCCCATTGATTTGCGTGAGTTCCTGATGCCTAACGGCACGCGGTCGTGAACGTTGTATTCCAGGTAAGGTTTGGGAAAGTCTATGGGCAGACATAATCCCATGACTGTGCTCGGGCGCTGTATCGAATCGTAAAATTTCTGCGAGGCCGGATTTCTGCATGCTCCTGAAACTAATAACGCATCGAAATCACAGGCTTTGGCATAATCCAGCAAACCCTGGAGAGCGATATCAGAAACAATTTTTCGTGCAAAGAGATGGCTTTTTGATTCAAAGGAATCAACCAGTAAAATCTTCTGGTTGCCCATCAAACCAGGCGCGCCTGATTTGGTGTAAGCTGTTATTGCAATTGCGCTTTTGTCTCCTGCTTTAAGTTGAACAAGCTGGATTGCAGGATTAAGGAGATAGCCCGCATACAGTTCCATAAATTTGGACTTATAACCTGGAAATGCGCAACAGCGGTATTCATCATATGTTGGCATATTTGCAAAAGATTTCGGCAGCACAGAAATTTCTATAGAGTCCGCTTTGATTTCATCTTCTGCCACCATGAGATTTCTGGAAATCTCTGTTGCCTTTTGTGCAGGCTTTCCACTCAGACGGTGCTGAGAAAGCTGGTTTAATTCTTCTTTTAGTTCTTCAATGCTATAGCTATCTTTCAGATAAGTTCTAGTCTCTTCAACCAAGAGGTTTTTATATTTCCGAATCAGCTGCTTGTGGTGAGCTATGTGAGCCTTTGCATTTTCGTCCCTTCCCCTTGACTCCTTCAACTTAGCCTCCCAATGGATCAGGCCGTTTTCCGCATTTCCGAGTTCTGTGAGCTCTTCCCTAAACTCTCTGGCTGGTGTGTGCATCAGAAAAGGCATCCTGATGACAAGAGGAATTGAACCTTTCTTTATTTGCCTGATTAAATCAAGACCTTGCTCATACAGGCGCTGATTGGCTGCTTCATCAAATTTTAGGCCGGGTATCGTGCTGTCTAATACGTAAGATTTGTTGAACCTGAAGAATGCGTCAGGTGCTGGCAGCAGGGATTTCTGGAATTCTATGTATTTATCAGGGTCTGCCAGAGCATCAAGGTGCGGGAATATGCTTTCAAGGCCTTGCTGGCAGTCTGAATAATACAACTCATTCGAAATTATCTTAACAGTGTCGCCAACAGCTCTTGCTGCATGGCCTTCATATTTATCAAGCGCTGCAAGGTACACATCTAAATTGCTCGCACTTTTGCCTATAACTGTGGATATGGACAATGCAACATCACGGATATTTTCAACGTCCATGCTATCCAATTTTGAAATTACTTTGCCTAAATGCGCAGAAGCCTTTTCAGCAGTGTGCCGACAAGCTGGGTAAACCAAGCCCAGACGGTAACTTTCGTACTTTCCAAATAACTTTGCTGCAGGTTTAACATAGTTTGGTGCGTGAATCGCGATTGCGCCTAATGCTTTTGCTATTTGGTTTTTAATACGTGCAATCTCGTTTTCAAAAGAATCTGATTCGTCTTCGAAGGATGCTTCCACTTTTTCAAACAGCCATTTATTTTCCTGCAATGCGCTTGCAATTCTTTGCCTGTTTGCGGGGTCTTCTGGTATTTGTTTAAGAAAATCCCTTCTGCCACGAAAGTTGAGACCTAGTTGATTGACTATATCCTCCAATGTTTCCGTTTCAGGCATTTTAATTGTATGCTGAAAGCTATAAATTCTTAAACTTTGGCTGGGGGAACGGACAAAAGTGTTAAAAATTGCCACGGGCTTTGGTGGGCATGGCCACATCTCACAAATTATCTGATGTATTATTGGGACAAGCAGGCGGCAGCGAGTTTGGAGTTATTGGAAACGTGAAGGAGTTTTGTGATTATTTCTGGAAGAAATATGGATTTGTTTTACGATACCCGGTTGCTTATATCAAAT
>Ga0315291_10006351_pt1 | contig 14671 bp, 9 predicted proteins | sample YL17G12_20_MG_FD_203070 | JGI IMG/M metagenome (GOLD analysis project Ga0315291, IMG submission 203070) | Sediment microbial communities from Yellowstone Lake, YNP, Wyoming, USA - YL17G12_20 | ecosystem: Environmental > Aquatic > Freshwater > Lake > Sediment | place: USA: Wyoming | collected...
CGGAGGGGCGAAACGCCATGGCCAGACTCCTTTCCAAAACCGACAGTCCATCATAGACTCCAGGGACAAAAAGAAAAGAACCTCCCTACCGGAATTGTGACACAGCCTGGCCAGCTTGCCGATGGTTTGACCATCCGCCATCGGCAAAGCCTTCGGCCTTGCCGCTGCCACCCGGACGTATTCATCCTCTTGCAGTGGCCAGAGGCCCATGAAGGGCTCCTCCGAGAAAAAGACTTGTGGGGCGGCCGCCGACTGGTCTAATGGTGGGATAGTGGTCCAGACGCAAAGTCCTGCGTCTCTACAGGTCCCTGTTTTGTCCGTGAAAGTGATGAAAGACGACCGGCTCGCGAAATCCGATTTCCTTCGCCTGGGCATCCTCGCGGGAGTGTCCCTGCTCCTCGGGGTCTATCTGATCCTGACGACCCCCGTGATCGCGCGGGACGGGGTCTTTTACATCGAGCAGGCCCGTAAGCTGTTCGACGATCCGCTGGGCGTGGCGCGACGGTATCCGCCGGGGTATCCGTTTCTGCTGCGGGTCGCCCACCAGGCCGCCCGCCTGTTTACGGACCATGATTCGGCGCTGCTGTGGGCCTACAGCGCGCAAGGCGTGACGCTCTTGTGCCGGACGCTGGCTTTGGTCCCGCTGTACTTTCTGGGCAGGCTCCTGGTGGGGGCGCGGCACAGCTTCTGGGCTCTGCTGATTCTGTTGCTTCTGCCTCATCCGGCCCATTACGGCAGCGACGTACTGCGCGAATGGCCCTACGTGCTGTTCCTGAGCCTGGGCTTTTGGCTGCTGTATCGGGGTCTGACCGGCGAATGGCGGATTGATGATTGCGGATTGCAGATTCAAGAGTCTCACAAAAATCATCAATCATCAATCATCAATCAACAATCAACAATGTTCGGGCTCGCGGGTCTGGCGGCCGGACTGGGATATCTGATCCGGCCGGAGTGCCAGCAGTTGGTTATCTACGGTATGCTGGGGCTGTTTCAGTTGGCTCTAACGGAGCGCTGGTCGGGGATTCGATACGAGCGGCAGGCGGCGCGCGATCTGCGGCGCTTCGGGACGGGTCTGGCGATGATCGCGGCGTTCGCCGTGCCGGCGGGGGCTTACGTGCGGGTGATGGGCACCATCGTCCCGCATCAGTTGCGGCCGTCCACGGCCAATACGCCGCCTGTGATTGTCTCGGTGGGCACGAAAACAGCCGACAATGGCCTGCTGGAATACGAGGCAGGGGAGGGCCAGATGCTGGAGCTGCCGATCGAGGCCTTCGATCCGCAGAACGACCAGTTGACGTTCTCGTTCGTGGGTGTGCCGGTGGGGTCGCGGCCCGTGTACCAGTTGCGGTCGGCGACGATGGGGACGCGCTTCTGGACGATTTCGAACGACGAGAAGGAGTTCCTCCTGGCCACCTATTCCCGGCAGGTGTGGGACTGCGACGGGATCGCTTGGTATGCCTACACCGAGCCCGGCGCCAGACCCGGACTGCAGCCGGTGTACCGGTTCTGGTCGCCGGTCGAAGGGAGGCACTTCTACACGAGCAGCGAGTCGGAAAGGGACGCGCTTCTCCAGGAGTCATCGGACGGTTCGTGGCACTATGAGACGGTGGCCTTCTACGCCTTCGGAGAAGCCGCCCGACCTCCGGACGCCGTGCCGGTCTATCGATTCCACAGCCGCCAGCACGGGTATTCCTGGGTCATCCAGGACCCGAAGCAGGCCGGCTCGATCCCGGAGGGCGATGTGTCGCTTGACGCGATTGCCTGGTACGTGCAGACGGCGGGTGAGCCGCCCGCGGGCGCCGAGCTGGACGGCCGAACCTTTCGGTGGCGGCCCGGCCGGCCGGGCGAGTACCAGGTGAATATCATCGTCAGTGACGGCAAGCTCCAGAGCTGCCAGCCCGTCAAGATCCGGGTCCGGGGGCAGACCTCAAGCTTCAGGCTGGAGGCGGAAGGCGGGAGGGCGGAGACAATCAAGGATTGCGGATTGCGGATTGTTGATTGCGGATTAGAGAAGACTCCCAGTGCGAATCCGAAATCCGAAATCCGAAATCCGAAATCGGCGCTGGCCGGGGTGGGGAAGCTGCCGCGGGCGGTGCACGTGCTCTTCGATGCGCTCGATGAGGACCTCGCGGTGGTCTTCCTTGTCCCCTGGCTCCTGGGTCTCTACTACCGGCTGCGCTACGAGGCGGGACAAACGGAGCGGGTCCTGGTGATGGCCCTGGTGTTCATCAACGTGGGATTGATGCTGGCCCGGTACGCCTGGGTCGCCCCGGGCTCCAGCCGCCGCTACGGCTTGGGCTTGGTCGCCTTGACCATCTTCTATGTTCCGGTGGGGGTGGAGGTGATGGCGCGATGGTTAAATGGAATAATGGGTGATCGACCCCAGCATTCCAATATTCCAGTATTCCCACATTCCGACATTCCGTGGCGCAGCGGACTCTGCTTTTACGCACTCGTGGCCGCCGGCGCGGTCGTGTGCCTCACGTGGCTTTTCCTGCCGCCCCAGGTAGATGAGCGCGCCTATCGGATCATGGCCCGATGGCTCCAGGAGAACACGGAGCCGGAGGACGCGCTCGCCGTGCCCGACCCGCGCATCAGCTTCTACGCCGAGCGCCCGGGGCTTTATTTTGCCCGATACCTCGACCCGCGAAAAGCCGATTATGTCGTCAGAATCGAAAGTGAGGGTCCGGCGCAGACCCCCGAGAACTGGCAGCAGAAGTATTCCGTTCCGCTGGATCATCGCGGCCCAGGCAAGTCCCTGGTCGCTTACAGAATCGTGCGGGCGAAGCTATGATCGGCAAAGAGAAAGGGGTCCGGGCCATGCTGAACAAAGCATACGAGATCGTGCGCAAGCCCGAGGTATGCTCCCGGCCCTACTACGTGCAGCTCGAGACGACAACCCACTGCAACTTAGCCTGTTACATGTGTGTGCGCAATGAGGCGGTCAAACACGCGCAGCACCTGTCCTTCGACGACTTCGTGCGTCTGTTCGGGCAAATCCGACCGCCCCGGCTGACCTTGTCCGGCGCGGGCGAGCCGCTGCTCAACCCCGACCTGATGCGGATGATTGACTGCGCCCGCAAGGGCGGGGCGGCGACGATGATTCCGACCAACGGCACGCTCCTGTGCCGGCCGGGACTGGCGGAAGGGATCGTGGCGGCCGGTGTCAACACCATCAAGGTTTCGATCGATGCGGCCACGGCCCAGACCTACGCGGCGATTCGCCGCCAGGATTGCTTCGATAAGATTATCGAGGGGATCAGCCGGGTGGAGGCGCTGAAACAGCAGAGAGCCAGCCGGTTGCCCGAAATCCGCTTCGATGTGGTGATCCTGAAAGAGAACTACGCGGAGATTCCCGACATCATCCGGCTGGCCCGGCGTCTGAATATCCGTGCGGTCTTTTTCCGCGCTCTCCAGGCCACCGGGATTCGGGGGGACCGGGAAGAGGAGATCGGCAAGGACGTGGATTTCGAGGGGCTGCGCCGGGCCGTGGGGACGGGCATCGCGGAATCGTCGCGGCTGGGCGTTCGCACCAATCTCAGGGATATCGCACGCGACTTCCAGGCGTACCAATCTCTGTACGTGAAGCACGATGCGGCGCTGTCCCACCAGGTCTGCCTGCTGCCCTGGCTGCAATGCTTCATTTCCGTCACCGGGGAGCTGTCACCCTGTTGTGCAACCTACATGAATGAAGGCATCTCGGCCGGCAACGTGTTCGAGCAGGGCTTCGAGGCGGTGTGGAACGGGCCCAAAATGCAGGCGATCCGACGCCAGTTCCGGAGCAAACGCAATTCGTTTGCGGTCTGTCGCGACTGCATCCCGCGCAGTCTGCCGGTTCTGCTCAAGATGAGCGCCATGCTGCCGGGGTTTATGGCCAGGCGGTCGTTGCTGCCGCGGGATTGACGCGGACTACAGGTTAACCCCCGGATCGGACCCCGGAGTGATGCTCACCGTTGGAATGCACCGGGGTCGAAAAGAGCAGCTTCCGCCAGGATCCCATCGCTTTCAGGAAGATGCCCGTGTAGATCAGAGAATTGATGACGAAGGAATAGTCCTTGGCGAAATGCTTTTTGTGGAACAGATACATGGCCCTATAGAACTCCACGGCCGCCTTTCTGCTGTTGTATTTGGTTGATTCGCCTTTGTAGTGGATGATTTGGGCGGCGGGGTAATAAACGATGCTCCAGCCGGCCCGCTTGGCACGCAGACACCAATCCAGCTCCTCGCCATACATGAAGAACCGCTCATCCAGCAGGCCGATGTCCTGCACGACCTTCCGCCGGATCATCAAAAATGCGCCGGAAACGGCATCGACCTCCTGAATCTCATCGGGGCTTTCATAGGTCAGGTTGTATTTCGCCATCACCCGGCTCTGCGGGAAGAGCCTGCTTAATCCGCTGAGACGGTAGAAAGCCACCTTGGGCGTCGGAATGCTGCGGCGGCAGGCGAGCTGAAGGGTCCCGTCCCGGTTGAGCACCCTGCAACCGGCGATCCCGACCTGCGGATGCTCGTTCATGAACTTGACCACCCGCTCGATGGCGTCCTCGATAATCAGGGTGTCAGGATTGAGCAGCAGCACATAGTCCGCGCAGGTTTGGGAAATCACGGCGTTATTGGCCCTGGAAAAACCGACATTGGCCCTGTTCTCCACCACTTTCACGGCCGGAAACTGCGATTTGACCATGGGCACGCTGTTATCCCGGGAGTTATTGTCCGCCACCCAGATATCGAAGGGCGTGCCGTTGGCGCCGGCATAGACCGAGCGGAGACAGTCTTTCAACAGCCTCTCCGTATTGTAATTTACGATGACAATTGACAGCGTCATTCCGTGTGCTCACCCAGTTCCGACTCAGATGCTTGGCGACACGGTGAAAAATCGTCCATAGTCATATCGGACTTGACCAGGCCCCGCTTGAGGCCCTCCTCGAATATACCCGTGCCTGGAAAGGGCTCCTAGACTCCAATCCGGGCGAAACCCGACTTGATGTCATACATGAAACCAAGCGTTTTGTAAATATCTCTAAGTTTTCTCCGCAAGTACCGATAAGTAAATACCCCATGCGCTGGGTCCCTGTTTTGCGGAGCGGACCGGCGGCTTTCCCGGCCCGGTCGAGGGCAGTGTCCTCGTTCACGAGGATTGCTCAAAAGAACCGTCACTGTTGCTCCTTACCTCTCCTCCCCGCTGCGGCCCAAAGCAGATGGTGTCAGATGTGGCCCACGCGCCGGCTCAAGCTCTCATAGACCTGCAATTGCTGCCGGGCTATTATATCAACCCCGAATTGACTCTCCACCCTATTTCTGGCCGCCTCGACCATGGCCCGGACCTCGTCCCAGGGTTTCCGCAGGCACGCCAGCACCGCCCCGGCCAGCGCCTCGGGGTCGCGGGGGGGCACAACGAAACCCGTTTGCCCGTCGAGCACCAGTTCGGCGGCGGCTCCGACGTCCGTCGTCACGACCGGCACTTTCATCGCCATCGCCTCCAGCAGCACAATCGGGCAGGATTCCAGAACCGAGGAGAGCACAAACACGTCCAGCGCGGACAGGATATTGGGCACGTCCTCCCGAAAACCCGCGTAAATGACGTCGTCCTTTAGTCCGAGTTCCGCCGTAAGCTGCTGCAGCTCCTCCCAACAACGGGGGTCGGTCTCCAATCTCCTGCCCACCAGGAGGAATTTGGCGTCCCGGACCTGCTCCTTGATCCGTCCGGCGGCACGCAGAAAGTACGTATGGCCCTTGAAGCGGTTCAGGTTGCCGATGGTCCCGATCACGCGACAGTCCGCCGGCAGCCCCAATTCCTGCCTTTGTCTCGTCCTTGTGCCGGCGTCGCAGTGAGCCGGATCGAACATTTTCGTATCGATGCCCGCGTAGATGACCGCCGTTTTCTCGCGCAGGCGGCTCCCGGCCCTCGTGCGCAGACGCTTGAGCCCTTCGCTCTGCACAATCACCGTCGAGGAAAGAGCGGTCACCATGGGCAGAAGCAGCCCTTGGAGCAGACGCGGGAGGTGGTCGTTGTAGTGCCACACAATCGGCGTTCGCGTCAGTCCCGCGGCCAGGGCCGGCACGAAGTTCGTGACGCCGTCGACGTGAACGATGTCGATATCCTTGGCCCGGATCAACCGGCGGATGCGCAGCAGGTTGCCGGGCATCGACCACCAGAACCGCAGGAAACTCCGCAGGGGGCGATGGCGACTGATGCACTGAATGTGCCGGCACAGGAACGATTCAAAGCCCTCGGGCCGCCAGATGTCCTCCGTCTTTTGTCCGAGTAGAAAGAGAGTCTCGACGCCATCCTGTCTGAGGCGCTGGGCCAATGTCAATGCCAGCCGGTGCGGCCCCCCGAACCGGTTATCGAGAATGCAATAGAGCACTCTCAGCCGCTGCGTGTGCTCGAGGCCAGCTTTCATGAGCATTTGTCAAGTCGTACCGGAAAAAGAGGAAGCCGAACAGGATCTGCAGGTATATCTGGTTCGAGACCATGAAATAGTTGTAAAACGAGAAGAGAAGGAACGCCAGCAGAATCACATAGAGATTCAGATAGTGCAAGCCGGTGCGGGCCGGACCTCGCACCGCGGCAGTCAGCCAGCCGAGCAGATAGGGGGCGACGGCCACTCCCAGGATGCCGAAATCCTCATAGAAGTTCCGCAGATAGGTGTATACGTTCGCCACGTAGGGGATGAAGACGAACTCGCCATAGACCGAAATGTCCGGCTCGGGGGCCAGGTGGAATTTGCAGAGCCACTTGTAGAGCGGAAAGAACATATTCTGCCCGAGCTCATAGTCGCCGTTGAAGCCGGAGAGCCATTCGTTAAAAGCGGCCAGCGGTGAGGCGGCGTACCAGTACAGGGAATAGAAGAAGCCGTGGAGCCGACCGGTCAGGCCGAAGGCGGTGCCTTTACGAAGCAGCATCTCAATCCCGATGAACAGGACGGCCGCGGCGGCCAGCGGCAGCAGCAGATCGAAAAGGACTCGTCCCGGCGCTCGGCGTCGCGCCACCGAGCAGGAGAGACAATAGGCGAAGACGATGAAGAGGATGTTAACGACCGTCTCGTAGCGGCTGAGATTCAGCAGGCCGATGGCCAGGGACAGGCCCAGGAACGCGCACAGGTAGAAGTACTTTACCGCCGTGTTGCTGATGTACAGGAATACACCCAGCAGGACGAATCCGATGGAAAAGAGGCTGCCCGCCACGGAAATCAGCATCACCATGCCGCTGGTCTGGTAGACGTTGCCGCCGATGAATGAGACCAGCCTCGCACGAAGCATCTCGGGCTGCGTCAGCAGGTCCAGGAAACCGATGTCGGACTGCGCGGCGATCACCATGACCCTGTGCAGCACGAGCAGCAGGACGATGATCCCCATGAGAAGAGTGAACTGGAGGCCCCGGGTGATTCGGTCCGGGGTGAGCGGCCGGAGGGAGGGCAGGGGAATACCAGCGGGGCGGAGTCGGAAATTCGCGAACAGGGTCCACGTCTGATAGCCCAAGAAGAAGGTCCAGACATTCAGCAGCACGATGCCGAGCGTAAGAGGCAGAGGCATTGCGAACGTGCGGGTATACACGCCGCTCAGGTACAGGGCCGTGGCCGAGCCCCACACGGCCAGAAATAGAAACAGCGGATTGACCATCAATTCCGTCATGGATGAATATCGTCTCGCTTGCCCAGCCGGCCCGCCAGTCCGTCGCGGATGGCCCGGACGACCAGAGCCAGTCCCGGCCGGCCGTGACGCAGACCCCGCGCCAGGCTCAGAACCATCAGCTTGAGATTCCGCAGGGCCGTGAAATTGAAATGCCTGTTCACGACAAACATGTTCCGGATGAGATAATACTGCTTCCAGCCAAACGTGCCCTTGCGAAACGGCGGATGAAAGACCCTGCTGCTCACAACCGTATACACATCGAACCTCCGTGCCGCCCGCCAGAAAAAGTCCTTCTCCTCACCTTCGATGAAGAACTCCTTGTTCGGCAGGCCGACCTCCGTCACGACCCGGACGGGAATGAACGTTCCGTTGAAGGGACAAATCCACCGGTAGAGACCATCCTGGACCTTGTCTTGGACCTCGGATAAGCGCCAGTGGTAGACACCGATCCTCGGGTTGCCGCTCGCAGAGAACTCCTGCAGCGGGAACGCCAGGCGGTCGTTATCCGCGCGGTCCTTGGAAAGAACAGCGCAGTTCAGGATGAACGGCCCGTACCGGCCGGCCTCCAGGGTCCGCTTCTTCTGCACGAGGACTTCGAGCGCATCCGGCGCGGTGCGCAGGTCGTCGTCCATCAACCAGAGCCAATGGAAGCCCGCCTCGGCGGCCCGTTTCAGGCCCTCGTGAAACCCGCCGGCGCAGCCCGTATTCTCCGGCATTCTGAGGTAGTGGACCTCGAGGCGCCGGTCGGGCAAGCCCGGCAGCGGAACCGGCCTCACCGTTTCCGCGAGTTGGTCGTTGGAGTCTTCGAGTGGCGATATCAGTTTCCTGCCGAGCAGAAAATCGTACGAGCCATCGGTGGAATGGTTGTCCACAACGTAAATGGCATCGAGAGGATAGCTTTGTCCCAGGAGTGAATCGAGGCACTCCCCCAACAGGTTCTTCCTGTTGTACGTGACGATCACGGCGGCTATCTTCTCTTGAGCGCTATCCATGCAGCTTCAGAGTCCTCTCTTGCGCACCCAGCAGAATGCGATCGACGACTTCGACGCCCTGCATGAAGGAGTGGTCCATGTTGCCGACCTCGTACTTCCACGCACCGAATCGCCCGCGGCTGAAGACCCCCAGGGTTTCCAAAGCCGGCAGGATGCGTTGCAACACACCGTCCAAACCCGTGAGCGGCGTGGGGTAGGCGTGCTCCAAGCGCTGATGAAAAGTGTCCAGGATCTCGGTCCCCGGCGGAATAGCCCCCACCTTGCGCAGAGCGTCTATGGTCGTCCTGACCACCTGCGCGGTGTCCCCCGGCTCGCCCTGAGGTTCGCTCACCTCGGCCAGAAGCGACCACTGCCTGCCCGGCTCAGGAACACTCTGCGGCGCGTAGTTGGAAAACACGGTAACGCGGTGGAACGGCACATCCGGCTGCGGGAAGTAGATCCAACTTTTTGCCTTCAACGCCTCGGGGACCTGTCCGGCCATCCCGATGCCGATCACGTGAAGGGACGAGTAGCGAAGCGGTGCCGCGGCCTCCTTCAGCTCGGGTCGCTCGGCCAGAATGGCGAGCAGCCTGTCCAGCGGCATCGTCGAAATCAGCGTGTCGTACGCCGCCGTCGTGCCGTCCGCAAACTCCACGGTCCGTGCGGTGGGGCGGATACACACGGCCTGCCTACCCAGATGTCTCCTGGGTCCGGCCAGCCGCTCGAACAGAGCGTTCCAGATCACACCGGTCCCGCCCCGGCGCGGGAAGCGAAACACCGCATTGGGACCCCAGGAAACGCGGTCTTCCCGGCGCCGGGCGCTCTGGAGCACCTCGGCGGGATCGACCGGGGCCACCCGCTCGGCCACCCAATGTACGCCCATCTCCCGGGGCTCACACGCCCAGGCCTTCCGGTTGTACGGGAACAGGAAAACATCCGCCAGCCCGCGACCGAACTGCTGGAGCACCCACTGGGCGAAATCCCCGGGCGGCTTGTCACGGCCGGACCGGCCGGCCTCCCGCAGTCCCGCCAGGCAGGCACGCTGGTCCTCTTCCGCCAGACGCCAGATGTTATGCTGCAAGGGGTACGGGACCAACTGCTCCCGTAACCAGATCCAGGACTCTCGTATATGCTCCACCCACGCGCCGGGCAGCGCTTCATCCAGTACCCCGTCGAAGTAAGGATAGTGTGAATGGATCACGTGCACTCCGAGGTCCCACATAAAGCCGTTGCGGTCGGTTACCGACGAAGACAAACCGCCCGGGTGCGGCTGTGCCTCGAACAGCTCCCAGGAGTCGCAGCCCAGCTCTTGCAGTCGCCACGCCGCCCCGAGACCCGTGGGACCGGCCCCGAGGATGACAATCCTGGGCGGCTTGGATGCAGAACAGGCCGAACCTTCACGTGAGCACATAATGCTGATTGACTCTATGTAGCGGCCTCCCGGCTGTCAACGCCTTTGTCCGAGGCAGCGGCGATTCTCACGCGGAACATGTCCAGGTTGTTTCTGCGCAGGGCGATGAACAGTGCGACCGTGACGAAGGTCTCCGTCGCCAGGGCGGCGAGGGAAACTCCGATATGCTGAAAAGGCGTAACCAGAAACAGGGCGGCGACAATGTTCAGAACGCCCGCCGCCGTCAGGATTTTTGTCATGACCTTCTGGAGTCCGAAATTGACCATGACCTGGATGCCGAAGATGCTGCTCAGGCCGATCAGGAAAGGCAGAAAGGACAAAATGCGAATCACGGGCACCCCCGCCTGCGATTGCTGCCCGAGGACGACGCGCGCGATGTGCGGGGCCCCGAGCAACAGGCCGATGGACAGCAGCAGCATCGCCACACCGACGATCTTCGTCACCCGTGCGGTGTAGGCCAGGGCCGCCTCTTTCGACTGCGTGGCCAGCTTCCCGATGTGAGGGAAGATCGCCTGCGAGAGAGGAATCTGGAGCCCCTGGACGGCCCGCACGATCTTGTCGCCGGCGGCATAGTAAGCCACAAAGGAATCGTTCGTGAACCACCCCAGGATCACGATATTGGTCGTGGTGTAGAGGGTGGTGGCCATTTTTGAGATAAACAGGTGCCAGCCGTCCACGAACTCATGCTTGAGCACGTGAAGCGCAGGGAACTGAAAGCGGACAGGGAAGCTGAGCAGGGCCACCGCCAGGCCCGCGGCCCCGATCACAATGGTGCCCGCCGACTGCAGCAGGGGGACATACACATAATCAGCCTCGTCCCGAATGAAGACGAAGATGGCCACGATGACCAGCAGCTTGGCCGTGACGTTCAGCGTGGCAATATGCCGCATCCGCTCCAGGCCCTGAAAGAGCCACACCGGAAAGAGCCACATGCCGATCACGCTTCCGAACGACAGGAAATAGACGGGCCACTCGGCGCGCAGCCGGGAGGCACTGAATACGATCAACGAGAGGGTGATAAAGCTCAGGACGACCAGCAGGAATTTCAGGAGCAGAACGGAGGAGAAGATTTCCGAGACCTTGCGCGGGTCGTCCCGATGCACGGAGATCGCGCGGGTCGCCGACAGGCTGAAGCCGTAATCCGTCAGCATGAGGAAATACACGCTGATCGCCCGCGCGAACTCGATCAGGCCATATTTGGACGGACCCAGAACCCGGAACAGATAGGGCAGCGTGATCAGCGGCGCCAGGTAATTGGCAAACTGGACGACGGAAAGAGAGAAAAAGTTGTCGAGCACCCTGCGGTTTCGCCTCCAAACGACTTTGAGTGTGCTCAACATGATATCGTATATTGCCGGGATCTGTGGCGGACCGAGGCATTCCGCCGGACAGACCCGCCGGATCCCTCGGCTGCCAAACTTATCGCTCCGGCGGCCCCTGCGGGCGGCGCCGCTCACGCCGGTATTCGAGCAAAACCGCGATGAACGCGGCGACCATCAGAAATATGACGAAGGTCAGGATGCCGCCTTTGGCAACGTATTTCGCGACCGGGTAGACGACCGGCTGCTCTCCGGCACGCGTGTAGACCAGGACCAGGTTCTCCGTCCGGCGGATGTAGGATTTCAGATAGTCGCAGAGCGCCTCATCCTGGCACGCGAGCAACTGCTCGCCCAGAAATCCGAGGAACTGGGGCACGGTGTAGTACGTCAGCAGACTGCCCTCGACCTGGTTGAGCAGTTTGTCGTTCATCTCCAGCACCTGGAGATAGTAGGTGTATTTGTCCGCGTTGCTACGGAGCGTCTCCTCCAGTTCGATGATTTGCGACTGGACGGCCCGGACCTGATAGGACAGGGGCAAAAACTCCCGGCTGTTCTGGACATCCGTGAATTGCAGCACCACGTCGCTCTTCTCCGCCTCCGCCGGCGCGACAGTCAAGCTCTTCAATTTCTCCAGCTTTGCCTTCTCCTTTTGCAGGTCGATCTGCAAGGTGAATCGCGTATCCTCGATCTCGGCGGCACGGGCCTTGAACTGCTGGATGGAATCCTTGAGTCCGTTGCGAATGTCGTAGAGGGGAAGGACGTTCTCGAGATTGCCCGTCACGACCGTTGCGACACCCGATACCTCCTCTTTGGAGCTGCCCCGAATGTTGACGAACAGGAGCCGAGCCTGAAAGGCGCTGATCCGCTCGGAGGTCGTCGGGTCCGTAGTCTGAAGCCGTTTCGGATACATCGGCGCGACCTCGAAGCGGATCAGCTTCTCCACTGACTGCTCCGTCCGGGCTTCATCGAGGCTCGTGGCGTACGGCGTCAAACCCTGCTCTCGGAGGCGGCCGATCATTTTGTCCAGGTTCTCCCGGCTGTAGAAGCGCCGGGTCAACACGCTGTACTCGCGCTCGACCAGCGGATGCTCATAGACAAAAGTGGCCGTGTACTTGCGCGGCCATAGAGCCAGCAGCAGCGCGACCACCACAGCCGGCAGCAGGGAGCCGACAAGAATCAGGAGTCGGTATTGCCACAGCAGACGAAGGTAACGCAGGATCGCCGGCTCACGGCACGAGGGAATCGCAAGCCCATCGCCATGGGGTTCCAGGATAGAAGCCGGGGTAGTATGTTGCGAATCGCTCATGGACCAATCACTGCAACGGGCTCTCTGGCGGTAGAGCTCGCGTCGTCTTTGCACGCACCCAATATGTGACTATTTGGACGATAAGCCGCCACTATAGTTGTGGCTCAAATCGGTGTCAAGGCTCGAAGGTTCATGAAACCTTTCTTCTGCGGCTTTTGACCGGTTACTGAGAATGGTGCCGGTTATTCCAACTAATCCAGATCGCCCAGACCACCCAGGTCAACTCTATCCGCGACACTCAATAGCCGATATAGATGTCAGCCTGAGGAGGGCCGTAGCAGCTCCACGACGGCGATGGACGGAAAACGACGGTCTCCCTTTCAGGTCCATCGCCGAGCAGTGGCGATGCCTCTCGTGTATGGTCGCAAGTGACTCAAGCATAAGGAGTTACAAATGTTGGCCTTTCACGATGGCACAGAACGCGGACAAGGTACTCTGTCCGGCAACCAGTGCATTCTGCCGATGGTCCAACAGTGGAAGAATAATGTCTGCCGGTTTGAAAACTGGTTTCGACTGCATGTTTTCGGACCGATTCAGGCTGCACAAGCGGCTCGGACAGTGGGTGCGAAGCGGTTGCCAAGTGCTTTGGGGGGAAGGGGCTTTGGAGTGCTCTACCGGCTATTTTCATTGACAAGGGCCGCGTTGTCCTCTACAATGATTATGGTAGTTATGGAGGGGTCTGATGAAAAGGGGCTCTGTCTACCGGCTGGGCCGGTCCCTCCACAACGCCATATCCCGGGTCGGAACACGCAGTCAAAAATCTGAGTGGGCTCGAAAATGGACAATCGATTGGAACACAACGCCTGCTGGCCAACGAATTCTGGATGTCTGCCCTCGCCCGGCCGGACGGGCCGCCATGCCAGGGTGCCGGCCTGGGCCATACCGGTGCTGATAACCACGGCATTGCTGATGGCGATGGCTGGGACTGCTACCGCCAAGTCGCTGTACGTCATCGCGGAGATATGGGGCGGCGCCGATACGACGCCGATCCACGCCTACGATATCGGCCCGGACGGCACCTTGACCTTCCAGGCCCAATATGGAGCACCCCCCCACGGTGCGGGCACAGTAGGTCTGGCCATAGATTCTTATTCCGAGTACCTCTTCATCACGTTTGAAAACGACAATGTCATTGTGTCGCTCGACGCCGCCACGCTGAGGGAAAGCCGCGTCGTGACCGCGCCCGGTGCGTCCAACCTCGCCGGCATCGTATATGACCAGGGCAGAGAACTCCTGTATTGCGTCGATCGTGGGACCCAGAACCTGTATGCCTACAAATGGGATGCCGCCGAGGTCAAGCTGACCCACACCCAGGGCTCGCCGTTCCAACTGGAAGACGCGACGGCCTATGGCATCGCACTGGACGAGACCAACGATATCCTGTACGTGGCCAATTGCACGAGAGAGATCACCGCCTACTCCACGTCGGACTGGCAGTTACTGCGCAGAATTCCCATCAGCAAGACCGCCGTCAGCATAGCGGTCGATCCGAACAGAGATTACCTGTATTACGGCGGCGGCTTCATCGGCAACTTCGACCTGGTCCAGTACGATCTGGCCAGCGACCTGGAGATCCGGGAAATGGGTGTCTCCGCGGAGGCGGGCGTCATGGGCCTGGGGGTCGATACGGTGACGGGTTTCATCTATGTGACCACGGGCCAGAACAATCATGAGGGCGGCGATGACCTGCTCGTGATCAATCCCAATCTGTTCCTGGAGCAGATCATCGAAGACATCGGGAACCCTACCGGGCTGGTCATTCCCGTCGGAGACACGTCGTACAATCCCCTGCGCCTGAAAAAGGTCGTCGAGACGCCGCTGCCGAGCGACCCGAACGACCGGGAACTCCCGAAGGTCCCCGTGGGCAGCGAGTTCAAGTATATCGTCTCGTTTGATCCTACCAGTTACACTCTCAGGCAGGTCACCCTCGTGGACAAGCTGCCGGCGGAAGTGACGTTCGTGGACGCCACCGGCAACGGCGATTTCGGGCGGTACGATCCCAACCTGCACACGTATACTTGGCTGAATC
>Ga0315291_10006354_pt1 | contig 14671 bp, 15 predicted proteins | sample YL17G12_20_MG_FD_203070 | JGI IMG/M metagenome (GOLD analysis project Ga0315291, IMG submission 203070) | Sediment microbial communities from Yellowstone Lake, YNP, Wyoming, USA - YL17G12_20 | ecosystem: Environmental > Aquatic > Freshwater > Lake > Sediment | place: USA: Wyoming | collected...
CCTTTACGGCTGGGAATTCAAACTTGGCTGGAACAACACGATCCTTCACCTGCAGAACGTTACCGAAGGCTCGTTCCTGAGAAACACGGGTGCAACCTTCTTCACGTACAATCTCAACTCAACGGGTCCGCACATAGTAGTTGACTGCACAAGACTGGTTGACCTGCCCGAAGCAAGTGGCAACGGCACCCTGTTGACAGCCACCTTCCACGTGCAGCAGCTTGAAAGTTGTGACTTGAACCTTTATGATGCCGTGCTGCTTAACTCGTTTGAACAATCCCTGAACTGCACAACCGAAGGCGGGCACTTCACAGAAACAACCTATTGAATCGCCTATTCCCGCGAACGGAGTCGGCGTAATCCTCCGCACGCCTATGGTTCAGCTATTTTCTTCAACTGTTTCTGGTAAATCTCGAGGATTTCGTTCGTGGTTGTCGCGTCTTCCGCTGCCTTGTCAGGCCGGTACTTGCCCGTGAATCTGGGAAATCGGATAGCAAGGCCGCTTCCTTTGCGTATCGAATCCATCCCACACGTGTGAATGGGACTTAGCGTTATCTCTGCCCCCAAGATTTCAATAGCCATGGACGGCTCGAGCCACACGTCAGCCTCAAGCATCGAGTTGACTCTTGAATGTTTGTGCGTGACTACGTGTTTCTCAAGCATCTTGGGCAATTTTGCCAAGTCTTCATCCGTGAACCCGGTCCCGCACTTGGTAACGGTCTCAAACGTGTCGTTGTCAGGGTTGTATGCCGCCAGAAGCAGGGCACCGTAGGTTCCGGCTCTCTTGCCCCGCCCGTGGAAGGCTCCGATAATGACCAGGTCGACTGTGTCGGTCATTTCGCTCTTGTAATCTCTTTTGTACTTGATCCACAGCCAGCCTCTGGCTCCGGCTTGGTACACAGAATCCTTGGCGACCGATTTGCACACGAGCCCTTCGCAGCCATTCTCTATTGCTTCTAAAAAGAACTTCTCGAGTTCCGCGACGTTGGAGGTGATCAGGCAATTTGCAGTCTTCAGGTGGTCGCCTTGTTTAACGGTCTTCTCAAGCATCTTCCTTCTCGTGAGGTAGGGCTCTTGTGTCAGGTCTTTTCCATCAACATAGAGCGCTTCGAAAAGAAACAGAGAAACCGGGTAGTTTTCGATTGCTTTCTCGATCTCGTACTTGCGTCTTCGATGCATCAGCTCTTGAAAAGGCCGCATTTCTCCTGTGTCAACATCAACTGCAACGCACTCACATTCGAGGATTGCCTCCTTGGCCTTGATGTGCCTCCTGAAGAGTTCCACAGCGTCAGGATACTGACTTGAGATGTTCTCAAGACGGCGGGAATATAGTGTGACGTTTTCGCCGGTCTTGTGGGCCTGTAGTCGTTCGCCGTCGTATTTGTATTCGGCTATGCACCTTCCACCCAGTTTTTCGAGTATTTCTTCTGGAGACGAAAGTCTTTCTGCAAGCATTGGTCTTATCGGTTCTCCCACTGATACGTGGAACTGTCTTATTCCTTCAATTCCTTTTTCGGCAACGGTTTTAGCTACTCTGCCAAGGTCGGATGAAATGCTGTACGCACGTTCCACTTCTTCGCGGGCTTCTTTTCCACCGCCGTATGCTATAGCCAGAGCATCCAGAACAGTCATGTCGGCAATGCCCAGTCTCAGACTGCCTGTTACGGTTCTCATGATGTACTTGGCTTCTTTCGGCGTTGCGTCAGCCAGCAACCCGGCCAGCAGAGAAAGTTTCAGGTCAACTGCGCCTGAACCTGAGGTCTTGGCCATCTTGTCCAGAGTCTCATAAACTTTCTCCACTGACAAGTCCTGACGAAAAAACGACTGTTGCTTCTTGCTGGTCATGAATTTTCGAGCCGCCTCACCGATGTCGCCTGTACTCTTCAGTTCTTCTTCAACCTCGCTCTCTCTCCTACCCGAGGAGCGGGAAAGAGCTTTCACTGCCAGTTTCTCTGCTACCCCGATTTCTATCCCTACAAAATCAGGGTACAGCTTTCCTTGAGTCAGGTAGGCAACCTTGTCTATGACTTCTTTCGATGTGCTCTTGAGCAGGTCGACGAGTAAGTCGGTCATCTCAAGTCTCTTCGTCGTTGCTTCAATCTTTTCGTAGGCATCGGCAATTGTGCTGTATCTCAACGAGCCAGCCTCACAGACAAGATTGGGGGACAAGCATATTAAAGCTCCACGATGAGCCTGTGTCTGCGAAGCTGCGAGAAACACTATGTCAGAAAGTCTCGTAGTGAATTATCTGCGACTTGGGACGTTTGCTTCTTGGAGACGGAGATTCATCTGCGTAGCCAACTGGAATCATGGCGATTGGTCTTGTTCCGAGCGGGATGTTCAGGATTGTTCTTGTTTCGTCTTCGTTGAAGGCGCCGACCCAGCACGTGCCCAATCCGAGAGAGTGTGCGGCCAGATGTATGTTCTCTACTGCGGCGGCGGTGTCTTGTATGCAATACAATGTTCTGCCTCTCGGGCCATAGCGTTGTGAAATGCGGTCCTCGTCAGCACAGACAACGATCACTACAGGAGCCTCCCCGATGAACGATTGGTCGAGAGCAGCCTCGACGAGTCTCGCTTTGATTTCCGGCTTCTTCACAATTATGAACTCCCACGGCTGAATGTTTCCTGCTGAAGGCGCCCAACACGCTGCATCAAGAAGCTTGTCGACGGTTTCTCCCGATATGTCCTCATTCTTGAACGCCCTTACGCTTCTTCTTCCTCTGATCGCTTCAAGAACGTCCATTGTTTCACGCTCGACCCGCGACTGGACTGTATGCAGTGCAAAAGGCTTAAGTTTTGTCATGCCTTCACTTTCGCCTGGATGATGAAACCGAGAGTCAATAGAGCTCAGGCAATGATATGACTCGACGGGCGAACTGACAAATTCTCAACGAAAGACCTTTCCGCCACCACCGCAAATGAGAAAAGGAAACCCATTCAGAATAATGAAGCTGAAAATGGCGGAAAGGGGAGACTTGGCTAGGCACAAAATTGCAGAGGTCTTCGACCGACTCTCATCGAAGAAAAGCATCAGATACACAGTGTACATCAGCGCGATCCTCATATTCCTTAGCCTAATCTTGCTTCCCCCCATCTTGGGTATTTTCATAAAATGGAATGCGACCCAAGCGATCCTGAATCGGCCAGACCTCGTCAATCGTGCGCTCTTGGCTGTTGAGAACTCTTTCATCATAGCCCTCCTGGTCTCTGCCTTGGACTTAGCGACTGGGATTCCGATGGCGTGGCTGATAGCACGAGGCAAATCAAAATGGTTAAACGTGCTGGACACGCTGTCGGACATTCCGTTTATCGTCCCCACAGCAGTACTTGGATACTCCCTACTGCTTTTTTGGAGCGGCCCTGAAGGAATTTCATGGCTCTTCGGATCTTCTCTGATCTCACCAGGATGGCTACTTATCATATTGCTACACTTTGCTTTTTCCTATCCAGTCGTAGTCAGAGTAGTTGTTGGCGCCCTCCTCGATTACAAAAAGGAATATGAGAATGCCTCGAGGACTCTTGGAGCACCACCTTTCACGACCGCGAGAACAGTTACGTTTTCAATAATCAAGCCATCGTTGATCGCTGCTTTCATACTTGCGTTCTCGAGGTCAATGTCGGAGACAGGGGCAACCTTCATAGTTGCGGGAACTTTCGAGAACGGTCCGGTCTTCATTCAGAACATGCAAAATGCCCTCACAGCGCACACGATCAGTCAGGCTACTTATGACGGCTCCATCGTCTTGGCGAGTTTCATCTTGATGGCAGGAGCTCTCGGGATCTTCATAGCGATGCGCGCACTGGGTCCACGGTTGAAGCTGCCGATTCAAAGGGTCTGGCCCACTTTTGAAAGGAAAATAAGCTATTCGAAGGCCGCGGTGTCACGAGACGGCGTTACGTTGCTGATGTTTTTCGTAATAGTGCTTATTCCGTCGCTTTTCGTTGCCCTCCCGGCATTTGCAGCCCTACCAACGAGCTCGTTTTCCGATGCATTGTCAGGCAAAGGCGTATGGGGGGGCTACTGGCAGGGTTTGATCACATCTTATCTTCTGGGCGCAGTGGTCACTGGTCTGAATGTGATAATAGGATTACCCATGGCGATCGTCGTCGCCAGAAGAAAACTTGGAGCTTTGCCATCCGCGATACTGGATGTCCTTGTTAACATTCCGTTGATCGTGCCGTCAATAGCCTTAGGCGTCTCCCTTGGCATCTTCTGGAAAACAAACTTCCCGCTCATCCCCGAGTTTCTGCTTTTGATATTTGCCCACATGGCAATTACGTACCCGTATTTTGTGAGGTCAATGTCAGCTGCGGTGGAACGCATAGGGATAGACTTGGAGGAAGCCTCAAGAACCCTCGGAGCAAAACCGCTTGGAGTGTTCAGAACTTTGATCTTTCCCCTGACAAAGTATTCGATTCTGTCAGGCGCAATAATAATGTTCACAAGAAGCATCAGCGAGACTGGCGCAACCCAGGCCGTAGCCTCAACACTGAAGACTGCGCCCATAGTGCTTGTGAATTGGGTAAAACATCCAGAACTATTCAACACTGTCCTGGACAGCTCACGCGCACTAGGCTTGGGAAGCGGTTTTCTCATCCTGTTTTCATTCATTATCCTTCTGGCGTTGAGGCTCGTTGTGAAGGGCAAAGGAAGATACTGATATGTTTAATAAACAAAAAGCAGTCTATGGGTACCTTCGAATTGCCACGGGGAGAGCGTGGAGGAAAACTGACCATTGCCTGACGTAAGGATAGAAAACGTGACAAAAAGATTCGGGAAACTTCTCGCGGTAAACAACGTAAGCCTCCACGTTCATGACAAAGAGTATTTTGCACTTCTCGGCCCGAGTGGATGCGGAAAGACGACTCTGCTCAGACTGATAGCAGGGTTGATAAAACCAGACGAAGGCGAAATCTACATTGGAGACAGACTAGTCAACGACGTTCCTCCTGAGGACCGCGACGTAGGTTTCGTCTTCCAGACTTTTGCGCTGTTTCCCCACATGAATGCGTGGAACAACGTCACCTACGGACCGAGAGTGAAAGGATTCAACATGAAAGAAGCATCAACAATAGGGCATGAAGTCCTGGAAATGGTGAAGCTGCACGAAAGAATAGACGCATTTCCAAACGAACTGAGCGGGGGCATGATGCAGAGGATAGCTGTCGCAAGAGCCTTGGCGGCAGGTGCCAAACTGCTTCTCCTCGATGAACCACTCGGGCAGCTGGATGCTAAGGTCAGGAACGAACTCAGGTATGACATAAGGAGAATGACGAAGGACTTGGAGCTCACAGCTATGCACGTCACCCACGACCAGTCTGAAGCCATGGCCATTTCCGACAGGATAGCCGTCATGAAAAAGGGGGCCATTAAGCAAGTTGGTACTCCTAGCGAACTTTACATGGCTCCGCAGAACATTTTTGTGGCCAATTTCATTGGAGAATCTAACTTCTTGGAAGGTTATGTAACGGACATAGGGAGCAAAGAAATGACCATCCAACTTCGCGGCGGAATAAGAGTTCAGACGGCAAACAACAGCGTCAAAAGTGGAGAAAAGGTTGTCTTAGCGATAAGGCCTGAGACGATTGAGTTTGAGAAAGAAACGAGGTCAGACACCAATGCAATCCGGGGCGCGATAGAGAGGGTGACTTTTGAAGGAACGAACATAAGGTACGAGGTTAGGCTTGAGAACGGGGACATGGTCGTAGTCGTGAAACCCTCGATGATCGGGGAATGGTTTAATATGGATGAAAAAGTTACTGTAAGCTTCGCGCCTGACAAGGCGCACATGTTCCCGTATCCGCAAGCAGGATTGAAGGAGGAGATGGCTGTTGAGTGAACTGCGCACGTGTGTGCGGCCAGGTCAGGGTTATAATGGTTAGAAAATGAGGTGAGAAAACATGACTGAAACAAAGATTGAGATTTCGGAGCTTAAGACAGAAGACAGTGATCTCGTCAAGGAATTGGCAAAGTACATCGAAGACAAAACCAATGCCAAAGTTGAGATTGAAACTGCCGAGATAACCGTGAAAGGTCAGGACAAGACTGCTTCAAGAGTCTACTTGCGAGTGCTCTTGCGAAAGTTCATACACACCAAGGACCTGAAAGAGCAGTTCAGGGTAACCGGCGGCAAAGACAACGCTCTGATCGTCAAAGAAAAGAAAGTCTACGTGGAAGAGGAGTAGAAGCTACTTCTTCCCAGAAGAACCCCGCTTCTTCCTTGCATATTCTCTCTGAATTCTCAGCAGGATATTTCCTGCAGCATAAGCGTACCTGCGCGCTTGCAGCCAATTGTCAGAAGCAATCGATTCTTTGGACTGAACTATCAAGTTTCGCACCCTGTTCAGCAGCTTTGCCGTCGAGTCGCTTCTGTCATGGGACTCAGTCTTCCGCTTCAATGTGGCATCTTCGTCCCCATTTTTCAGCGAAACCAAGAATAGGGCATACTCGAGTTCTGCTGCAGCATGCCACACCCAGTTGCCAAACTCTTCAGATGCACCCTTCAGTGCAATAATCGACTCTTCAAGATAGGCTTCGCAAGAGGAAAGTGCCTTATCTATCTTTTCACTGTAAGCCAATTCCTTAAACTCAGCGGACGCATCGCTGTTACCATCTTGACACTTGAGCTCTTTGGTTTTTTCAGCTCTTTCCTTTCCCAATAAACAACACTCCAGCTAGGACTATGGCGGCACCTGCAGCAAAGAACGGTCCTGGCACTTCCTGAAACAGTACAGCAGCCAGTATCGTTGCACCGATAGGTTCAAGGAGCGCCATAGTCGCAGTTTCGAAGGACTTCAGACCTGAGAGAGAAGAGAATTCAAGTGTATGAGCAATTGCCGTCGGAATCACACCCAACCCAACGAGTGGAAGAATGAATCCTAGTTCTACTGGTATGGACCTGACTATGCTCCCAGCAGGTAGACTGATGAAACCGATGATGACCGCAGAAAGAACATAGATTGGCAACATTATTGAGAAAATACCCATTCTGTTGCGCATTTTCATGCCATAGGTCAGATAAACAGCTATTGCCACAGCAGCCAGAATAGCTTCCAAGTCACCTTTAAGTGTGGGGGAGAAGGGTGCTGGAGTCGCTGAAGTTGCTGTTGCTTCAGCTAAGCCGATTACGCATACACCAACGAAGGAGAGAACCAGACCCGCCATTGCTGCTCTAGATGGCCTGATTCTGAAGGCGATGCCTGAGATGAGAACAGAAAAAATGGGTGCAGTGTTGACCAGAACCGTTGCGTTCAACACGGTCGTATCCTTGACGGCGGAGACGAAAAGGATGAGATGTATTCCAAGGAAAAGGCCGAGAAAGAAGAGGCCCTTGATGTTCCTCTTTATCAGATCAGCGTTGAAAGATTTCCGAAAAACGAGCACAACCATGAGGAGGGCGGTACAGGCTATTATCATGCGCCAGAACGCAATTGAGAAAGTGTCCAAGGTTCCAAGGAATCTCACGAAAATCGAGGCAGTTCCAAACAGTGTACCCCCGATCGTGCCCTCAGCAAATGAGATTCTCCTAGTCCCAGTCTTCATCTGAACGCCTTTTCTCATCTTTCGACTGAAACCTTGCTCTCTCCATTTTCTTTTTCGAGACGGATGACATGTTCGGCTTTTTCTGCAAACGCTTCGCTGTGCGTCACCGCTATGGTCTGCTCGATTGCCTTGAACCTGGATATCGCTTCGGCCAAGCGGTCTATTGAGCCGTCCTCGGTCCCCAGGCTTTCGGTAGGCTCATCAAGCAAGAGTAGGCTTAGACCGTGACCTGTCCTGGACTGCATTATCAGTTGGCCCAGACCTAGCCGGTATGCAAAAGCAAGGAGTGTACGTTCTCCACCTGAGAGGTTCGCGACTTCCCTTTCGACGTTGCCTTCGCTCAAGATGTACGGCGTGTATGTCTCGTCAATTATTAGGTTCAGCACAGGTCCTTCGCCAGCAGTCAATTTGTCAAGCACCTGTTGTGCGAAATTCCTCAAGACCTTCACAAATTCGCTTCGCAGTTTAGGCTGTATGCTCCGGTAAGCGTCCCGTATTCCCCCGACCAGCTCAACAGCCTTCGCTATTTTCTGCATCCGTTCGACCTTCTGCTGTGCTTGGTCGATTCTCTCCTTTGTCTCGTCCAAGCGAACAGTTAGGTCTTTCTTGCGGTTCTCTTTCGCCCGCATTTCTGATTCGAGGACATAGTATTGTCTAAATGCCTGTTCTCTGCGAGTTTTCGCAGTTTCGACCTCAGAAACGTCGTATTTTTTCAGTTCATACCTCAGCGTGTCTAATTGTGCACGAAGGTCCTCCTCCAATCTCTGTTTGTCATCCAACTCCGTCGAGAGTTCTGTGAGAGTGTCAATCTCCTCTTTGATGCGGCTTTTCAGTTCCTCTGTTCTGGGCATGAGCATCTGTAGGTTCGAGAACGCCTTGTTGGCAGTGGTCTTGAGTTGCTGGAATTCCTCTATCTTAGTTCGAAGCTGATCTAATGTCTTCTTGCGATCATCGTTCTCTCCTTGGATTCTGCCTGCAAGCTCACTCTTGTATTCCTCCGTCAATGGTTGCAGGCATACTGGGCAACGGTTCTCCAAGGATATCGAATTGACTCTTCCTTCGTCCAGCCGAATGTTCCTCAAGTTGGCTTCCTGCTCTCCTTTCAGGCTTGATATCTTATCATCGATAGTGGCAATGTGCCTCCCCAATGCTTCGATGGGCTGGTCTGAGGGAACCCCCAGTTCTTTCAGTTCGGCACTGTGAGAGTCAAGCTGTGCTTCCATGCTTGTAAGGCGCTGTTTCAGGCTTTCAGTGCCCATTTTCTTTCCATTGACCTTTTCAGACAAAGAAGCTATAGAGTCCTGAATGTTGACAAGGTTGGCATGCGCCCTCGCCTCCTTGCGTTTGAGCTCTTCGTTCTGCTTTCTTGTTTCCTCCACTTTCTGGAGACTCGAATCTGCCTCTTCCAGAGTTTTCTTGGCAAACGAAAGCTTCTGTATAATGCCTTGCAGTTCGACTTCTACAAGAGAGAATTCCTCAGCTACCCGGTTATATTCAATTCCAAGTTTTTCCATGTTGACAACATCAGGGTCCTTTTCGTAAGCTCTCTTTTCTCCATCATATTCACGTTGGTATCCTGCGAGGTTGCTCCATGCTGTTTCGTAATCTGCTAATCCGAAGAGTTCGTCGAGCCGTTTTTGTCTCTCTCGTGGTGGTGAGTTCAGAAGCTCCTTCAGATGCTCCTGTCTGACCCAGATTATTTCACGGAAAAGGTCCCTGTCCAGTCCTGTTATTGCTTTGAACTGTTCTGCTACCGCGTCGCCCTTGGCGCTTGATACAAGTTCTTCTTCTTCGAAAAGTTTGAGCTCGTCGAAATCCTGGTTGATGCCTTTTCCGCGCTTCTTGAGTCCGCGGGAGACCGTGTAGGTCTTTCCGTTGTGCACAAATTGGACCGTTATCTTTCCATTGTTGGAGCCTTCCCGTAGAAGGTAGTCGAAGCTCCTGCCTATGGGGTCGCCGAAGAAGGCGAAATCTATTGAGTAGAGAATGCTGGATTTTCCACAGCCCACTCCGCCGAGCAAGCAGTTGAAGCCCCTCGCGAACGGGACGGTTGATTTCACGTGTGAACGAATGTTCTCTAGTTGTACGATCTCGATCCTCAATTCAGAAGCTCCTCTATTGTCTGTTTCACCTTTTCTTCTTGTTTCTTGGTCAAGGGTTCGATCAGGCTGATGGCGACGCGTGATATTCTTTCAGCTTCTTCAGATGTGTGGCGCTCCGAGAAAATCTGGAGGAAGTATTCGAAAGCCTTCGTTTTCAGGTCCTTGATTTCGCTTTCGAAGATTGACCGAACTATCTCCTCTGAGACTTCGCTTTCACGTAGCAACACTACCGGATGTACCAACAGGGCTTTTTCAGCTGCGGCCCTTATCCGGGCAACATCAACTTCTGAACGGTTTGCTTCGGCAGGCAATACTCCCTTCAATATCAGGATGATCACCGCGCCTTCTTCATCTGCTCCTCTGACAAGCTGAACCGCTTGCTCCGTTATCTTCGACGGCACGATTCCGTCGAAATCCTGGTCAAGAATGATGAATTTGCGGGCAGTTTGGAACTGGACAAATTCCGGATGAACGGCTCCTTTCTCGTCCACCCTGACATGGTAGAATCCTTTGTTGAACTTCGCTTCGACATAGTCTGTGGTCTCGGTGCAGCCTGGGTAGGCGAGCAGGCCTGTTTTGAATCTTTCCATGTAAGGTTTGTGAACATGTCCCGCAGCGTAATACTCGAAGCCTTCAGGGACGAGCTCTGGAGGTGCTTCTGCCTCGATGTATGACGGCTTCACATTTGGGAGGTCTACGGCCATATGAAAGACAAAGATGTTGAACAAAGACTGCTCTGGGGCCGGTTTGTATTGTTCCATGAATGCAGGAAGAAATTCTTCAGCTTTGTGTCTGGTCCTGCAGTTGGGCACACCGTAGACGTAGCAGGTGTCTTCTTTTCTCCAGCAGGCTCCCTCATGCCTTGGCAAATGATAGATCAGTTCAGCGCTGTCCAGCGGGTTCAATATCGTCCCAGTTATGGCGTTGGGACTTGAATCATGCGAGCCGTCAACCGTCAAGACAGGAATACCAGCGTCCCGCAGACGGCGGAAATACTGGATTGCGGTCTCCAAGGTTGTGTTCGACGGCCGCGGCTGCTGAAACAGGTCTCCCGCGATAATCATGAAGTCGGCTTTCAGTTCGATAGTCTTCTCAACAAGCTCTTGAAAGACTCTATCGAAATCTTCCCGCCTCGCCTCAAGACCATACTGAGAATAACCCAAATGCAAGTCAGCAGCATGCACGAAACTGAAAGCCTTCAGACTGGCTACGCCTCCTCCCATCTCGCCGTAAACGTTAACCTATGCTGATTCCCACCGCTTTAAGCGTTTAGCACTCTCAGAATTTCATCATTCTTATTCATTAGGAAAATGTATAAACGATGAGGCGATAGCTCTTTACCCGTCAAAGGCGTGCGAAGATGAAATGTCAAAAGTGCGACAAGGACACTTTTCTGCCTTTCAAATGCCCGTATTGCGGAGGCCAGTTCTGTTCAGACCATCGTCTGCCTGAAAGGCATGAGTGCCCACGCATTGAGCAAGCTCGCATGCCCAGAGAAGAGACTCCGCTAGCCGCACCGCAGAAATCTTTCAAGTACACTGTGACTTATCCATTCCCCAGTCAGCAAAACGGGCGAATCCTGTTCAGCATCAGAGAGATCATGCATCTCACCATTGCAGCGCTGCTGGCCGTATGTGCCGGACTGTCATTGCTTTGGTTTTCGAACCCGTTCTCTGTCAACTATGTACCGCTGGTCGTGTTTGGCGGCATCTTCGCCGCGTCCTTCCTAGCGCATGAGCTAGCGCACAAAATAGTGGCACAGCGACATGGACTTTGGGCCGAATTCCGGCTAAACCTGATGGGTATGGTCCTGACTCTAATTTCAATAGCCGTTCCCTACCCGAAAATCATCTCTCCAGGAGCGGTCATCGTAGCTGGGTCAACAGACCATAGAACAATAGGAAAGATATCGCTTGCGGGACCAATTACGAATATACTGCTCGCAGGTCTGTTCATGCTGGGCGCGGTCTTCCTTCCCTCCCACGGGGTTTTTCTCACCTTTCTGGTCATCTTCAATTCTTGGATTGCCGTTTTCAACCTGATTCCGTTCGGAGTGTTCGACGGGTTCAAGATCTTCAATTGGAGCAAGAAAGTTTGGGCACTTGCGTTTGCGGCAAGCGCAGTCTTATTGGCAGTATCTATCTGGCCTTTCTGGTAAAACCGCGAGGCAGCTGACTGCCGACCAGCAAGGAATGTTGAGGCTAGCTTATGCTCCGTCGAGTGAGAATAACGTTGGACACGCCACCGCAGATTGCCACACAAGGTATATACAACAAGGCTCGAATATTCTCTAGAAGAGAAGCATTTACAGCAGTTTCCAAGTCGATCTTGTATGGTTAACAGAGATAGACATGAAATCACCATCGAAATACTCAAGAAAGCCTCTGGTGGAAAGAAGAAAACAGAGATGATGAGGGACGTCGGCTTGTCGTATCTGCAGGCCAAACAGTACTTAAATGAACTAGCGAAGAAAGGATTGCTTGTCTTAGACCAGAAGCATAACTACAGAACTACCAAGAAGGGGCTGGAATTTCTGGAAAAATGCGCTAAATGCCCTCTCTTTGAGTGGGACTTGGAAAGAAGCAGCTCTTTTTAAACCCTAGAGAAGTTCTATGGTCACATGGACCTCTTCAGGAACACGGATTCGCATTATGCGCCGCATGACACGTTCTTCAGCGTCTATGTCGATCAACCGCTTGTGAATCCGCATCTCCCATCTGTCCCAGGTTGCTGTTCCCTCTCCGCATGGCGACTTCAACACCGGAACCTTCAGTCTCTTCGTCGGCAACGGAACCGGACCGTTAATCTTGACCCCGGTCTTCTGGGCGATAACTTTCAATTCCCCGCATACCTCTTCGAGCTTCGTGTAATCCGTGCTCGTCAAGCGGATTCGTGCTTTTCTAACCATCGCCCATCATTCCATACGTTTCTGCTTCTGGACAGATTTACTTGGTACTTACCTTAGACAACATGCCAGAAATAAAAACCTATCGAAATAGATAGTAGCAAGGAGTACAACATAAACGAGATAAAACGCGGAAGAACCAAAATTGAAGACCAAGTGCATACTCCTTGACCTAGACGGTACAATCCTAGACTCAAGAGATGCTTACCTAGAAGCTGCGAAAACCGCGTTCGAAACAATGGGAAGGAAAAACGTCGACTTGAAAACGGCCATGGAACTTCCAAAGAGACTCGAGCAGGACCTGCCTATAGACGACCTACTAGCGGGACTTGACCGAGAAAAATTCCTCCAAGCCTATCTGAAAGAATTCTACAGGGCTACGGCCGAGAGAACAAAGCCCTTTCCCAACGTAGAAGACACGCTCAGAAGGCTCTCAGCGAAAGCGGAGTTGGCGCTGACCACGAGACGCAGTCTTCCCGCCAAGGATGTTTTTCAAGTCTTGGAGAAGCTCGGTCTGGCTAAGTACTTTCAGAAAGTGATAACGTCATTGGACACTCGGAACCCGAAGCCTGACCCAGAAGCCTTGATGAAATGCTTGATACATCTGAGGGCCAAGGCGGGCGACTGCATCGTCGTGGGAGACTCTGTGGTCGACATCAAAGCTGGAAAAAACGCTGGAATAAGAACAGTTGCAGTTTTATCGGGAATTTTCGGACGCAAAGAGCTGGAAAGGGAGAAACCGGACTTGATTCTGAAAAACATCAGCGAACTCCCACAGTTTCTTGAATAGCTCGTTAGAAGCGACGCATACAATATTTCTAGAGCCGTAATATAGCTGAAAATTACTGAAATAGGTTATAGAAGCCACTACGAATAAAGCTTATTAAAAGCCCGCAAGTTTACACTTAGGTTGGAGAAGGCTTCGAGAACGGGAGTACCCATGAACTTCATTGAAATATTGCTGTCAGAGAAACTTAAAGACAAAAACCCAATGCTCGACGCGTTGGGCTCTGACCGCAAGGTACTCCAAATAGCATGCAAAGACCTAACCAACTATCTCAAGGTCCACTGGGAACTCGTGGGAAAAGAAGCGAACGACTGCGACATAGTTGAAAAGCTTGAGAAAATCTTCAACGAAACTCCAACTGAGCTGTCAGAGTTCCTTAACGTTTGGGCTGGAATATGGCTCAAAAAATGGGCAGAACGCGTAAAACTGCTCATAGGCAACGAGAACTCCAAGAAATGGGGCCGCGCAACAAGAATTCTCAACAACGGCGAAGCCATGTGGGGAAAGCTTTCAAAACGTCAAGAAATGGAAGAAATCATAATATCAACACTCGTCAAGAACGGCGAGATATGCGGAACAACAATTTTGGCCGAAAACCTGCTCAAAATGGAGCTAGGCGAGGACGAAAAAGAATACACAAGCGACGAAGAACAATTAGTAAACGTCGTGAACAACACACTGAGAAAAGCAAGAGAACTCACACAGAGCAAAGGCCCGCTAATCTTCGTCAAAGTAGACAAAGGCTACTATCAAACATAGAAAAGAACAGAAACAAGCTAGCGCGTTCTTTCTCGCAGAAGTGTTTTAGTGCGCCAAGAATAAGTCCTGATCCTTGGAGTCTCCCCATAACCGCAGGCTGCACACCTTTTCTTCGTCACGTGATATGCCCTTCGGCCGCATCGCCTGCAGCGAATGTGAACATTTTTTCCCTGACGCTTGCCGAAAGAGGGTGTACCCTTTCCCAACTATGTCACCTTGGCGGCGGCGAGATCAGAACAACATTGTCTCCCCGGACTATGATCATCCCAAGCTTCCTAACGTTCTCTGAGGTTGTTGTATCTTCAGTCTCTTCCAGGACCAAGTTCAAATGCTGGTCGAAGCCTTTCAGTCTTCCACGCAGGCTTTTTCCGCCTTTCAACCTTACGAGAACGATCTTTCCGAGGTTCTGCTCAAGTATTTCAGTGGTCATTTCGCTCATTTTGGACCCTCCAGGCTACTTGTCACGCCCTTTATACTTAAACCTTGTACATTTAAACCTTGTCCAATGTACAGTAGATGGAAAAGTGGTTTCGTTTCTTGACGTTTTGTTTCTTCTCTGAACCATGTTGGAG